>Ga0224535_1000009_pt1 | contig 103423 bp, 90 predicted proteins | sample 714E13034metaG_FD_179898 | JGI IMG/M metagenome (GOLD analysis project Ga0224535, IMG submission 179898) | Peat soil microbial communities from Stordalen Mire, Sweden - 717 E1 30-34 | ecosystem: Environmental > Terrestrial > Soil > Wetlands > Peat | place: Sweden: Norrbotten County, Stordalen... | reverse complement strand
GGCGGAGGTTGGTGATGGCGGAGGTTGGTGATGGCGGAGGAGCGGGTTGGCGGTGAAGAAGGTTGAAGGGGAAGCAGGCCGCGGTCGAGGAGGACGAAGCGGCGGTGGTCGTCGAAGGGGGCTACGGACTTACAGACGCCGGGAACGGGGTCACCTGAACACGGCCAGCCGGTGCCAAGCTGCGCCACCATCACTTGTCGCGTACAAGTAGCCTTCGCTGCTGCCTTCGGGCGCACTGAAGAGGACCCAGGCGTTCTCAGCGTTGAGGGCCGCCGTCGCGAGCCATCTATACGCGTAGGGCAGCTGCCGCGAACTGGCCACGGGCCCTTGCTGGTCTTGTGCTCCGGGGGATGAGCGGATGTCCCAGTGCAAGCCGCCGTCTCTGGTCGAACCGAGGGTGATGCTGCCGAGGTCCTCGTTCGTAGCCGTAAACCACGCCGTCGCCGGCGATACCAGCGCGAGCGCCCACTCACCCAGTTCGAGCGGCACCGACTGTGGCCCGCCCGGGGAAGTGGGGACCTTCGGCCGGGCCACTCGTGCCTCGCTCGTCGAGCGCAGCACGTCCAGCCACGACCGGCCGAGGTCAAGGCTGCGCAGCAGGTCGAAGGTGATAGGTACGCCCTGCATTTCCATCGGCCCTGCAGCCTGCGAGACGAGAATCCAGGCCGCCTTGCCATCGCACCCGGCGATCGAAACGTTGCCTCCGAGTTTGTCGGGTTCGGCTCCAGGTGGCAGCACATCAGATGGCAGCGCGAGCCTCCAGCTGCGCCCTCCGGTTGTGCTGACGAGCACGCCGTAGCGGTGATCCCGGGTGGCAGCGGCCCATCCGATACCCCTGTCGGTGAAACAGACGGGAACCGGCTCGTCCCCGCCCACGAAGGCGCCAGGAACCTTCCAGCCCGGGGGAAGCCGAAGCGGCTGCCAGGTCACGCCCGCGTCGGACGTGACGAAAAGGCTCTGGCCTACGGCGACCAGGCCGTGGCTTGGCGACCAGAAGTCGATCCCCGACACCCCTCCTGCGACCGGGTGCAGGAGACCATGCCACCTCGCACCACCGTCGATGGTTCGCAGGAGCTCACCGTTGTCCACTGTGAAGCCAACTTGTGTGTTGATGAAGTCGATCTCGCCGACCGGTGAGGTGATTCCCAGCCGGTCGACCCAGGAGCGGCCACCGTCGCTAGAGGTCATGAGCCCGGTCGCGCCTGCTGTAACGGCCAGATGGGGACCGACAATTTGGACTGCCGAGACGACGTAGCCCAACGACCATGACGCCTGTACCGAACGAGAGATGGGCGCTGACTCCGGGTTCCACGTAACGCCTCGGTCGCTCGTGCGCAAGGCGATGACGAGACCGGCGCCTTGAACGAAGCCAGTGTCGGGCGAGGTGAACGAGACGGGCTGGCCCGACAAGGCGACCGGCGAACGGGTGAGGGTCCAGGTTTCCCCTGCATTGGTTGTCGCGATGAGCCCGCCAGGTGCCGCGACAACCCAGTCGAAAGCGTTGACGGGGTCGAACCAGTCGGCCGGTGTGCTCTGTATCGGGAGCGCGTGCGTGTCGACCACGCTGGCGATGTGCCACGTGCGCCCCATGTCGAGCGATAGTTCGATGACGAGCCGAGAGGTCCCGACCGACACCGGCACGATGATGGTGGTTCCAGCCCGGCTCGAAATGAGATAGGGGGTGCCGACATCGGTTCCGCCCTGATCGAGAACGTCCCAGCGGCCCCACCCGCCAGACGGTGCGGGCAGTGGTGACGGAATCCAGTTGAGACCTCCGTCACGGGTGCTCCACACGAGCGGCCGTGCAGCTCCCTCCCCGCAGGCGCCGTAGGTCCACCAGCCGACGTCGGCGCTCGCGAACGCGATGTGTGGGGAACTGAACTCGGGACATGCCGTGTCCGCATACAGGGGCAGCGCGACGGCCTGCGGGGGCAGGCTCGTTGGCGGGAGCTGGCTCCAGGTGCGCCCGCCGTTGTCTGTGCGCCACCAGACCATCGTCAGCGAGTTTGTGGGGGGCGAGAAGTTGGTTCCTACTGCCAGCAGCCAGCCGTGCTCCGGGTCAGCAAAGTAGAGCTGATCAGAGAGCAGGGGCATGTTCGGGGGCGGCGCGACTATCGGCAAGTCAGATAAGTACCAATGCCGTCCGCCGTCGGAGGTCCGGTAGACGCTCGTGGCGCCGGTCTGTTCCTCGCTAACAGCCCACGCGTCCTCAGGGCCGAGGAAGTAGCTCGCCACCAAGCCGAAACTGACTTGCGACGCCGGCTGGGACAGAACGACCCGCCAGTGGTTCCCGTCGTCGGCGCTCCGGAGCACTACGCCGGAGCCGTTCTCGATGTTGAACGACCAGACCACGCCGTGGGTCGTCGAGAGCAGGTTGGCGGCACCACCCACTGCTGCCGCGCTCTGTGCGGCTCCAGCAGCAGGAAGAGGTGAGGAACGACCGATTGCGAGGAAGGCGAACAGGACCACGGCCGTTGCTGCGAGACGCAGTTGCGATTGTCGTAGCAAGGACGCTCCAGCGCCGCGCCGGCACGAGTGTGCCAGGCAGGACCGGAGGTCTCTGCAAGTTCGATCAAGAAACGACAGAACGGGTGGGCAGATTCGCGCAGTCGAGATGGTAATCGCCGTTCCGCCTGCGGAAGCGTCGCTTCAGATGTATTTGCGCGTCACGGATAGCCTGGACGCCCCAGTGCCTCTTTAGTAGGAGCTGTCGTCGGGACGGCTTCGCAGAGGAGGCACCGTGTCCGTCCGCGACACCAACCAAATGTCACGCCGGCCAGACAAGACCGCTTGGTGGCGACCGCCCACCCCGATCTCGAACCACATTTTCACACGTGGTCAAGGGGCTGAGCATGTCTGATCGAGCAGCTGCTCAACGTGTTGTTCTCAGCGATCAGAGGAAGCGGCCCTTGGAGTCGCTTCCGATGCTGCTCGATGGCTCCGGTGTCTCGCGGCACCTTGGGATCACCGAGCGACACGTTCGTCGCCTCGTATCAGAACGTCGCATTCCCTTTGTGAAGGTCGGTCGGTTCGTGCGATTCGACCCGATTGCCGTTGCCAGTTGGCTCGAACGAACAACGGTGAAAACGAGCCGGTGACACAGCGCTTCGATAGCATCCCTGCGCGCCGTGATGCGCGTCTTGTGAACGACGTCCTCGTCGATCGCCACCCATGCAACTCCGTAGGGCCAGTCCGCGTCGGCCCGCTAGCGAAGTCGTTGTGAGGAGGTCCGGTGGGTCAACGAGGTCGCAGACACTTTGGTTCCGTGCGCAGACTGCCTTCGGGGCGATTCCAAGCCAGTTACTGGAACGAAGGGATCCGTCACGTTGGTGAGGACACGTTTCCGACAAAGACTGATGCTTTCGCCTACCTCTCCACCGTCGAGACCGACCTGAGGCGCGGAACTTGGATCGACCCCGAGGCCGGCCGGAAGATGTTCGCCGACCTCGCTGATGGGTGGTTGGTCTCAAATCCAGTCAAGCGCTCAAGCACGATGCAGCGCGACGAGGCGATCGTTCGCAATCATCTCCTTCCGGCGCTCGGAAGCGCGGCGGTCGGCTCGATCACGCGGGTCCGGATTCAGGATCTCGTGAATGTGTGGGCAACCGATCGCGCAGCGAGGACGGTTCGCCGTCAGTTCGACGTTCTCAGGGCGATCTTCGCCTACGCGGTCGCAACCGATGCCCTGCTGCGGTCACCATGTCGTGGTGTCAAGCTGCCAGCGGTCGAGGCTCGCGATCGACACTCGCTCACGCCCGGCGACGTATTGAGAATCGCCGACGCCACGCCGGAGATGTACCGCCCGATGGTTTGGATCGGCGCTGTGCTCGGACTGCGTTGGGGCGAGGTCGCCGGCTTGCAGGTCAGAGCGCTGGACTTCGTTCAAGGAACGATCACGGTGGCCACTCAGCTTGGTCGCGACGGTCGACTAGGCCCCCCGAAGTCGGCCGCGGGGAGACGGGTCCTCGGGACACCTGCTGCCCTCCTCGAGTTGCTCGAAGCCCACCTTGGCGCTCGGTATCCGGCCGCAAGTGAGGAGACGGATCTTGTGTTTGTCGCACCGGCAGGCGGCCCACTCGACTACTCGCACTGGCGTCGGCGAGTTTGGCTGCCCGCGACATATGCAGCTGGAGTTCCAGCTACCGGGTTCCACGATCTTCGTCGTGCGGCCACCACCGCTCTTCTTCTCGAGGGCGTAGACGTGAAGACCGCGCAGGTCAGACTCGGTCACAGCGATCCGCGGCTCACCATCGCCGTTTACGCCCAAGCCACGAATGAGGGCGATCGGAACGCCACCGCCAAGCTCGGAGCGCGCTTTTTTCCCCAAGCCCGTGAGGCTCAAAGTCCTCGAACAGGAGATTCGAAGCTCAATTCGAAACTCGAGCTACGCGCACGTAGCGCGCACGACGGCTCTTGTAGTGGTGTCAGCCGAGCCGATCGTAAGCCCGTGACCAGGAGAAACGCTGGTCGGGAAGGCGGGATTTGAACCCGCGGCCTCAGCGTCCCGAACGCTGCGCGCTACCAAGCTGCGCTACTTCCCGTAGACGGGAGCCGTTACTGCTCGGCACCGCCTTGTTCGGTCATCGTAGCCGCTGGCGCCTGCACGACGACCTTGGCCACCCGCCTGCGATCCATTCTCGTAACCCGGAAGGTCCAGCCAGAGAACTCGAGCTCATCGCCCTCTTCTGGGATCCGGTCGAAACCTTCGAGCAGAAAGCCCCCGAGAGTCACATAGCCGCGGACAGGAATCGGGATCCCGAGCTCGGAACGCACGTCGTCGACGCCGCACGAGCCGTCGACCAAAAAGCGCGACTTGTCGACTCGCTCGATCGCGGGCAGTGAAGCCTGGTCGAACTCGTCCCTCAGATCACCGACGAGCTCGCTCACGAGATCGTTGATCGTCAGCACGCCGGCAACGCCTCCATACTCGTCCACTACCACGGCAAAGGCGCGCCGTGCCCGGCGCATCTCGGCCAGGATCTCGAGGGCGAGCCGGGACTCGGGTGCTATGTAGGGCTCGCGAACCCGTTTGGCGACGTCGAGGACCGGCGAGCCCTGGTCGTCGCTCCCTCCGACAGCCAGAATGCCTTCGATCCCGAGCGGCCCGGGGTGGAACAAGTCCTTCACGAACAAAACCCCGAGCAAGTGGTCGAGGTCGTCCTGATATACGGGGAAGTGACTGTGGCCGGAGCGCCGTACCGCGCGTGCCACGTCATCGAGCGTGACCGGTACCGCGAGGGCGATGACGTCGACGCGAGGCGTCATCACCTCTCTTGCCGTGGCGTTTCGCATGGACTCGAGGCCTTTGCGAATCTGTCTCTCCTGTTCGGAGACCTGCGCCGACGGCTGGCGGCCGAGCCTACGGGCCTGTGGGCGGAGCTTCATCGGTCGTTGACGTCCGGCTCCCGACTGTTAGCGATCAACGACGAGTGGAAGCGGCTTGTAGGACTCGTCGTGGAACGTGCCGCCGTCTAGCACAGCTCGGGCGGCACGCCGGATCCTGATCGCGTCCAGCGGCTTGACCAGCCAGCCCTCTGAAGCAGACCGCCGAGCGAGGAACACGTCGGCCCGGCGGTCGAGCAGGATTATGACCGGGACATGGGGGATCCGGCCACCTGACTCTTCTAGATGGAGGTCCAAACAGATCGCCATCCCACCCATGTTGCCAACCTGCAGGTCGGTGATCACGAGGTCAGGCGGGTCCTGCTCGACGGCAGGTCTCACGTCCTCGCCGACGCGGAGCTCGTAGATCTCGGTCTCGTCGCCTTCGAGGGCAGATCTCAGCTCCTCAAGGACTGACTCGGAGTCACTGACGATCAGGATGACTTCCACGATCGGAGATTAGTTGTCCTCCGAGCAGGTGGCGAGCGACGGCTTGGAGACCTTCGATGTCGTGAACGTCCTCGCTGAGAAATGGGACCCTCACCACAGGCGCGGGTTGCACCTGTCCGGCCAGATCGGCGACGTATCGCTCCTCTCTAGAGGCGACACAGAGGAACTCATCGAGGTTGCGGAGGAGCTCTCCGTAGGCACGTGGATCTGCAGGTGCCGAGTCCGGCGCGACTAGGCGAGTTTGCGTCGGAGACGGACCGTCGTTCCCCTGGGCAGTCGACCTGACGGCGGTGGCGGGCTCGGGCCCGAAGCTGGAGAAGAGACGGTTCACGACCATTGCGCTCACAGCTATGGAGCTTTCTGCCAGGCGTCGGGCGAAGAAACGCGCCTCGTCGATCGAGTCCCCGCGCGGCGCCACCACGAGCACGAAGGCCGTTCCAGGGTCCGCCAGCAAGTCCTCGACACGGCGTGCCCGGTCCCGGAAGCCCTCTTCCATCCCTTCGAAAGCTCGGAAGAAGGCCATTGCATCCTCGACTATCTCCGATCCCGCGACCCGGGAGATCGTGCGCAACAGCGCATTTGCCGCAAGCGTCATCGCCTTCATGTAGGCGCGGGTCGGCATGAGCAGGAGCCGGAACACCCGGTTCTCGAGAAAGCTGTAGAGCCGCCGCGGCGCGTCCACGAAATCGAGCGCGTGCCTCGTTGGGGGCGTGTCCACGACGACAAGATCGAATCCGCCTTCGGAGTGCAGCTCGTAGAGCTTCTCCATCGCCATGTACTCCTGCGTGCCCGACAGCGCCGAAGTCAGATTGCGATACAGGCGATTCTGGAGGATCCGGTCCGCTTGCTCGCTCGACTGTGAGTAACGGACGATGAGATCGTCGAAAGTGCCCTTTGCGTCGAGCATGACCGCGGACAGCTCGCCACTCCAGTCGCCCGCGATTAGCCGAGGTGTGTTGTCGAGTTTCTCCAGACCGAGCGCGTCGGCAAGCCGGCGCGCCGGATCGATCGTCACCACGCAGGTCTTGCGACCCTGCTCGGCGCCAGCGAGGCCTATTGCGGCCGAGACTGTCGTCTTTCCCGTGCCGCCCGACCCACAACACACGATGACGGTCTTCCCGGTGACAAGAGCAGAAAGGTCAGAACATGGTCCGGGCGCCACTTCGTCCTCGCTCATCCCCGGCACCCAACAGACCGCGTCATGCCGCGTCCTCGGCTCGAAGTGCTTCGACCGCGGCCCCGAGAGCGTCAGAGAGCATCCCCAGCTGTTCGGGACCGAGGTCTGCGCTGAACTCGTAGGGCAGGAGCAGCTGTGGCAGCGGCAAGCTGGCGCGAAGACGCTCCAGTTGGACTGCTTGGAGCTCCTGGCGGGAGAACCGGAATCTTGCAGCGGCTGCCAGACGTTCCGCTTCAGCGGGGCCCGGTGGATCGGCGTCTGCCGCCTCGGCCGCAGCCACCGGATCTGTGAGGAGGTGTCGGAACACCGGGTAGCACGAGTTCACGACGACAGGCGCGAGTGCGACGCCGACGAGGTCCTCAAAACGGTAGGCCGTCTCGATGAGCTCGTTCACAGGAGTCTCCTCCGGCAGACTTACGAGCATGACCTGGCACCGGGCAGGGTCACGCAGCAGCTCGACGACCTCCTGGGCCTGGCCACGAAGTGGACCTCCTCTGGCCGCGTCCATCAACCCGAGGGCGCTCGTGAGGAAGGTAACCGCGTGGCCTGCAGCCGGCGCATCAAGGACAATCAGGTCCGACGTGCCGGCACGCTCGAGTTGCTTGACCTTGCCGAGCACAAGGACCTCTCGGATGCCGGGTATGGCGGTCGCCACTACCTCTAGCACGCCTGTCGACACGAGGCGTTTCGCGACACGCCGCAATCCGTGGTTCTCCAGATACTCAACGAGCGCGTCGTCCGGGGTGATCACCCGTCCCCTCACGCGGCCACCGCTGCCGGCTGACTCGTAGAGGACCGACTCGTCGTAGTCGAAAGTTGCTTCCAGCCCGAACAGGACGGGCAAGCCGCCGGCGTCGTCGAGCTCTATCACGAGTACTTCGAGGCCTGTGTCCGCTGCCATGCGGGCGAGCGCGGCTGTAACAGTCGTCTTTCCCACCCCGCCCTTGCCGGCGACGACAACGACGTTGCTCTGTCGGCAGAACGCTTCCCGATCCATTCCCGGCGACACTACCGCCCGCTCCTTGCGCCTTTTTTCGCCGAGCAGTCCACAAGAGCCCCTTGTGAGGACGGTAGGGGCGGCAGTAGCGTCGCGCTGAGCGGGACCTGACGACGTTTGCGCAGGTCCACGCTGGTGGCGCCTATCAGGTGCATCGTCGAGCGACGGCCATGGGGGACGTTCGCGGACGGGGTATCGGGAACAGACAGGCGCCGCGGAGTGGCCGGCGCTGAGCGTGCCGTGGGGCCAGACGAGGAGAGGCCGTGATGGCGAATCGCGGTGAAGAAGTATGGCAAGCCAAAGCAGCATGTCGAGGCCCGCACTCGGTCGTGTTCTTCCCTCCGTCTCGCGCGGAGCGCAAAGACGAGCGCATGGCACGCGAGCGGAGCGCCAAGGAGATCTGTCGCACTTGTCCCGTCGTGAAGAGCTGCCTCGATTACGCAGTCAGAATTCGAGAGGCGAACGGAATCTGGGGTGGCCTGAACGAGGCCGAGCGCAAACAGATCGTCGAACGGGGAGTGGCCGGCCCACGGGCGGCCGCGTCCGCCTAGGACCGCCCGGACGAGGAGACAGATAGGCGCGTCCGGTCTGAACGGTCAAGCACCGATCGGCCCAAGCGCCTTTTCGACATGCTCCAGTAAGCGGGCGCTGCAACCTGCCATATCGAGTTGCGGTGAGACCTCGGTCACAATGCGCTGCGCGATGGCAGCGAAGACCTCGGCGAGCGGGCCTGCCTCGTCCAGTGCGACAGGCGCGCCGGCATCACCGCCGGTAGCCACTCTCGCATCGAGCGGCACCGACCCGACGAGTGGTACGCCGATCTCGTCGGCAAGGCGCTGGCCACCACCGGATCCGAAGATCTCGTAGGTCTTACCGTGATCGCAGGTGAAGGCCGACATGTTCTCGATGACGCCGGCGACACGAATGTGTCCCCTGCGCGCCATGTCGGCTGCCCGACCTGCGACCTTCTGTGCAGCTTGGTTCGGCGTCGTGACGACGAGCAGCTCGGTGCGCGGGAGCATCCTGGCCAAGCCCATCTGAACATCGCCTGTGCCGGGCGGGAGGTCGATCACCAGATAGTCGAGCGCACCCCACCGGACGTCCTCCAAGAAGTGCTGGACCGCCCGGTTGAGCATGAGGCCGCGCCACATGATCGCCTCGTCCTCGCCCGAGAGGAAACCCATGGAGATCACTTTCAAGAGACCGGAACCGACAACACGCTCGAAGGGAATCATCTTTCCCGAGTGCGCCTGGATGGCTCCCTCCATCGCGAGCAGTCTCGGCACCGAGTGGCCCCAGACGTCAGCGTCGAGCAGGCCTACAACGAGACCCCGGCGGGCGAGCGAGACGGCGAGATTCACACTGACCGAGGACTTGCCGACGCCACCCTTGCCCGAAGCAACGGCGAGCACTCTTGCAGTCGCAGGGATGTCAGTCGGCACGGCTCTGTCCTGGGCTTTGAGCCGCGCCCTCGCCATGAGCGCCGACCGCTCGGAGGGGTCCATCACCCCCGTGCTGACATCTACTAGCTCGACGCCGGGAACCGCTTTGAGGTGACGCTCGACGTCGGCACGGAGCTGATCGCGAAGCGGGCAGGCGGCAACTGTCAGGGCGACCGCGACGCTCACAGCCCCACCTTGGACCTCGACCTCACGCACCATTCCGAGCTCGACGATGTTGGCACCCAGTTCGGGGTCGACTACACCTGCAAGCGCCGCCCAGACGACTTGCTCTGAGGGAGCATCGTCACCGGATACTCCGGATGGTTCGAGGGGCGGTTGACGCGACTTGCTCACGGTATGATCGAGCCTAACGGTGCGGTGCGGGGGGCCTTCTCGGCTGTTGCGCCCAATGTCTTAGCAAAAGGAGATCCACGGTGAGTCTTGCGTCCTCAACGGTGAAGCTCGGTCAGCGGCCTAGCCCGGTGACCCTTACCGATGCCGCTGTGGCCAAAGTGACTGCTCTGCTGGCGCAGGAGGGTGACGACAGCCTGGCGCTGCGTGTGGCCGTCCGACCAGGCGGCTGCTCGGGATACAGCTACGAGATGTTCTTCGACTCCGAACTGGCCGACAACGACATCGTCCGCACGTTCGGAACCGTGCGCGTCGTGGTGGACCCCGATAGCGCGGAGCTCATAAAGGGTGCGACGCTCGAGTACCGCGATGGTCTGCAGGAAGCCGGTTTTCACATCATCAACCCGAACGCGACGCGAACCTGCGGCTGCGGTTCGTCGTTCAGCTGAGCCGAACGAACTTCCCAGTGGCAAGCACCGCAGGCCCGTACTCACCGATAGTCCGCGCCGGACAATGGCTGGTCTGCTCCGGCCAGCTCGGACTCGTTGACGGTTCGCTCGTCGAGGGCGGCATCGCTGCGCAGGTCAGCCAAGCGATCAAGAACGCCGCTTCGTTGCTCGAAAGCGAGGGAAGCGGTCTCCGAGACGTGGTAAAGACAACAGTCTTCTTGACCGACATGGCAGACTTTGCTGCCATGAACGATGCCTATGTCGCCGCGTTCGGCGATAACCGGCCGACGCGTAGTGCCTTCGCCGTGGTCGGTCTACCTCTCGGCGCGCTCGTCGAGATCGAGGCATGGGCCTACATGTCTCAGTCGCCCGCCAGCTCTGCCGGCTAACTGTGCGCTCGAGGCGCCAGCTGCTGGGCGCTGCGGCGGCGGCGGCGTTGGCGATCACCGCAGCCGGCTGCAGTTCGGGGACCGCGACAACCACCACTACGACGACGACTCTCCCGCCGCTTCCCCCGCAGGTCTACGCCTATGTGACCATGGTCGGGACAGGTGCAAACCTTGGCCTCGGCCATGACGTCATCCCCATCGAAGTCTCTATTGGTGGTACCGGCCCGGGAGCTGCGATCGGTGTCGGTACCTATCCGGACGCGATAGCCATAACACCCGACGGAGAGCGGGCGTACGTCACCAACTACGCCTCGAACTCGGTAACACCGATCGACCTCCTGAGCGGGAAGGTGCAGGCCTCGATCAGGTTGGGTTCAAGTGCAGGACCGGCGGGCATCGCGATCACTCCGGATGGCACGACGGCCTACGTCACCGACGCCGGGGCAACCGGAACCCTCGGTGACACCATCACCCCGATCGACCTTGCCACGGACAAGACCTTGTCGCCGATCACGGTGGGGCCTGGGCCGCAGGGCATCGCCATCGCTCCCGACGGGCTACGCGCCTATGTCGCCGACGCCGGTGCGATCGTGTCGGGTCAGACCGGAGCCTTCGGCTCCACGGTCACGCCGGTGGACCTGCTGACCGGGAGGGCCTTGGCGCCGATCACAGTTGGGAACGCGCCGACCGGTATCGCCATAACGCCGGACGGCTCCACAGCGCTGGTCGCGAATCTCAACTCGGGCAGCGTGTCACCGATCAACCTCGCGAACGACGTGGCCGGAGCCCCTATCCCCGTATCGGGAGCCCCCATCGCAGTCGCCGTCTCCTCTACCGAGCCGACTATCGCCTACGTCGTCGACACGATCTCGAAGCAGTCCGCCACAGGCAATGTAACGCCGGTCGACCTGACAAGTGATACAGCCGGAGCGCCGATCGGGGTCGGACGAAATCCGCAGGCGATAGCCATGAGCCCCGATGGCAAGACTGCGTGGGTTGTCTGCTACGACAGCCAGACCATTGTGCCGCTCAACATCCGGACGAACCGACCCGGCAAGGCGATCCACTTGCCTGGCGGGCCCTCTGCGATCGCCGTGGCTTCACGGCCCACGTCGGCTCCGACTGTGACGACAACAGTGCCTGCCAAGAGGGGCTCGAGTACGAACAAGAAGAAGTAGCGCCGCCAGAGTTACCCGCGAGCCCGGATCCGCCCAGGCGGTGAAGTCGAAGGACTACGGGCGCGTCGGGCCGTGGCCCGAAGGAAGCCAGCGGACACTGCCGAAGCGGTACCCGACGCTGCGCACCGTGTCGATCAGATGTGCGTGCTCTTCTCCCAATTTGGCCCGCAGGCGACGGACGTGGACGTCCACGGTCCTCGCGCCCCCGAAGTACTCGTAGCCCCACACTCTGGACAAGAGCGTCTCGCGCGAGAAAACCCTTCCCGGGTGTGCCGCAAGGAAACGTAGGAGTTCGTACTCCATGTAGGTCAGATCCAGGGGATGGCCTTGGATCGCGGCCTGGTATGTCTCGAGGTTCAACGCCAGTGGGCCGTAAACGATCAGATCCAGGTTCTTGCCCCGGCCGGTGCGCCAGAACAGGTGCGTGAGACGCGCCTCGACTTCCTCAGCGGACGCGTCCGAGAGCACGAAGTCGTCGAACAGGTCTTCGCGGAGCTCGAGATCGGCGAGGCACGCCCTAGAGACGATGAGTAGCAACGGCTGCAACTGGCTGTCCCCCTTGCGCAACGTACGGCAAGCAGCGAAGGCGGCGACCGGGTCATCGAGCGCCGATATCAAGGCGCCCGCGTACCCGTCTTCAGGCTCGTCGCGCTCCGCGAGGGCCGGATCGCTCACGCCTGTCCACGGATAGCCCGCGCGTTTGAGCATGCCCGACACCCACTCCGACGGTGGGTTCGGATAGACGAGCAGCGGTTCCATCAAGCTCCCGGATCGAACGACCAGAACGCCTAGAGCGCCGGCAGGTAACGCGCTAGCTCGTAAGGCGTCACCTCCCGGGTGTAGGCGTCCCACTCGGCGCGCTTGTTGCGCAGGAACCACTCGAAAACGTGCTCGCCCAGGGTTTCGGCGACCAGTTCGGAGGCTTCCATGGCGACGAGCGCCTCCTGCAGACTGGACGGCAGGGACCGGATTCCCTCCGAAGCCAGCTCCTCCGGGGTCATTGTGAACAGATTTGCCGCGGCCTCGGGCCCGAGCTCGTAGCCCTTCTCGATTCCTTCGAGCCCTGCCGCCAGCACGACGGAGAACGCGAGGTAAGGGTTGCAAGCAGGGTCAGGAGCGCGGTACTCGAACCTTGTCGACTCGACCTTGCCACGCCTCGCGATGGGCACGCGGACTAGCGCCGACCGGTTGTTGTAGGCCCAGGACACGTTCACCGGTGCCTCGTATCCGACGACGAGTCGCTTGTAGGAGTTGACCCACTGGTTCGTCACGGCTGTGATCTCCCGCGCGTGCTGGAGGACGCCTGCGATGAACTGGCGTCCCACCTCCGACAGACCGTGGTCGCTCCCCCGGTCCGCGAAGGCGTTCCGGTCCCCCTCGAACAATGAGAAGTGCGTATGCATGCCCGAGCCCTGGACACCCGACAGCGGCTTGGGCATGAAGCTCGCGTGGACGCCGCTCTCGTGGGCGATCTCCTTCACGATCAGGCGGACCGTCATCACAGTGTCCGCCATGGTCAACGCATCGGTATAGCGCAGGTCGATCTCGTGCTGGCTCGGCGCGTCCTCGTGCTGGGCGTACTCGACGGGTATGCCCATGTCCTCCAAGGTGAGCACGGTGCGCTTACGCAGGTCAGTGGTCAGGTCCGCCACCGTCAGCTCGAAGTACGAGCCGGAGTCGAGCGGCTTGGGAGGCTGACCCGGTTCGCTCGGTGCAAAGTAGAAGTACTCGATCTCGGGGGCGGCGTAAAACGAGAACCCGCGGCTGCGGGCACGCTCGAGCGTCCGCCTGAGCACGTGCCTGGGACAGCCTTCGAATGGCGAGCCGTCGAGGTTGGTGATGTCGCAGAACACGCGGGCTACAGGTGAGACATCGCCTTCCCGGCCGATCCGGAACGGCAGGATCTGAAAGGTCTTCGGGTCGGGCTTGGCAAGCACGTCGCTCTCCTGCACACGGCTGAAACCGTCGATCGAGGACCCGTCGAAGGTCATCCCCCCTTCGAGGGCGTTCTCGAGCTCCGCGGGGGTGATGCTGAACGACTTCGGGGTGCCCAGCACGTCAGTGAACCAAAGCTGGATGAAACGCACGGCGCGTTCCTCGACCGTCCGCAACACGTACTCCCGCTGGCTTTGCATCGAGTCCCTCCGATCGTGGCGCCGGACGCTGTCCGTAGAGTTCGCGAACTACAGCGCGCGATCAGTGTCGCAGGTCAGAACGCTGTCATCCAGCCGTCAAGGTCCAGTGCGGCCTTCGTGAACCTGTTCACACGCCGTTCACAGTTGAGCAATGATGCTGAAACGTGCAAGCGTCAAACTTCACCGACCAGCTTTCAAACAGTCGCGCCTAATGGCGGACCAAGGAGGAACCGTGCAGGATCGCACCGCTGCCGAAGTCGTTCAACTGATGAAGGACGAAGGCGTCGAGATCATCGACATCCGCTTTTGCGACCTGCCCGGTCTCATGCAGCATTTTTCCGTGCCGGCTCATGAGCTGACCGAGGCCTCCTTCGTGGAGGGATTCGGTTTCGACGGATCGTCCATCCGCGGCTTTCAGGAGATCCAGGAATCGGACATGATCCTGCTCCCGGACCCCTCGACTGCGGTGCTCGATCCCTTCCGCCAGCACAAGACCTTGAATCTCAACTGCTTCGTGCACGATCCGGTCACTCTCGAGAACTACTCGCGTGATCCCCGCTATGTCGCACTCAAAGCTGAGCGGTATCTCCAGACCACCGGGATCGCCGACACGGTCTACTTCGGGCCAGAGGCGGAGTTCTTCATCTTCGACGACGTACGGTTCTCTCAGGACCAGCGGTCCGCCTTCTACCAGGTCGACTCGATAGAGGGCATTTGGAACTCGGCTCGCGACGAGAAGCCGAACCTCGGCTTCAAGCCGCGCTACAAGGAGGGGTACTTCCCGGTGCCTCCCATGGACCATTTCCAGGACCTGCGGTCCGAGATGATCCTTGTGATGGAGAACCTCGGGATCGAGATCGAGGTGCAACACCACGAGGTGGCGTCGGGCGGTCAGGCTGAGATCGACATGCGTTACGACACGCTGTTGCGTATGGCCGACAAGCTGATGCTCTACAAGTACGTCGTGAAGAACGTCGCGCGCAACGCCGGGTACTCGGCCACATTCATGCCCAAGCCCTTGTTCCAGGACAACGGGTCGGGGATGCACTGCCACCAGTCGCTGTGGACCGACGGCGTGCCGCTGTTCTACGCCGAAACCGGCTACGCCGGCCTGTCCGACATGGCGCGGTGGTATATCGGCGGGTTGCTCAAGCACGCGGCGGCGGTGCTTGCCTTCGCCGCCCCGACGACGAACTCCTACAAGCGCTTGGTACCGGGCTACGAAGCGCCGGTGAATCTTGTGTACTCCCAGCGGAACCGCTCGGCCGCGTGCCGGATCCCGATCTACTCCAAGAGCCCGAAGGCCAAGCGGGTCGAGTTCCGGTGTCCCGACCCGGCGTGCAACCCGTATCTCGCCTTTGCGGCGATGCTGATGGCAGGCCTCGACGGCGTGCAGAACCGCATCGAGCCGCCGGACCCGGTGGACAAGGACCTCTACGACCTTCCGCCCGAAGAGCTTGCGAACGTTCCGCAGGTTCCTTCCTCACTAGATGAGGCGCTGCGCGCCCTCGAAACAGACAATGACTTCCTGAAGACCGGTGGGGTCTTTACCGACGACCTCATCGAGACCTGGATCAACTTCAAGCGGCTTGCCGAGATCGACCAGGTCCGTCTGCGCCCGCACCCCTGGGAGTTCATGCTCTACTACGACATCTAACCCGACCAGGGATTTTGTTGTCCATCTGTGCCTTCATCCCTACTTCTTGGCGCCGCCGCCCATGCGCGTCGTATCCGTGAACCAGTCGGGAACGAAACGCGTGTCGGTTGGCCGTTCGAACCGTGGTCGCCTGCGATGACGGACCCACGCATAACGATTGTTTGCCGCATCAGCCCACGGTATAACGCCGATAGGGTATTCGTTATAATTGAGGTCTGTGGAACCAACGAGGTTCATAGCGCCGGAAGTCGGCAAAGTGATCAAGGGTCCGGGGAAATGGGGTTTCTACGTCTTCGTGCCGGCCCCGATCCCGAGGAAGCTGCTGCTAGACGGCGACACAGTCTTAGCTCTGTCGAGAGCCGACACGGCCATCGGCCGTCTGGCCGGCGCCGGTCGTCTGCTTCCCAACCCCCACCTGCTGGTGAACCCGTACATGACTTGGGAGGCCGTCGCCAGTTCTGGAATCGAAGGGACCCAGACCTCGGTGAGCGAGGTGCTCGAAGCCAACGCAACAGGACAGAGCCTTCCCGGCAGCGACGTGCGCGAGGTGCAGAACTACATCGCCGCTCTCACCGAGGGACTGCGGCGTCTGGCCGAGATCCCGTTGTGTCTCCGCTTCCTTCGAGAGGTCCACGCTGTCTTGATGCGGGGCGTGAGAGGCCAAGAACGACAACCCGGCGAGTTCAGGACATCGCCGAACTGGATCGGATCTCCCACCGACACGCCGGACAACGCGACCTTCGTTCCCCCGCTCCCCGGCGACATGCGGCGTTCCCTCGATGACCTGGAGCAGTTCCTCAACGAGGACGTCCCGCTGCCGGTCCTCATCCGCTGCGCGCTCTTGCACTACCAGTTCGAGACGATCCACCCGTTCCTGGATGGCAATGGGCGTCTTGGCAGGCTCCTGGCTGTCTTCTTCCTCGTTCAGCAAGAGGTGCTGCCCCAAACGCTCTTGTACTTGAGCCCGTACTTCGAGGGCCACCGCAGCGAGTATTACGAGCGTCTTCAAGCAGTTCGAGAACAGGGTTGCATCCAGGAATGGCTGCAATTCTTCCTCACGGCCGCGGCGGTGCAGGCCGCCGATGCAGTCGCTCGTGCCGAGCGCCTCGGTGACGTCCGCGAGCGTTACCGGCGTGAGCTCGCTGCCACGGGCTCCCGAAGCCGTGCCGGTGAGGTCGTCGATCTGATGCTGGACAACCCGTACATCACTGTGGCTCGGGTCCAAAAGGCACTAGGCGTGACACAACCAGGCGCCTTGTCTCTTCTGCGGAGGATCGAGCAACGGGGCTGGCTGCAGGATCGTGGGACCTCGGGCAAAGGAGGGAGAGTCGTGTGGGTCGCGCCAGAAGTGCTCTGCGTGATCGAGGAAGTTGGCCCACCGTCACGCTGACGTACAAGCGGGATCGCACCGACCTTGAGACGGCGAGTTCGCCAACCGTCACTCTAAATCTTTGGCAGGATCTCCCGCGCGAGCTTTTCGGCCTTTGCAAGGGGGGCCACGGCGCCCACCCAGAACTCTGTGGTGCCCTGGAGAACATAGAGCGTGATCAATGCGTACTTTCCCGAGCCCATCACGTTGGAGTAGGCCAGGTTGCCGAGCCCCGGTACTTCCTTTGTAACACCGAAGGTGGAGATGCTTGATTTGAACTGCTTTCTTGTCACGGGGCTCTGGAAATGCACCGTCACCTTCATGGTCCCCGCCGTATTGGCGACGGTGTAAGCGCAGTCCAAGCCCAGGCCTGAGCCCAGCTCATTCGCGACGGGCTTGCTGACCGACAAACCCAACGTTGCCTTGATCTCCGCAGGCGACACTATTTTGCAGCTGAGAGCCTTTTGGCTCGCCGAGGCAGCCAGACCAGGTGCAAAGGAGATGCAGCCCACGAACAAGGCGGCGACCGTAAATCCCATGCCTAGCCGACGCCAGACTCTGATCGTCATTAGAGCCCCTTTCAAAGGCACACCTACAGCCGCGTAACTAGCCTGCCAAAAACGCCACCATAGGTTCGTGATCCGCGGCACAAGCCGTTTCTGGCGCGGGAGTGTACTGCGGTCTGGGTCACGCGTCAAAGTTACCGATGAGCGCACCGTCGCTGTCCATAGACCCCGATCTTTGGCACCGCACCCAACGCGACTAGACGTCGCCACCAGGGTCTTGTTTTCCTTCTGTGCCGCCATCCCGACTTCTTAGGCTCGGCAGACAACGCCCGTTGCCATGTGTCGTCCACGCGCCCGCTCGCCATAGCGGCGACGTGGCGCACCAGGACCGACCGCGCCCGCGCGCCTGTGATCTCTGCGTCTAGCTCGGGAAAGTACGCGATGACAGGGTCGTCGAGCCGCAAGAGACCATCGGCTATTGCGAATGACACTGCCGTGGAAGCGAAGCTCTTGCTCAAAGAGTAGAGAAGATGGGGCCGCGCTGGGGTGTAGGGCGACCACCAGCCCGAGACGATGACGCAGCCGTGCCGCAGGACGATCAGACTGTGCGGATCGGCGCCGGAGGCGGTCTCCAACGCGTCGAGAAAGGCCTGAATTCCCTTCGCGGCGACGCCCTGGGCCGCAGGGGTGCTGACTGGCAGTGGGTCAGTGGTCACGGTTCTCCCGCTTCAGAGCGAGGTTCCGTCGAGGCACGACGAGGTGCCGGGTCTCAAGTGGTTGGGACGCGTCGTCAAGAGTGGCCTCAGGGCCAGAGCTGCACGACGACTGCTTCGAAGCCAGCAAGACGAAGTGGTTCTCCAAATGGCTTCTCCGGCAGTCGCGCCTTGAGGCTCGAAAAGAGCACCGGGCCCGCAAGTCCTGGTACCTCCGCAGGCTCGCCGGCGAAGTTCGCCGCCACCACGACATCGCCGGATCGGTACACCCACTGATGCTCCGCCGCGGCCAGTTGCTCGTAGGAGCCACCACAACCCTTGATGTGCCGCCGGCGGACCGACACAAGTTGCCGACAAAGCGAGAGGAGCGATCGTGGGTCTTCGCGCTGATCAGCCACGTTGTGAGACGAGACGTCACCGAGCGGCAGCCACGGAGTGGTACCAGCAGTCGTAAAACCACCGGTGACGCTTGGCTCCCACTGCATGGGGGTCCGGGCGCGGTCCCGGCTCGGATGACCTCCCCGCCCTCCCAGGAACATGTTGTCGCGCTGCAGCTCGAGAGGGACATCTACGTCGGTCATGCCGATCTCGTCGCCGTAATAGATGACGATCGTCCCAGGCAATGTGAGCAGGATCGTCAGCGCGAGCGCCGCCCTTACGTCGTCATTAGAGCACCACCGGGTAGTGAAACGCGACTTGTCGTGATTCGACATGGTCCAGACCGGGATGGCCCCGACCGGGAGTCGACCAAGTGTCTCGCGCACCACATTCGACAGCTCCAGAGCGGTGTAGGCGGAGACCATGAACGGGAAGTTGAAGCCCAGCTGTAGCTCGTCGTCCTGCCCGTAGTAGCGGGCGAGCTTCTCCGCGTCCGGAACGCAAGTCTCCCCGAGCAGAAGCCTTGGCGGCTCGTACTGCTCGGCGATCCTGCGCCAGTTGCGGAACACGGCGTGCGTCTCGGGACGGTTGGCGCTGAAGCGCTGCTCCTGGCCACCAGTACCGCCGATGAGCTGGCCTTCAGGCATCGGAGGGTTATCGCGAAGGGCGGCGTCCTTGTAGAGACCGTGTGCGACGTCGATGCGGAACCCGGCAATACCCCGGTCAAACCAGAAGCGGAGGATCTCCTCGAAGGCGTCGTGGACCGGCGGGTCCCACCAGTTCAGGTCCGGCTGGGAGGGAAGGAAGTTGTGCAGGTAGTACTGTCCGGTCTCCGCGTCGAGGGTCCACGCGCTCTCGCCGCTGGCATCGAGCCAGTTGTTCGGGGGCGCTTTGTCCGGGCTCGGCTCGGCCCACACGTACCAGTTGCGGTGAGTAGCGCCCCGGGAGCTGCGGGCCTCGACAAACCACGGGTGCTGGTCGCTCGTGTGGTTGGGCACCAAGTCGAGCAGGATCCGCATCTGTCGGCGGCCTGCCTCGGCGACCAGGCGGTCCATGTCCTCCAGGCTCCCCAACTCAGGGTGGACGCTCACGTAATCGGAAACGTCGTAGCCCCAGTCGTGGTCCGGCGAAGGCATGGTGGGCGACAGCCAGATGGCGTCGACGCCGAGCCAGGAGAGGTAGTCAAGCTTGTCGACCACCCCGGGAAGATCGCCGTAGCCGTCACCGTCGGAGTCGTGCCAGGATCTCACGTACAGCTGATACACGACCGCGTCCGACCACCAGCTCGTGCCCCGATCATGGCCCGTCATGAGCCCACTACCTGATCCACCGCGCGCAAACGGCCCCCATGGCCAGCGCCCGGTAGCGGGCAGCCAGACGCGGGAGAACACGGCGTCGAATATGAGTCGCCGGAGAACCGCTCCCCACCACACGGAGACACGTGACACCTACCTTTCTGTTCGGTCGGCGAGCCACAAATGTAGCTGGCGCGAGTTCCTCCGAGTCGTGTGCGCTTGAAGTGTTCGTGACCGCTCTCAGGAAACGGTCCCTCCTGGTCCACCGCAGTCGCGGTCACACCAACTGAGCGTCTCACCGAGTTCGAGAGCTGAGCGGGCCCGAGGACCGCCCGCAGTCAGATGTCCCGGGGCGAGCGCCAAAGATCGATGGGCTTGGCCACACCCGAAGCGTCGAAAGGCAATTCGACGCGCCGGCCTGATCCGGCCGACTGGTAACCGGCGTACAGCAGCTCCTGCACGACACGGCCGTCTTGCCCGGTCGCCTGCGGCTCCTCAATGCCCCTCACACAGCGGGCAAAGTGCTCCATCTCCTGAGGAAAGCCGTAGTTCCACAGCTCCTCGTACACCGGGTAGCTCCATCCTTGAGTGCTCGGCGCCTTCTCTACCGCATAGCCATAACCGCTCTCGGAATAGGTCGGCAGGGCGTTGCCCATGTGGAGGTTGCCGTAGGTGACACCCCCATCGCCGTAGACCTCAATGCGGTCATCCATTCCTCCGCGACGCGCCCAGCTGTCTTCCACGTGACCGATGGCGCCGTTCGCGAACTCAACGATCGCGAATGAGTGATCCTCACCCGTGGTCTTGTCGCCGTGAACGTAGGTGCCCATCAGGGCCGTTATGCCAACAGGTGCAGGCCTTCCCAGGAACCAGTAACAAAACGCTAGGCCGTGGCAGCCCATGTCCATGAAGACACCGCCCCCGGAGCGTTCGACGTCCCAGAACCAGTCGGCGTGGGGACCGAAGTGCATCTCGGACTGCTTGACGAGGTACACGTCACCGAATGCACCTTGGTCGGCCATCTCCTTGGCTTTGCAGTACTTCGGCGTGAAGTAAAGCTCCTCGGCGTAGAAGAGGTGCACTCCGTTTCGATCCGCGGCTTGGTTCATGAGGTCACACTCAGCGACTGTCATCGCCATCGGCTTCTCCATCACCACGTGCTTGCCTGCCGAAACGGCGTCGAGCGCGATCTCGCAGTGCAGGTAGTTCGGCGCGGCCACGGTGACCATCTCGATGCGTGGGTCCTTGAGCATCTCGTTGTAGTCCGTGTAGGCGCGCTCGATGCCGTAGCGCTGCGCCAGCTCGTCAGCGTGCCCCGGTGTCGGGGACGCGACGGCCAACGCCTTGCCGAGTCGTCCCATCGAGATCGAGGCGGCGTGGATGTCCGCCTCGAACTGGGAGCCGATGATGCCGATCCCTACCAACTTCTCAGACATGGCGCCTTCCTTGTTCGAGTGGGTCTTCTCTGCTGCGATCGCCCTTCGGAGGCGTCGCGGGTATTGAGTACGTCTCGTTGAGCAACTTCCGCATGAGCGCCGTGGCCCGCGCCAGGCACTCCCCGTCGGGAAGCTCCCATAGCGAGTCGGGGAAACGACAGCCGAAGGTGCCGTCGTCGGAGAAGATCTCGACGTCGTAGCTCCCGTCGAACCCACCGGCCTCGAGAACGGCAACGAACTGTTCGACCGGCAAGGTGCCCTCGCCGGGGAACTTCCGGTCCGCCCAGCTGCGCGTCGGCTGGTGCGCGTCGGCCACATGTACGCCGACGATGAGCTCCAACGCCGCACGTAATTGTTCGCCCGCGTCGGTACCTTGACCGGCGTGCCACATGTCGAAGAGGATTCCCACGCCCGGCCGTCCGATGTCAGCGACAAGGTCGGCCGCGGCATGAAGGCTGGCCACGAAACTGAAGTCGTCAGCGGCGGACGGATGCATCGGCTCGAGCGCGATAGTGAGACCAAGATCGCCTGCTGTGTCCGCGACACGTCGCAGCTTGGTCACACATGTCCGGCGCAGCTCTGCCGGGTCGCGTCCGAAGACGTTGCCGGTGACGACCACGACCGTCTCCGGATGCAGCACCGCCAACGCCGGGAGCTTGGCGCACAGGGCATCGGTGCGCTCACCAGGGTCCGCTGGATCAGGGTCGAGCGCATTCGCGAACACCGAGTTCCCGTTCGGCACCAGGTTGGTGACACCCAACCCGGCCGCGTTGAGCACGTCGGCCACCTCATGGAGATCGCGCCCGGCGAGCTTGGACTCCCAAACCCCCATCCCCCCCAACCCGGCGGCGGAATAGCTCGCCACATCGGAGTCGAAGGAGGAATGCAGTGTCGTCACCTCGCTCACCGACAACCGGCTCACGCGATCCATGACGCTCTCCTCATCGCTCTGTGGCCCGGTCCGCCCGAAACTCTGGCATCTTCCCGCTGCCCGTCGCCGCCGCCGGCGACAGCCTCGGCGCATCCGACATGAGACGGATCGTGTACGGATCGCGCGGATGCTCGAACACTTGCTCGACCGGCCCTTCCTCGACGATCCGGCCTTGTGACAGGACGACAACCGACTGGGCCATACCGCGGACGAGCGCCAGGTTGTGGGTGATGAACAGCATCGCGAGCCGATGCTCGGCCTGCAGGCGCCGCAGCATCTCGATGATCATCGCCTGCACAGAGACGTCGAGGGCCGACGAGACCTCGTCGCACACGAGCAGATCCGGCTCGGCGGCCAATGCCCGAGCGATCGCGGCGCGCTGGCGTTCGCCACCCGAAAGTTGGTCGGGATAGCGGTTCAGGAAGTCCGCCGAAAGGGAGACGTCCTCGAGCACCCTGACGACCCGGGCGTCGGCCTCCGCGCGCGCCAGGCCGAAGAAGTGGTCGATGGGCTGGGCGACCAGCTGACCGACGGTCTTGCGTGGATTCAGGGCCGTGTAGGGGTCCTGGAACACGTACTGGATCTTCTTGAGCACGTCCCCGTCGCGTTGGCGAGCACCGTGGGACAGTTCCTCACCCGCGTAGCGGATATTTCCCGCCCAGTTCGTGTGCATGCCGATGATGCAACGAGCGAGCGTCGTCTTGCCCGATCCGGACTCTCCCACCACCGCGACGCAGCTGTCCTCAGGCACTCTGAAGCTGACGCCGTGGAGCACCTCGTTGGTGCCGAACGACGCCCGTAAGCCTTCCACCTCGAGCACAGCCGGACCTGGCTGGGCCGAGTCGACGAGGGGGATGACCTGGCGACCGCTGGTGCGCTGCGCCTCTGATCGGACCCGCACACAACGCACCCGGTGCGACGCGGAAAGGTCCACCATAACCGGAGGACTTGAGAGGCATTCCGGTCCGACACCGGGGCACCGTGGAGCAAAGGAGCACCCGACGGGCCGGCTGGCCGGTCTCGGAGGCTGCCCCTCGATACCCTCCATTACTTCCGCCTTGTCGAGCGACGGCACGGCACGCATGAGCAGCCTCGTGTAAGGGTGCCGAGGCGTTTCGAATACGGTGGCAGTCGGCCCGAGCTCGACAATGCGGCCCGCGTACATGACAGCCACCGTCTTCGCCACCTGGCCGACGACAGCAAGGTCGTGAGACACGTAGACCGCGGCGACCCCGCTCGTGGCGCACAGATCGGCGATCAACCCCAAAAAACGCCTTTGCGTCGTGACATCGAGGCCCGTGGTCGGCTCGTCGAACACGATCACTCCTGGCTGGCAGGCGAACGCCATGGCAATGACGATTCGCTGCTGCTGGCCGCCGGAGAGCTGGTGCGGGAACCGACGGAGGAAGGCCCGGTCGGTCGGAAGGTCGACAGAAGAGAGCACGTCGTGGACGCGCCCGGCCACATGGCCTCCCCGCGAGCCGCGACCCTCGTGTACTCGCAGGATCTCGTCGATCTGCTTTCCGACCCGTCGGACGGGGTTGAGCGCCGCGGCCGGTTCCTGCGGGACATAAGCGACCCGGCCTCCTCGCAGCGCCGGCAGCTCACGCTCGGGCATTCCCAGGATCTCCTGTCCGTCGAGGAGAACCTGGCCCTTTGTGATGTGCAGGCCGCGCCTGGCGTAGCCGAGCAGGGAGAGGGCGACCGTCGTCTTTCCCGAGCCCGATTCGCCGACCAGGCCGAGCACTTCGCCGAGTGCCACGTCGAAGTCGACCTCCGAGACGACATCGGTATTCGTCCCTGCCAGGCAGACCTGGAGACCTCTTACCCGAAGTCTCGTCGGAGCGTTCGTGGCGACGTTCATTGAGCCGCCTTGGCGGCTTCTGTGCGCACGAAAGCCTGCTCGACTTGGCGATCCGCGCCAATGGCCGCCCGTGCGACGGCGTCTGCGAACAGGTTCGTGCCGATCGCGAGCAGGGCGATGAGGGCAGCGGGCACGATCACGGCCCAAGGGTTCGTCTGCAGGCCGATCCGGTTCTCGCTGATCATGTTCCCCCAGCTCGGAGCCGGAGGCTGCTGCCCGAAGCCGAGGAACGAGAGCCCGGCGATGATGACGATCGAGTAGGTGAGCCGCAGCCCGAGCTCGACCATGAGCGGGCTGACGAGGTTCGGCAGAATCTCGCCCGTGATGATTCGGGTCGGCTTGACGCCCTGTAGCTCGACGGCTTTCACATAGTCACGCTCGGCGATGTCGAGCGCGGCCGCGCGCATCACGCGGGCCACTTGGGGCACGTGCCCGAGACCGACCGCAAGCACGATGAGCCAAAGCTTGGGACCGACGGTCCCCACGATCAGCAGAGCCAGGACGATTGCCGGGAACGCGAGGAAGACGTCCATGCCGCGCATGATCACCGTGTCGGTGCGCCCGCCGAGATAGGCAGCCTCGATGCCTTGGAAGGCACCGAAACTGACCCCGATCACCGTTGCCGCCACCGCCATCACGAGCAGAACCCACCCGCCCGCGAGCACGCGCGACAATACGTCGCGACCGAGGTAGTCGCCGCCCAAGAGCGCCTGGACGGAAGGCTTCTGAAGCGGCGCGTAGAGGAAGGCCGTGGGCGAGCACGGCGTCCAGATGGCCCCGACGACGGCGACCAGCGCGACCAGGCCGGCGAGAGACAACCCGATCGCTCCACGACGACTCGCTGCTGCCCGGTGCAGCAAGGTCAGCCACTCATGCCGGCGCAGCTGGTTCGGCGATGCGGCCGCGCTCGCAGCGGGACGTCCAGACTGGGTCGCCGAGGTCACGTCGGGATCCTCCGTCGTGGCGACAACAGCAGCGCGAGCACGTCGGTGGTGATGTTCACGACTACGTAGAACGCGGCCAGGACGACCACGATGAACTGGATGACCGGGATGTCGCGGTCGGTCACTGCGTTGACGAGGCCCTGGCCGATTCCGGGAAAGTCGAACACTTCTTCGACGAGCACAATCCCTCCGGCGAGGCGTAGGAACGTGAGGCCGACCACCTGGATCGTGGGCGGCAATGCGTTCGGGAGGGCATGTTGCACGAGAACGCGCCAGCGCGGCACACCCTTCAAGCGGGCCATCTCGACGTAGGGCGACTCGAGCGCCTCGAGGGTGGCGGCGCGGGTCATCCGGTACACGTAGGGGATCGTGACGATTGTGAGGCTGAGCGCCGGCAGAACGAGCAGGCGGGGGGCTTGGAGGATGTTCTCTCCGGGAGTGAGCAGCGACACGCCTGGGAACAGGTGGAAGACGACAGTCGAAAACAAGATGACGACACCGATGGCGACGACGAACTCGGGCACGGCGAGCACGGCAAGGGCCCCGACGGTCATCGAGTTGTCTAGGAGGCTCCCGTGGCGCAGGGCCGCGACCGCACCAAGCGCGATCCCGAGCACGCTGCCGGTGACCCCGCTCACCGCCACCAGAACTGCCGAGTTCAACAGCCGCGGCTCGACGAGCCGCCACACCGGCTCGCTGTTGGCGAGACTCGCCCCGAGGCGGCCGACCGGGAGACCCGAGAGCCACCCCCAGTACTGGGACCACCAGCCTCGATTGAGGCCCAGCTCCAGCTCGAGGGCGCGGATCCGTTGTGGCGTCGCTGAGAAGCCGAGTATCGCCCGCGCCGCGTTGCCGGGCAGGAGCTGGGTAGCAGCGAACACGACCAAGGAGACCAGGAACAGCGTGATGATCCCCTGGCCGGTCCGTCCGGCGACGAGGGACACGATGGGGTGAGCCCGCGCGTAGGCCCGGCGCCGGGCCCCCGCGCCGGCGAACATCGGTTGATACCGGCCGCCCTCACGCCCGCCGTCCGCAGGATCACTGAGCCGCGCCGCGCCAAGGCCGGTGTCGGCCGATTGCGGTGCGCCGGCGTGAGGGTGGTCGCCCATCAGGAGCTCGGCTTGAGGGCTATGAGAGCCACATGCTCTTGAAGCCGTAGGCCCCGAGAGGAAGGCCCGTCTTGCTCGAAGTCACTCCGTGCACGCGCGACGCGTAGCCGTCGATGACGGGGTTGAAGTAGGGGATGATGTAGCCGCTCGCTGTTCCCGAGTACTCCATTTGCTGCATCTCGTGGGCGATCTCCGCCCGCTTGTGCTCGTCCAGCGTGGCAACTGCCTTCTTGTACAGGCTGGTGTAGGCCGCGTTGTTCGTGTGGCACTCGTTGAAGGGGGCCCCGGCGAGAGTGCCCTGCAGGACGTTCGAGAAGTACGGGTAGTAATTCCAGTAGTCCTGGGCGAATGTCCAGCTGAGGTAGTTCGGACCGAAGAATTCCGAGCTCGTGACCTCCTTCAGGTTCACCGTCACGCCGGCCTGCGCCGCCTGCTGCTTTAGGACCTGGGCCACCTGCACGGTTCCCGAGCCGATGGCGCTCGTCACCAAGGTGACCGACAGGTGGGTATGTCCCGCCTTGGTGAGCAGGCTCTTGGCCTGCTCGATGTCCTGCTCACGCTGGGGAAGCGCCGAGTCGTAAGCGGCGTCCCACAGACCGAACACGTCGTTGCCGACTTTGCCGTTGCCGCTGAAGACGGTCCTCAGCATTGCGTTGCGATCGCAGATGAGGCGGAAGGCCTGACGCACGCGGACGTCGTTGAACGGCGGCTGGTCGACTCGCATCGTGAAGGGCGTGTAGCCACCGCCCTTGGTGATGATCACGTTGTTCCCGCCCGATCGGACCGGGGCGATCGAGTCCGCTGAGAGGAGGTCGATGACATCGAGCGTGCCGCCTCCCAGCCCGTTGACCTGGCTCACCTCGTCGGGGAGATCGCTTATGACGAGCCGGTCTATGTAGGGCAGGCCACTCTCCCAGTAGTTCTTGTTCTTCACGAAGGTGCTCTGTTGGCCGGCGGTGAACGACTCGTACTTGAAGGGACCGGTGCCGATCGGGTGCTTCAGGTCGAAGCCCACCGGCACGACGAAGAAGTCGTACGAGGCGAGAATGTCCGCCAGCGGTGAGAACGGCGTGAGGCACGGGATCTGGATTGTGTACTTGTCGATCTTCTTCGCGTGGGCAATGTCGAGGGCTTTGAGCGATATGGCACCAAGTGCGGGGGTCTTCGGGCTCACGATCCGCTGGAAGGTGAACAACACGTCATCTGCGCTAAGCGTCTTGCCGTTGTGGAACTCGATGTCCGGCTTCACCCGAATCGTCCACTTCATGGCGTCGCTGCTCGCCTCGAGCTCGTCGGCGAGGCTCAACACGGGATGAGCATCGAGATCGAAGTCAACCAAGGGGTTGAACAAGGAATACACCCTGGCACCGTCGACGAGGTTCACCCAGTTCTGCGGGTCGAGGGTGTCTGAGCTACTACCGCCACTCAGGCCGGCTTGTAACGTCCCGCCACGCTTGACACGCGGCGACGCCGCGGTCGTGGCGCTCGATCTCGCGGTACGCCGGCGGCTCAGGTCTGCCAGGCTCCCGGTTCCGACGAGCGCCGCGCCTTGTGCGGCATAGCGGAGCAGATCCCTCCTGCTCAGTTCGAATTCGCGTTCGGTCATCCGACTGCTCCTTATCTTGAGGGCCCGGTCAGGGGCGACTGTTGAACTTGCTCGACAGCTACGCGAGCGGTCGATTTGTAGGTGGCGAACCAATCCGGACTGTCCGGGTCCCGGTCCTGTGCGAGGGCCAGTCCGATGGCAAAGGCGAGGGGGTGAGCAAAATGGGCCGCCGCGGCACAGCGCCCGTCGAGCCCGTCGGGCCAAGGTGCCTCGGCGACGGTCGCTCCTGTCCTGGAGCAGATCTCGACGGCCTCGTCAGCTATTGGATCCCGACCGACCGGCAAGGCCAGGACGAATTGCCCGCGTCCGAGTGCGTACATGCCAGAGGTGGCTCCTTCGCGGGTCTCCATGCCCTCAGCAGGTATGCCTGCCACCTCCTTCAGCAGCAACGCCGCCTCCGAGGCCGCAACAAGGCCATGACCAGTGCCGAAAACGACTGCAGCGCGTGGCGTGTCGAGACCACTACCGAGCACGTCCGCCCACTCGAGCGCCCCCGTCAGCTGGTCGCTCAGTGCCGCCGGCATGGCGGCGGCGGCGGCGCGAAGCGACGAATCGCCTGACGCTCGGCCGAGCACGTCGAGAGCCACCGTCGCAGCACCGAGGTAGGCCTGTGTGTGCGTAACAGCGCGTTGGTGGCGCACCTGGACGATGGCGACGGCATCGGCCCGGGTCGCCAGCGTCGACGAAGCGGTCGAGGTCACCAGACCGAATCCACCGGCGCGCGGTCGGCCGCTGTCAAGCTCGACGAGGTCACGCAGTTCCCCCGAGGCTGAGAAAGCAAGCAAGAGGTCGTCGGGGCGCAGCACGAAAGTGCCCGCGGCGAGCAGGCCGGCAGGGACCGCGACCACCGGCGCCCGCAGCGACGTGGAGAGTGACGCCAAGAACAAGGTGGTCGAGACGTAGAAAGAAGCGCCGTTCCCGGTGGCGACGATCCGCCCGAAACGTTTCGAGAAGAGGAGATCGGCGAGCTCGCCATGACCGTCGGCGACGTCAAGTGTTGCCGCCAGGGTCTCGGGCGTTTCGCACAGTTCCTGCCACAGTGCGGTGCGTGTGACATCAAGTGTTGTCAAGCGACTGCCTCCTGTCCTGCTGCTGAATTGGCTCGTTGAACCCGCTCGGCTTCGATTGCAGCGCCGAGCAGTGCGGCATCGGGCCCGCAGCGTCCGATCTGAACGTCCAGCCCGGAGACGATTCCGGGTGGGCCAACACGCAACATCTCCGAGCGTGCCGGCGTCACCAGCAGCTCGCCGGCGAGTGACAGACCACCGGTCACGACAACTAGGTCGGGGAAGGTCATCGCCGCCCACGATGCGAGGGCGCGTCCCAATGCCCGGCCCGCCCGGTTGACCAACTCGGTCGCACCGGGGTTCGTTTCCCGAGCCGCTTCGCAGATGGCAGCCGCGTCGTTGAAGCCGAACTGGGCGCCGTCACGGGCCAGTGCCCGACCCGAGCACGTCGCCTCGAGACATCCTCGTCCTCCGCAGGTGCACTCGGGACCCTCGGGGTCGACCACAACATGGCCCGCGTCACCCAGACATCCTCCTGCCAGGTCGACAACGGTACCGTCGGCGACCAGGGCAGCATTGGCGCCTGTCCCGAGACAGACGCACAGGAGCCTGTCCGGGATGCCTGCGGCGGCCGCTTCCGCCACGGCCGCCGCGGCTATGTCAGGCACGACGCTCATCGGGCGGCCGTCCATCAACGGTCCCAACGCGTCGACAAAGTCCATTCCAACGAAACCAGGAATGTAGATCCCAGGCAGGACACGTCCGGCGTCATCGAGGAACCCGGGGAAGGCGACACCGAGTGCACCATCAGCCGCGGACGGCTCGAGCGCACCGAGAGCGGCCCGGAGCGTCTCTGTTGCCTGCGCCGGCGCGATTGCCCCGCTGAGCTCAAGACGCGCCCGACGTACGATCGCGCCGTCCTGAACGCGTGCGGCGCGAATACCGCTTCCTCCAATGTCGAGCACGACCACTGCTGACATCACGAAGCCCTCGGTTCATCCAGAGGCCGAGATCCCTGGGTATCTGTGGTGACTGTCGAAACGCACTCCATGTGACAGATCCTCCGTCGAACCTTGGCGAGGTCGTCGCCGGGACTAGATCGCCGCTTCCACAACCTGAACGTCGGCAAGCGTTCCCCTGCAGGCGGCGAGCGCGGCCCCGATAACGACGCGGTCGTCGCCCAATGACGAGAACTGCACCTCCGGCATGCTCGGCACCAAGCAGCGCACGTGTCCGGTGACCTGATCGAGCATCGCCTGGCCTCCGAGCTCGATCCAACCGGACAGCAGAACAACCTCGGGGTCCAGGAGAGCAATCGAAGAGGCGAGGGCGGCCCCGATCGTTCGCACAAGTTGGTCCGAAATGTCATCGGAGAGCTTGAAAGCGCCACGCGAACGCACGAGCTGGTGTACGAGCCGAGCCGTCTGTTCCTCGCAGAGCGCGGGATCGATCCCGTCACGACGGGCATCCTCGGCCACGAGTTCGAAGAGCTTGCCTTCCAGTGCCCCAACACCGTGGTATGCACCCTCGGCCCCGAAGGCGTCGGTCACCATATAACCGACTTCGCCGGCCGCTCCTCGTCCGCGATAGATCTTCCCGTCCAGGAGGACCGCCCCACCGAGGCCTTCGGCGAAAGTCATGAGAATGGCATCGCGGGCCTTGGTCGCGGCTCCACGGTCGACCTCGGCGGCGAGGGCAAAAGCCACGTCATTGTCGATGAAGACCGGCATGCGCAAGTAGCCGTTGAGAAGCGCACCGAACTCGACTCCTTCCCAGCCGAAGAGCGGAGCGATCTGCACGTGCCCCGTAATCGGGTTGACGACGCCGGGCACGCCTACCCCTGCCCCGAGCACATGGGCCGGGGCGCAACGTGAGGTCGCCTCGAGGACGTAGTCGGCAAGAAGCTCGGCAATACGCCCGGTACTCGGAGCCCGAGACGGAACTGCAAGTACGCGGGATTCGACGAGCTCACCGGAGAGCCGCATGAGACCGACACGGAAGCCCTCTGCCGAGGCGAGATCACATCCGACAAAGAGCACGTCGTCTGTGAACCGGACCAAGCGCCCAGGCCGGCCGAGATCGGACGGCACCCTTCCTTCCTCGCGGACCAGCCCGTCCCCGATGAGATCCGAAACGATCGCCGACACCGAAGCTGGGCTGATCGACGTGAAGCGAACCAGGTCCGCACGCGAGAGTGACCCATGGTCACGGATCGCACTAATTACAATGCTGCGATTCAGGCCCCGCATGAGCTCCGGAGTACCTCGTCTGCGTGGCATTCCTTTACTATACGAAATAACTTCGCCTTTGCAATAGTCCCCCGTCCGACCAGCTCGAGGGGGCCGCCGCAATATCGTCCCGACCAGGATCGACGATTCGACGGAGCCCATGGGCAGAGCTGGACCGGTCCGGGATCAGGACGGGCTTTCCCCCGAACCGGGTGAAGATGCCCCTGGTCTCTCCGATCGAGACAGGCCGACGGGACATGACTGACCGACTGAGTGACCTCCTTGGCACCCACCTGGACGCGGCGATTTGCTACCGGTGTCCTTACTCGTCGCGCCAGGTCCCGCCGTCAGAGGACTCGTGGCCTACCTTTGCTCCTGGTCCACTCCACTGCCGGGAGCACTCCACTCACAGGGAAGGAGAAGTCTCAGCACCCTTGGGCAGGTTCATGAACGGCACCGAGGTCTCACCGGATTTCGCGTCCCTGAGCCGGTAGAGGACCTCACCAGCATCGGGTACGACCAGCGTGCCGGGTTCTGCCGCCCACACGGCCGGGTCGACCCGGTCCGGGTCTAGGTAGTCGAGATTGACGGAGCGGACCACGGCTTCTGGGATCCCGGTGGCGAGGGTCACCGTGACCCGGGGACGCTCGCCTGCAACTGGATCGTAGGTACCCACGCCACGGAGCTGGGTACTGTGCGCGAGGTCGCCCCAATGCCGGTCGTTGAAGCGGTCCCACTGCTTCACGAAATAATCCCGACAGTGGTAACCGATCTCGAGCATCTGCGGGTGCATGGCACTGAGCTGGGTGATGTGGGGTGCGTAGAGGACGACCTGGCCGCCGTCGGCGACGATCGGCTCGACCTTGTAGAAGCCCTTGGCACCGGTCCACATGTCGTCGTACCTTGTCGCAAGCAGCGAGAGGACCCGGCCGACGGGCGCGTCGAGATACCGGATGTGCGACTCGGCCGACACCCCGACGGCCGCGGCCCAGGCCGCTTGCGGATCGCCGAACGCGATGGAGTGGAGGGAACCGGCCGGCGATCCCGTCACGACGCAGAGTGCCAGGCATTCGCCCGGGATCATCGACGCCGCCTCGTCTATGAGCGCGCGTACCGGTGTGGTACCGCGCGTGCCGATGATCTCGGTGCTCGTGATCAGGGCGCCCAGCCAGTGCGACAGGTCGATGAACTCGCGCCCCGACACACCTGGAAAGAGGTACTTGTTGCCTCCCGAGAAACCGACGACCTCATGAGGGAAAACCGGGCCGACGATGAGGGTGACGTCGTGTTCGATGACGGCGCGGTTGACCTGCACGTCGACCGCCTTGTTCAGCCGCCCGCCAGACAGTTCCGCAACCCGGTCGGCAGGGATGGAGCCGAGAGCCACTAGAGCAGAATCGTCCCACCATTGGTGATTGAGAACCGTCGTCGACGGGTAACGATCGCTGGCCATTCCAGGCTCATAGCCGAGGTGAACGGCCAGCGCCCCTTCGGTCATCTTTGCGTGCGTACCGAGCGCGACGACCACCGTCAGGCGGGTTACACGGCCGTGCAGCGCACCGTGCACGGCCTTCATGAGCACCGGGAGCGGGCAACTCCGCGTGGCGTCGGGTACGAGCACGCAGACGCTGCGACCCTCTAATTGAGCCCCTTGGAGCTGCTCGTGCACGAACGCCCGGATCTGGTTCTCGGTGAGGAGCTCGGAGCACCCTCCGATCTGCGTTATGCCGAGACGCGACGTTTCGACCATCTCACACCCCTTAGTCCCCAGCGGGGTCCGCGGTGACCGGCCGTTGGTGGCCCGCCGGTTGGAGCCACTGTACGCGTGTTGCCGGGCTCGGACGGGACCGCACCTGGACTGACGGCGGGCGGGCCGGTAGCCCGACGAGGCCATTCACCTGTCGCCGTGCCACTGTCGGAGAGGAGGCTTCAGGCACGCCCCGGAGCAGCGACAGCAGTCTCTTCTGTCCGCTGAGCAGTCGCGACGCCTCCGATTCTGCCCCGTATGACGCCGCGGTATCATCGCCTACCAGGTCAACGATGCGAGGCAGGCCATGGGCAATCTGGATCGGTCCGGAATCAGAAGGGCCGCCAAGCTCCTTGCGAAGGCGGCGAGCACGGACTCTGACGACGAGGCGATCGCCCTGACGTTGCGTTCCTACTCTCTCTTGGCCGATGCAATCAATGCCTACGACCTCGCCTGTGCCGGGACCCGTCGTCATGAACGGCGTCGGCTCCGGGACAGGCGGTCGGGAATTCGTGGCTCCGCCGAACCTTCAGGGAAAGTCCCGAACCCCGATCAGGACACGGCCGTGAACGGCTACGTGCGGCTCGGCAACGGCGGCGTCCGAGCTGAGGGCTCGGTCGACTTCTCTTTGTGAGCGGTGAGTTTCACCCTGGCGCAAGGCGCGTATCTCGGCTCATCGCGCCCTTGCCCGGACAATTCGAACGTGCTCCCGCCCGCCCAGCAGGCGTGGCTCAGGCCTGCGTGATCAACTGGGACAACCGGGCTCTGACAGGCCGTTGAGCGATGGCAAATAGCGAGCTTGGCGCCGTGATCGACCAAGAAACTCGCATTGACGTCCCTGCGAGTCTGGCGATCCACAGAGCTGCTCGAGCGACTGCCCGACCCGGAGTTCTGCGAGATCAGTGCTCGGGCAAGCTCTGGAATCGAGCCGAGGTTGTGCAGGCACTCACCGCGGAGTCATCCGAAGGCCAGGGCACCGTCGAAGTGACACAGATGGAGACAAGGGTCCTCGGCCCTGGTCTTGTCTTGCTAACTCACGTGTCGAGTCGGGTCGGGCGTCGGGCCTGTCGAGGCGCTCTGTGGCGGCGCTCGGACGATCCCTGGCGGCTCCTCTTCCATCAAGGCACTCCGTTCGAAGTGGGCGCAGCGCTCGCGGCGCCCACGGACTCTTCTGACACACGTCGCGACAAGTGAACTTCCGATACCGGTTCTCACCGCCGTCGACTCGCCGACCGGGCGAGGCGATCAGCCGGAGACGACGGACTCCGCCACGACGAGCAGCTCGGACCCCGACATCGTCCGGTCGCTGACCGGTGCCCCGGGCTGCAACTGGTGCCGCGAGGCGCGGATCAGCACACCGGCGGCCAGAGCGGCGGCCGCGAGCAGAACGCCGCTCACCGTGAACGCGGTGGTGTAACCGTGGACCGCCGCCTTCTGCAGCGCGTCGCCGGCGTGTGCGTGGGCGGCCAGATAGCTAACCCCGGCGGAGGCGGCCACCGTGTTCAACAGTGCCGTGCCGAGCGACCCACCGACCTGCTGGGTCGTGTTGACGAGGGCACTTGCCACTCCGGCGTCCGCGGGATCGACGCCCACCAAGGCCGTGGAGGACATCGGGACGAATGTCATCCCCATTCCGAGGCTGACCAGCAACTGGGGCGGCAGGACGTGGGCCATGTAGGTGCTGTGGACGCTCAGGCCTGTGAACCACATCAGCCCGCCGGCTGCCAGGCACAACCCGATCACCATCAAGGCGCGCGGGCCCAAACGGGGAAGCAGCTTGGTAGCCAGGCCCGCGCCGACGATGATCCCCCCCGAGAAGGGAAGAAAGGCGAACCCCGTCTTAAGGACCGAGTACCTCAGGGTCTCCTGCAGGAAGTAGGTGAGGAACAGGAAGGTTCCCAACAAGGCACTGCCCACCAGGAGCGAGGCGAGGAACGACCCGCCCCGATTGCGGTCGAGGATGACACGCATCGGTAGCAGCGGGTGCGACGAGCGCAACTCGATCACGAGGAACGAGCCAAGGGCGGCGGCTGCTCCGGCCAGTAGTCCAAGGGTGAGTGGTGCCCCCCACCCGTCAGTGCCGGCGGTCGTGAAGCCGTATACGAGGAGGAAGAAACCGCCCGTCACCGAGACAGCTCCAGGGATGTCGTAACCGGCGCGCACGTGCACACGGCTCTCTTTGATGTAGCGCGTGGCCCCCAGCACCGCAGCCACGGCTATCGGCGCGTTGATCAGAAGCGTCCACCGCCATGAAGCCAGCTGGGTCAAGGTACCGCCGAGGACGAGGCCTATGGCGGCACCGCCGCCGGCGATGGCGCCGTAGATGCCAAAGGCGCGGGCACGCTCGCGGACCTCGGTGAAGGTCGTTGTGAGCAGCGACAACGAGGCTGGCGCCATGAGGGCCGCAAAGGCACCCTGCAAGGCCCTGGCACCGAAGAGCATGGCCGCGTCCTGGGCGAGGCCGCCCAGCGCCGAAGCGGCGCCGAAGCCGATGAGCCCCACGATGAAGATGCGGCGGCGACCGAGGTAGTCGGCGATCCGCCCGCCGAGAAGCAGGAGGCTGCCGAACGCGAGGGTATAGGCGCTCAGTACCCACTGGCGGTCGGCGGTCGAGATGTTCAGGGCTCTTTGGGCCGACGGCAGGGCGACGACCACGACGGACGCGTCGAGCACGATCATCAGCTGGGCCACGGCGATCACCGCCAAAGACCACCACCGTCTCGGATCGGGCTCGAGGATCGCTAGTCTCGTGGCAGACGTGGTCTCGACTGCGGTCGGGTCGTCGGTCATCGGGATCCCCCTCTTCCGGTGGCTCACGCCGGCCTCGCTCCGATATATTCGGAGTGATGGCTCCGTTTCAGCTAACACTATACGGAACGCGCGTTCCGTTTGTCAACGGGTCCGGGAGATAGCTGCGGTGAAGACCGAGCCCGGGGAGATCCCGCACATGCGCTCGGACGCGATGCGCAACCGCGAGCGAATCCTCGAGGCGGCCGAGGCGGCCTTCTCGGCCGATGGCGTTTCCGTACCAATCGACACAGTGGCCGAACGGGCCGGAGTTGGTGTGGGGACCGTCTATCGCCACTTCCCCACCAAGGAGGACCTTTTCGAGGCCATTGTCATGACGCGTCTCGAGGGCCTGCTTGCTTTGGCCCGGGACGAGGCGACTGCCGAGCTTCCCGGCAAGGCTCTGTTCTCGTACCTGCAGGAGTTCGCCCGCCAGGCCTCAGCCAAGCACGACCTGTTCGACGCCATGGGCGCTGCCGGGATCGACTTCAAGACACGTTGTGCTGAGAAGCTCGAAGAGATGAAGGCGCGTATCGGGATACTCCTATCACGGGCGCAAGCTGCCGGTTCGGTCCGGCAGGACACCTCGGTCGATGAGCTCATCGGCCTCGTCGTCGGGTCATGCCACGCGGCTTCACTGGCCGGCCTGGACGACGACGCATGTAGGCGCATGGTGGGAATCGTCTGTGACGGCATGCGGGTGCCGGCCGCGACCTATCGCTGACAGAGCCCAACGAGGCCGACCTAGGCGCTCGTCAAGTGTCCGCGAGAATTATGGCGACCTGACTGACAGAATCGGAAGGGGCGCCCAGCTTCGGCTCATTGAACAGATCAGCAACTACCCGGCTTTTCCACCATTCACGCCTAGTTCACGCAGAGTTAACCGCACAGGTCGCGCTCGTGGCCGGATGTCTCCTCTTTACTTGTTATAACAATCATGTGACCAATACTTCCGTTAACGGCCATCCGGCGAGACGATCTCGACCCTGCTCGGCAGCTCCAATGCGGATCGCGCTCGTGGCCCATGACAACAAGAAGGCGGACCTTGTCGAATGGGCGCGCGCCAACCGGACCACCCTCTCGCATCACGCGCTTCTCGCCACCAGCAGTACCGGCGAACTGCTGGAAGCCGAACTCGGGTTTCCGGTGGATCGTTTGCACAGTGGTCCGCTGGGCGGGGACCTTCAGCTCGGGGCAAAGATCACCGAAGGCGGCGTCGACTTGCTTTTCTTCTTCTGGGATCCGCTCGAGCCTCAACCTCATGACCCCGATGTGAAGGCGCTCCTACGTATCGCCGTGGTTTGGAACATTCCGGTCGCGTGCAACCGTGCATCTGCGGACTTCCTGATCACCTCACCGTTGTTCGACGGCGATTACCACAGGATTGTGCCTGAGTACCCGGCTACGACCAGAATGAGGGACTCCTCAATCGGTGACCGGCTCGATCAGCTGGCAGCTTCTGGTCACCGCCAGATCTGATCGGCAGTGCGCGGGCGGCCCAGCTGCTCCTCCAGCAAGAAGGTCAGACCTAGATCCGATCTCGGTCAGAGCGCAATTCGCGCGTTGATCGGCCACGGCGAACGGGGGCGACTGAGAACCCGTAGCGGGCCTTCACCAAGCTGGCGAAAGATACGAACAGCTCGTGCGGCGACTCGGTGAGGGTCCACACGTCTCGCAGACCAGGTGGGAAAGGCCAGGTGGCGCCATGCCGACGCCTCCTTGCCGTCGGAATGCACCGACGACACCAAGTTCTTCGAGCTCCGCGACTACCACCTTGACAGGACCGACTTCGGTCCTTGTCGGCTCTTGCGGATCGGTCCCGGTTTCGTCCAGCTCGCTATTGCGTTCAGTTCGCAAATAGCTAGACTACACAGCAAAGTCGACCGCCAGCTTTCGAAAGCCTTTGTGGGGAGGGGCGCATGGCAATCACAGCCGACGGCAGATTCGCCGGACGCCTGAGGACGGTCCAGGACGCGCTGACTCCGAGGGAGTGGGGCAGAGTCGGAGCGATGACAGGCATCGTCGTCGGCCTCAACGTGCTCGGGTGGACGATGTTGACCGCCGCGACCGGCCACCACTACCACCTGAGCAAGACCGACGTCTTCGGGCTCGGGACAGGCGTGCTCGCCTACACCCTCGGGATGCGCCACGCGTTCGACGCGGACCACATCTCGGCGATCGACAACACGACTCGCAAGCTCATGGCCGACGGGAAGCGCCCGCTCAGCGTCGGGTTCTTCTTCTCGCTCGGACACTCGACGATCGTGTTCCTCCTCGCCGTGCTTCTCAACTTCGGTATCCGCGACCTGGACAGCCAGGTGAAGTCCGGCACGTCGGGTCTCCATCAGTGGACCACCGTGGTCGGGACCTCGGTTTCGGGCTTCTTCCTCTATCTCATCGCCGGGCTCAACATCGTCATCCTCTTCTCGATCCTCCACGTCTTCCGCGATCTGCGAAAGGGGACCTTTGACGAGAACGAGCTCGATGAGCAGCTGAACAAGCGGGGTCTCATGAACCGCTTGCTCGGGGGATTCGCCCGCAAGATCGACTCCCCGTGGAAGATGTATCCGGTGGGCGTCCTGTTCGGGCTCGGCTTCGACACCGCCACCGAAGTGGCGCTGCTCGTGCTGTCGGGGACGGCGGTCGCGAGCGGGCTGCCGTTCTATGCGATCTTGTCGTTGCCTGTGCTGTTCGCCGCGGGAATGTGCCTGTTTGACACCCTGGACGGTTGTTTCATGAACTTCGCCTACGGATGGGCGTTCTCCAGGCCGATCCGGAAGGTGTACTACAACATCATCATCACCGGGCTCTCGGTCGCCGTCGCGTTCGTCATCGGGACGATCGAGATCGTCGGGCTCCTCTCGACCGAGTTCGACCTGCACGGCGCATTCTGGGACACCATGGCGAACTTCAACATCAACCGGGCCGGATTCATCATCGTGGGAATGTTCGTGGTCACCTGGGTGATCGCCCTTGCTATCTGGCGGTTCGGTCATATCGAGTCACGGTGGGACCGTTCCGCCGCTCTGGCCAGGTCCGAGAGCGCGACTTCGCTTCGAATGGAACGAGGCCTCGAGGGCGTGGATCCCTATGAGCCCGCGTGGGCCGAGGCCGAATAGAACCGCATCCGGAGCACCGCCGCGGACCTGACCGCGATGCGGCGCGCACGTGTCGGCCGATTCTCCGGTTCCTATCGCACCTCTACAGCGTCGACACCGAGCCGCGGGGTTCTCGGGACGTCGTAGAACCGGATACGGATGCCCGAGTGAAGTCGGGTCGCCGTGATGCAGGTCGAGACATGGGTCCACTGGTTGCGGCCCGGGAGCGGCCCGAAGCTCACCGATGAAGACTGGCTCGTCGAATCACCGTACAACCAGATCGTCATCTGGCCCCGTGCCCCTGAGCGAGCAGCAGCCGTCACGACCTCGGCATCGGCGCAGAAACTCTCACCTGCGCTCGTCGGCAGGGAGATGTCCTGATAGATACCACCGCCGAGGGCCGAAGCACTGACAACCCCGAACCCGTTGCCCTCATACTGGCTGGTCACCAGCTTGCCCGCCGGCATGATCGCGAAGTGTGTGTAGCTCGTTGTCCGCCAGCCATTGCCGTCGCGCCGGTTGAAGCCACCGTTGTCCACGAAGGACTGGTAGAGATCAACGGCGTCGACGCCTAGCCGCGGCGCCTTCGGGACGTCGTAGAACTGGACACGGATCTCCGAATGCGGTCCGGTCGCTGTCACGCAGGTCGAGACGTGGGTCCATTGGTTCCTGCCACCAAGAGGCCCGAAGTTCACCGAGGACGAGTCGTTCCTGGACTCGCCGAGCAGCCGCAGGCTCATGTGACCCCGCGCGCCCGGATGAGCCGCCGCCGTGACGACCTCGGCGTCGGCACAGAGACTGTCTCCGGCCCTGGTCGCGAGGAAGATGTCTTGATAGATGCCCCCGCCGGAGCTCGAGGTGCCCGTGAAAGCGAAGCCCTTGCCTTCGTACGGCTTGGTGGCCAGCTTGGCGCCCAGCTCGATCCCGAACCACGACTCGCTGGCGGATTGCCAGCCACCACTTCCAGGTTCGTCGAAACCACCGTCGACAACCAGCGACTGGTGAACGTCGACGGCGTCGATGCCGAGTCTGGCCGCTGTAGGAGCGTCGGAGAACCGGATGCGCAGGACCGAATGCGGTTGGGACGCCGTGACACAGGTCGAGACGTGAGTCCACTGGTTCTTGCCCGGAAGCGGCCCGAAAACCACCGACGACTCTTGACTCCGGGACACGCCGAGGAGCCTCAGGGTCATGGCACCTCGCGCGCCTGAACGGCTTGCCGCTGTAACGACCTCGGCGTCTGCACAGAAGCTCTCACCCGCCCTGACGGGGAAGGAGATGTCCTGATACACACCGCCACCGACGACCGAGGTGCTGGTGAACAGCTTGCCGGCCGGCTCGATCTTGAGGCGTGAATGGCTCGTCTGCCAACCGCTGCCGTCCAGATGAGCGAACCCTGCGTCATTGACAAGAACAGCGTCGCGTACCCCGGGGCTGGCCAAGGTGCTGGACGGCTGAGCCTGAAGCCACCCGGTTACAGGCATGCCGTCGTCCGGCTGGACGACGCCGTCGATGACGCCGAGGGTATTTGTGCCGTTTCCCCCGTCCATGTTCTGCTCGAGGACGTCGATCGTGCCGTTGCCGCTGGTGACGTCCGCGGCTGTGACCACCGCCGTGTGGCCTTCGTCCCAAGTCGGCTCCATGCTGAGGACGTCGCCCGGCTCCGGCACGCTCGTGCCGTCGTTGGCCATCTTCAGAAGATCGCCGCCGTCGGCGGGCGAATAGTCGGCGACGACCTCCGAGCCATTCGCCGGGTAGGGCCGCACGCCGTACTCGAGGTAGAGCCACCGCATCGACAGTTCGACGCATTCCCACTCGTACTGTCCCCAGGCATGTGGGAAGAACGCGACCGTCCTGTCCCAGCCGCCACGGTTCACGCCCGGGCCGCAAGCGGTAAGCCCGTCCCAGCTCGAGAGAGGAAACGACCCTGGGTCGTCGGCGGAGTCGCAGTTCCCACTCCACCACGGTGGAAACCGAACCGGCGGCGGATCAGTCGCGCTGGCCGCGACCAGGATCACGCGCTGGGTAACCGGCGCCGCCGGCCCTGGCTGGATCAGGTCGCTGCCCGGAACTGTTGTGGGGGCCGAGATATTGACCGCAGTGACCGACGTGCCGGTCGCGAACGCCTCCTCGGCGCCCCGGTTGGACAAGCGTGGCTCGGCTGCCTGAATGACCCAGAGCCGGCCACCTGCGTCCGTCAGCCAAGACACGACCTCTGTCGCTTGTCGGCGCGGACCGAGCGCCACCTCGAGGGTCCGAGCCGAGCCTACGACGCGATGGCCGAAGATCATCGCCGTGGGCCGCACGAACCGGATCAGGCGCCCGGTCCCCGCGGCGCGGTACTCGCGAAGATGCTGAGGTTCGACGATCCCTACGCCGGACATCGGGGCGGCCGAACCGTACGGGTAGGCATAGATCGTGAACGCCCGGTACGGCACATTGGTGACGGCCGCGGCGCCTTGAAGCACATTGCCTGGCCTCGAAGCGACGAAGGCCACAGCCGGAAGAGCCGGGGAGCGCACGGCGAGGGAGACCGCGTCGACAACTGTTCGGGCCGAGTACGAACCAGCTGCGGCGCGAATCGACGTGACGCCGATCTGCGTCGCGAGCGCGCTCACGAGCACCATCCCGGTGACGAGCGTCTCCATTCTCCAGGTACTTTTCTCGTAGCGCACGGAAGTCTCCCGATTTTGTTCGGCCCGACCCCGGGTTGGCTTCGGGACAGTATTGCGCGTGAGCCACGATGGTTCCAACTGAAGATCGAAACCGGGGTCGGCGGAGCTCGACCAAGCACGGTCCGTTGCAGTTCGCGCGCCACCAGCGAGCGGCGCGAACGTTGGCTCTTGCACCCCGGGACGTTGCTCGTAGGCTTGGCCATCGTGACCCAAGGAGAGCTCGACACAGATTCGGCAGGGACATGAGTCCGCCGACAAAGCGCTACCGCCAGATTCGCTTCGAGGCGCCGCCGGGGTCGACCGAGTTGGTCCTCGTGCGTCATGGCGAGTCCGAGGCCGCCGATCCAGAACAACCGTTCCCGGTCGTCGACGGCAGAGGCGATCCGGAACTCTCGCCGCTCGGCCGGGCGCAGGCGGCACTCGTCGCCGACCGCTTGGCCGTGACCCGTGTCGACGCCATCTATGTCACAAGCCTGCGCCGCACCACCGAGACGGCGGCTCCGCTGGCGGCGCGCCTCGGGCTCGTGCCCGAAGTCGAGTCAGCCCTTTCCGAGATCTACCTCGGCGAGTGGGACGGCGGCATCTATCGCCAGCGAGTCGCCGATGGCGATCCCATCGCCGTTCAGATGGTCGAGGAGGAACGCTGGGATGTGATCCCAGGTGCCGAGTCCAATGCGGCCATAGCAGCGCGAGTCGCTCCAGCTATCACAGGAATCGCGCGACGCCACGCTGGCCAGCGCGTCGTGTGCTTTGCCCACGGTGGAAGCATCGGGGCCGTACTGGCAATCGCGACTGGATCCCGGCCGTTTGCATTCACCGGCTCTGACAACGGCGCCATCTCGAGCATTGTGGTTGTCGGACCGCGGTGGCTCCTTCGCAGCTTCAACGACACATCACACCTGGAGCAACACAACCCGAGCGTACGCTCGGCTACATGACCTGGAACGACGGTCCGCTTCTCGGGTTCGATCTGGAGACGACGGGCGTCGATCCGCTGTCGGACCTGCCCGTCCAGGTCGCCCTGATCCGTTGGGAGCCACACGGAAGTGGCTGCCGGAAAGTGTTCATCGTCGATCCGGGATGCGAAGTCCCCGAAGGGGCCGAGGCAATCCATGGGATCTCGACGAGGAGAGCACGGCACGACGGTTGCCCGCTCGGCGAGGCAGCGGCGATTGTGCACGCGGTGCTCGGCGAGGCCCAGGCAGAACATGTGCCGGTGGTGGCCATGAACGCGAGTTTCGACATCACGATTGCCGCGATGCTGTTCCGGAGCTTCGCTCTGGAGCCGATCGAATGGCGGGCGCTCGTCGATCCCCTCGTCATCGACCGCAAGGTCGACTATCTCCGGCCCGGCAAGCGCCGGTTGGACGCTCTCTGCGAGACCTACCACGTCGTATTTGACAGTCCTCATGACGCGGGCAGCGACGCCGATGCGACCATCTCGCTCGCCCGGACCATCGCTGATCGGTATCGGGAGATCGCGGAGTACGAGATCGGCGATCTGACCAGGCTCCAAGCTCGCTGGCACCGGGACTGGGCGCTCGAGTACGACTCGTGGCGCCGCGAGAACGGTGAGCCTGGCCTTGCTCCTGAGGAGTTTTCCTGGCCGCTGCGCGAGGTACTCGACCTGAACGGCGCGCCAAGCCACTGAAAGGGGCTGAGGGCTTCCGAGGGCGCGCCTGTCAGCACCGCTTGGCCGAGCTCATCGCCTCAATTCTGCCGCGCCTCAGCAGGTGGTGGGATCCCAGGGCGCCGGTGCGTTGTTGTAGATCGGCGCTTCGCCTGCCGGTGTCGGCGCGATCGTCGTAACAGTTGTCTGGTTGGATGTCGTGGTCGTTGTCGGAGCGCCCGCCGGCGTTGTCGTCGAAGTCACACCGGCCAGGATCGCGCTCCAGGCCAGGCTCTCCGGTGTCGAAGTCATACCAGTAGTGGAAGCGGTCGAGCTCCCCGGCGTGGTCGTCGTGGGCGTGGTCGTCGCATGGGTGCCGAACGCGAGGAAGTTCTTGATCACCACATCGTCAGCTGTGGCCGCTGGCAGCAACACGTCGGCTCCTCCCGATGTGACGTAGGGACCGACCGTTGGAAAAGTCACAGACTTGAGTGACCCGGGCGGGAAGTTATGGAACTCCCTCGCCAGGTTGACCATGGTGCCTTCCGTCATCGTCTGGTCGATGGTCAGGTTGTGAACCGCAGCACTGATGAAGCCGGTCAAAGCGATGGGGTTGATGATCTCGGCGTTGAGCTGATGGATCACCGCCCGGAAGAAAGCCTGCTGGTTGCGGATCCTGGTGAAATCACTGCCGTAGTCGTTGTACCAGACTCCCTTGAGCTCGTACTGGAGGTTCCGGCTGCGCACCAGCGCAAGAGCCTGGTTGCCGTTAACGACCTGACAGCCGGTCTTGAGGATGCGCAAACCGGTCGGGTTCGTAGCCTGGCCGTTCACGTACTCCCGGTCCCTCAGCGGATCAGTGAAGTGCAGGTGGATGCCACCGATCGCATTCACCATGTTCTGCAAGCCCGGGAAGTTCACCTCGACGAAGTAATTGACCGGGATGTGAAAGTCCTGCGCGATCGTCTGCACGAGCAGCGACGGCCCGGAGTTGAAGGCGGCGTTGATCCGGTTCTGACCGGAGATGTACTGGACGTTGCCTGGGATCGTGACCCAGGTGTCGCGTGGTATCGACAGCATCTCGATCTGGTGGGCGGCGGGCACCACCCGGACAAGGATGATGACGTCGCTGCGCTGGCCCCCGGTGTCAGCCCCGCAACCGAAGGCCTTGCACTGGCTGGAGTTGTTGACAAACGAGCGCGAGTCCGAACCAGCCACGAGCACCGTGAAGGGCGCCCCGGGCTTGGTGTGAGGCGCGAGATTGGGTACGTCAACCCTCTTGATCTGGTGGAACTGGTAGTCGAGATAGAAGTAGCCACCGAGCCCGATGGCGACGATGAGCAGCACCACGACCCCACCGGCGATCAGGGCACGCCTGGTCCACCGCCTGCGCTTGGGCGGGCGGGGTCGACGGCTGCGACCGTGGGTTGTCGCGGCTCGTTTGCCGGCTTTCCTCTGGCTGTCGGTTCTCCTCTGGCTGGCAGCCGTCCTCTGGCTGGCAGCTGCAGTTCCGGCCGCACCGCCGCTGAGATCGGGTGAGCCGCCAGCGGGTCCTTGAGCAACGGGTGCGTTCAACTCGCCCCAGGACAAGTACGGATCGGGGTCGGGGACCTCGCCGTCGTAGGGTACGTCAGGCACGTCAATCGAGGTTACTTCTTGTTCGACCGAATCTTCATTCGCCCGCTCCGGTCCGAGGACAAGTGAGGCCCTCTCAAACTCTGGCCAAGTCCCCGAACTTCGCGTAGTTGGCGATGAAAGCCAAGTGTGCGGATCCGGTCGGGCCGTTACGGTGCTTGGCGACAAGCACCTCGGCGGTTCCTCGATCGGCCGATTCCGGGTTGTAGACCTCGTCGCGGTAGATGAACATCACGACGTCAGCATCCTGCTCGATTGCGCCGCTTTCCCGAAGATCCGCCAACATCGGCCGCTTGTCCGCTCTGGCTTCGAGACCTCGGGACAACTGGCTGAGCGCCACGACGGGCAACTGCAGCTCGCGCGCGAGAATCTTGAGCCCACGGGAGATCTCGGAGATCTCGACCTGACGGTTCTCGGCTGACGACCGCCCGGTCATGAGCTGGAGATAATCGATGACGACAAGGCCGATGCCGTCCGACGATCGCATCCGACGCGCCTTTGCTCGGATGTCCATGATGGTCACGTTCGGGTTGTCGTCGATGAACAGAGGCGCCATGTCTATGCGGCCTATGGCACTCGAGATCCGCGGCCAGTCGCTGTCGAGCAGCCGGCCGTTACGAAGCTTGGTGACGTCGAGACGCGCCTCTGCGGCCAACACGCGCTGGGCGATCTCGAGGTGGCTCATCTCGAGCGAGAAGAAGAGCACGGGCACGCCGTGGTTCGAGGCCGCGTTCGCCGCCAGGCCTAGTGCAAAGGCCGTCTTTCCCATCGACGGCCTGGCCCCTACGACGATCAGGTTGGACGGTTGCAGGCCCGACAGGAGGTAGTCGAGCTCGCCGTAGCCGGTGGGCACGCCGGTGATCGTCTCGCCCCTGTCGTAGAGGTGGTCGAGACGCTCGAGGCTCTCGGTCAGAAGGTCCTTGAGCGACCTCACCGTGTCCGAGGTGCGGCGCTGGGCAACGTCGAACACCAGTGCCTCGGCCTGGTCGAGTGCCCCGGCTACGTCAGTTGGAACCTCGTAGCCGATCTCGGCGATCTCGTGCGCGACCCCGATCAGGCGGCGGAGCAGTGCGTGCTCTTGGACGATGCGTGCGTACCTGTTCGCGCTGGAGATAGCCGGCGTGTTGGCCTGCAGCGCGATGAGCGCCGCCGCGCCGCCCGATGCGTCGAGTACGCCGACTCGGCGCAACTCCTCGGGAACAGTCACGAAGTCGGCAGGCTCACCCCTGGCGTACAGCGAAGTGATGGCCTCATAGATGTGCGCGTGCGACGGTTTGTAGAAGTCCTCCGCGCCGACCTGTTCGACTACGACGGCGATCGCGTCGCGCGAGAGCAGCATGGCCCCGAGCACCGATTCCTCGGCGTCGAAGTTGTGCGGCGGTACCCGGGAGCCGCCCGCGGTCACGACCGTGGCCGACGGGCCCGAGCCACGCCGGCGCCGCGACATGTCGGGAACGGGCTGCAGGACGGTCATCACGTTAAGAATGACCGCTCGGGCCTGGGGGACGCTAGAGCCGGATCTTGTGGATTACCCGCAAAGATACTGGAAGATCCTGTGCACGAAGCGGGGACAACTGAGCACCCACTGTCGTTGATACTAAAACCGGCGACTACGCGCAGGCTGTGCTCGAAGAAATGGGCCGTGTGCACAACCACGGCCACATCCTGACATCAGGCTGTATCAGCGCCCTCGGGCGCGCCCACAGTCAGTTGGAGCTCACGACCTCCAAGCTCAGGCGGAACTCGACCTCTGGGTGGAGGCGCACTCCCACCTCGTGTGAGCCCAGAGTCTTGATGGCCTCTTCGATGACGAGCCGGCGCCGGTCGAGCTCGATTCCGGACTGACGGCTGACCGAGTCGACGATGTCACCGGCGGTGACGGAACCGAACAACCTGCCCTCGCTGCCGGATCGTGCCTCGATGCGAAATACGATCGGAACGAGCTTGCGGGCGATCGCCTCGGCGCCTTCACGGTTGCGTGCATCCTTCAGATCGCGTGAACGGCGCATCGCGGTGGCCTGGCCTTCGATCCCCGCGTTGGCGACGATCGCGCGACCCTGCGGCACCAGGTAGTTCCTCGCGAAACCGTCGGAGACATCGGTGATGTCCCCGCGCTTTCCGACCCCCGGTATGTCGGTACGCAGCACGACCTTCACGGCTCACCCGCCTCGTCATCGATGGCGGCCGGCACCAATGGCTCGGGCTCCGAGTCATCGAGCTCGTCTTCGGCCACGGTGTCGGTCAGCACCTCCAGGTCTGGCTCGTCGGCAGACTCGGCACGTGGCCCACCACGGCCGCCCGTGGCGCCGCCGCCCGTCGCGCCGCGGCCCGCGCCGCGCCCGCCAGGTCGCTCGCTCGTGGTCCGCTGGGTGAAGGGAAGAAGAGCCAGCTCCCGCGCCGTCTTGATCGCCAGCGCCACTTCACGCTGGTGCTGGGCACAGTTGCCGGACACGCGGCGGGCACGAATCTTGCCCCGATCAGACATGAACTTGCGCAGCACGTTCACATCCTTGTAGTCGACCCAGGTGGCGTGCTCCTTGCAGAAGATGCAGATCTTCTTCTTCGTACGCCGGCCGGTCTCCTTCGGGACGCGCCGAGTGCCACGGTCCCGATCATTGTTCCGCGCCATCTAGAAGGGCTCCTCGTCGTAGGCCGCAAACGCCTCGCCTGCGGCTTGAGCTGCGGGTTGTGAGGCTGGTCGGGTGCTCGTGCCACGACCGCCCCCGGCGCCGGGACCGCTGTCGGAAGGTCCGCGCCTCTCGTTCTTGACTATCTGTGCGGTCGCCCAGCGCAGGCTCGGACCGAGCTCATCGGCCACGACCTCGATCTTCGACCGCTTGTCACCTTCAGCCGTCTCCCAGCTGCGCTGCTCGAGCCTGCCGGTGACGATCACCCGTGCTCCGCGGGTCAGGGTCTCGCTCACATTCTCCGCCATCTCGCGCCAGCACACGACGTCGAAGAACGAGGTCACTTCCTCCCACTCTTGGGTCTGGCGATTCTGCCAACGACGGTTCACCGCCAGGCCGAAACTGGCTGTCGCTTGCCCGTTCGGGGTGAATCGCAGCTCAGGGTCACGGGTGACGTTGCCTACCAGCGTGACGGAGTTCCCATTCGACATTTCATTCGCTCCAGTTCGCTCAGCTCGCCGCTTTGGCCCGGGCAGCCTTGCGAATGGCGGTGTCGCGCCGCTTGGCTTCAGCTCGAAGCGCGCGTCCACTCTGCTTGTCTGGCTGTCTCAGCACCTTGTGGCGAAGCACGATGTCATCAAGAGTCAGCATTCGGTCGAGCTCGGCCACAAGGGTCGGCTCGGCCGTGAACTCGATAAGGACGTAGTAGCCCTCGCTGCGGTGCTTGAGCTCGTACGCGAACGTCCGACGGCCCCAACGCTCTGCGCGACCCGGGTTACCCCCGCGATCGCGCACCAGCGACGTGATGCGGTCGATGCCGGCGTTGATGTCGCCATCCTCGAGGCCGACATCGAAAATAACCATGACTTCGTAGGGCCGCACGGCGGCCTCACCTCCTCCGGACCCGGCGCGCCAAGCGCTCGGGGCCCCGGTTCTGACGGGGCAGGGGTATAGGGAACCTCATCATGGTAGCCGAGCCCGGCTGCACATCGCACCGGCGGCCGCCCACGGCCAGAGCATCGCAGGCGGGTGTGACACAAAGCCGTGTGCGGCCTCCTTCACGACGACAAACCGAGAGCCTCGCGTAACTCTGCCGATGCGCGGTACGACTCGCCTTGCGACGGATAGCTTCCCGCCCGAACGTCAGCTGCCCAGTCCTTCACCGCCGCGGTTGCGGCGACGCCCAGCTCTGCATACCGGCGAACGAACTTGGGAACGCTCCCTGCGAGCCCGAGCAGGTCGTGCAGGACGATGACCTGGCCGTCGCAAGCCGGCCCCGCCCCGATACCGATCGTCGGGACGTCGATCTCCGCAGTGACGCGCTCAGCCAGAGCATCGGGTACGCCTTCGAGCACGATGGCGAAGCACCCCGCCACCGCCAGAGCCTCGGCGTCTCTACGCAGCTCGCCAGCGGCAATCGCCTCGCGACCCTGAACCTTGTAACCGCCCATGGCATGAACCGACTGGGGCGTCAGCCCGACGTGACCCATCACGGGTATCTCGGCGTCGCAGATCGCCCGCACGGCCGGGACTCGACGACGCCCACCTTCGAGCTTGACGGCCTGGGCACCGGCCCGCACCAGGACCGCCGCGTTGCGCACCGCATCGCTCGGCTCGAGATGGTAGGTGAGCCAGGGCATGTCACCCACGAGAAGAGCCCGCGGTTTGGCGCGTGCCACAGCCCCGACGTGGTGGGCGAGGTCCTCGATCCCGACGTGGAGGGTGTCCTCCCAGCCGAGGACGACCTCAGCGACGGTGTCGCCAACGAGGATGACGTCGACTCCGGCCTCGTCCACGACGCGGGCAAAGGGTGTGTCGTAGGCGGTGATCATGACGATGGGTTCTGCCCCCCGGCTGCGTTTACGCGCGCGGATGGCGGGCACCGTCACTTGTTCTGTCATTTCGGACCTCCTCCCGTCCGGCGCCCATCGGCTGCCGGCGGTCAATCAGCGGTCGTTTGCTCCTGGAGCGAAGACGCTCAGGAGATGGTTCCAGGCACAACCGGTGCAAACTTCGACTATGTAGCAAGCCACGTCCGTCGTTCCCCTGCCTGCCTTGCGCTCAAGCTCGCGGAGATCAGCCAGCGGGAGCCCGCCTGAGGGTAGGCCTGGTCCGAACGCGAAAGTCACGTGCACAAGCTGCTCGGCTTCGCAGATCGGGCACTCGGTCTCCGACTCGCGCCCCAGATTCTTCGCGACCCGCAGCAGTTCCGGCTGGGCGTCGCAGACATCGAGCCGGCCGAGGCGACCGCGCCGGTACTCCTTGACTATGGACTCGCGCATCAACCGGTATTCGATTCGGCCGGCGCGTGGAAGCCCTCCGACTCCCCAACTCGACTGCGGCCCGCTCCGTACGCTCGACATCCCGGCCAGGCTACCGTGCCCGTTACCCCGGACCCGACCGTCCGCCCTCGCGGAGACAAGCCAGGAGGTTGGGCCACGTCAAGGGGAACGCGAACGACGGACGAGCGAGCACAACGACCTCGTGAACCGGTGGCTGCCGGCCTTAGCCGAGAGTGCTTCGGGAGGCAGTCTGGCTTCGAGACTTAGGAGCTGCCAAGGACCGAGTGACCGAAAAGCATCGAGCCGACATATCGATTTGATATGTCGCTGTGATATATTTGCGGCGTGCTCGAGTTGGCGATCCTGGGGTTGTTGAAGCAACACCCGATGCACGGCTACGACCTGCGCAAACAGATGCGCGAGGATTTCGGCCTTCTCTCGAGCCTCTCCTTCGGATCGCTCTATCCGGCTCTGGCACGCCTGCAAGCAGCAGGTGCGGTTCACGAGGTCACCTCCGAGCAGCGCCCGGCGCCGGTCGCGAGTTCCTTCGCCTCGGCTGGCTCGATCGCGGGCGAAAAGGCTGCGTTCAGGGCACGTCTCGCCTCTCGCCGGGCGGCTTCGCCGCGCTCGGCGGCCGGTACCCGCGGCCGGCGCGTCTATGAGATCACAACGCTCGGCGACGGCCTGTTCCACCGCTTGCTCGAGGCCGAGGAGCCCAAGTCCGAGGGTGGGCGCGGCTTCGCGTTGCGCTGGGCCTTCGCCAGCTACCTGAGTCCCGAGGAGCGCATCGCTCTGCTCGAGCGCCGTCGGGCCCAACTGCTGGCCGTTCGGGAAGGCTCGCGTCGGGCGATGGAGTCACCCTGGCGGTCACTCGACCGCTACCAGCGCTCGCTCGTCGATCACGATAAGGAAGCAACCGAGCACGACCTGAACTGGATCGACCGTCTCATCGCCACCGAACAGGCGGCGTATATCTCATCGTCAGCGCCCATCACGGTGCTTCCACCAAACCAAGCCGTTGAAAACCCGTCTGCTGGCTTGAACGCGTCAGTTGCGCACGCGTCTCCGTCGTTCAAGAGAGCAGCCCGTGAAAGGAGCAGTTCATGAATCGCAAGTCAGGAAAGATCAAGGTCGCCATAGCTGGAGTCGGCAACTGTGCCTGCTCCCTAGTGCAAGGAATCGAGTACTACCGCGACGCCGATCCCGAAGACCACGTGCCCGGTCTCATGCACGTCTCACTCGGTGGCTACCACGTCGGTGACACCGAGTTCGTGGCCGCATTCGACGTAGACGCGGCAAAGGTTGGCCTCGACCTCTCAAAGGCGGTCTTCTCCTCCAACAACTGCACGCTGCGGTTCTCCGACGTCCCCGCTCTCGGCGTCACAGTCGAGCGCGGGCCGACCTTTGACGGACTCGGCCTGTACTACCGCAAGATGGTGGAGGAGTCGCCCGCTCCGCCGGTCGATGTCGCCGAGGTGTTGCGCAAGAGCGGCGCCGAGGTGCTCATCGCCTACCTGCCGGTGGGTTCCGAGGAGGCACAGAAGCACTACGCCACAGCGGCTCTCGAAGCCGGCGTCGCCTTCGTAAACGCCATCCCGGTCTTCATCGCGAGCGATCCCGAGTGGGCGGACCGTTTTACCGCCGCGAACATCCCGATCATCGGTGACGACATCAAGAGCCAGGTCGGATCCACGATCGTCCACCGGGTCCTCACACGCTTGTTCGAGGACCGGGGAATGATCCTCGATCGCACCTACCAGCTAAACGTGGCCGGCAACATGGACTTCATGAACATGTTGGAGCGTGAACGGCTCATATCGAAGAAGATCTCGAAGACGCGCGCCGTCACCAGCCAGATCGACCGCGCGATCGCTCCGGAGAACGTCCACATCGGGCCTTCGGACCACGTGCCCTGGCTCGAGGACCGCAAGTGGGCCTACATCCGCATGGAGGGCCGCAACTTCGGTGACGCCCCGCTCAACGTGGAGGTCAAGCTCGAGGTCCACGACTCTCCGAACTCAGCCGGGGTCATCATCGACGCCCTGCGCTGCGCCAGGATCGGCCTTGACCGGGGCCTCGGCGGCCCGCTCATCGGCCCGTCCTCCTACTTCATGAAGTCCCCACCGGTGCAGTTCCACGACGACGAGGCTTACCGGATGGTCGAGGAATTCGCTGGAAACGCCTGACGCGCGCCACAGCGGGGCGACAATCCGTTCGCCTGAGCTCCTCAGTTTCGCGTCAACCGGTGGGTCCACGCCTCCGCCGTCCCTGTTCGGGCGGCGGAGGCATCTGATTCTTATCTCGGCTCTTCTCGGACGCACTCCGAGTCCCGTTGCCCATCCACCAAGTTCAAGCCGTCAAACTTTCTTCCAGGCCAGTTGTGAGGATGACGCCCTGACCCTAAGCAACGCCGGTCGATGACTCCTAACCCAGCGATCCGGTCCGGTTCCGGTCAGTAAGTGACACTGACGGCAACCAACGTAAGGTCGTGACCCGGCCGAGCCGCTTCCAGCCAAGATCCTCGCCGCCCTCGGCGTCGACACCTCAACCTGGCGCTCATGCGTCACCTGACCTGATCACCGCGATCACACGATGTAGGGCAAAAACCGCCTCACCGCGACTTCTTGACCAGGACCTTCATGTTTGAGCCGCCGAAGTCGGGTCCGATCCGACTCGACCGACGTCTCGCGCGCACTCAGACACTTTCCCTGTGCGCTGCCATCTACCTGGCCTCAGATGAGGCGAACAAACTCTCGCCAAAGTCGGCGCGGGCGAAGAGCAGACAGGGCCACGGCCCGAGACACCGAAAGGGTTTGCAAACCGGAAGTCTCGCCTACACCCCTAGCCTGGCTCTTCTCATGAGTTCACCAGTGGTTTGGTTGGTCGTAGTTTGGTAACCCTGCAGTGGCAATATCTGCTCGTGAACGGCGTCCAGCAGCCATCCGGCCTGTGGGAAGAACATGGCCTCCAGCTCCGGCGCGGGGGTGATCCAGTTCCTGGAGCCCACCACCACCGGTGGCCCGTCCAAGTCATCGAAGCAGATCTGGGTCAGGTTCGAGGCCACGGTTTGCATGACGTTGCCTCGCTCCACGGCCTCTGACACAAGCAACACTTTGCCGGTTTTGCGGACGGACTCCACGAGCACGTCGTAGTTCAATGGGTTGACCGAACGAAGATCCACGACCTCAGCGGACACGTCAAATCGCGCCGCCAGCTCGTCGGCCGCCGTGACAGCTGTGTACAGAGCGGGGCCGAAGGTGACAATGGTCAGGTCCTCGCCCTTGCGCTTAACCGAAGGCTCGGCCAGGTCAATTTCGTAATAACCCTCCGGGACGCCATCAGTCTCGAACATCTCGCCGATGTCATAGAGCTTCTGGCTTTCGAAAAAGATGACCGGATCGGTGCCGGCCAGTGCGGCGTTCATCATTCCCTTTGCATCGTACGGGGTCACCGGGTAGACGACTTTGAGCCCGGGAATGTGGGCAGTAATGGCCGAGAAGTCCTGCGAGTGCTGAGCGCCATACTTGGCACCGACAGAAATCCGTACGACAACCGGCATGGTCAGCAACCCGGCGGACATTGCCTGCCACTTAGACAGCTGGTTGAACAGCTCGTCGCCGGCACGGCCCATAAAGTCGGCGTACATCAGCTCGGCGACCACCCTGCCGCCTTCCATGCCGTAACCAACGGCCGCGCCTATGATGGCGGCCTCAGAGATGGGGGCATTGAACAGCCGGTGATAGGGCAGGGCCTCCGTCAGCCCGCGGTACACGGCGAACGCACCGCCCCAATCTCGATTCTCCTCTCCGAATGCGATCATGGTCGGGTCGATCGCGAAACGGTGCAACATGGCCTCGAAGATGGCGTCGCGGACGTTGAACACCTTCATCTTGGGGACCGCTTTGCCATCCTGGAAAGCCGTGCGTACTTTGCCCCGGATCTGCTGGACCCTGGGATTCTCGGCGGCACCCTGCAGAAGTTCGGGGGCACGGTCATCGAACTTCTCAACGTGGCCGTTCGAGAACATGACGCTGCTCACCAATTCCGAGCTCACCGGTACACGGGGACTCGCTTCCAGGTCAGCGGCCAGACAGAACATGGCGAACACGATCTCTTGGACGTCCCGCTGCGCCTCGTCCATGGCCTCACCTTCGACCACGCCGGCATCAACAATCCGCTGGCGATAGGCCTGGAGCGAGTCAACTGCCTGCCATTGTTGGACTTCCTCGGCAGTGCGGTAGCTCGAGGCGTCCGACGGCGAATGCCCGCTGTAGCGGTAGGTGATGGTGTCCAGCAGCACCGGGCCGCGCCCCTCGGCCAGGATCTCCTTCTTGCGGCGGAAGGCATCGACAACCGCAAGGGGGTCATAGCCGTTTACGCGTTCGGCGTGCATCTGCTCGGGATTGACCCCTGCCCCGATCCTAGCGATCAGCTGGCAGCTCATCGTCTCACCGTTGGGTTGGCCGCCCATCCCGTAGAAGTTGTCCATGCAGTTGAAGATGATGGGGAGCCCGCCGCCCAGAGCCTGGTCCCAGAGCGTCCTGTACTGGTCCATGCTCGCGAAGGTGATGCCCTCCCACACGGGGCCGCAAGCAAACGAGGCATCGCCGATGTTCGCGACCACGATACCCGGCTTCCGGTTGGCCCTCTTGTAAAGCGCGGCACCCGGTGCGATCGATCCGGACCCGCCGACGATCGCGTTGTTGGGGTAGATGCCGAACGGAGCGAAGAACGCGTGCATGGAGCCGCCAAGGCCCCGGTTGAACCCGGTCTCGCGTGCGAAGAGCTCAGAGTACGCACCGTAAATGAAAAAACGTAGGGCCAAGCCGGCAACGGAGCCCTCGTAGCCTTTTTCCACTGGAGCGAGCACGGCACCATCGCGGTAGGAGCGCATGATCGTCAGCAGTTCCTCGTCGCTTAAGCAGCGGATGGCCGAGAAGGCTTTGGCCAAGATCTCGCCGTGGCTACGGTGCGAACCGAAGATATGGTCATCGGGCGTAAGGGAAAAGGCCATGCCCACAGCCGCAGCTTCCTGCCCTATGGACAGGTGAGCAGGGCCAGCATGATTGTAAGTGACATCCCGGTAGCTTCCCCTCAGCTTGAGCTCGTTCAGGACGGTCTCGAACTCTCGGATGGCGCACATGTCGCGCCAGATGTCCACCAGGCCTTTGGGTGTGTAGAGGGAGCTCTCCTCTTTGACGGTCTTTTGGTACGTGTTCTCCGGAATATCGGAGAGATGGACCACGTCTCTGGAAAAGACCGTCTTCGGTTCGATTACAAGCGCTTTTGTCATGTGTTTAGCTCCTACTAACCTGGAGAACTGCCTCCCGCAACGCTTCGGAGACCGTTGGGTGTGGAAACACGATCTCGCCAGCATGGGAGGCTGACAGTTCCATTTGTATGAGTGCTGCGGCCGTTACGATAAACTCGCTGGAAGAGTCACCAATGGCGTGAACCCCCAGAATCTCCCCGTACTTGGCGCCTGCCAGGACCTTGACAAAGCCGGTGCCCTTCTCGTTTTCGATCAGGAATCTTCCCGCGACGCCCATCGGCACCATGGCCTTCTTATAGGCGATGCCGGAAGCCTTCAGCTGTTCCTCGGTGCGGCCCGCGGTGGCCACCTCGGGATGCGTATAGATGACGGCGGGGATGGCGTCGTAGCGGATCCGATCCGGCTCGCCGAACATTGAATTGACGGCCACGATTCCTTCGCGGGTGGCCACGTGGGCCAACATGTACTGGCCGGTGACGTCACCGCATGCCCACACGCCGGGTACGTTGGTCTTCCCCTGGTCGTTGACCCTCACCCCTTTAGCGCTGAAATCGACGCCAGCCTCTTCAAGGCCAAGTCCTTGCACTACTGGTGCTCGGCCCGTGGCATTCAGAATCCGGTCTGCTGCGTACGTCTTTTCTTCGCCGGAACCGTCCTCGTAGCGGACCGCGCCATCTTCGATACCAAGCACCCGACACGACAGGTTGAAGGTGACTCCAGTGCGCTTGAGCACCTGCAGGAGCCTGTCCGACACATCTGCGTCGCAGCCGCTGGCGATCTGCGGGAGCATCTCGAACACGACCACTTCCGCGCCGATCTCGCTGAAGAACGTGGCGAACTCCAGCCCGATATAGCCACCGCCGATGATGGCCACCCGGGAGGGGATTTCCCTTACGTCGAAGACCGAGTCCGAACTGAGGACGCGCTCAGAGCCGATCCCCGGGATCGGGGGCATGGCCGGTCGAGACCCCGTGGCGACAAGTACGTTTGCCGTGCTGAGGAGCTCAGCTCCGACTTGGACCTGGTTGCGGCCCACGAGTCGGGCATGGGCATGGAAGACCTCGACTCCAGAGCGCTTGAGCAGGCCTTCCACACCCCTGACGAGAGTGCCCACAATTCGGGTCTTGCGCTCGACCACCGCAGGCAGGTCGAAGCGGAAGGAATCAACTTCCACGCCGAAGGCCTTGGCCTCGCCACACTCACGGTAAAGGCGCGACGACCGCAGGAATACCTTTGCAGGTATGCAGCCCACGTTGAGGCAGGTCCCGCCGACCAGTCCCTCCTCGACGAGGGCCACCTTCTTGCCCATCTGCCCCGCGTGAGCGGCGGCTTCATAGCCCCCGGGGCCTGCACCGATAACGATCAAATCGTACATAGTGACTCCGCATGCTCGATCTTGTCCCGGATGACTTTCAAGAACTTGGCACCAGGAGCGCCGTCGATGACTTGATGGTCCAAGGTCAGCGAGAGGCCGATCGAGTCGACGAACTCGATGTTGCCGTCCGGCTTTCGCGTCGGCTTGAGCAGGATGGCATTGACACCGAGAATGGCCACCTGGGGCGGATTGAGGACCGGAGTGAACGACTCGACACCAAGGCTTCCCAAGTTGCTCACGGTGAACGTACCGCCGCTCAAGTCGTCGACTGCTATCGAGCCTTGGACCGCTTGTGTCGCGAGCTCCTTCATGCGTCTGGCCAGGCCCACGAGGGAAAGATCCTGGCAGTCGCGGACGACCGGGACCACTAGTCCCCGGTCAGTGTCGCAAGCAAAGGCCAGATGGACCTCGGCGGACCTGTGTACAACGCCGTCGAAGAACTCGACGTTAAGGTCGGGCACTTCCAACAGGGCACGGACGGTACAGAAGACCACGAGGTCGTTGATGTTGATGTCTGCAGTGGAAGCCGAACCCTTCATCTTCTTCCGCACCGCCAGAAGTTGGCCCGCATTGGCCGAGCTGTTCAGTGTGTACTGGGCCGTTGAGGTCAGTGATTCTCTCAAGCGCTTGGCGATCTTCTGACGCACCGAAGACATCTGGACCGCAGACGAACCCGGCGTCGGGGGGCGAACTAAGCCACCCGTTCCCGGCGCGGCATCTGTTGGCGGCAACGAGCGTCCTGCCTGATGTTCAGGCGGCGCCGAGACGCGCGACGAAAGGTGCGCGAGATGGCGTAGGTCCGCTTCCAGGACCCGCCCGCCCGGCCCGCTGCCTTCCACTGAAGGGGGATAGAACTCGTGCTCGCGGGCAAAGCGCCTAGCGCGCGGGCTCAAGCGGGATTGCCCGGTGAGCGCTGGTGCGTTTACGGGTACCACCCTCGCAAGCTGTGTCACCCGCTCCTCTTGCGGCACAGCCTGACCCGGATCGTCAGCACCGGCCAGCGCCTGGGCGTCGTCGTTCCGCGACAGCCCTTCGACACTCTCGCCAGCCGAACCGATCACACAGATGACCGTGAAGACTGGGACTAGGGCACCTTCTTCGAAGAACGTCTCCAGCAGGACACCGTCGACTGGGGCGGTGAGCTCAAAGATGGTCTTGTCCGTCTCGATCTCGGCTATGACGTCTCCGGTGGACACCATGTCCCCCTTGTGCTTCCGCCAGGAGGCGAGGAGGCACTCTTCAACGGTGTTGCCGAGCTTTGGCATCTCAACTGGCGTCGCCATTTACGGACGTCCTTCCTCCAGCCCGGCCGCAGGTGGCGCCACCCGGCCGAGGTTCTGGCTACTGGTCCCACACGTCTTCAGCAATTCGTCCTCCGCCTGCTTGGACCACTGCCCACCGTCGAGCTTGGAGGCAACGGTGGGGAAGTGGTCGCCAAGATCGCCAAGGCGGACGAGTCCGAGATCATGCAGCATGGGGTAGATCACGATCTTTCCAGCCATTGTCTGTTTCTCCAGCGCCGTAACCCCGTCTATGGCCCCCGCCATGCCTGACACGGCATCGACCGAGCAGTTTGTGTCGAGCTGCCCCGACTCCAACTTGCCGAGCAACACCTTCATGTCGCGGATCACCGAACCGCTGGTCCCGAACATGTAGCAGCGCCGCCTTATGTAGGTGTCGAGATCGATCTCTTGGCGGGTTGCAGCCGGGATTCCGGCAAATATGTCCACCAACCCATCGTCTTCGCTCGTGTCGACCGCAGCCGCCACCAGTGCACCTGAGGGGACGAGCACCACCTGATAGCTGAAGCGCCCGTCAAGGCGTTCCCGGGCGGTGTTGACCAACCTGAGCGGCACACCGTTGCGGTCTGAATACGGCTCCGCCTTTCGCCGCAGGGCTTCCAGCCTCGCGTCGTCCACGTCGGTGCCTACAACGGTGATGCCTTCGATCAGCGTGCAGAGGCTGCGGATCACGTGCATCTGGCCCATGGGACCAGCAGCACCGACCACTAGCACGCTGTCATGCGGCCGGACTTCACCTGACGCGGGGATGACCGAGTAGGAGTCGGCCGCCGACAGCCCCTCCGTGCCGATCCAACGGGTGAGCCCGTAATGGATACGGCCGATACCGACCGACACGCGCTGGCCGATCGACGAGTCACCGAGCACGATGTTGATGATGCCGGAGGGAGCCAGCTTGTCGTTGAGCACTTCGATGGTCTCTCTGGATGCGCCAAAGTAAACAATGTCGTCGAAACCCTCATCGGGCAAGTCCTGCAAGTCCTTGGCGAGGATCGCGGAGAGTCCACTGGCATCCAAGCAGGCGCGCTGGCCCTGGTCCGCGGTGAGCGCCACAACCGACGCGGGAGGACCTGCGGCATCGAGGGCCTCGGTCAGGCCGACGACTTGATGACCGGCATCGGCAACCACGAGCAAGCGGCCCCTCGCCAAAATGGCGCGCCGGTCGGCACTCGCATAGGCATTTTCGACGCATGACCAGGGTTCCACAAGTGCGACAGCAGACGCGCTCAAGGACTCTGGGACCGGGATCAAATAACGCTCCTCAGTGCCGGGCTCGACGACGACCCGCTCGTCCAGCAGGACGTACTCCTGAAGACCCCCCTCGAAGGTGTAACCAAAAGCCGCGTTAGATCCTCGAGTCGGCAAACTGCGGTAGTCGGTCTGCACCAAGCACCGTTCACCGACCCGGTGGCGCTTCACTTCGCCGCCCACGGCCACAACACGGCAGCACACTTCGTGGCCGGGTACGCCTGGCTTGTCGCCGGGGACGTAACTAGGGCAATTCTCCAAGACTGCCGGGCTGATCCCTGAGAGAATGCCATCTTTCCGTGGATGAGCAGAGAATTGCTTCGACAGCTTGACGTCCGAAAAACACAGACCCACCGCTTCCACTTTCACCAATATTTCATGGGGACCCGGTTGAAGGACCTCCTTCCGAGTGTTCAGCACGAGCTGACTAGGGCCGACTAGTTGCACCCCATATTGTGTCTTTGGGACTGCTTCATCTTGGGTCATATGGTTCGGCCGTCTTTCACGATCAATGCAACATCACTTGCCCACCCGTCACCGGTAGGGCTTGCCCAGTCTCGTACTTCTGGTCGAGGATGTAATAAATGGCCTTCATGACATCTGGTGTAGTGCACCCTCGCCCCATCGGTACCTTACTCTCATAGAAACGCTTGACATCCGCGATGGTGGTGGCACCTGGCACCTTGCCGGTACGCAGATACTGCGCGAACAGACCCCTGTCCGGGTCCGACCATAGCGGCCCTTCGAAGAAGTTGCCAGGGCAGATCGAGTTCACCTTGATGCCGTCGGTAACGAGCTCCAGTGCAAACGACTGGGTCAACCCGATACCGCCAAACTTGCTGCCTGCGTAGGCGAAGTTCTTGTTTGACCCCTCCAGTCCAGACTTCGAGTTGATCTGGATGATGTCGCTCCAGTAGTCGGGGCGCACCTGGTGCTGTGTAGCCAACACCGGCGCGGCGTTCTTGACGCAAAGGAAATAGCCCTTGTAGTTGACCGCGGTGGAGAGGTCGAAATCCCCCTCCGCCTGCGTCTTTACGCTGGCTGCACGAAGAACTCCCGCGTTGGAGACAAGCAAGTCGAGACCGCCGTATGCACGAACGACCTGGTGCACGGCGCTTGCCACAGACTCGGCGCTGGTCACGTCGACGGCCAGTCCCACGGCCCGACCCTCGCCGAAGCGAGCAGAGAGGGCGAGAGCATCGCGCTGGGCCCCGCTGACGTTGACGTCAGACAGCACCACGTGCCCGCCCTGAGCAACCAGGTCCTGGGCGATCTCCAAACCAAAACCCTGGGCCGCCCCGGTCACGAGCGCGACCTTGCCTTCTGCACGCCCAGCTTGCGCTGATGTGGCCGACACGGCACGACGATAGGACTCGACTTCCCAGTGCTCGATAAACGCGCGGAAGTCGTCTGGCAAATAGTTGACGCCGCCCAGCCGCAGCGCCCCGGTCATCACCTTGATGGCGTCGAGATACACCAGACGTGCCGTGTTCGCGTCCGCCCACGTGCGCCCGCAGGTGAACATTCCCAGGCTTTGGACCAGCACCACAGTCGGTGGTACGTGGTGTGCCTTGGTGTAGCCCGCCACGGCGACGGCAATGCGCGCTAGCAAGTCGGCCGAAGATTCGTCTCGCTTGAGCTCGAGCCAGAGCGGGAAGGACCCGCAGTAGACGATCTGGTCTGGTGTGAGCGGCCCGCCCATCGCCAAACCCGGTACTCCGTCCCGAGCGACGAGCTCGATGACAGAGTCCGAATCGTCGAATGTGACCATCCTCAGCGGCTCATGAGCGGAGCTGAGCAGTCCCCGCAACGCCGGGCCGATCACGTTTACGAGTGCTCGGGCTTCGACTTCATCCACTGCCTGGCAGGTACCAAGTGACACCTCCACGCTCACCCGCGCACGAATGGCGCCGAGCGAAGCGGAAAGCCACTCGAGATCGCCCGTGATCTCCTCGGGCGTATCACCGCTGACCACCAGGCCGTGGTTCTGCATTATCACGGCGCGAGGCCGCTCTTTGCCGGTTGTGCCCTCAAAGGCTCTGAGCCCCTCTTGCAGCGCCTTTGCCAAAGCAAATCCAGGGTCGACGAGGTCAACCCAGATGACGTCCTGCCTGAGTTGCTGGCAGACCAGACGACGGCCTTCCTGGCAGCAGCTGAACTCGTTGACCAGCGTGGCGTGGAGATGGACAACGAACCTTCCCGGCATCAGATGATGGAGAACCGACTCGACCGACGGGCGCTGCCCCCGCTCCGGCTCCCGGCGGGCCGCCAGCACTGCCTGCTTGAAGGCAGCCTCGCGCTCGTCGCGGGAACTGCCGAGGTCGCTGTCGAGCAGTGCCTGGACCGCTGCGCGGTCGAGATCGACAAAGTCCTCGGGCTGGATCGTCGCCAGTACGCTGCCGCTGCTCTTCACCAGCATGTGGTCGCCAAGCTTGACCGAGGTGTTGCCACCACCCGCGAGCACAAGCTCCGGATCCGCGCCATAGAAGTGGGACAACTCAACCAGGGTCTCCAAAAGCTCGACCTCAGCGGTCGATGTCGGCAATTGTGAAGTCGGAGCCATGGGTTACCCCTCTATCGCGGGCTGATATCGTGAGCGCCTGTCGGCTGTGCATATTCCTTGATGACAGTCGCGCCGAGCTGGGCAAACGCTTCGATCCGGACTTCGTCAGCCGGGTAAGACGGGTTCAGCTCTCCATCCCCGTCTATATACCCGCCTCTTCCGTTCGCCATCCGGAACTGGTGGGCGGCTATGACACATGCTCCCTCCCAGAAGATGTCCTTCAAGGGATCTGGCACCGGAATGCCCCCGGCACAACGCGGCTCGATCGGGATCAGGTCGAGCGTATTGTGCTCGGTCCCCGCCAGCACCGTGATGCCAGCGGCGCGCAGTGCCCGCGCATAGGCGCCCAGGACCTCAGGAGTGTTCCTGTTCGGAATTAGCTCAGCGCAGTGGATACGGCGCTGTTTGAGGGACAGAACAAGGCGCTCGATCGACTCTTCGAACTCGCACATGGGCCGTGCTCCATCCGCCAAGACCGGATAGCAGGGCACGCCACCGAGCGCCAATACAAGCTGGAAGGCGTGGTCGAAGCCTACGAAAGCCTCATTGACGTAACCCGGCTTGCCAGCCTTCATGAGATTGGCGCGAATGGCGTCCTGAACGCTCACCGAGTCCAGGTTGGCACCAGGGTTGGCGTGGAAGAGAGAAAGCAGCGCGTCTGGGCGCGAAGCGATCGGGACGAGTGCGAACAGCGCCTCTTGAAAGGCTTGCGCCACGTGGCGCTCCTGCAGGTAGACCGTATCTGCCGGGACCCCATGGCGAGTTACCACGGCGGCCTTGACCGACTCTTCGGTCACGGAAGTCTTGACCCCACTTGCTGCAAATACGCCGTTGAGCTTGTCGATCATGTTGGCAATGCGGTCAGAGTCGATGCGACGGACCGTATCCATCAAGGTGGCGGCAGCAGCGTCCATGGGGGCAAAGCGCGTGATGCCCTTGCCGCAGAGGTACATCTTGCCCGGATTGCCCGGGTCGTTGACCCTGACGCCAGAGTGCAGAAGGTTCTCGAGGAGGCAAACAACCTCCAACCCGAAGAGAGGAAAGACCCCCATGGACATCGAGAGCTCCGCGAGGGGTCCGTACGCACCGAAGTCGTAGTAGTTGCTGACACCCAGCACTCGGACATCTTGCTCCGCTGCCATCTGAACCGCCTCACCAACGGTGTGGAAGGCAGAGAAATTTGGTGGAACGTGGACGTGGGAGTTCACCTTCGCACGGAAGGGAAGGGCTTGATCTCGTCGCCCGGAGTCCGGAAGTTCGCCCAATGCCTGCAGTGCGGCCAGGGGCCCGCCGCCCGGGTACTGGCTAACTTCGGTCCTACTCTTCAGCGCCAACCCAATCTCTCCCGGCTCCGTGCAGCCAGCTCAAGCGAGTCGTGCACACAATCGCCCATCGGTCTGCAGCACTCCAGCGCCGGGTCCGCCCTGCTCTGGCGCACCCTAACCGTCGCAATGAATCGTTTCAAATCATGGTATCGGCCGCAACGTTTGACTGTCAAGGCAGCGAGAGTCACTAGGCCCGTCCATTAGGAACAGACCACCGTGCCCGTGCCCGCTCCGCCTCGCGAGCCAACATCAGGTCCGGCAATACCCTCTCCACAGGGAATGACCGAGCGACTAGCTCACGCATCTCGCTGGGCTCACCTGCCCCGCCGGCGGCGTGCAGCTGCACGAGGAGATTGCCCACAGCGGATGCCTCGACCGGTCCGGCAACCACCTCCAGACCACTCGAGGCCGCCAGCACCGAGAGGAAAAGTCGGTTGGCCGAGCCTCCGCCGACGACGTGGAGGACGCGTACCCGCCGTCCCGTACAGCGTTGCGCTTCCTCCAGCGCACCACAGATGGCGAGCGCCATGCTGTCGAGGACGCAGCGCACAAGCTCAGCGTCGCTCTCGGGAACCGGTTCCCCGCTTCCTCTGCAGGCGGCGCGGATCCGTCCGGGCATGTCGCCGGGAACCGCGAAATCTGGATCGGCGGTATCGACAAGCGAGCGAAAAGGCGTGCAGGCCTCCACCTCGGGCAAGAGGTCGACGAGCCGCGCAGGCCGTCCCTGCAGAGCCCAGTAGCGCTCACATTCCTGGAGCATCCAGTGCCCCATCACGTTCTTCAGGAACCGCACTGTGCCGCAGTAGCCCAACTCGTTCGAAAAATTTGCTCGCCGGCTGGCTTCTGAGATGACAGGCGCGTCGAGCTCCAAGCCGACTAGGGACCAGGTCCCGCTGACCACGTAGGCGAAATCATCGGTGACCGCCGGAACGGCGATCACCGCTGAGGCGGTGTCGTGGGAAGCAACGGCGACTACCTCGGGCAGAAGTTGCATCCCCACGCTCGCGGCGACAGCGGGGAGCACTCGGCCGTAGTGCTCTCCCGGCTCGATGGACGGCGCAAAGAGCTCGCGACGTATGCCGAGGAGCGGGAACAGCCACTCGACAAGTTGTCCCGTACGCGCATCGACGAGCTGGGTCGTCGATGCGTTCGTCCGCTCGAAGCGCCGCTCGCCCGTCAGCAGGTAGGCGAGGAGGTCGGGAACGAGGAGCAAATGTGAGGCGACGGCGTAGGCCCCGCTTCCCCGCTCGGCAAGAAGTTGACAGATCGTGTTGATCGCCATTTCCTGGATGCCCGTCGCCTGATATACACGCTCGATGCCGACGAGGCGGTCGAGCACCTCGAGCCGTCCCGATGTGCGATCGTCTCGGTAGTGAAACGGTGGCCCAAGCAGGCGTCCACCGGCATCGAGGAGCCCGTAGTCGACCCCCCAGCTGTCAATACCGATCCACAGGGGGCGCCCATCGGCCTCTCGGGAAAGCTGCGCAAGTGCCTCGAGCATCCGCTGATGAACTCGCAGCAGATCCCAGTGGAGGCCGTCAGGAAGTTGCACGGCCCAGTTCCTCAGCCGGACGACCTCCCGGACCTCGAGCCGGTCCCGGTCGAGACGTCCCGCGAACAAACGCGCGCTCGAGGCCCCGAGGTCGATCGCAGCGTGCAGTTTGGCATTGGAACAGCCCGCGCTGGTCACCGCTGGGTGTCGGGCCTGCCTCGCTCTTTGGGCACGAGTGCACCTCCCACCGTCACCATCTCGATGCCGAGCAGCTCGGCAAGCGCGTTGAGCTCCGGCGCCCGATGGCCCGTCCCAAGAGCCCAGTGGTGGGCCACGGCGCTCTGCGACCAGGCGTCGCACCACTCACCGGGATCGCATCCGAAGTCGATTCTCGAAGTCGTGTTGCCGATCTGCAAGAGCGGGCCGTCGACGACTTTGCCTTCGGACACCACAAAGCGCAGACGGCCGTCGCGTAGCTGTGTGATCCCGAAGGCTGTCACCGGTCCGTGCTTGACGTCGAACTCTACAGAGACGCCCCACCCGCGCTTGCCGTGGAAGACGCCGAGTCCGCGCAGCAGCGGCCGTCGTTCGCTGATCGCGAGGTGCGCAGGACCATCATGGCCCATCTCCACCACGCCGTCCCGGAAGTTGAGGGCCTGCATCTCGGTAAAGGATCCTCCAGCGCCGAGTCGGTCCATGACCAGCATTGCCAGAGAGGTCCGAAGCTCGTATTCCCCGCAGGTCGGCACATGGGCCGCCGTAAGAAGCGACGCACCGAGGATCATGCCAGCGCCTAGGCGCTCGTGGACCTCGCCACCAAGGCCACGGTGGTAGTACGCAAGAGAGTCGAGCCCGAAGTCCCCGACGAGGCGGTCGAGTCCAACCGCCACCCTGGCGGCCCACTCCAGGTCTTCCTCGTTGACCGAGACGTCGAGCTCGAAGATGGACTTCGCCTCCTCGAGCTTGGCATCGACCTCCTTGGCCACAACCCGATCGACGCGCACGCGCAGATCGTCGAACTCAAGCACCTCAACGTGGCCACCGAGCATTGCCGGAACCAGCGTAAGGTCCGTCGAAACGTCGTACATCCCTGGGTAGAGGTGACCCATAAGGCCATGGCGCCCCGTCCGGAGAGCTTTGCGTACGCTCGCCGCCTTCACCCAGCGCTCGATGCGAGCCCAGGCGCGTTCGTCCGTGAGGTAACCCGAGACCGAGCGGAAGGCGATACCGCAGCGCTCAAAGGCATTTGCCACCTCGGGCAACGGACAGCAGCCTGCATAGGCGAGCCACTGCCCCGTGTCAAAGGTCGCGTGATCCATTGCCTCGCTGGGCTGCAGGTTCACCAGCAACACGGGGGCCCCGGCCCGTTGGGCAATCGGGACGATCATGGTCGAGGTCATATACGTCGTAAGAAAACAAACGACGAGGTCGCAGCCTGCCGCTTCCAAGCGTTCTGCAGCTCGACCTGCATCGATGGCGTCGGAGATGAAGCCGACGTCGACGACCTCCACGTCGAACTGTCCGAGCCGGGCCGAGACGGCCGCCGCTGACGCTTGCAGTTGCGGCAGCAGGTCCGGGAACTGCGGCCAGTAAGCCCCAAGACCACCTGCCACGAGCCCCACGATCGGGCGAATCCCCCTAAGAGGTCGCTCTGCCGCAACAGGCGAGCTACTCGGCATTGGGACCCTGTTCATCGTGATCAGAGCGCGAGACAACTTCCAGAGGTGTAGCCGAATCCATCGTGGCCGTCGCTCAGGCGTCCCAGCCGGCGGCCCGGCCTCCCACTCGCTCGGCGCCGATTCGCTCGGCGTACCCGGAGCGGGCGTAAGCGGCCATCGGGTCAGGGTCAAGCCCCATCTCAGTGCGCACCTCAGCGAGCAAGGGACGGACGTCGGTGTTATAGGCATCCATGATGACGGCGTAAGCACCGAGCACGTCACCGGCAGCCTGCGCGGCATGCAGCGCTTCGTGGTCCACAAGAAGCGCCTTGGCAGTGGCCTCCTGGACGTTCATCACCGAACGGATCTCCGCAGGGATCTTCGGCTCGAGATTGTGACACTGGTCCAGCATGAACGCCACGTTGGCGCTGCGATCGAGTCCATGGGCGGAGACGATCTCGTGGATAATCCGGAAAAGCTGAAAGGGGTCGGAAGCACCGACCATCAAGTCGTCGTCGGCGTAGAAGCGGCTGTTGAAATGGAACCCTCCAAGCCGTCCCGCCCGCATCAGGCCCGCCACGATGAACTCGATGTTCGTCCCCGGCGCGTGATGACCGGTGTCTACAAGGACGAACGCCTTTTCACCAAGATCGACGCAGTGGAGCAGCGAGGTACCCCAGTCCGGCACGTCCATTGTGTAAAAACCAGGCTCGAACAACTTGTATTCGAGCAAGATCCGTACCCCAGTGGGGAGCGCCTGATAGGTCTCGTGGAGCGCCTCACTAAGCCGGTCCTGCCGAGCCCGGATATCGTCCTGGCCGGGATAGTTGGTGCCATCGGCAAACCAAAGACTGAGTGCCGGCGAGCCTGTCAGACCAGCGATCTCCGCACACTCAAGGAGGTGATCGGTCGCCTTCCGACGCACCTTCGGGTCCGGGTTACAGACGCTGCCGAGCCGGTATTCGGCTTCTTGGAACACGTTCGGGTTGATAGCCCCGATCTGTAGACCGAGGCCCGCCGCGTGCTTGGCAAGATGAGCGTAGTCCTCGACCCTGTCCCAGGGAATGTGCAGGGCAACCGACGGCGTCACACCAGTAAAGCGGTGCACCTGTGCGGCGTCCTCCAGTTTCTCATACGGGTTACGGGCAACCCCGTCCTGGGTGAAGACCTTGAAGCGGGTCCCGGAATTCCCGAAAGCCCATGAAGGGGTCTCGATCCACTGGTTACGCAATGCCCCTCTTACGCTCTTGATGTCGGTCATCTCTTCGTGCTCTCTTCCTCGTGTCGGGGGTACCCGGCTCGGCGGTGCTCGACCAAGGTGTTATCAGTCAAGATGGAAAATCTCCGGGAGAGGCGCCATCTGCTCATCTGGGCGTGCACCGGCGAGCCCTTCGAACAAAGGAGCCATCTCCGCCTGCCACCTGGCGTTCACCTCGGTCTGCTCCATGGCCCTGCGGGCTTCCTCGAAGTCCTCGCATTCGAGGTAGCCGACGACAGCCCCTGACGTCGTCATGAACAAGGAGTAATTGCGCCAACCCGCGGCCGTGAGCGCTTCTCGCATCTCCGGCCACACGGCTTCGTGGCGGCGTACATATTCCTCGATGTGATCGGGATCTACTTGAAGCTGAAAACAGATTCGCTGTGCCATCGTGTGTCCTTGGTGCAGGGCACCGGGGTCCCGCAAGATGCGGCACCCCGGTGCCCGAAGGGACTCAGAAGTTGAACTGGCCTACGTTGGCCTTGGTGAAGACGAACGGAGGTCCGAGCACTACCTGCAGGCCGCCGACGCCCTTGATGATGGTGTAGGTGCCGAGGTTGCCGGCCCTGAAGGTCTGTCCGACCTTGGGGGTGATGACGTGCGATGCGATCGCAGCCACCGCGTAGCCGGCGAGGTAGCCGAGGTTTCTCGGGTTCCACAGCTCGAACTATGTCACCGTACCGTCGTACAGGTACTCCTTCATCTGGCTCGGCAGACCGAGACCGGTGAGGATGACCTTGCCCTTGTACTTCGAGTGTGCGAGGTACTGCGCAGCCGAAGAGATGCCCACCGTCGTCGGGGCGATGATGCCCTTCAGGTTCGGGTAGGCCTGCAGCATGCTTTCAGTGACCTGGAGCGAGGTAGCTGGGTCGTCATTGCCGTAGTAGACCTTGACCAACTGCATGTTCTTGTACAAAGGCTTCTTCATTTCGACCTTCATCCACGCGATCCAGGCGTTCTGGTTGGTAGCGGTGGACTCGGCCGACAGGATGGCGAACTGACCCTTGTAGCCCATTTCCTTGCCGAGGATCTGAACTTCGCTCTCGCCGATCTGCTGGGTGTTCGCTTGGTTGATGAACAGTTGACGGCAGTTGGTGTCCGAGTCGAAGGTCACCACAGCGATCTTCTTGGCCATAGCTTGGTTGAGCTCGGGGCAGAGCGCTGCAGGGTCATTGCCGGCAATGACGATGCCGGCGGCGCCGGTCTCGATCGCGGTCTGGATCGACGGCTCCTGGGCGGCCGCGGTGTCCGAGGTACCGGAAGACACGACCTGCTTGTCACCTATCGCTGTCAGGGAAATCTTCCCGCCCTGGTCGGCAATGACCTCGTACGGATTAACCGTGTCCTTCGGGATGAAGTAGACGGTCTGGCCCTTGGTCAGGGAAGGCGAGTTGACCCGGTTGGTCGAACCCGTGGCGGCACCGGCGCTAGCCAACACCGCTACCATGACGGCCGCAACAGCCAGCGTCGCGAACCCACCAACTCGCAAGTGCCCGGTCCTCAGTCTTTTCATTGTTGCATTCCTTTCAATATGGGATAGCGGCAGGCTCTTTGGATTGTGCTCCTGGAGACCGCGCCCTTCTTTGCTGAACACCACTTGGCGACGACAATCATCGCGAAGCGGTCCCTGGGTTGTCTTTTCACCTCCTATTGCCTCTGTCTCGCTTTCTTCTCCTGCGATCTATGCGGGCTACCTCGGTGGTGATGCCTCGGCGGGAAGCGTTCTAGTCGGCGGCCCAGGTCGTCACAACCTCCGTCTCGCTAGGTCCTGTAATCGCTGCCCGGTCCTGCGATAGACGTCCGCGACGCTCGGGATGAGGACACTGGCGATGAGGAGGCTCCCGATCACGATGTTCTGGTTCTGTGCGGGAACGAGATCGAGCGTCAGGGCGTTCTGGACGCCGGCGAAGATCGCGGCCGCTAGGACCACACCGATCACTGACCCCTTACCGCCCGAGAACGCGGTGCCAGCAAAGAAGACGATGACGACGACGTTCAGCTCGAGCCCCGTGGCCATGTCGTAGCGAGCCGAAGCAAACCGCAACGACCAGAGAACTCCACAGAACGCGGAGAGGATCCCCGAGGTGATGAACAGTCCCATCTTGATCCGCTTGACGTGGACGCCTGAGAAGAATGCCGCTTCGCGGTTCGTCCCGATGGCATAGATGGAACGGCCTAGCGGCGTCTTGTGGAGCACTACCGCTGTTATGACGGCAAAAATGATGAAGAAGCCGATCGAGTAAGGGATCTCGGTGTGCGGGATCGGCACAAGACCGATCTTGGTGAGCCCCGCGGGAAAACCTCCTACCGCCGTGTTCGGGAGGATGACCTGGGCGATGCCCTCATACAGCGTAAGTGTCCCGATCGTGACGATCATGGAAGGCAGGCCGAGGCGGGTGACCAAGAAGCCGTTGAACGCCCCTGTCACTGCGCCGAGGCAAACAGCAACCACCATGGCCGCCGCGATCGGCCAGCCGTGCGCGAAGAGGTATCCCATGACGACCCCGGACAACTCCAGCTGCGAGGTGACCGACAGGTCTATCTCTCCGGTGACGACGATCAGCATCAACGGAAGTGCCATGATGGCGAACTCGCCGACGTTGATACCGATGTAGAAGAAGTTCCCGGACTCGAGGAACATCGACGACAGCTGGGACCCCATGAGGACGGTGGCCAACAGGAGCACGACGAGCCCGGACTCCCACCGCATCAGCGGGCCAAGCCGCGCCCGAAGCCCACCGCCGCCGGGGTCGAGGGGCATATCGGGTTGGCTGGTACCGCCCGTCGCCGTCTGTACGTCACTTGACATGCGACATATTCCTTGTTCGTAGCTCTCGAGTCCTGCGCACGGTGACAAACCGGTTGAAGACAATGGCGGCGAGCAACAGTGCCCCCTGGAATGCCTCGTCCCAGGATGAGGACACCTTGACCACGACGAGGGCACTGTCCATCGTGTTGACCAGCAGGACGCCGAGCGCCGCTCCTATGATCGAGCCGCTGCCACCGAAAACGGACACGCCACCCACGACGATCGCGGCGAGCGTCAGGAACTCGTAGCCGGATCCTGCCGTAGAGTCGACCGTGGCGAAGTACGAGAGCCACAATGCACCCGCCACGCCCGCGATCGCGCCGCTTATGACGAAGGCGGTGAACACGCGCTTTCTGACCGGTACGCCGGCAAGCTCAGCGGCGACGGGGTTCGAGCCGGTGGCGTAGAACTCCCGTGGCGTTCGGTATGTCCGCACCGCAAGAGCGGCGATCCCGACCGCGACTACGGCGATCAATGCGAGGTACGGTACGTCGGCGATGGTGCCGTAGCCGATCTCCACGAAGCGTCCAGGTAGGCTCGCCGCGCCCACTTCGTTGCCGCCTGCCCAGACGGCGTCGATCCCACGGATGACGTACAGCATCCCGAGGGTGACGACGACGCTAGGTACTCGCGCCATGGTGACGACGGCCCCGTTGACGATGCCGCAGGCCAGTCCGATCCCAAGGGCGATGAGGAACACGAGAGGGATCGGGAAATGTTGGTTGTGCTGGAAGATGTCACCAACGGCATAGGCGGACAGGCCGAGTACCGAGCCGACGGTGAGGTCGTAGTTCCCGGTGACCATCACCAGGGTCTCACCGATCCCGAGCAAGGCGATTATCGCGGCCCCCGACACCAACTGCTGGAGGCTCGTCACCGAGACGAAGCGGTAGTTGTCGATCGACGTGAGGACGACGACGATCACCAGGACGAGAAGAACGCCGATAGAACGGTATTCGACGAAGAGATCGACGAGCCAGTTCGAGCGCTGGGCCTTGTCGTCGCCCGGCAGCTGGGCACCTGGCGCTTGGGTGGCGACGCTCATGACGCAGCTCGGTTCGCCAGACCGCTCGCAGCGCGCATGAGGACTTCCTGATCCACTTCTTCTCTCGAGAAGACCCCCGAGATGCGGCCCTCGAACAGCACGACGATCCGGTCCGCCATCCCGAGCACTTCGGGCATCTCGGAGGAGATCATCAAGATGGCGACGCCCTGTGCCGCAAGCTCTGCCAAGAGGCGGTGGACCTCCGCCTTGGTACCGATGTCGATGCCATGAGTCGGCTCATCGACAATGAGCAGGGAGGGATGCCGAGCAAGCCATTTGGCAAGCACTACCTTCTGCTGATTACCGCCTGAGAGCGTCGCCACCGGATGGTTCATCCGCCCGTACTTGAGCCTGAGGCGGCTCACCCAGTCGGCTGCGAACCTCTTCTCGCTCCCACGTGGCACGAGGTGGTGAGCCGCCACCTGAGACAGGGAAGGAAGGGCGATGTTCCGCTCGATCGAGAGGTTCATCAAAACGCCCTGCTGACGGCGGTCCTCCGGGACGAAGCCAATTCCCGCCTCCATGGCTGCGCTGGGCACACCCGACGGAAGCTCCCTCCCGTTCACCTCGACCCGTCCTGCGTCTCGGCGGTCGATACCAAAGATCGACCTCACTACTTCGCTGCGACCGGCGCCGGCAAGGCCGGCAAGGGCCACGATCTCGCCGCTTCGCACCTCGAAAGATATGTCCGTGAACGCGCCGAGGCTCGTCAGGTGTTCGACTTTGAGAACGACGTCGCCCGTGCTGGCCGTCCTCTCGGGGAACAGGGTTCCGAGGTCCCGCCCGACCATTGCCTGGATCACCGAAGCTTCATCCATCTCGGCCATTGGCTTGGTGACAATGAGCCGGCCATCGCGCAGGACCGTGATGCGCTGGCATAACGCGAACACCTCGTCCATGCGATGGGAGATGAACAGGACCGCGGTTCCCTTGTCACGCAGCATGTTCACTATTTTGAAAAGCCGCTCGACCTCCGTCGCCGTCAACGCTGCCGTCGGCTCGTCCATGACCATGACCCGGGCGTCAGCCGCGACAGCCTTCACAATCTCGACGAGCTGCTGGTCGGCGATCGACAGCCCTTCAGCAAGCCGGTCGGGACTGAGTGTCACGCCGAGCGACTCGAAGAGGGCGAGCGCCTCGCGGCGCATTCGGCGCACATCCACCCTCCGGCCAGAGCGGAGTGGCTGACGGCACATGAAGATGTTCTCAGCGACCGACAGGTCGGGGAAAAGGAGCGGCTCCTGGAAAATGATGGCGATGCCCGCTGCCCTGGACTGGGCCGTCGTCTCGAAGACCTTCTCCTCACCGTCGAGAAACAGATGTCCACTCTCGAAGCGATATGCCCCGGCGAGGATCTTGACCAGCGTCGACTTTCCGGCACCGTTCTCGCCGACGAGTCCCTGAACCTCGCCCGCGTAAAGCGAGAGGGACACGTCCTGAAGCGCCCGAAGTGCTCCGAAGGACTTCGACGCATGCTCGAGGACGAGGACCGGCTCCTGTGAACCCAAGCCAGACGCGGACGCCCCGTCGGCCGCCACCGTCTGGACGTCACCGACGGACTGGCCGCCCTCTCGTTGGGGGGCGGCCCCCTGGTAGCTGCCTGTGGGGTCGTCCGGATGCGTGTCGCCGTCGGTCATCTCGTTGCTCTTCCCCACAGCTCACGTTCCGGCCCAGCGGCTCGGTTGTCTAGACCGTCGGAGTGCAACCCGCCACACAGTTCACTGTCCTGTCCCTGTTCCTTCGGCTGTCCCTGTCTTGCGGTAAACGCCGTCGTGTACGGTGTGAACAACCATGTCATCGCCGTTTCCCGAGCCTGTGCACCCTGCCAGTCCGCCGACATGCCTCGGTCTCAGATCTTTCCGCGAAGGGAATGAATCGTTTCAAATCGGGCACACAATAAACGCATATCACGGTCTCCTTGAAACGAGCCCTGAAATACTCCCACGTGAATGGGGCCCAATCGGTCTTGCTGAAGGTTTCTCGGGTGCGGACGTTAGCGACGTCGCCAGTCGCTGTCAAGGCAAGCAGCGATGACCAACGACCGCTTCCGCATGGGCCTTCGCGCCGAGGCCCCGGTGCACCAGGCTGAGCCAGCGGAGAGGTCTCGTTCGAGCGCTTCTGGGGCCGATCGCAGCTCCGCCAAGCGACGGGTCACGATCCGCGAGGTCGCCAACCTTGCGCAGGTATCCCTCGGCACGGTGTCGAACGTGCTGAACAACCCTTCGGTCGTTGCTCCGACCACTCGCAAGCGGGTTCTCGACGCGATCGACTCGACACGGTTCGTGCGTAACACCGCAGCACACCAGCTGAGGGCGGGTAAGAGCCGCACTATCGCCGCAGTTCTCCTCGACATCGCAAACCCGTTCTTCACCGAAATAGTCCGTGGCGCGGAGCACGTACTCCGCGAGCAGGACTATGTCCTGATGCTGTGCTCCACCGACGAGTCGGCCAATCGCGAGCAGCGCTACTTCCGGATGCTCGAGGAGCATCGTGTCGACGGCATCCTCGTTTGTCCGGTCGATAGCGACCTCGAGAGCGCGGTCGCCCTGGTGGCTCACGGTATCCCGACAGTGCTGCTGGACCGGGACGGCAGCAGCTTCGGGCTGTGCTCCGCGGCGGTCGACGACATCCGAGGAGCTGAACTTGCGGCAAATCATCTCGTCGAGCTGGGGCACCAGGTGATCGCGCTGGTCAATGGTCCGTCGACGATCCGCCAGTGCATCGATCGCAGGGAGGGTGCTCGCCGGTCGGTTCGGCGAGCCCGCCGCCGCGGTGTCTCGCTCCAAGAGTTCGTCGTCGGCGCCCTTACGATCGACCAGGGCGAGCGTGCCGTGGCAGGGCTGCTCGGTGCCGAGCGCCGGCCGAGCGCGGTGATGTGCGCCAACGACCTACTGGCCTTTGGGGTGCTTCGGGGCCTCGCCGCAGCTGAAGTCGCCGTTCCCGAGGAGATGGCCGTCGTCGGCTACGACGACGTCGTGTTCGCCTCCATGCTGTCGCCCACGCTCAGCTCGATACGCCAACCTAAGTACGAGCTCGGTGTCGCAGCCGCCGAGCTGCTCCTCGAAGAGGTCACCGGCGCACCGCATGAGCATCGGGCCATCCGCTTCGAGCCCGAGCTCGTCGTGCGTGCGTCGACACGCCCCGTCGGAGAGCACACCCCGTGCAATGAGCGGCACGTAGAGCTGTAGAGGACTCGGCACCGACCAAGTGCGGGCCGACGCGCTCGTCTCGATGTCACCTGTGCGACGGGGATCCGAGCCCAGCAGACCCGCCAGGTCGTTACCGCTCCGCCCACCACGCGTCGAGCCGCCGCAGAATCTCCTCCTCCGGAAGAAGTCCTTCGTCGAGTCGAATCTGCAGCAAGAAGTCGAGGGCCGCGCCGACATCTCGGCCCGGCGCGATGTTGAGGTGTTTCATCACTGCGACGCCGTCGAGTTGCGGACGTATGGAGTCCAATTCCTCGCGCTCGCGAAGCTCGACGAGGCGTCTCTCGAGCTCGTCGATGCGTAGGCCGAGTTCCCTCGCCTTGGCTTCGTTGCGTGTCGTGCAGTCACAACGCGTCAGTTCGTTCAGACGACCGAGAAGCGGGCCGGCGTCGTGCGCGTACCGGCGCGTCGCCGCGTCCGTCCAGCCCATCTTGTAGGTGTGGAACCGCAGATGGAGCGCCACGAGCCGTTCGACGTCGTCAATGACTTCGGTCGGATAGCGCAGCACCTGCATCCGTTTGCGCGCCATTCTCGCCCCGACGACGTCGTGGTGATGGAAGTGGACCCCACCGGAACTGATCGAGCGTGTTGCGGGCTTCCCGACGTCGTGGAAGAGCGCCGCCAACCGTAGAACTCTCTCAGGACTTGTCTTCTCGACGACCGCGATCGTGTGAGCAAGGACGTCCTTGTGCCTCTGGATCGGGTCCTGCTCGAGGGCGAGCGCCGGCAACTCGGGAAGGAACTCCTCGGCCAATCCGGTGTTGACGAGGAACCAGAGCCCCGGCGCCGGGTACGGCAACAGGAGTAACTTGTCCAACTCGTCCCTGATCCGTTCCCTGGAGACGATCTCGAGGCGCGAACGCATGGACCCGACTGCCGCTACGAGCTCAGTGTCGGGGCTCAGTCCGTACCCGGCGATGAACCGGGCGGCGCGGAGCATGCGCAGTGGATCGTCCGAGAACGACACCTCTGGCTCTAGCGGGGTTCGCAACCGCTTCGCCGCGAGATCGGTGATGCCGTTGAAGGGATCGACCAGCTCGAGGCCCGGCAGACTGAGCGCCATCGCGTTCACGGTGAAGTCTCGGCGCGACAGGTCAGTTTCGATATCGCGTCCGAACTGCACCTCGGGCTTGCGGGATTCGGGCACGTAGACCTCTGCCCGGTGAGTTGTGATCTCGAAACGGCGCCCGGCGCGCATGAATCCGATGGTCCCGAACCTCTTGCCTTGGTTCCACATCGCGTCGCTCAAGTCGGCGACCAACAACTCGATCTCATCGGGAGTCGCGTCCGTCGTGAGATCAATGTCGACCTCCGGGCCCGGTTCCACCCCGCCGGGCCGTCCGGCGATGCCGTCACGCACGGGCCCGCCGACGAGGAACAACCGCTTCCCGGCAGACTCGAAACGCTCGGCAATCGGTCGTGTGGCATCCAGAACTGGACGGAGCCGCTCTGGAACCACGACCGGAGAGACCGGTTTCCCGGTCATCGTGCGAGCGCCGCCCGGTGAAATCGACCTGCCGTGGCGATGACCTCGCGCGCGTGCTCGGTCGTCTCGCCCCTGGAGGCGGCTTCGGGTCGGTAATCGACACCGCCGAGCGCGGCCACGCACGCACCCACGCAGAGGGCCAGCGAGGTGAGGTCGTAGCCGCCCTCGAGAAACGCTATGAGCCGTCCGCGCGGCACCAGGTGCACCGCCCGCGAGGTCAAGTCCGCGAAGTCACCGGCGGTGAGCCCCAGATCGGTCAACGGATCAGCACGATGCGCGTCGAATCCAGCAGAGATCAACAGCCAGTCCGGGGCGAACTCCTCAGCCAGCGGAGCAATCACGTCGTCAAAGGCTAAGCGGTAAGCGTCCCCCGCGGTTCCAGCCGGAAACGGCAGATTGACGGTGGCGCCCCGGCCCATGCCGCTTCCGACCTCGCCTAGCGACCCGGTCCCGGGATAGAAGGGGAACTGATGGAGCGAAACACAAAGCACGTCAGAACGCTCGTAGAAGATGTCTTGGGTCCCGTTTCCGTGATGGGCGTCCCAGTCGAGAACCATGACACGCTCACCTAGCGCCGCAATTGAGGCCGCTGTGACGGCGACGTTGTTGAACAGGCAGAAACCCATGGCTCTCGCTACGAGCGCGTGATGTCCAGGAGGTCGCACCGCCAGAAAGGCGACGTCGCCCTCACCGTTCCGCAATCGTTCGGCCGCGTCCAGCCCTGCACCCGCCGCGCGCAGGGCTGCGTCGAACGAAGCAGGGGCGGCAACCGTGTCCTCATCGAGGTGGCCGCCTCCTCCGAGGCAGTGGTCCTCGATGCGTTCGATGTACAACGGGTCGTGAACGATCTCGAGCTCTCCACGTGTGGCCCGGCGGGGCTCGAACGAAATAGTCACGCCTGCCGCCGGCGAGTGCTCGACGCCCGCGAAGACTGCCTCCAGACGCTCGGCACGCTCAGGGTGCCACTCTCCTGTTGCGTGCGCTGCGAACTCCTCGTGACGCCCGAACAGCACTGCCATCCCACGACGGTACCGCCACTGGGGCTGACGGGCGTCGGCGATCCGACGGCCATTTCGGAGTCAGGACGCGTCTCGTGCTCCCGTCCACCTGTATGAGCACCCCGAGCGCCTATAGGCTCGCTGCGTCTCGCGTGTCCGATCGGAGGACAAGACCACCGTTGCCGTCCGCCCCATGGCTCAGCGATGCCCGGTCAGCGTTGACGCCGCTCGGGCGGCTCAATGCTCGAACCGTCCTCGCCCTGCTCGCCATCGTCGCTCTCCTATTTGCCACCACGTCGATCGGCCTCTCACGTGCCGCTGAGGCTCAGGTGCTCCCCAGGGGCGTCATCACGCTTACTTCCCAGGATCCCTGGGTGCACAGCTCGAACATTCCTATCCGGCTCGGCCTTCGTGTGCGTTCGAGCATCCCTGCCCAGGATCTGCTTGTGAACCTGGCGCTGTACACCGAGCCTGACCAATCGGCATTGGCGAGCCGCTACGAGTTCGATACCACCGCCGCGGGCCAGCTCGCTGGACTGAACCAGCTCTCGCTCATCACCTTCTCCCTGCATTCGATCACCGAGGCCCACGGCTCGGCGTACATCTACGTCGGAGGAACCGAGCTCTCCGGCCAAGTCCCGGCGCAGGTGCCTTCGGACAAGGTGTTCGAGCTCCCTTGCCCGCCGCGATACGGCGGCTGCGGCGGCGTCTACCCGCTTCAGGTTTCCCTCGTCGACGTCTTGACAGGACAGCCGGTCACCGTCGACTCCTTCACGACCTACCTGATCGTCGTCCCCTCGACGGTCGCGCCACAGGGGCGCCTTCGCTTCTCCTTTGTCGTCCCCGTTGGGGCACCCGTGGCACTGGCTCCCGCCGGGAAACCGACGGTCTCCTCCGAGACCATCTCCCGGATCGAGTCCATTGCTCATGCGGAGGCAAGCTGGCCCAATGCACCACTGACCGTGGACGTATACGGGCAGACGCTGCTTGCTCTGGCCCGAAGTCGGGACCACGCGAAGCTCGTGAGCATTCTGGCCTCCGAGCGCGGCGCGATGGTGGACGGCCCGTTCAGTGCCGTCAATCCGACTCGGCTGATCCGGGCCGGCCTCGAAACTGACCTTACGGACCAGTTCGAGCGCGGCAACGCCGTCTTCGCGAAGGTGCTCCATGTTTCCGAGAGCTCGCGGGTCTACATCGCAACCTCGCCTATCGGCATGCACGGCCTGAAAGCGCTTGCCGACGACGGCGTTAGTCGGGTCGTGGTACCAGAAAGCAATCTCCAGTCGTCGCCCAGCACCGCTCCGGCAGCGGCGCAATGGCCTTACACGCTCTCGGCCCCGTTTCGCATCCAAGGATCCTCTGTGGAGGGCGTGCAGGCCGACCCAGGCCTGGCCGCACATCTGAGTGGGCCCGGCAGCTCGGCCCTTCGAGCCCAACAGTTGCTAGCTGACCTGGCCGAGCTCTACTTCGACTCCCCCAACTACCAACAGACGAGAGGCGTGGTGCTCGTCGCTCCTCAGTCCTGGGCACCTGAGGCTGGATTCCTCGGCGCGTTGCTCCGGGGGCTCGTTTCGAGTCCGATCGTGACGACAGTGTCAATCGGCCAGCTCTTCCAGACGGTCCCACGGGGACTTTGCCAGCAACCACCTAGCGTCGTCACAGGTTGCTCGGCTGCCGTTCGCTCAATCCTGAACCCGGCACTGAGCGCCGACGGGTCAATCACCGCCGGACAAGTAGAGACCTCACGCGTCCAACTGGCGGAGCTCTCATCGATCATCCCGAGTGACACCGCGACAATCGACAACCTCGGCGACGCGATCTTGTTGGCCGAGACCGCAGGTATGCATCCCGATATCCGCCAGACGTACCTGTCGGCGCCCCTCACCATGATGGACGGGCTCGGCTCCGAACTCAGCCTGCCGCCGGGCCGCACCGTGACCGTCACATCGTCGTCGGCGAGACTCCCGATTGCGATCACCTCGGGCTCAGGCACGCCGCTCCAGGTCATCTTGGCGGTCTCGGGTGCGAATCTGACTTCATCCACCGCCATGAAGGTCGTGCTCAGGCGGGGTACCACGAGCTTCATCGTGCACGTGGGGACACGAACCTCAGGAGACTCGAACCTCGAATTGCAGCTTTTCTCCCCAACTGGTCGTCTCGAACTGGCGCACGCCCAGTTCACGATCCGGTCCACCGCGATCTCAGGCGTCGCGATCGCGCTCACAGCTAGCGCAGGGGCCTTCCTGCTGTTCTGGTGGTTCCGGTCCGCGTCGCGTCGTCGCCGACGGCACGCGGCCAGACATGGCCGCAGTCCGAATATCGACCCGACTTCCGGCGCCGTTCCGGATCTCGCCCCGTGAGACGCAGGCGGCGGCATTCCTACGGCCGCGGCGATCAAAGGACGATCTACCGCGGACGCCTGCCCCGCACCCTGCCGGGGATACCTGCACCCGTGGGACTCACAGGTGTCCAAAGTGCCCCGCCTGGTGCGGCGGCCTCGCGGGTCGCAACCCGCGCGAGTCGGGCAAGTCCGGGTCTCGGCACGGCGACCGCCTACGTCGCCGCGGGAACGCTCATCTCGCGGGTCACCGGACTACTCCGCATCCTCGTCGCGATCTACGCCCTCGGGTATACGACCCTTTCTGACTCGTTCAACCTCGCCAACAACACGCCGAACATCGTGCACGACCTCGTGCTTGGCGGGGTCCTCACCGCCACGTTCGTCCCGGTGTTCGTCTCTCGCCTGGCGACTCGCTCGGAACAAGAAGCTGTCGAATCGATCTCCGCCGTGTTGACCTTGGCAGCTTGCGTGCTTGTCGCGGCGACCGTCGCCTTCTTCCTTGCTGCTCCTTTGATCATCGACCTGTACACCGTCGGAAGCCACGGAGCAGGAATCGTCGCCGAGCGTCAAGTGGCCACCTATCTCCTGCGGCTGTTCTCGCCTCAACTGCTCGCCTACGGCGCGGTCAGCCTGATGACCGCTGTGCTGAACACTGCCCGCCGCTTCTCGGCACCGGCATTCACCCCGATCCTCAACAACCTCATCGCCATCTCCATCCTCTTGGCCTTCGTCGCAGCCGGTCACACCCACAGCCTTGCCGCGGTCCAACGCGATCACGGGTTGCTCCTGCTGCTGGGCGTCGGCACGACGCTGGGTGTCATCATCCAGGCTGCGGCGCTCGTTCCAAGCGTGTTGAACTGCGGCCTGCAGATACGTCCGCGGTGGCGGCCGAACGACTCCGCGGTGCGCGAAATCATCAATCTCTCGGGCTGGACCCTCGGGTTCGTCATCGCCAATCAGATGGCGGTCTTCGTCGTGTCGGCGATCGCGGTGAACATTGGCGCAGCTTCGCTCACTGCCTACACGTACGCGTCGATCTTCTTCCAGTTGCCTTTCGGCATCGTCGCCGTCTCGGTCATGACCACGATGGCCCCGACGCTGGCGTCGCGCTTCACCAAAGGTGACACCGCCGGGTTCGCAGAGCAGTTCGGGCTCGGCCTGCGTCGCACCCTTGCAGGCGTGATCCCGGCTGTCGTCGGCTATCTGCTTCTGGCCCTGCCTGCGATCTCGCTCATCTCCTTGGGGGCTGGAAGCGCGCACCACTTGAGTGGGGCACACCTCACCGCAACGATGTTGGAGCTCCTGGCATTGGGACTGCCGGGGTTCTGCATCTATCTGCTCACAATTCTCGCCTTCCAGGCGATGCGCGACACACGCACTCCCTTTTTCCTCTACTTGTTGGAGAATGGGCTGAACATCCTGCTCGCGTTCGCCTTTCGCAGCACGCTCGGGGCCAAGGGACTGGCCCTCTCACTCGCTATCGCGTATACGGTCGCTGCGATAGCGGCCCTGGCCGTCCTACGTAACCGGATAGGTAGCCTGGGCGGCTTCACGGTAGGTCGCTATGTATTGCGCACGGTGGTCTGCTCTCTCGTCATGGCCTTTGTGGTCGCCCTGGTTCTGGCAGGTGTCGGATCGGGCCAGGGCATTGGCCTGCTCGTGCGCGTGTTCGTCGGCGTCTCGTCAGGCATCATCGCCTATGCGCTTGCCGCAGGACTCGCCGGGACCTTTGCCGACTGGCAAACTTTGAAGCGGAGACACGCGATTGCCGGAAAGGGAAGTCATGGCCGGGATAAGAATCGTCACCGATAGCGCGGGGGATATTCCCGCGAGCCTCGCCGAGGAACACGACATCAGGATCGTCCCACTCGACGTGAGGTTGGGCGACTGGGGACCCGACGAGATGAGGCTGATAGAGCCTTCCGAATTTTGGCGCCGGTGTGACACGACAAGTGCTTTGCCCGAAACCTCGGCGCCGTCACCGGGCGCGTTTGCAGAGAGCTTCGCCCAGGCGGCGAACGATGGGTGTGCCAGCGTCGTGTGCCTCACGCTCTCGGCAGGGCTTTCCTCGACGTACCAAGCCGCATGTGCCGGCGCCGATGAGGTGCGTGAGCGCATCGAGGTGCGGGTTGTGGACACCCGCACGGTCACATTGGGCCAAGCGTTGGTGGTACTGGAGGCTGCGAAAGTCGCAAGTGCGACAAATGATCTGGATATCACTGAGTCAGCCGCCCGTGCGGTCGTCCCGAAAATCCGCGTATTCGGGGCCCTCGACACTATGGACAATGTCCGAAAGGGTGGTCGCATTGGAACCGCAAGAGCCCTCTTGGGGTCGCTCTTGTCGATCAAGCCGATCATAGAGATCCGAGACGGTGTCGCCGAAGCCGAGTCGCGACAGCGCACACGTGCTGGCTCGCTCGAGTACTTGGTCAACAAGTTGAAGCAGGCCGGCAAGCTGGAAGGCCTGGCGGTGGCGCATGCCGCAGCACCGGATCTTGAAGTTTTCTTGGACATGGTCGACGGGCTGTATCCCCGGGAGGACATCCTCATCAACTACATCGGTCCCGTGATCGGGACCCACGCCGGGCCGCGATGCATCGGAATCTGTTATCGGCTCGCGGAAACCGCGGAAGGCTAAGGTACAGGTCATGTCTTCTGAGTCGGCTCCAAAAGATGACTGGGCTGCGCAGCTGACCGAAAAGGTCGGACTGCTCGTTGAGCTCGTTCGTGATCGCACCGTCCGGCCGGTACAGAAGCTTGTCCGCGTAGTCATCTTCGGCGCCTTGGCATTCTCCGTCGTGATCTTTGTCCTCGTCGCGTTCGTCATCGGTTTCATTCGCCTTCTCAACAACGAGGTCTTCGACCAACGCGTGTGGGCGAGCTACTTGTTGATCGGCGGAATCTTCGTGGCGGTCGGGACGTTGACATCCAGGATGCGCCACAGCCGGAGCTAGCCGGCCCGGCACGAAGAAAGGCGACCTAGATGCAGTCCGGCGAGATGCGCGACCTGGTGATCCTCGGCTCAGGTCCCGCTGGGTTGACCGCCGCGATCTATTCGGCTCGCGCCGACCTTCGTCCCCTCGTTCTCGAGGGCGAGCCGTCGTCCTCGAGCGACCAACCGGGCGGCCAGCTCATGCTGACAACAGAAGTCGAGAACTTCCCCGGCTTCGCACACGGAGTGCTCGGTCCTGAGCTCATGGTCTCCATGCGGGCTCAGGCCGAACGTTTCGGCGCGGAAATCCTGACGGAACGAGCCTCGCGGGTCGATCTGGGCTCTACGCCGATCGGTATCTGGATCGGTGACCGTGATGCGCCCGAGCCGACTCTGAGGGCAAGGGTTTTGATCATCGCGACTGGAGCGCGCTCGCTCATGCTCGGCATCGAAAACGAGGCCCGCCTGCTTGGTTACGGGGTTTCGACCTGTGCCACCTGCGACGGGTTCTTCTTCCGGGACAAACGGATCATCGTCGTGGGCGGAGGAGACTCAGCGCTCGAAGAGGCGCTGTTCCTCACGAAATTCGGCGATTCAGTCACGATCGTCCACCGTCGCAAGGAGCTGCGGGCATCCAAGATTATGCAAGACCGGGCATTTCGGACTGACAAGATCGCATTCCGCTGGGACTCGGTCGTCGTGGACGTGCTCGGCGACCAACGCGTGACCGGCCTGCTCGTAAAAGACGTCACCACGGGCGAGGAGTCGGTTCTCCCAGCCGATGGGGTCTTCGTCGCAATCGGGCACGTTCCCAGCAGCGAGCTGTTCGCAGGACAACTCGAGACGGACGAGGCGGGCTATCTCGTCACTCGTGAAGGGCCGAGAACAAACGTCCCCGGCGTTTTCGCGTGCGGTGACGTCCAGGATCATGTCTACCGGCAGGCTGTTACGGCGGCTGGCTCCGGGTGCATGGCGGCAATCGAGGCGGAGCGATATTTGTCGTTGCTCGCGCAGACTTGAAGCAAGGAGATTGGAATGAACGACGTCATCACGGTAAGTGACGACACCTTCGACGAGGCGGTTGGTCTTTCAGACATCCCGGTCGTCGTCGACTTCTGGGCTGAATGGTGCGGCCCTTGCAAGATGGTGGCTCCCATTCTCGATGAGATCGCCAGCGCTCACAGTGGCAAGCTGAAGGTGGCGAAGCTGAACGTCGATGACAACCCCCGAACCGCTCAGCGGTTCCAGGTTATGAGCATCCCGACATTGCTGCTCTTCAAGAACGGCGAAACTCAGGCTCGAATCGTCGGAGCAAGGAGCAAGTCACAGATCATGTCGGAGTTCGAGCCTCATCTCTGACAGGACGGTACTTGCCTGAGTAGTCCTTCTCGCTACCGGGCGTCGGCTGGCATCTCCTACGATGTCGAAGATGATCGAAGTGCCACAGAGTTCCGGCTTATGAGCCGTCCACCGACGGCTGCTCCACGCGAAGAACTCCTGCCACTTCGAGAGGACGATTCCGGCGAAGCCGTCACTGACCTGCAAGAGAGGCTCGCGCGGCTTGGGTTCGATCTCGGACCCGACGAGCCAGGTGCATTCGGTCCTGGGACAGCAGGTGCCGTGCAGGTCTTCCAGTCCCAACGTGGACTACGCGTTGACGGCATCTGCGGACGCGAGACTTGGTCGAGCCTGGTTGAGGCCGGCTTCCGTTTGGGCGACCGGCTCCTTTACCGCCGAAGTCCGATGCTGCAAGGAGACGACGTCGCCGACGTGCAACGGAGGTTGAGCGGACTCGGATTCGACCCAGGGGGCGTCGACGGGATCTTTGGCGACAACACCCACGCCGCCATTACCGAGTTCCAGCACAACATGGGTCTCGTAACAGACGGGATCTGTGGTCCCCTGACGCTTTCTGAGTTAGCCCGCGTCGCTCCCGTCCGCGGGGGTGACGACCTGGTGACGCCGTTGCGAGAACAACTCAAGGTTGCGGCCACACCAGCCACGCTCAGCTGCAAGAAAATCGCCGTCGGGGAAGAGGGTGGATTCGCGACCGGTGTCGCGGCGGTTCATCGCGCTCTACTCCTCGCTGGGGCACAGTCGCTCGAACTCCACGACTCGGACCCGTTCGTGCAGGCACTGGCCGCGAATACAGCAAAGGTCGACTGCTATATCGGCCTCCGACTCGAGCCGGGCCACCAATCGGTCAAGACGTACTTCTACCGAGGATTTCGCTACGAGTCCGCCGCCAGCCGACGTCTCGCTGAGCTGCTCGTGAATGCAGCCGCGAACTCGCTAGACCTAGAGGAAGCCGGCGCACACGGAATGGCGGAAGTGATTCTCAGGCGAACGACGATGCCGGCTGTCGTGCTCGAACTGGGAGCGCCGCATCTGGTGGCGATGAGGACTTCGGGCCTTGCAAAAGCGGTTCAGGAGTCCCTCGAACGCTGGCTAACCATGAGCGGAGAGTGAAGTGATCCACAACCTCATGCACAGGTTGTGGATCAACTTGCACCAACAGTAGAGGTCCAGAAGGTAACAAGAAAGTAAACCTTCGACGAGCTTATGGAGCTGAAAGCACTCTGAACAGGGAGAATACTAGGTCGGTGGGCCTCATGAGGTATTCGTGATTCATTTCACACCCTGGGGATTACGCCAATGTAACCATCCCCGCAAGGAACAGCCATCGACCTTAGGTAAAGGTCTCCCCGACGATGACCCGGTAGATCCGTTCGAGGTCGTCCAATGTGGCGAACTCGATCACGAGCTTGCCTCGTTTCCCGCCCATGTCCACCTTGACCCGCGTGTTCAGCCGGTCCTCCAGGAGTTCCTCAAGATCGTGCACCCCTGGCGGCCGAAGTGAGCGCACCGGCTTCGGTTCTGGCGACCCGGGCAGCGCCGAATCATCTGGGGGGGTGTTGATCAGGTTCCCGGTCTCGTCGACGGTTCCTTCGAGCCCCCCTTCTTCGGCCTGTGCCTCGCGGAGCTCACCTCGGACGAGCTCCTCCAGTGAACGAACAGACAGGCCACGATGGACCGCCTCGCTCGCAAGCTTCTCCTGCAGAATGCGGTCGGGTGTACCGAGCAGCGTTCGTGCGTGGCCGGCACTCAGCTGGCCGTCGCGCACGTATCGCTGGACCGTCGGTGGAAGCTGGAATAGTCGAAGGGCATTGGTGACTCCGGCTCTGGAGCGGCCCACCTTGCGGGCGACTTCTTCGTGCGTGAGGTTGAACTCCTCGATCAGCTGTTGGTATGCACCGGCCTCATCAAGAGGGTTGAGATCCTCTCGATGCAGATTCTCCACCAGAGCCTCTTCAAGGCTCATCGCGTCGTCGGCCTGATGAACGAGTGCCGGTATCGACTGGAGACCTGCGCGACGCGCGGCCCGAAAGCGACGTTCTCCCGCGATCAGCTCGTAATCGTCCGGACCAACCTCCCTCACCAGAACTGGCTGGAGAATCCCGACCGCCTTTATCGAGTCGACGAGCGCGGATAGGCCTTGCTCGCCAAATTGGTTTCGGGGCTGGAACGGGTTCGGACGGATGCGAGAGAGCGGCACTTCACGGAGCATGGATCCGGTTACGACACCTGGAGTCGGAGGGATGAGCGCTCCCAGCCCTTTGCCTAGACCGCTACGCCGGGCCACCACTGACCTCCCTCGCAAGCTCTCGATATGCAATGGCGCCTCTTGATGATGGCGAATGGACTGTGATCGGCTCACCGAACGAGGGCGACTCCGAGATCCGAACCGTGCGGGGGATCACGTTCTTGCAAACCGCATCGCCGAAATGTGTGCGTACTTCCTCAACGACATGATCAGCCAACCTCGTCCGTGAGTCATACATCGTCAACACCATGGCCGAAACCTCGAGCTCTGGGTTCAGGTTGCCTCGGACGAGCTCGACGTTCCTGAGCAACTGGCCCAACCCCTCCAAGGCGTAGTACTCACACTGAATAGGCACGAGCACCTCACTCGCGGCTGCGAGCGCGTTCACCGTAATGAGCCCGAGAGAGGGAGGACAATCGATAAGCACATAGCCGAAATCTTCCCGGATCGGTGCGAGCACCCGCTTTAGTCGCAATTCTCTGCTGAAGACCGAGACGAGTTCGATCTCTGCACCAGCCAGGTCGATCGTTGCCGGCGCAAGGAACAGGTTCTTGATGCTCGTCGGCTCAACGCAATCCTCGAGTGCGACGTCCCGAAGCAACACGTCATACATTGAGTAGTCGAAGTTTCGACCCTCGATTCCCAGTCCGGTCGTGGCGTTGCCCTGCGGGTCAAGATCAATGATCAGCACCCTGTAGCCGAGATCGGCGAGAGCAGCGCCCAGGTTGATGGTCGTGGTGGTCTTGCCGACGCCTCCCTTTTGATTTGCCACCGCTATAACTCTCGGCAGCGTTCTGACCGGCTGCACGTTCGGGTCATTCTCTTCGATGCGCTCCAGTCCGATCACCACAGAAGCCTCAATCAAGGCGTCCGAGTCGGACGTCGGGCTTCCGAGCTTTGTCCGATGTTTTCGGGCTTCGTCGTCCTCTTGGTCGTCCATCACACCTTCGGTTCGAGAGAAATGTTCCACGTGAAACATCTGCTGGCCGAACGGCCGGAGGCAGTCGCTCTGGAAAGCAGGAAGGGCTAGGCCGGAGCATAACGCGTGAGGCTGGCCGGACCTAGTGACTATCTGACCGCAAAGTCGCCGCTTGGCGTCATGGCGCGATCAGGGCCGGTCCAACAAATGCTCGAGGCGGGCGGCAACCGGACGGTAGCAAGAAACGGGAATCAGGTGCACGCCCTGGAAAACCCCGGAATCCCGGATCGCGAGCAGCAAATCGCAGGCAACGTCGATCCCTGCGGTCGGGTCGCGATCCACCAGGTCAACAAGCTCGCTAGGAATGACAATGTCCGGGATCGTCTGAGCCAAGCTGCGTGCCATCGCCGAGCTCGCCAGAACTATGACGCCCGCGTATACCGCCATCTGCGGTTGCACTCGTTCGCTCCAGCGCAACAACGCTTCGAGGGAGAAACCGACCTGCACGAACAAGAAGTCGGCGTCCCGTTTCCAAGCAGGGAGATTCCCGAGGCCGGTCGCTGCACCTAGCCGCAGTCTGCGACCCCCGGAAAGTCCCAATGTGCTCTCGAAAGAACGGGCCTCGGTCAGCATCGTACGAACCGTGAGCTCACTGGTGCGACTACCGACTCTTGGTTCATCACCACGAACCAAGAGGAATTGATCCACTCCGTAAGCTTCCGCAGTAAGCAAGTCCCTCTGGAACCCGAGCAGATTTCGGTCTCTGGCGTTCAAGCAGGCGATTGAGCGACCGCCCATTGCCTCTACTTCATGCGCAACGGCGACACTCGAGACGGTTGCCCGACCAATGTGGTTGTCCGGGATGAGAAACGTCCCAGCAATCGAGCTCAGGACGCCAATCTGGTGTCTGACGTGTTTCAGATCCGGTCGAGTGGCGGGCTCGACCTCGCAAACGAGCTCGAAGCCAGCCTCTGCCATGGGACCCAACACTATCGAGACAGCGCTATACGAGCGGCACCTGAGAGAAAAGCGGTCGTTTCGTCGGTATTCCCGGCCGACGAGGATAGCGATCGGGACACAGCGAGGTTTGCCTGAGAACCGCAAACCCGAAACGCTCCCTGATTCCGAACTCCGGCGTCAGGCCCAACTTTTCACATCCCACAGCTGGCCACCGATCTGGATCCGGCGGTGTGTCCTGCGTAGCGCGAATCGTGTGCGAATCCTTATCGGGAGGCTCGGACACTATCAACCGGCCCCCGACCTTGAGGAGCGGTGCCGCGCATTCGGCAGTCACCGCTGGAGGACCGAAGCTTCTCGCGAGAATCGCGGCAAAGCTCGCCCGGTATCGCTCGTCTCGTCCAAGTTGTTCGGCTCGAGCATGCACGACTTCCACCCGGGACGACAATTGGAGCTGGCTCACAGCCCACTTCAGGAACTCAACGGAGCGGCGCGCTGAATCGAGCAGCACGAGATGAAGGTCCGCATCCTCGACCGCAAGGACGAGTCCCGGCAAACCACCACCAGCTCCTATTTCGAGAATCGGTCCGTCGACCGTTTCGAGCAGGAGAGCGCGCAGGAACCCCTCGGAGTGCGCCCTGTGCGCTGACATGGGCAGGTTTCCAACCAGTGACCTGCGTCGAGCTTCGGCGAGTACCTCTTCAAGGCGATCGTGAGCTTCGGATCGCGTCATGTACCGGGCTTCTGACTCAGCCAAGAGGCGCGCCCAGGCATGTCGCGCCTTCAGCTCAGATCCGCGGGCTCTCCGGATCGATCGTCAGCTTCCTCGATCGAGCCAGTGGACGATTCCTCGGCTGAGCCTGCCGAGACCGGCCGGATGATGACATAGCGTCGCGGTTCCAGTCCCTCCGAGGTTGTTTCCAAACCTTCGATCTCATTGACCGTGTCGTGAACAACTTTCCGGTCCGAGGGCGACATTGGCTCGAGTGCCTCGGATACTCCCGTCCGCAGTACGTCCGCAGCAGCCTCCAGCACGAACTGGCGCAGTGCTGCAGCTCGGCGCTCACGGTACCCACCGACGTCAACGACAATCCTGCTCGTGTGTTCCTCAGTGTGCCTTTGGACGACTGTCCTGGTCAGCTCTTGTAGAGCCTCGACAGTTGCGCCCTTCGGGCCGACCAACAGGCCGAGATTGTCCCCGTCCACGCTGATGTAGATACCGTCGTCTTCGGTGCGACGTGCACTCGTGGTGGCGTCGATACCGAATCGGGCGACGACCTCCCTGACGAAATCAGTTGCGAGCTCCTGCTGGGTCTCGATACTCATCTGCGCCTCCTTAGACGATACCGTGCCGCGACCGGCTCCACTCGAAGACTCGTCGGCGATTCCATCTGAGCTGCTCGTGGCTCGTCCACGACCTCCACGCCCTCGCGAGCGTGAACGTTGCCGGCCACTCGCCGGCGGAGTGCCACCAACCTCGGCACTCACTTCCGTTGCTTCCGCGGCTTCGTGCACCGCCCGGGAACGTGTCTTTCTCGAACCATTCTGACCTGGTCCCTGGTCCTGATGGGATTGGCCTCGGGGCGTTCCCGGAGCAGAACCTGCGACACCTTTGCCTCGTCCTTCCTCACCGTCGACCTTCTCGGTCGACTTGCGCGGGGAGCTCTCAGAACGGACGGACTGGCGGCGGTTGCCGCGCTCGCCTCCACCTGGCGCCGTTCTCGGCCGGCGTGCCGGTCTCTTCGCCCTGGGTTGAATGGGGCGCACACGTGCCCTGATTCGCGCGCCACTTCGACGCAGGCCGAACATGCCTGATTTCGGCTCTTCAACAATGACGATTTCGGCATCGTTCTCAGCCACACCTAGCTGGTCAAGCGCTGCCTCGACGGCTTCCTCGACCGTCTTTCCGGTCATTTCGACCCATTCCACTGGCTATCGACCCTTTCGCGGTCGTTTGTCCCTCGAGCGAGGTTGCGATTTAGTGCCGCCACCTGAGCTGCCAGACCGCAACGCCTGTTGCTGATTCGGCCTCTTGGGGGAAGAGGCGGTCTTGGATCCGTTCTGGCCTACGGAGGTCTTCGGGCCGTTTGTCGCGCCTCGTCTGGATCCGTTCGCCCCGGTTGATCTCTGGGCCCCCCCGGTCGCGGGACGAGTCGAATTCTGTTCGGCAGCTTCGCGCATACGAGCGAGGAAGCCCTTGCCGCCGGCGGCGCCCTGGGACCCAGCGCCCGCCTTTCGGCTGTCGCCTTTCTCGGCTGCATTCAAGCCGGGATTGAGCGCGTCCGCGTGCTTGCGTTTGGTGAGCTCCTGAATGGCACCGACGATCGTCGGGTCATGCTTGTACATCCACTCCTGCTGCCCGACACGGAACAGGCTCGAAACGACGAAGTAGACGCCGACACCAGCGGGGAGCGCGATGTAGAGCACGAGGAAAATGAGCGGCATGTACTTCTGCATCTGCTGCATCTGCTGGTTCGACGCCGAGGCAGCGGGGTTTCGATTCGTGACCTGCCAGATCGACACGTACTGGAGGCCGACAGCTACGAGGACGAGCAACGCGTAAGGGAGTACATCCACCAGATGAGGCTGGTGAGTTCGTACCGAGTCCGCGAGATTGATGCCGAGCACGTGCATCTGGCCGTGAGCCGCGAGAAGATCCCGATACATCCGGCTTGTCTTCGGGATGTTCTGAGGTGTTGCCTTGACCAGCAGTTTGCCGTGCAGGTAGATCTTCTGGCCCTTGGCGTTGAGAATGTCGGCGGTCTTCGAGAGACCTCTGACGACGTCGTAGAGGACGATCAGGATCGGGAACTGGAGGAACATCGGCAGGCAGCCGCCGGTCGGGTTCACCCCGTTCTCGCGGTAGAGCGCCATCACCTCCTCGTTCATCTTCTGACGAAGTTCCTGTCTCTCCGCAGTGGGCGTCCCAGGCTTGGCCTTGTAGCGCGACTGGACCTTCTTCATCTCCGGAGCCAGAAGCTGCATCCGCATCATCGAGCGGGCGCTGGCGCGCGTGAGAGGGAACACAACGATCATCACCGCGATTGTGAGCAGGGCGATCGCTACGGCATAATTCGGGATCAGCCCGTAGAAAAAGGCGAGGACGTAGCCGACGAGGATGAAGATCGGGTGCAGCACCGTCCCGATGATCGACGTCCCGGCTTTGGCTGTGTGAGTGGCGGCGGCAAACAGCATCTCAGGCCTCAGCCAGGCACCGGGTCGAAGCCCCGGCTGCCAAACGGGCGACACCTGGCGACTCGCTTGACAGCCAACCAGGTTCCCTGCAACGAGCCGTGCACTTCTATCGCCTCAATGGCGTAGGCCGAGCAGGAGGGCACGAAATGGCAAGGCGAAGGCCGTCCCGCACGTAGTCCCTGGTAGGAACGCAGTAGTAGAAGAAGCGTCCGGGCGGACAGCGTCGCCTCGGTCTTGACACTGTTCATCGCGCGCCCACTTGACTCGCCCGTTGCATCGCGTGGACCACTCTTGCCCTCAGCTCTTGGAATGGAAGGTCGCGAACTCCCTTGTCGATCGCCACGAGGTAGCTACCAGCGGGGATCGACGACGACGTCTCGGCAATAGCAGCCCGCAACCGGCGGCGGCAGCGATTGCGCTCGACGGCGGTCCCAACCCGACGGGGCACCGCATAGGCGAACCGCCGAGCTTCTTCGGAGTTCGATGCCGGGATGAACTGGACCCTCACCGGCCCCGAGAAGACCCGTTGCCTGGAGCGGCGCAGTTCGGCGAAAGCTTTGCGTCCACGTACCGGCTGTGGGCGCGGGGCGCGAAAGGCCTCTCCAAAAACTGGCAGCTCAGTGCCCATAGTCGTCGGAAGTCGAGATGAAGTCGCGCAGTGACTCAAGCTGACAGCCGGACCCGTCCGCGACGGCGCCGCGCCTTTATGACCTCGCGACCAGCACGCGTCGCCATCCGATGGCGAAAGCCGTGCCTTCTCGACCTCTTGCGGGTGTTGGGTTGGAACGTCCGCTTCATCTCAGCCTCGTTTCGTCGTTCCGGTGCCGCGCGTCTGTGGTGTCTCCCGACGCGGCGATGGTCCGGTGAAGCAGGTGCAATCTACCCGCCAAGACAATCTCTCCACTTGGCGCGCGAAAACACGGGTCCACCTGACGGCAGGGACCGGCCGGGGTAATTTAGCGCACGATCGGCCTGTGGACCAAGCGGCAGCTCGGGCAACCGGTCCATGGGGGCTGTACGATTCCGCACACACCCTGCGAGCTCGCCCCGCCGTCCACACCTGTGGATGCTGGTGTGGAGAACTTCTTGAGCGGAGGGCCTCGAGCTGGTGACAGAAGCACAGCAACTGTGGAATGACTGTTCGGAGTCCTTGCGCTCGCAGGTGTCAGAGGCGACCTGGCGGGCATGGTTCTCGGCGATCCGACCAGTGGCGGTGGCGAACGGGACTCTTGTTCTCGCTGTTCCAAGTGGAGTGGTTCGTGACCGTCTGGAAGGCCGGTTCCACGGCCTGGTCCACGATGCCCTCCTCGACACATCAGGCAAAGAGGTCCAGTTCCGCTTCGACGTACAGATTGACGACCCCGGGCCTGAGGAGCTGGCGAGCGACGGAGAGGCCGCGCAACGCAGTGTCGATGGGATCGCACCCCCGCCCGTAGCCCAGCGCACCGCTAGGACAGTCCCAGCGCGAGCCAAGGACGGGTCCAGCGCCGACGACGTCCCTCTCAACGCCAAGTACACCTTCGACGCCTTTGTGACCGGGCCTTCTAATCGCTTCGCGCATGCCGCCGCTCTTTCGGTGGCAGAGGCGCCGGCGCGGTCATATAACCCGTTGTTCGTCTACGGCTCGGCTGGCCTCGGCAAGACCCACCTGCTGCAGGCAGTGGGGAACTACGTCCGTGAGAATTTCCCGAGGATGAGAGTTCGCTACGTGTCAACCGAGACGTTCATGAACGAGTTCGTAGAGACTCTCCGCGCGAAAGACGACATGGGGGCCTTTCGTAGGCGATACCGAGAATGCGACTTGCTGCTCATCGACGACGTCCAGTTCATGGACAAGAAGGAGTCCCTGCAAGAGGAGCTTTTTCACACGTTCAATTCTCTGTACGGCTCATCCAAACAGATCGTTCTCACCTCCGACCGCGCGCCGCGAGCGATCGCCACGTTGGAAGACCGTCTTCGCAGTCGGTTGTTATCGGGCCTCACGACAGACATCCAGCCTCCTGAACTGGAAACTCGCATCGCGATTCTCCGCACCAAGGCCGAGCACGAGCACGCCGTCGTTGGTGACGACGTGCTCGATCTCATCGCCACAAAGGTCAAGGAGAACATCCGCGAACTCGAAGGCGCGCTCATCCGCGTAACCGCCTACGCCAGTTTGAACCGTCAGCTCCTCACACGTGAGCTCGCCGAGTCAGTTCTGGCTGATTTCGTCGGCTCGAAACAGCCCCGGCAGATCACTGCAAGCCAGATCATCGAGATCAGCGCCAGGCATTTCGGTTTCAGCGTAGAAGAGCTCATAGGCCCAAGCCGGCGACGACCCCTCGTCATCGCGCGCCAGATCGCGATGTACCTGTTTCGCGAGCTCACGGACTTCAGTTACCCGGCCATCGGACGGGAATTCAGCGACCGTGATCACACGACTGTTATTCACGCCGTCGAAAAGATCTCAGCGCTCATGAAGGAACGCCGACAGGTTTATGACCAGGTCACCGAACTCAGCGTCCAGATCAAGAACGGTTTATGATCTGTGGATAACACTCTTGTAAAAGTGGAGGACCTACCTGTAAGTCATCACCTGTTTGCAGTCTCGAGCGGGAAGCTGTGTGATCAGAGGATAACCCTGCTGAAGGTACACCCCTCCCGAACAGGAAGAAGCCTGGGTTATCCACAATCCCCAGGACCTACTACTCCTGTTGTCTTCTTTTCTTTAATTCGAAAGGAGTAGAGCATCCCGTGAAGTTCCGTGCTGATCGTGACACCCTTCTTGAGACCCTCGTCACTGCGTCGAGGGCGACCAGCACTCGCTCTGGAGCCAGTTTTGGCATTGTCGGACTGAAGCTCCACTTGCGTGGCCAGCAACTCGAGGTGTGTGGCTCGGACCCCGACCTCGTGATCGAGGCTCGTTGTGAGGTCGCCGGCGATGCCGATGGCACAGTTCTCGTACCGTCGCGCCTGGTCGTCGACATCGTGCGCTCCTTTGAGTCCGGGGCGGTTACCGTCGTCGCCGGCGACGAGGAAGTCCGTTTCCAGTCGGGACGCGCCGAGTTTCTCGTCAGGGTCGCTGTGGGTGCCGAGATCACACGCCTCGGAGTGCCGGAACAGGAGGGGATCGAGATCCCCGGGGCCGTGTTTGCTGACGGACTACGACAAGTGGTGCGAGCGGCGCTTGTCGACGACTCACGGGCACCACAACTCACGGGGGTGCTAATGATCGCGACCGAAGGCGGTCTCAGGCTTGTCGCGACAGACTCCTATCGTCTCGCGTTCCGCGATTTTGCTGGAATGACGGTCGTGGAGCCAGGTGGTCAGGTCCTTGTCCCCGCAAAGGCACTTGCGGAGGTCCAGCGGCTGGCCGGGAGTGGCAAAGCCGACGATGACCGGACAATCGTGTTCCGCCACAGCGATCTTGACGCGGTGTTCGACCTCGTCGATGTTCGCATCACGACAAGACTTCTCCGAGGACAGTTCCCAGAAGTTGAAAGACTGATTCCCACCTCCTACGCCTACCACCTGCATGTCGCGCGAGACGATCTTGAAGCCGCCCTTCGAAGGGTTCGTCTTGTCGTAAGAGACACCAAAGACGCCACGACGCCCGTCCGGTTGGCCTTGCACGAGGGTGGTGTTGACCTGACAGTGCTCACCCCCGAGAGTGGTCGGGCTGAGGAAAGCGTCGAAGGAGTTTTCGAGGGCGACGATCTGACGGTGGCCTTCAACCCGAGCTACTTGCTGGACGGTGTCGAAGCAGTTCGTGCCGACACCTTGATCCTGGAAGTGAACGATCCGGGCAAGCCGGCGCTTGTGCGCGGTGAGGGAGAAGACGAATACCGTTACCTGCTCATGCCAGTAAAGGTGTCCTGAGCCGAGCTGCAGTTCCATATGAACGAGACGGTGATCCTTCGGCTCTCCTTACGCGACTTCCGCAACTTCGATACTGTCGATTTCTACCCGTCACAGGACGGCTTGACGGTCATACAAGGCGAGAATGGCGCCGGAAAGTCGAGCCTTCTCGAGGCGGTTGTCTATGTCTCGACGCTTCAGTCCTTTCGGGGAGCCCCCCGCGAGGCCATCGTGCGTCAAGGCGCGATCGAGGCCAATGTCCGCTGCGATGTCCTGGCAGGTAAGCGAAAAGTCGAGACCGAGATATCAATTCTGCTCGGTCGACGTGACCGAGCCTGGCACAACGGACAGAGAGTGCCCGGCGTGCGCGGCCTTCTCGAAGTCCTCCGGACAACCCTGTTCACTCCGGACGACCTTGTACTCGTGAAAGGTGCCCCCAGCGGCCGGCGCGATTTCGTGGACGACGTGCTCACAAGGTCACATCCGCGTCTCGGCGCGGACCGGTCGGCTTTGGACCGCGTCTTGCGGCACCGCAATGCGCTCTTGCGCCAACTTGGCGGCCGCCTCGATTCGGAAGCGGCGACGACACTTGACATCTGGGACGACCGGTTGGCCCAGATCGGAGAGCGTCTCGCTCGCTCCCGTTCCGAGTTGGTAGAGGCGCTGTCGCCGTACGCTGCAGAGGCCTTCTCGATCCTGGCCAGCCAAGCCGGTAGCTTCAAGATGCGCTATGTCTCTTCCTGGGAAGGGGCCCTGAGCGACGCTCTGGCCGTTGCGCGTCATGAGGACCTGCGACGCGCGACGACGACGGTAGGCCCACAGCGCGACGACGTCGAGATTGAGGCCGGGGGACTTGATGCGCGCACGCGTCTGTCGCAGGGGCGTCAGCGCTGCGTCGCACTTTCGCTGCGCCTTTCGAGCCACCGTCTCATGACGAATGTCACGGGCGCCGCGCCCGTGTTGTTGCTGGACGATGCCTTCTCCGAATTGGACGAAGCAACAGCGAGGGCGCTTGTGGGCGAGTTGCCTGACGGTCAGGCCTTTTTGACCACAGCCGGCGAGTTGCCGCCGGGGGCGTCACCGAAGCTTGTTGTCCGGCTCGTCGACGGTAAGCTCAAGCAGTGATTCGTCGCTGGTCGGAGTCCGATCGCGTACGTAACAGATACAAGGCGACCCCCCTCGGTGAACAGGAGCCGGGGGCGGGTCAAGCAGTGTCCATTGGTACCGCCGTTGACTCGTTGCTACGTCAGCGTGGCATGGAGGACGCCCTCGTTCTTGGTCGCGTCGTCAGCTGCTGGGAGGAAGTTGTCGGTCCCGAGGTCGCTCGCCAAGTGCATCCGCAGCTCGTTCGCGATCGCGAGCTCGTGGTCTCGGTCGACCATCCTGCCTGGGCGACTGAGCTCGACTTAGCTGGCTCCGCGGTGCTCGAGCGCCTCTTCGAACAGCTCGGGAATCTGGCTCCTACGCGGCTCAGCGTGCGTGTGGTGCCGCCCTCGCGCAGGTAGACTGTAGGGGTCGTCGGGAGTCGTACCCACATCCGTCAAGGGTCCATCTCCGGCCTGGTTCGTCCGCCACCGTTGGAAGGTCGCGCCTGTGGGCTTGGACAGCAACAAGGAGACCGGTACCCATAGATCCGACGATTTCGATTACGAGAAGGAGCATAACGACGTGGTTCCAAAGACGGTGACGCCCGCTTCCTACGAGGCGGAGGACATCACCGTGCTCGAAGGTTTGGAGCCTGTCCGATTGCGGCCAGGCATGTTCATCGGGTCTACAGGCCCGACCGGCCTTCACCACCTGATCTGGGAAGTAGTCGACAACGCCGTTGACGAGGCGATGGCCGGTTACTGCACCCGCATCGAGGTGACGCTGCTCGCCAACGGGGGTTGCCGCGTGAATGACAACGGACGGGGAATTCCTGTGGAACCCATTCCGGGCTACCCGGACAAAACAGCAGCAGAGGTCGTGCTCACGGTCCTGCACGCCGGTGGCAAGTTCGGGGGTTCGAGCTACAAGGTCTCAGGCGGCCTTCACGGCGTGGGCGTATCGGTCGTGAATGCTCTGTCAACGCGGCTCGTGCTCGAGATCGATCGAGGCGGCAACCGCCACAGGATGGAATTTGCCAACGGAGGCAAGCCTGAAGGCCCACTTGCAGTGGCCGGTCCGTCGCCAAGGGGCCGGACGGGGACGCTGGTCACCTTCTGGCCGGATCCTTCGGTTTTCGAAGAGACGGATTTCAGGGCCCAGACCGTGCTCGAACGCCTACAAGTCATGGCATTTCTCAACAAGGGCCTTGAGATCCGGTTCAAGGACGAGCGTCCGGAGCGCCAGGCCGAGGAGACCTATCGCTACACCGGCGGGATCGTCGACTACGTGAAGCATCTCAACACCTCCAAGGAGTCCCTCTTCCGAAAAGTGGCCGCCTTTCTCCAGTCCGAGCCCGACCAAGAGGTCGAGGTCGCTTTGCAGTGGAACACCGGTTACTACGAGAGCATCTACTCCTACGCGAATGGCATCGCCACCGGTGAAGGCGGTATGCACGAAGAAGGCTTCAAGAAGGGCCTCACGAATGTCGTCAACAAGTATGCGCGACAGCGCAACCTCATAAAGGAATCCGGCGACAACCTCACGGGCGAGGACATTCGTGAGGGACTCACAGCGATCGTGTCAGTGAGGATGACGAATCCTCAGTTCGAAGGCCAGACCAAGGCGAAGTTGGGCAATGTCTCCATCCGGTCTCTCGTCGAGAAGGCGACGAACGACAAGCTTGCCGAGTGGATGGAAGAAAACCCGAAAGAGGCGGGGCAAATCGTGCAGAAGGCTCTGCTTGCCCAGCGCGCGCGCGTCGCCGCGCGCCAGGCACGTGACCTCACGCGGCGCAAGAACGCACTGGACGGGGCGGGTCTTCCGGGCAAGCTCGTTGACTGCTCATCACGAGACCCGCGCGAGTCGGAGCTTTTCATAGTCGAAGGTCTTTCGGCACTGGGTACCGCGCAGGACGCGCGCAACCCGCGCACACAAGCCATCTTGCCCATCAAGGGAAAGATTCTGAACGTCGAAAAGGCCCGGGTCGACAAGATGTTGAAGAACGCGGAGATCCAGGCCCTGATCTTGGCGATCGGTGCCGGTGTGGCGGACGACTTCGACCTGGCAAAGATCCGCTACCACAAGGTGATCCTGCTTGCCGACGCGGATGTTGACGGCTCGCACATTCGGACTTTGCTGCTGACCTTCTTCATGCGCCAGATGAAGGCGCTCATCGAGGCAGGCCATGTGTACGTCGCCCAGCCACCTCTGTACTCCACTCTGGTGGGAAACTCCAAGATCTACCTGAAAGACGATCTCGAACAGGCACGATTCATCGCTGAACATCCGAACCACACCAAAGAGTTCCAGCGCCTGAAGGGCCTCGGCGAGATGGACTTCACCGAGCTCCGCGACACGACGATCGACCCCAGTCTCCGGGCCTTGTTGCAGGTGACGATGGAGCAGGCGTCGATAGCGGACGACATCTGCTCGATTCTCATGGGCGACGACGTGGACCAGCGCCGGACCTACATCCAGACCCACGCAAAGGACGTTCGTTTCCTGGACATCTGATTCTCAAGGCCGGCTGGTCGTGACCAGACGGCACACCAACTTCGACATGAGCAGTGGAGGCAGTGCGGTACATGGCACGAGGCAACGGGAACAACCCGGGCACATCCGGTGCTCGCGCACCGGGCGACGACGGCGACGGAGCGGTTGTCGGCGCGATCGAACCGATCGAAATCCAAGAGGAGATGGAGCGCTCCTTTCTCGAGTACTCCATGTCAGTCATCGTGTCGAGGGCGCTTCCGGACGTGCGAGACGGCCTGAAACCAGTTCACCGGCGGATCCTCTACGGGATGTCAGATACTGGCCTGAGACCAGATCGCCCGCACGCCAAGTGCTCCAAGGTGGTCGGCGACGTGATGGGCCGCTTTCATCCCCACGGTGACCTGGCAATCTATGACGCACTGGCGCGCATGGCTCAGGACTTCAGCCTGCGACATCCGCTCATCGACGGGCATGGGAACTTTGGCGCTCCCGGACCTGACGCCGGACCCGCGGCGATGCGCTACACAGAGTGCAGGCTCGCCCCACTTGCGCTCGCCCTTCTCGACGGTATCGACGAGGGAACCGTCGATTTCATTCCCAATTACGACGGGAACGAGGTTCAACCGGTCGTTCTGCCCGCCCGCTTCCCGAACCTGTTGGTCAATGGGTCCCAGGGCATCGCCGTCGGCATGGCGACGAACATTCCCCCTCACAATCTCGGTGAGGTCATCGACGCGACGTTGTACCTCCTCGAGCACCCGGAGGCGACGCCTGATGAACTGATGCACTTTGTCAAAGGCCCCGACTTCCCGACCGGTGCACTCATCCTTGGCCGCGCAGGCCTGATCGACGCGTATCGGACCGGACGCGGCTCGGTCAAGTTGCGGGCGGTGGCGGAGATCACCGAGTCTCGTTCGGGGGCCGACCAGATAGTTGTGACCGAGATTCCTTACCAGACGTCGGTCGCCGGCATCGAGATGAGGATCGCCGATGCCATCGACTCGGGTGACCTGGCTGGCATAAGCAGCGTGCAAAACGATTCGGCCGGACGGGTCTCACGCCTTGTCATCACTTTGAAGCGCGACGCGAACGCCAACGTCGTGCTGAACAACCTCTACAAGCACACGCCATTGCAAACGACCTTTGGCGTGCACGTGCTGGCCCTCGTCGACGGTGTGCCCCGCCTTCTCAACCTTGCTCAGGCGCTCAAGGCCTACGTCGCGCACCAGGTGGAGGTTGTAACACGACGGTCGCAGTTCCGCCTTCGCAAGGCCCTGGCGCGAGCCCACATAGTCGAGGGGCTGCTGCGTGCCATCGACATGCTCGACGCGGTGATCGCGAGAATCCGTGCTTCCGAGGATCGATCCGATGCGAGGACGAACCTCATGAACGAGCCCTTCTCCTTCAGCGAAGAGCAGGCTAACCACATCTTGGACATGACCCTCGGTCGGCTGACGCGGCTTGGACGCAGTGAACTCGAGGCCGAGATGGCGCAATTGAGGGCGACGATCGCGGAATTGGAGGCAATTCTGGCCGACCCCGTTCGGTTGCGCGCGGTGATCTCGACCGAGCTCGAAACGATCAAGCAGCAACACGCTCAGCCGCGGCGAAGCCGTGTTGTTCACGATCCGGGCGAGCTCTTTGTCGAGGACCTGATCGAGGACGAAGAGCTGGTCGTCACGCTGACTCGAGCTGGTTACATCAAGGCCGTCCAGGCCGATGCCTTCCGCGCGCAAGCACGCGGTGGACGGGGAGTGCAAGGGACGAGACTGAAGGAGGAGGATCTAATTGACCAGGTCCTTCACACGACGGCGCACTCTCATCTGCTGCTGTTCTCCAATCGCGGGAAGGTATACCGCCTGAGGGCTCACGAAGTTCCAGTGAAGGAGCGCAACGCCCGGGGAACCCCAATTGTCAATCTCCTCCCCCTCGAGCCGTCAGAGAGTATCCAGGCCATCGTCGAGACACGAACGTTCGATCCAGACCAGTACCTCGTCTTCGCGACCAAGACCGGTCAGGTGAAGAAGACTGCGTTCTCCGAATACGACAAGTCCCGCCGCGAAGGCTTCATCGCCATCAACCTGAATGAAGGCGACGAGCTCGTTCGCGTCGTGCGGACCAGCGGAGATGACGACTTGCTGATGCTGAGCAAACGCGGCACTGCGATTCGTTTCGCAGAGTCCGAGGTCCGGCCGATGGGTCGCAGCGCGGCCGGGGTCCGCGGGATGCGGTTGCGCGAGGGCGACGAGGTCGTGTCGTGCGATGTGGCGCGTGAGGGAGTGGACGTGCTCATCGTCACCGACGCCGGATATGGCAAGCGTACGAAACTCGACCACTTCAACGCCCAGACCCGAGGTGGTCAGGGCGTCAGAGGCATCAAGCTCACCCAGCGCCGAGGAGCGGTCGTATCTGCACTCATGGCGTCGCTCGAGGACGAGATCATCGTCGTCTCATCTGCCGGCGTGATGATCCGCACTTCGGTGCGCCAGATCGCAGCTCAAGGACGCGATGCGACCGGCGTTCGGGTCATGAACCTCGATCAAGGCCAAACGGTCGCAGCAGTGGCGAAAGTTCCGCAAGAGACAGAGGCCGTTGGAACTCAGTCAAGGTTGCCGATCACGTGATCGGCGGTCCAGCGACCCAGGGAGAGGCGGTCCAGGTGGTGTAGGGTGACCGTTTCGTCGGGGGCTATAGCTCAGTTGGTTAGAGCGCAGCACTGATAATGCTGAGGTCCTCAGTTCGAGTCTGAGTAGCCCCACACTAAAACCGCAGGTCAGCGAGTACTGAGGCTGTGGATAAGGAGCAGCCTCCGTCCGATCTGACACAAATCTGACACAGGAGTAACGGGCACGGGGGTGCCAAGATGGTCTCTCCGGGGTCGTTCGGGTTTGTTCTGGGCGCATTCTGGAAGCGCGACTTTGGTGGTTTGAGGGCCGCGAAGTTGGTTGGTCGTTACTCGCGAGATCGGTGAATAATCGGCCGCGAAATTGGTGAACTGAGCAGTAGCCTGACGAGATGGCTCAGATGCCGGGGTACGAGCGGAGAGTTCATGACCTCGCGCTCGCTCGTCTCGAAGAGGAGCCACTGCTCTTGTTGCAAGGCCCCCGAACGGTTGGGAAGACCTACCTCCTCCACCAGCTGGCCGAGGCTCGCGGTGGCGAGGTGATCGACCTCGATGATTCTCCGACGCGCGATGCAGTACGGACTGACGCCGCGACGCTCGTGAGCGGAAGCGGGCCGATCTTCATCGACGAGTACCAACATGAGCCCGCAGTTCTCGCTGCCGTCAAGGCGGAGCTGAACAATGATCTTCGACCCGGCCGGTTCGTGTTGGCCGGATCGACCCGCTCAACGGCCGTGCCCGAAGTCGCGGAGTATCTGGCAGGACGGGTCAGCTTCCTCGCGGTCCTTCCGCTGTCCCAGGGTGAGATCGAGGGTGCACGAGAGAACTTCGTCGAGACACTGATGCTGGGCGAACCGCGTTCGCTAGTGACCAACAAGCGGTCTGAGACTTCACGAGTCGAGTACGCGCGGCGGATCACCACAGGTGGCATGCCGATCGCGCTCGCGAGGAACGAGCCGGCGCGACGACGGTGGTTCGACGAGTACGTGGAGCTGGTCCTTGAGCGCGGCGTGATGGAGGTGAGCAAGCTCCGCCAACGCCGACAGCTTCCGGCACTCCTCCGGCACCTCGCGTCGCAGACCGGCCAGCTCTTGAACATCACTGTCACGGCAGAGGCCGCAGTCCTCGATCGCCACACGGCGGCCGACTATCTCGAACTGCTCGAATCGGTCTTCCTCGTGCGCCAGCTCCCGGCGTGGGGACGGACGCTCGGAGCCAGGACGACGGGCACGCCAAAGGTTCATCTCGTCGACTCCGGCCTTGCCGCCCGGCTTCTTCGGCTCACACCGGAGCACCTGGCGCGCCGCGATGCAACGGCGCTCTCCGAGTTCGGTCACCTCATGGAGACGTTCGTTGTCGGCGAACTCATAAAACAGGCGAGTTGGCTGGACGGAATCGCTGGCCTCCACCACTGGCGGACCTATGACGGGGAGGAGGTCGATCTCCTCATCGAACGCGACGACGGCTGTGTCGTCGCGATCGAGGTGAAGAGTGGAACGCGCGTGCCAGGAGAGGACCTTCGGGGACTCGAACGGCTTCGAGACCTTGCTGGCGCTGGATTTATCGGAGGTGTTGCCCTCTACACCGGCGAGCGGTCTTATGCGGTCGGTGACCGTCTCTTCGTTGTGCCAATCGACCGCCTCTGGAAGCCGACACGCTGATTGAAACAATCCAAGAGCTACGAGTACACCTCGCGGATGGATACGACCTGCGCGCTCCGTGAGATGCCGGCATCCTTGGCAAGCACGTCGAGAGCGGCGTTGACTTTCTGTTCGGAGTCTGGAAAGAGGTGGCCGTATCGATCGAGGACGGTCACAACTGAGGTGTGACCAGCTCGTGTCGCGATCTCCCGCGGCGTCGCGCCTGCCGCGATCCAAAGCGCGACTGCCGTATGACGGAGGTCATGCGGTCGCAGCGGTGACAGCCCGGACGCCTCAACCGCAGGCTTCCAAAACCGCCGCCGCCAACTCGCGAGCCGAACCGGTCCGCCCTCGGGAGCACTGAATACGAGATCGCCTTGCGCTGCCGGGTATCGGCGCAAGTGATCATCGAGAGCATCGATGGCGACACGGGGAAGAGGAACGGCTCGGCGTCCGGCTCGCGTCTTCGGAGGGCCGAAGTAGAGCTGGCCGGAAACTTCCACCAGGATTTCCGTGACATTGACGCGACCATGCAGAAGGTCGAGGTGCTTTGCGCGCAACCCGAGCATCTCGCCGATCCGTAGTCCGCCGAACGCGCCGAGCATGACGAGGCCGCGATAGCGCTCGTTGATGGTATCGGTGAGCGCACCGATCTCAGTGGGAGCGAGGAATCGAGCCTCCTCACGTTCGATTCTCGGGAGGCGTATCCCGTTGCACGGCGAAGCAGGAATCCGCCCGGCGGCGACCGCCGTGGCCATGATCTTCCGCATTAGCAATCCGGCAAGAACGACGGTTGACGGTGCGAGGCCGCGAGCGGTAAGACCCGCGACCCAAGCGCGCACCATGGCGTGGTCGATCTCGGCGAGGCGCTTCTCGCCGAAGGTCGGCTGCAGGTACCGCTTGAGATAACCATCGTCCCGAGCGAGCGTCGATGGACGGAGATCAACGATGCCGGCACGCCACTCCTTCGCCCACGTATCAAACGTGATCTTGCCGAGTACCGGGTCGACGTAAGAGCCAGAGGCCTTCGCATGTTCGGTGCTCGTCAGGAACAGCTCAGCGTCGCGACGTCGGGAGAAGTTCCGACTGCGTTGCTTCCCCTCAGGGTCTCGGTACCGAGCTCGCCAAGCCCCGCTCCTGTCTCGCGTGATTGAACTCACTGGGCCTCCCATCCCCGTGGCGGACACAGCACCTGTCGATAGTGCCACCACGATCTCTCACTACTTCGGGTTACGACGCGTCCGGGCGACGTTGCTGCTCGACCCAATTGCGGATGTCGGCGAGGTCGAACCGGACGTAGTGCCCGA
>Ga0224535_1000008_pt1 | contig 110827 bp, 107 predicted proteins | sample 714E13034metaG_FD_179898 | JGI IMG/M metagenome (GOLD analysis project Ga0224535, IMG submission 179898) | Peat soil microbial communities from Stordalen Mire, Sweden - 717 E1 30-34 | ecosystem: Environmental > Terrestrial > Soil > Wetlands > Peat | place: Sweden: Norrbotten County, Stordalen... | reverse complement strand
ATACTGTGGACAAGGCTGCGTCCTCCTCTGACGCTGAGTTCTAGACAAACCCAACCTATCAGAACGGCGCAGCCTTACCTCTATACCTGACCTACTACCGATTTTCCTGTCTTGGACAATAGTGATTATGAATACTTCACGTAATTATGGCAAACGATACCGCATATCAGCATTCACTGATGGCAAAACTCGAGCGCATCGTACCGATCAGTGGTTTCCGTGGGCAGGTGGGATAGCAGTGTGGCCATCTGCTCTCGGTTGAATCGACCGGAGAAGCTGGGCATAATGCCCGAATGGCGCCTATAGTCCATTGCACCGAAGTCGCGGGGCGGCCCAGAGGCCGCCCCGCGCATAGCCTAGTGGATCATGTTGATGGCTTCCTGCGTGACTGTGTCGAAAGTTGTCACCGCCTTGGAGTTGGCCTCGAAGGCGCGCTGGGCGACGATCAGGTCCGAGAACTCGGCAGAGATATCCACATTTGAGGCTTCCAGAGAACTGTCCTCGATGGCGCCGCGCCCGCCGGAACCCGCTACGCCTACAGCGGCATCGCCAGAGGCATTCGTGGTCGCGTAATCGGTCGATCCCTGCGCCGATAAACCTTCCTCATTGCTTACAGTGGCGAGGGCCAATTGGCCTACGGTCTCATTCTGACTATTCGAGAATTGTGCTGTAATCACGCCGCTCGAATCGACTTTGAAACCTTGGTACGTGCCGCTCGTATATCCGTTCTGGCTGGTGGTTCCTGTTGTGCTGGCAGATGCTGTCTGGCTGACATTTGACGAGCCCGTGCTTCCAAACAAACCCCAGTTGAGATTCAGCGTCGCCGCTCCGTCGGATAGTCCGGAAAATGCAATACCGCTCACATCGGCGCCAGGACTGGTTAGATTTCCGGCCGAATTGAAGGTCAGCGTCCCGGTAGTGTTGGCGCCCACAGGGTCCTGAATTACGCTTCCGCCTGTGGAGACGTTAGTGCCGGAGATAGTCAACACCCCGGCAGCTGTCGACGAGACCGTCACGCCACCGGCGCCAACAGTGATGCCGGCCGTTCCCAAAGCGGTATTCAGGTCTGTCACGTAATCGGCAACCGTCTCCGGTTTGCCAGTGAATGTGGGCAACGCGGTAGTAGCAGTGCCGCCAGCAGTGGCGGGCGCCGTGATTGTCAGATTCGTTCCTGAATCGACAGTGGCCAGCGTGCCGCCACTCGATCCGAAGTCATAACTGATCGTTGTCGTGCCTGCCGCAGTCTTCGAAGCCGACGTCAGGGTGTCCGGCATCGTAATGTTATAGGACCACTCGTTGGTACCTGTTTTGGTGTAGTTGACGGTAGCGCTGTATGGCTGGCCCAGGGAATCGTATACCGTCACGGGGCTGCTGGCTGTGTTGCCGACAGCGTCGGAAGAATCGAGGTTTTGCGTCACGCTGAAGGTTGTTGTTGCCGAAGGAGCCATGACCGTCCCATTGGGAATTGTGATATCGCTCAACGCGCCGCTGGTGTTCACCACTCCATTGGTGGCCGAGTATCCCATGACAGCCCGACCGCCGGAACTCTCCAATGTTCCATCTGAGCTCACCTGGAAATTTCCGTTGCGCGTGTACAATTGGCTCCCGCTGTTGTCCAGCACAAAGAATCCCGCGCCGTCAATTGCAACATCGCTCGTAGAGGAAGCCGAGGATATCGATCCGGTTGTGAAATCCGTGGTGTTCGTAGCCACCTGCACGCCGCTGCCTGCCTGAATCTCATCTCCAGATCCAGACGAGCCTATTTGCTGATAGAACAAATCGCTGAATGTCGTGGTCTGCGATTTGAAGCCCGTCGTGTTCATATTGGACAGATTGTTCGCGATGGTGTTCAGCGCCGTCGAATCAGCGTCGAGGCCGCTAAGTGGAATGTAAAAGCTGGGCATTGTGATTCTCCTTTGAACGGTGACGCTGGCCTCTGCGGCCGGCAGGTTAGGAGTTTCGTCGCTGGGCGATAAGCTGCCCGCCGGAATCTACAAGGAATTGCGCCGGCCACTCAGTGCCTGGGCCACGGTCTGCGCTGCCGGGTTAGCATCGGGAACGCTGAGGTTGCCCGGAGACAGTTTAGATGTGGCCGTTTGAATCGCGCTCGTAATCGAGGATCCGCCACTCGACGCAGCCGTTTGCGCCGTGCCGCTGTTACCGGTCGAGCTCGTCGCAGAGGCCTTGGTTGCATCAGTGGTCTTACTGCTGCCCGATGCGCCAATATCCGAGGTCAGGGTGGAGTTGATATTGATGAGTTGCTCCAGGCTGTTCACTGCAACTAGCTGATTGACGTACTCATTGGGATCGGTATTCGCAGTTGGATCCTGGTTTTGCAACTCGGTCACCAGCAAAGTGAGAAAGTCGCTGGAAGAAATGCTGGCCGAGTCGCTGCTTGAAGTGCTGCTGCCTGAACTGGGGGGCGTTTCTGCCTTGGCGGTTTTGACATTTGCCGCTGACGCCGTAGAAGTTGGCGCCGTATTGCCCGCAAGAGCCTGTGCCGCAGCCATGTGATGATTCAAGATTGCCGTTGCCATCCTGTTCCCTGCCCTTCTCTGCGCAGGCTTAAGTTTGCCTGCGCGCTGGTTTATCGGGCTATTGCCCGCCGACCGGTTGTTTGGCTTGTCCTGAGCCCTCGACTGCGCTCAGGCTCAGGCCATTACCGAAATGTGCCCGCTCTTCAGCCAGGCGAGTTGTGCGCTTCCGTCCAGTTCTGCTTTCAGCGCTGGCAGCTCAGAAGCAACTGCCGGTAGAGCCGTCGAGTCTCTGAACGCAGGAAAATGTGAGCCGCCATCGGTGTTCTGCGCCATTTCCTGTCCGGCTTGCTGCCCTGCCCCCTGCTGCATATTCTGTCCCGCGCTTTGGTCGCTGCCGATCCCTGACCACCCGCCCTCGGGGGCAGTCATTGTCAGGGTTTCCACGGGCATGTGGTGCTCGGCAAGATAGGCATTCAATCCTGCCATGTGGCTGCCCAACGCCTGGGCAGCATCGGCTGAGCCAGGCAACAACTCAGCATGGACTCCGCCTCCGCTCGTATTCGCCCGGACGCCTACCCAGCCCAGGGCCGGGTCCTGAAAGCCTGCCTCTGCGCGCTGCGTATCGGCATGAATCCAGGTCGCCCTTGGCTCTGTAACTGCGGCATCGAGGGTCGCAAAGGCATCAGGAGATTCTGGCCCAGTTTTCGTCGTTGCCAAGCCTTCAGCCGACACACCTGCCGTTCTTGCACTTCCGCTCGCGTCCACCACGTCGCGTGCCATCGCGGCGGTATCCACGGTTGGAATGGAAGCCTGCCCCGGCAAAAGGCGATTCCTGGTCTGAATGGAACTGAGATTGATGGTTCCGTGTATGGAACGCGATGGGCTGGGCTTTGAGGCTCTTCCACTGCCGGCATAACCTGGATCGTCCACGGCAAGAGGCACAGTCAAGCGACCGGATTGGTAGCCGGCGGTGTCGGTGGCCGCTGACAACCGATCCAGACCATCCCTGCCGCTTGAGGCCGCTGGGGCCACTCCCTGGTTTATCTGAGGCGTAGAAGCCTTGGCTTGGCTCTGCGCAATAACTTGAATATGGTTTTCGCTCGCAATCCCCGCCTGAGGCCAATCCTGGCTCGACACGACTGTGTCAGTCGCGCCATTGGTGGAGATCAGCCTCGGAGACGAGCCTTGACTTGCCGTCAGCGTCAGTGCTGATTCCTGGCTTGGCGCACTTTGCCCTGACGCAACCGCTCGGATTGCGCTCTGGCCTGAGAGATGCAATTGAGACAACCCCTGGCTCGCCGTCTGCGTTTCCGTTGATTCCTTGCCAAGAGATACTGTCTGAGTCGCGTTCCGGCCCGAAGCAAGCGCCTGAGGTGTGTTCTGACTTTGCGCCCTTATCTGAGGCGCATTCCGGTTCGGCTCTGCTGTCTGACTCTGGTTCAGACCAGACGCAGAGGGCTCAAGCAGGCTCTCGTCTGCGGAGCGCATTGCGACCGGCCGAGACGCGTCTTCGCCCACGGCCGAAGAGTCTGTTTGTCTGAAGGTTGAGCGGGATGCCTCACCCAAGCTGAAAGCAGGCGAAACCTGCCTTCGGTTTACGGAGGTCTCAGTTGAGAGATTCGTCTGCATGCGTCCGGTCCGCTCGTTTGCCGCCTGGGAGACCGTGTTGAAGATGGCGGGGACAGATGTTGCAGGTGAGAGGCTCGCAATTGTTTCTGAGGCGACTTCTGACGTCAATCCAGTTGAAACAGCGACCGGCGTGGCAACGCCGGCGGAATGGGTTGAAATGGCGCTGCTGGCAGACTCCGTCTTAGAATTCGTCGCCGGCTTTTTCTCTGCTGTTCTGGAAAAGGCTGTTGTTGTCCTTGCAGGCGGCCGTGTTACGAACTCTTCAGTTCGAGTACCGTCCGCAGACAACTTTACAGCCTGGTTCTCCTTCCCGCTTCCCTTCTCTGTCTTCTGACTCGAGCGGGAACTCGCCAGAGCAGACTTGGCTGGAGTCGAAGCAGGAGGCTTGCCGTCAGCCTCACCCATTGCCGGTTCAGCAACCGTGCTTCCCGTACCCGCCTTGGTACCGGTTTGGCTGGTATCTTCCACACTCGAGCCAAACGATGCTAGCAACGACTGCCAGCCAGCGCGAAAGCCCTCCGCCGCCGAGGCCATTGGCGACGACTGATTTCTAGGTACCGCCCCAGTCAGCCTCGTTCCGTGCGCCATTCCCAGGACATTGTCTGGACCCAGCGCCGGACCTCCTCCCGCATCGATCTCGATTTTCGCGGCAATGGTCATGCAAATGGATGGAGCAGAAGATGTGCCAAAGGACGCGGGGGAAGGGTTAGAGCTTTGTCAGGAATAAAACCGGGAATCCCGATTCAGGAAGCCGTGTCGATTTCGGTGTGGATTGTTCCTCATGTTTCTGTTCGCGCCGCAGTTGCCTATTCTGACCATCGTTCGTTGACCTATTTATCCTTCGGCATCGGCGGCTGGGCTTCGGCTCGTTCACCGTAAAGCCGCGAGCTGTACCAGTCGTCCAGAGTCTGCTGTCCGTGACGTGCAGCCTCAAGGGCCTCGCGCGCCTCGGTCTCCTGGATCAGGGTCTCAGCCTGGCGGCGCTCAACCCTCTTCATGAGGAATTCCTCGCGCCGTGCCATAATTTCTCCCTCCCCGGCCTCGATTTTGGGTCCGAGCGTCGCGGCATGATGGCCGGCTGAGCGCGTCTCCTCGATGCCTGCGATCCGGTCAGGCACCTGGCCTGTCCGGGCGCTCGCCCCAATCAGTCTTCGGCCCCGGATCTCCCTATCGATGTTGGCCGCAAGGGCGCTTTCCAGGCGATTGAGATCGCCCAGAGCGGATTCCAAAGCTCGTCGACTCTGTTCTTCCTCGAGATTTCGGATGCGCAACAAGCGGCGTAATGCGCGCGAGACGGCCATGGATCACACTTTCGCTGCCAGTGCGGCAAGCTGGCACACACAATCGGCAAAATGAACTCGCTCGTTCACACCCTGGGTCATGAAAGCCTTCATGACTTCACTGGCTCGCAGCGCACGATCCAGATCCGGATCAGACCCCGGCTTGTAGGCTCCAATGCGCACCAGATCCTCAGAGCGCGCGTAGACGGCCATCAGACGGCGCAGAAGCGCTGCATGTCCACGATGCTCAGGCTGAGTGACGGCCGGCATCAGCCGGCTGATCGAGTCCAATACCTCGATGGGCGGGTACCAGCCTTCGGCGGCCAGTGTTCGCGAGAGCACTATATGGCCGTCGAGCGATGACCGTACCGCATCCACCAGCGGATCTTGCTGGTCGTCGCCTTCCATGAGCACCGTATAAAAGGCGGTAATCGAACCGTTCCGGAACTGGCCCGCACGTTCCACCAGGCGGGCGAGACGGGTGAAAACCGAAGGCGTATAACCCTTGTTCGTGGGTGGCTCTCCTGCGGCCAGTCCAATCTCCCGGGCAGCCATGGCAAAGCGAGTCAGCGAGTCCAGCACCAGCAGCACATGTTTGCCCTCTCTGGCAAAGAACTCAGCGATGGTGGTTGCCGCCAGCGCCGCTCTCATGCGCATCAGCGGCGACTGGTCGGAGGTCGAAACCACCACCACTGAGCGGGCCCGGCCCTCGTCGCCCAGCGAATCCTCAAGGAACTCGCCCACCTCGCGGCCTCGCTCGCCCACGAGTCCCACTACTGTTACATCAGCCTCAGTATTGCGGGTCATCATGCCGATCAGCGTGCTTTTGCCCACGCCTGAGCCGCCAAAGATGCCGACTCGCTGTCCCCTGCCAACGGTCAGGAGCGCGTCGAGGACACGGATTCCGGTGCCGAGCGGCGTGCGAATCGACACCCGGTCCAGTGGCCGCCGCACCGCCCCATCGAGCGGCAGCGTCTGAGAAACGGACAGAGGGCGGCCGTCATCGATGGGCGCGCCCATCGCATTCAGCACCCGGCCCAGCAGCGCCGGTCCTGCCTCGATCTGGGGATGTACGCCCAGGGCCGACACAGAATTTCCAAAGCGGATACCCTCGGTGCTCTCGACTGGCATTGAGAGCAGATTGGAGCCGCGAAAGCCAATCACCTCGGCCAGGTGCGTGTGGCCGAACTGGTCCTGAATCTCGCAACACTCGCCGACTGAGGCCAGCGGCCCCGCCGACTCGATAGTCTGGCCCACCGACTCGAGCACCTGACCGCGCCAGCGCCAGGGTTGGCCGTGCTCCAGGCGGGCAAAATAGCGATCCAGCATCGGCGTCATGTGCGGTTCTCCTCGCATCTCCCGGAGGCAATGGCCGACTCGTCCGTATCGGATTCACGGCTGCCTGATCCGGAGCTCCCAGCGCGGTCGAAGAAGCCCCGCTCAATCTCTCCCAACTGCGCGCGAATTCCAAGATCCACCGACCCCATCGCTGTCTCGATCGTGCAGTCGCCCAGACGCATCCCTTCGCCCGCAATCACCGTCGGCCTCACGGCCAGGTTGGGCACAAGCGCCATGGCCTCGCTCCAGAGGTCAAGCTCTGCCGCGGGCACTTGCAACCTCACCTGGGTCGATCCGGCGAGCTGCCCCAGCGCCACCCTGACCGCTCCGGTCAGCAGCAGAGGGTCCATTTGCGCCTCTCGGCGCAGAATGCGCGCCGCCACGGCTAATGCCAGCTTCACCACCTCATGCTCGACGGCTTCCAGATAACGGTCGCGCTCTTTGGTGAAGTCCTCAATGAGCCTGGCCGCTTGCTGCGCCCGCTCACGCTCCGCCGCAATTCGCTCGGCAGTCTGCGCTTCGCGTTCGGAGTTGCAGCCTTGCTCACGGCCCGCGTCGAAGGCGCGGCGTGTCTCTTCGGCTATTCGTATCTCGATCTCCGCGTGTTGTGGGATCTCGATGCTCCCTCCTCTGGCATCTCCCGTTTGCGCCATGGCGGAGTTGTCAGCAGCCTCTTCATCATCGGTCCATCCGTACCACCCCGGTGACAAAGGCGTCTCGGGGCCGGACGGGTACTGGAAGGCCTCGACGCGCCCGGAGGCGGCCTTGCACGGTATTGATCCAGCCTGCTGCAAAAATGTGCTCTCCGATCCTTAGGCTGTCAGTCTTTAACGGTGAAGCGATTGACCGGCAAACGATGACTGCTCAAACCAGCATCTCGTCGCCTGCCTCCAGCTTGAGAACCACTTTGCCCTCGGCCTCAAGCCGCCGTGCCAGGTTGAGAATCTCCTGTTGAGCCTGCGCCACCTCGCGCGAACGCACCGGGCCCAGAACTTCCATATCTTCTTTCAGCATCTCGACAGCTCGTGAACTCATGGCTTTGAATATTTGGGCGCGCAACTCTTCCTTCGCGCCGCGCAAGGCCAGCGCCAGTTGCCGCTTGTCCACGCCGGAGACTATCTCGCGGACAGTGGCCGGCGGCACTGTAACCAGATCTTCAAAGGTGAACATCAGATTCCGGATGGCCAGGGCCAACTCCGGCTGGCCGTCCTCGATGGTTTCGAGAATTTTCTTCGATTCCTCGGCATTGAGCCGGTTCAGCAGATCGGCTACCGCTTTGAAACCCGAATAACTCTTGCGCGCCGTGTCGCCCATGTTTTCCAGACGACGATGCAGAATGTGGGCCACCTTCTGCGCCATCTCGGGTGAGAACTGGCGCATCTCGGCCAGCCGCTGGATCGAGAGCACCTTGTGGTCCTCGCTCAGGTTGTCCAGCACCATCGAGGCCCGCCGCGGATCCAGATGGGCCAGCACCAATGCAATCGTCTGCGGATGCTCGGAATCGAGCAGTTTGCCCAGTTGCTGAGGATCTGTGCGCTGCAGCTTGGCCAGATTGCCCTGGGAAGCCTCCTGGGATTGACGCACCATTGCCAGCAGGTCGTCGGCCCTTTCCTCGCCGAAGGTTTCTTTCAGCAGCCGGCTGGCGTAGTCGAGGCCTCCGTGCACCATGAAATTCTGGGTTTCCAGCAGTTCCCAGAACTGCTCCAGAATCTCGGAAGAGAGCTCGGGCGTGATGCCGCGCAGATCAGCCAACTCCTCGGTGATCCGCTGCACATCCTCTTCCGGCAGGGCGCGCAGAATCTCCTTGGCCAACTCCTCGCCGACGGCCACCAACAAGACAGCAGCCTTGCGCACCCCGGATATGGCTGCCGTCGCGTGGCGCCGTGATGCTCCGTTTTGGGTTTCCTCTTCGGCCAAGGCTCTGTTCCCTTCCTTGCTGCGCTCCGGCTTCAGCTCTTCTGAATCCCTTCGTCTTCCCGCACTCGCTTTTCCAGCCCTGCCGGTCTGTCGATGCTCCCTTTTTCCCTGCGCCTCATCATGCCCCGAATCTCGCTCTTATCCGCATTTCCTCGGCTCCTCGATCCTCTCTGGACTAATCGGAGTGGATCCAACTCTGCAGCAACCGGGAACTTTGCGTGGGTTCACGCTTGAGATGATCGGTGACCTGCTCGAAGATCTGTTGTGTTCTGATCCGCTCTGGATCAACCTCGGCGGGCTCAGGAGGCCGCAGCGCTGGCTGCTCCGCTGACTCCGAAGCTCTCGGAAGTTCCCTGCCCGCTTTCTTGCCCGTTCCCTTTGCCGCAGGGCCATACCTGGCGTGGCGCAGGGCGGGACGCACCCCGAAGGCCATTACAATCAGGATGCCGGCCAGCAGAGCGGCGTACTTGACCAGAACCGGCGAAGCTTCGGCCGTGGCTAACAGTTGTCCAGGCAACGAGACCGGCTGCTGCAAGCGGTTTTCCTCAAAGGCCAGATCCTGAACTTGCAGCATGTCGCCGCGTATTGCGTCGAAGCCCACTGCGGCCTGCGCCAGCGCCGTCAGATTGCGCAACTCCTCGGACGAACGAGGCTGCCATTGCGCCACCTTGCCCAGGGATGCCGGCTGGGCCAGCCGGTCGTTCACTACGATGGCCGCCGTCAGCCGCCGCACCTTGCCAGGGCCTTCGATCACATGCCGCAGGGTCTTCGAGGCGGCGTACGTTCCGGACTCGCTCTTGGCGGTCTGCGGCGCACTGCTCTGTTGCGGATAGACAGGCAAGGCCTGCGCGTTGGGCGCATTCGAGGCTGTGCCGGGAATCCCGGCGGCCACTGGCTGGCTGCCGTAGGATTGCTCGGTGCGCTGCATTGACAAGGTCACCGACTGGTCCGGGTCGTAGGTCTCTTGTGTCTCCTCGGTGGCCGCCGGATCGTAATTCAGGGTGACAGACGCGCGCACATTGCCGGGGCCGGTCACTGGCTCCAGCGTCGTGACCAGTTTTTGCTCCAGGGCCTCCTCGGCGCTCAAGCGCATAGCGTCAGCTGTCTTCGGCCCGAGCGGCAAGTTGCCGGCCGCATCGACCAGCACCACGCGATCCGGCACAAGACCATCGACGGCCGAGGCCACCAGGTTGCGAATCGCCTCCGGCTCTCCGTCGGCCAGGGAGCGATGGCGCAGCTTGAGGACCACCGAAGCCTTGGCCGGCCGTTCAGCCTCGCGAAACAGCGAGTCGTGGGGGAGCACAAGGTGAACCCGCGCCGACTCAATGTCGGAGAGCGAGCCAACCGTGTGTTCCAGTTCTCCCTCGAGCGCCCGCTGGTAGTTGACCTGTTCGTCGAACTCCGATCCTACCCAGTTGGGCTTGTCAAAAATCTCAAAGCCCAGCCGCCCGCTCTTCATGCCTTTGGCGGCTGTCACCAGCCGGGCCTTGTCCAGTTGCGCGGCCGGAACGCGGATGCCAGCCCCGTTGGCGGTGGGCTCAAAGGTAATCTGCGCCTGAGCAAGTACCTGGCCCGCCTGGCGCACATCCTCCGGGTCCATATCAGCATAGAGCGTGCGCCAGTCCGTGCGCAGACTATACCAGAACAGGCCTCCAATCAGCGCCACCAGCAGTCCCGATGCCACCAGCGTCCAGCCACGCTGCGCTGGCGGCATCTCTGCCCAGCGGACCCGGCCACGGCCCCAAAGCCCAGCGAACCGGTCAACCAGCAGGGGTTGTCCCGCAATCGCCGGCGTTCTTTTCTCCAACCGTGTTCCGGTAGCCATGATCTTTGTGTCCCGCCGCTCTGCCTGCCGCTGTTAGAACTGCATTCCGATGACCTGCTGGTAGGCCTGAACAGCCTTGTTGCGCACCGCCAGCGCCAGTTCAAAGGCCATGTTCGCCTTTTCGGTAGCAATCATTGCCTGATGCACGTCCATGCCCGAGCCCGTCATCAGTCCGGTCACCGCGGTATGGGCCTGTTCCTCGAGTTGGTTCACCTGGCCAACCGCATCGGTCAGCAAATCTGAAAACGGCGTCGTAGGCGAAGCCCCCGAGCCTCCAGTCGCAACAGTGGCCGTTGCCGCGCTGGCATTGGATAGTGCCGGAAGCGCTTGCGCCGCAGCGGCCATGGAATTGATTGCGATCGACATTGGTCCTCCCTGCTTTTTTCATCCGCAATTCAAATCTTGCGGACGCTCGCTCGCGCTTCGACCGGAAAGTCCCTGCCGACGGGCTAGGACTTGGTTATCTCCAAGGCCGACGTGATCATGCCCTTTTCAGCCTGCACAGCGGAGCTATTCAGACCATATGCACGTGTTGCCCCCATCAGGTCCACCATCTCTGTGAGGGGATTAATGTCGGGATACGAGACATACCCGTCCGCGCCGGCATCCGGATGCCCTGGGTCATAACGCTTGAGCGGAGCCGAGGCGTCTTCGACAACTGCCGCAATATGCACGCCCGGCGCCACCGCTCCGGAGCTATTCAGATTGAGTGAAGGCATCGGCGTCGAGGCGAGGGTTGCGGAGGCCGCAGTCCCCGAAGACGCCGTCATGGATTCGGCGAATTCCGGATCTCCGGGATTTGCGGCAAAAACCACGTGCTGGCGGCGGTATGGCCCACCAGTAGCCGTGCGGGTCGTCTCCGCATTGGCCATATTGGCCGCCACCACCTCAGCGCGCATCCGTTCAGCCTGCATGGCCCCGCCCGAGGTTTCCATCATTGCAAAAAGGTTCATCCATCTGCCTCCTTCTGCAGATAAGACCCTGCACCTTCAGGTCCAAGTTACTTGCTGTCAGAATGGATGGCGTCCAAGACTCGCTGGTACTCCTGGCGGAGCAGCGCCACGCCAGTCTTGAACCTCAGTTGCGACTCGGCCAGGTTCAGGCCTTCGCGGTCCATCGAGACATTGTTGCCATCGGGCCGGGCAATCAGTCCGTCCACGGCCTTGAGGCGCACACGGCGCGCTGCGTGTCCATGCTCCACGTCCGCCATCGCCTCCCGCATCTCGGCTTCGAAGTCCATGCCCACGGCGCGGTAGCCGGGAGTATCGACATTGGCCATGTTGGCAGCGGTCAGCTTGGCCTCACTGGTGGCCAGATCCAGGTAGCGTGCAATCTGGTCGCTGAGTTGGGTTTCGATCTGCATCTAGGTGCTCCCCTCCATCGACTATTCACGGCTCAGTTGACCGCCAGCCCGAAATCGATCTCCCGCGCGGTGAGCATGGCCTCGTCGCCGGCCAGAATCGCGGCCCGCTCCAAAATGTGTTCAAGCTCGCGTACATTGCCCGGCCAGTCGTGCGCGGCGAGCTTGGCCAAGGCCCCTGGGTCGATCCGCTTTAGCGGCGCTTCGCGGCCCATTCGTGCAAGAAAATGATCAACCAGCAGTGGCAGATCCTCGCTGTGTTCGGCCAGCGACGGAGTGCGAATTAGAAAGACCGCCAGCCGATAGTAGAGATCGGCGCGGAAGGCGCCACTCTGGGTCTGCTGGGCAAGTGGCTGATGGGTAGCTGTCACGATGCGCACGTCAACCTTCACGGTCTCGTTGTCCCCTACCCGTTGCAGTTCACCGCACTCCACAAAGCGAAGCAGCTTGGCCTGCAGTGCCAGCGGCATCTCGCCGATCTCATCCAGAAACAGCGTGCCGCCATCAGCCGCCTCAATCCTCCCGACTCGCCCCTGCACCGCGCCAGTGAAAGCCCCGCGGGTGTGGCCGAAGAGTTCGGCCTCCAGCAGCGCCTCGGGAATGGCCGCGCAGTTGATCGCGACAAACGGTTTGCGGCTGCGGGCCGAGAGCCGATGCAGAGCCTCGGCCACGAGTTCCTTGCCTGAGCCTGTCGGCCCTTCGATCAACACGGGAGTCGAACGTGGAGCGACCAGGCGGATGCGGCGGCTGACATCGAGCATGCAGGGGCCATTGCCAATCAGTTCCGGAAGCCGATCGGCGGAGGCCAGTTGAGTTCCGGAGGCGGGCAGAGTCACTCCCGCCGGTAATGCATGAGGAGGGCTGGGCAGAGGATGCATCGCCGCCTTTGCAGCGCTCTGCGGCGAGGAAGACGCCAGGACCGCGGGCGAATGAGCCGAAATCGGCCAGGGATCGGCGTGCAACGAGTCCTGTGGCGGGTCAGACTTGTTGAGCGCGGGCGCCACGTTCCAGCTCGCGGTATCGTTGTCCTGTGAGCGGTGAAGAGCATAGAGCAATTCCTGGCGATAGGGTCCGCGGGGGCTCTCCTGCGCCACAGAACCACTCGCAGTCACCAAATCCACTTCCGGGAAGTGGATGCGGAAGTCCTTGAGAAATTCGACCAGTTCAAGATCGGGCAGCCATGAGTCGACAATGACGGCTTCGGGCTGTGCCGCTTCCGCATGCGCCCATATCTGGGCGCCGCCTTCAGCCTCCCGTACCTGCCAGCGCAGGCCAACAAGAGTCTCTGAGAGCCGCTGGCGAAAGTTGCTATCAGCACTGGCGACCAGGACAGTGCGTGGGCGGATGCGAGTGGCAAGGGGGAGGGTTGAAACCGGAACAGTTACCATGAGAATTCTCCTGAACATCGATCTGCTTGGGTTGAGCGATAAAGTTAGAGAGCTTCAAGGAGTGAGCTGCCCGCGGACGGCTGAGGCAGAATCGCGGCCTCGGGAAGCGTGGACTCTGCTGCCCGCGGCACCATGTAACCCTGCCCGCGCACCGTGCAGATCAATTGTCCGGGAGGCGGGTCTTTGAGCTTGCGGCGCAAGTAGTTGACGTAGACATCCACGATGTTGGTGGTCTGCGTAGGCTCCAGGTTCCAGACCGAGTCCAGCAGTTCTATCCGCGAGACACACTGGCCGCGATTGAGCATCAGGTGTTCGAGCAGGGAGAATTCCTTGTTCGTGAGGATGATCGACTGCCCTCCGCGCCGGGCGGTGTGGTCCAGCCGGTCCAGTTCAACGTCGCCGGCGCGCAGCAGCAAGCGTGCCTCGCGCTTGCGGCGCAACAGAGCCCTGCAGCGGGCCCGCAGTTCGTGCAGGCTGAAAGGCTTGATCATCAAGTCGTCGGCCCCGCGGTCCAGACAGCGGACGCGCGTATCGACTTCCTGACGGGCGGTGAGCACCAGCACCGGCAGATCCGCGTCAAGCGCTCGCACTTCTTCGAGCACCTGCTCGCCATCCTTGATCGGCATGTTGAGATCGAGGACGGTCAGGTCAGGCAACTCCTGGCGAAATGCCTCTACCGCAGCGGCTCCATCGTAGGCCAGTCGGACACGATATCCGTCGGCCTCCAGACCGCGACTCAAGAACAACCCGAGCGCTTTGTCATCTTCGGCAATCAATAACCTCATGGCGACCTTCCTCTTTGAGCAGCGTCCTCAACCCGCAACGCTTGCCTGCTCCGCGTTCACATCCATCCGGCTTAGCTTGTGCTAAGGAACGGCTCTCCATTACCTTCACGCGTGAGGAAATGAAACTCAATAGTTGGAGCAGAGAAAGAAGACAGGGTGATTCCAGGAACGGAACTGAGGCAGGGAGAGTTCCCAAAATGGTGAGCGAGTGGATAGCCCGAAGGCCCCGGATTCGCTCACAGCTCAAGATGCCAGGCCGCGAGCCGCTATGGCAATTGAGCAGCGCAGCTGGGCTAGCGATCTCGACTATTCTTGTTTGCCCGCGATGCCGCTTTCTGCTCATACATCCTGGCATCGGCCCGGTCGAGAAGTTCCTTCATGGTCTCTCCAGTTTGCCGCTCCGCCAGGCCGATCGAGGCGTCAACGCGGAGTTTCCTGGCGCCTGAGTTTCCCGGCACCGTGTAGTCCCCGCACACCCACTTTCGCAGGCGATCAATCTGCGCCGTGGCCTCCGCGATGCCGCAATTGTTCAGCAGGAGCATGAACTCATCGCCTCCCCAGCGCCCGATGACGTCTGTGGAGCGGCATGCCGACCGCATCTCTCCTGCAAACTGCTTAAGCAGTTCATCTCCCACCAGATGACCATGCTTGTCATTCACTCGCTTGAATTCGTTGATGTCGATGATGGCTACGCAAAACGCCTGGCCGGCATGAAGGGACTGCTCTATCTGGTCTTCCACCCAAAGTCGGCTTGCCAACCCGGTAAGAGAATCGCGCGAGGCAATCTCTTCTGCTTTTTCCAGCCTTGTCTGGTAGGTCGAGACTTCAGCTCGTAAATGATCGATCGCAGCTTTGCCTTCGGCTGCAATCTTCTCAATCGTGGTCTTCAGAGCCGAGGCGCTCTTCTTGATCGACTCCCGGATTTCCGTCAGATCTTCCAGGTTGGCGATGCCGTTGAGCTGCGTCGTGACCTCGTTGATCTGCTCGGCGCACCGCTGATCCCGTTCGCCTGCCGACTCTGCGGTGCGGGCCATCACCAGCAGGATCTCCTTCACTTCGCTGGTCTGCTGCCTGTTGTGCATGGCCGCGCGCCTGCCCCAGCCCTGCAGTTGCTCCCGCACATGGGATTCAGTGTCCTCGACTGTCCCGGTGGAGACTAGCCTGCTGAGCTGCTCTCCCAGCATTCTCAGGTTCTGCTTCAATTCTTCGCCCAGAGCCGGGCAGACATCCAGGCTGCAGTTGCCCATCTCATCCAATGCGGAGCAATATGCGGCAATTGTCATGGGCAGAAGAGCGCTGGTTTCCCGCTCGCCGTGCCCAACGGACCCCGTTTGCGTCTCCTCAAGGTATCGTTTGATCGAGATCATCTGCCCTCGTGCGCATGCTCCCGTCCGAAACGTTAACGCGCGGCTATACCAGTTCTGTTTATCGGGTTCTCCTCAGCTTTCTTTAATCCCTCCTTGCATCTCTTCAGTATCCGCACACCTTTCGGGAGCGCCTTCCAAAACCGATTTTTCGAGTGCAATATAAGATAAAAAAGAAAAAGCTGTTGCGATTCGCCTTTTATTCGCTATAATGCGCGCATGGCTGTTACCCGAAGGCAAAAAGAGATTCTCGACTTCCTTGAGTCGTTCGTAACGCACAACGGCTACTCACCATCGTTTGAGGAGATTGCGCGCGGCATGGGGCTGAAGAGTTTGGCTACTGTGCATAAGCACATTACCAACCTCGAAAAGAAGGGCCTGCTGGACCGAGTGCATAACCGCAGCCGTTCCATCGACGTGCTACCGCCCGGGGCGCGCACCCGCTCGAGCGACCGTTTGCCCTTGGCCGGGAGAATCGCCGCAGGGCTTCCCGTCGAGGCGATTGAAACTCCGGAGAGTATTTCGCTGCACGATGTGGTGGGTAACCGGGATGTTTTTGCCCTTGAGGTGCGTGGCGACTCGATGCGGGACGAACACATCATCAACGGTGATTATGTGCTCGTGGAGCGTACGCGCACGGCGCGCCAGGGTGAGATCATCGTGGCGTTGGTGCGCGGCTCCGAAACCACGCTCAAGCGCTTTTACACCGAGGGCAATCAGGTGCGGCTGCAACCGTCCAACGTGGAGATGAGACCCATATACGTTCCCGCAGCGCAAGTGGCTATCCAGGGCCGTGTGCTGGGTGTGCTGCGCAAGTACCGGTAAGCTACTGTCACTGTATGTCACCCTCTCAAGACGACAGAGGCCCGGCTCACTCGCCGGGCCTCTCCATACCGTCAATCTGCGGTTGTCGGTGAACTGTCGTCACACCAGCAGCCGTTGAATCTTCTCCTCAATCGCGTCCTGGGGCTTCCAACCCTCGCTCTGATCGGCCACTTTGCCGCCTTTGAAGAACAATAGCGCCGGAATGCCGCGAATGCCGTAGCGCGATGGCGTCGAGGGGTTCCCGTCGACATTTACCTTTGCAACCTTCAATTGGCCTGCGTATTTGACGGCCACTGCATCAACAATCGGTCCCATAGCCTTGCACGGACCGCACCATGCTGCCCAGAAATCTACCAGGACCGGCTGCTCGCTTTTGATGACTTCCTGCTCGAATGTTGCATCGCTGACTTCCAGAACTCCTGATCCCGCCATGATCCTCCTCGCACAATTACCTTTTTAAAGTGTACCCGTAACAGGCCATTCATGAGATGTGGCGCAGGCTGGAAAGTCGCAAATCGCTACTTGATTATCAACAGAAGACCCGGCGCCTATACAAATAATGCCGCACCCCTTTGGGACACTGTAAATGAAATGGTCCGCTATAGTCAGAAGTAAATAAGAAGCGCCCGGATCCCAAAAGGAATCACGGGCGCTAGAGCAGCCCTCCCCCAGAACTGCCCACAAAGAGAATTTAGGTGTTCCGTGAGCGAATAGCAAGCAATCTTGAGTAATAAAAGAGGTAACCAGCGGAAGACAGATATACCGACCAAAAAGTAATGCAGAAATAGCGGCTGCACATATCCTTGTGCCATCAGAAAGAAGTAGTTCCATCCGGTGGCTCGAACTTAGTGCCAGAACAAGGTAGCTTTTGCAGTCCACGATTCAGGCTGAAAGCCCGCTGATTGCCTCAAAAGATTGACTCGCTCCTGCGGGCTCAAAACGGCAGACCTTGAGCTCCGGCTCGGCCATCCCTGCAACCGCCTCGCGGATTGCGGCCGTCGCAACGGGAACGCTCTTCTCGCTGTCGACGATGACCAGCACGGAAGGCCCAGCGCCGCTCAGAGCTGCTCCCAGAATGCCATGCTCTCCGGCCAGCGGCAGCAGACGAGGCAACAGCGTGCAGATGGACGCGCGATAGGGCTGGTGAATACGGTCTTGCATCGCGATTCGGAGCAAATCGCCCTTTGCCTGGGCAAAAGCAAGCCCGAGCAGCGACACGGATTGAATATTGGCTACCACGTCTGCCCGCGAGTAATTGGCAGGCAACATGGCGCGCGCCTGGCTGGTAGGCAACGGCTTGGCGGGAAGAACGAGAATAGCCCGCCATTCGGCAGGTGGCGCAACGCGGGCTACCTTCACCCGTCTGCCCTCGCAGGCGGCGGCTATAAAGCCACCCAGCCAGCAGGCTGCGGCGTTGTCCGGGTGGCCTTCCAGCGCAGTCGCTTCCTCAAGAATGCGCTCCGAACTCCAATCGAGCCGGCCAAAATGCACGGCAAGCGCAATGGCCGCCAGCCGTCCTGCCGCCGACGAACCGCAGCCCATCCCAAGTGGAATGTCGTTGACCATTTGAATCGACAGAGGAATCACCGGCCGCCCGTTGCTCTTCAGCAGATTCTTATAAATCTCCAGGATGAGATTGTTCTCCAGGCGGGAACAGTGTTCCCGGTTACGGCCGGTTACGGCAATGGAGAACTCTGCAGCCGACGTGGCCTCGATTTCCAGATAGAAGTCGAAAGCTATGGCCGCAGTGTCGAAGCCAGCGCCGAGATTCGCTGATGTAGCTGGCAAGCGCAACCGGATACTGCCTCGATTTGCGTTCATGGCCTCGCTCATCCGACTCTGTCCTTGAGCGCAGCCAGCACGGAAGCCGGGGTAGCCTCAACGCTGATCGCGTTGCGCTGCAGACTGGCAATCTCTTTTTCCAAGCCCGCGGTCTCGTCTTTCTCCAGCAATGTCCCGCGGTGGAAGTCGATGGTGTAGTTGGCGTCCTTGAGCGTGTGGCCGGTCAGCACCAAAACCACGGTCTCTCCAGAGGCGACCTTGCCCTCGGCGCGCAGCTTCTTCAACCCCGCCAGCGTAACGGCAGAGGCTGGCTCGCAGCCGAGCCCCTCGCTGCCCAATTCAGCCTTGGCGATGGCGATTTCAGCTTCGGTCACATCCAGGCACCAGCCTCCTGTGTCCTGAATAGCGCGCACGGCCTTGCGCCATGAGGCTGGATTGCCAATGCGAATGGCAGTGGCGCGGGTGTGGGCTTCAACAGGTTCCAGCGAAGTGGCTTGATGCTCATTGAAGCAGCGTACCAGCGGATTTGCTCCCGCTGCCTGAATCACCGAGATCTTCGGCATCTGCGCTACCAAACCCAGCTCAAGTAGCTCGCGGAAGCCCTTGCCGAGCGCTGAACTATTGCCCAGATTGCCGCCGGGAACGATCAGGTGGTCGGGCACGCTCCAGTCGAAGGCTTCGGCAATCTCGAAGGCGGGTGTCTTCTGGCCCTCCAGCCGGTAGGGATTGACCGAATTGAGCAAGTAAATGGGCGCTTCCTTCACAATCTGCGTCAGAAGCTTCAGGCAGCCATCGAAGTCAACCTTCAACTGGCAGGTGAGGGCGCCGTAATCCATGGCTTGCGACAACTTGCCCCAGGCAATCTTGCCGTCGGGAATGAGTACAAGGCTCTTGAGGCCGGCGCGCGCGGCATAGGCGGCCATCGAAGCCGAAGTGTTTCCTGTCGAAGCACAGGCTACCCACTTGAAACCGCGCTCCTTGGCCACGCTAATCGCGGCGGTCATGCCGGTGTCCTTGAACGAACCGGTGGGATTCATTCCCTGATGCTTGGCGTAAAGCTGGTCGATTCCCAGGGCCTTGGCCGCGCGGCGCAGTTGATAGAGCGGTGTATTGCCCTCGCGCAGTGTTACTACGTTGCCAAAGCTGTCCAGGATGGGCAGCAGTTCGCGGAAGCGCCAGACGCCGGAGTGGTCGAGCTCCTCAGAGGAGCAGCGCCGCTCGCGCCAGAGCCATTTGAGCGCGCCGGGATTGGGCCGGTCTGGCCCCCCGCGCTGGCCCCAGCCGGGGTAAACCACTTCAAACAGGTCTCCGCACTCGACGCAGCGAAAATCCGGCTGAGCTTCCGCGCCCGAGATCCGCGCCCCACATCCAAAACAGCGTAACTGATGCAAATTGTCGTTCATGGCTACTGTTAGGTTATCAGCCACGAGCCAGTTTTGCTGCGCGGCGCATGGGGCTTAGCCGAGAAACGCACCGCAGGAGCACAACGCGCGTTCTTATACCATTCTCGAAAGGAACAAACGGGAATGCCGACTCGTATACCATTCACGTGAGAGCAGCGAGCGTATTGCCCAGCAGACCAACAGACTTTTTATCAAGCCGCCTTTTCGACCTGACACGCCGGATCAAGGAGATTGACCCGCAGTTGTCGCGTGTTCTGGTTCCGTGGGTCGTGGAGCATTCGCGATACCTGCCGGGGTTCCTTCGCCTTGCGCGAACGATCGGGCAGTCGAAGCGCGCACGGGCCCGCGCGCTTGCCGACGGGGTACAGGTGCCTCCGTTCCTGGTTCTCAGCGTCACTTCCAAATGCAATCTGCGCTGCATCGGCTGCTATGCCGGGGCGGTAGGAACCGTTCGCAGCGCGCCAGTGCAGCCGGGACTCGACCTCCGCGACTGGTCCAGAATCGTGAACGACGCGGTTCGGCTGGGCGTGATGGCGTTCATCATCGCGGGCGGCGAACCATTCATGCTGCCAGGCATTGCGAAGCTGTTCCGGGAGCATCCCGACAGGCTCTTCCTTGTCTTCACCAACGGCACTGCTCTCGAGCCGAGTGATTACGAGATTCTGAAGAATTGTTCCAACACTGTGGTCGTGGTCAGCCTGGAGGGCGATCGCGATCTGACCGATCATCGCAGGGGCAAAGGCGTCTTTGACCGGGCGCTCGGCTCGCTGGACAAACTGCGTGCCGCTGGAATTCTGACCGGCATCTCCGTCACAATTGCGTCGGAGAATGTCGAGTACTGGACCGAACCGCGGAACCTCGACGCACTGATTGCCCACAGCGGGCCGCTGGCGATGTTCATCGAACAGATTCCCACCAGCGGATGCGAGAACGGCACGCCGATGACGGAGGAACAGCGGACACATTTCCGCAAGACCGTCGTCGAGTACCGGGATCGCGCGACTGGAGGCGCTTTCATCATCCATTCGCCGGGCGATGAAGAGACGCTGGGAGGGTGCGTCTCCGCCGGGCGCGGCTTCGCCCATGTGAATCCGAGCGGCGACGTGACGGCATGTCCTGTTTCCGCGCTTGCGACACATAACGTGAGAAGCTCAAATCTGCGCGAGGCCCTGGCCAGTCCGCTCTTCAACATGATCCGGGAGAACAAGCATCTGCTCGAAACGGAGGGACATCCCTGCGGGCTGTCAGCGCACGCAGAGGAGCTGGAGAGCATGGCGAAAGGCCTGGGCGCTTACCGCACTGGAGGTCCTGAGCCTGCGGCACAGGACCGTGGATGGCCTGTCGCAATCCAGTGATTGAACGCCGCAAGCAATTGCGGTTTTTCATGCACAGTTTCTCTGGTCGAGAGAAGCGCGTAGCATCGGAGCCATGCGCATGATCTGGCTCATCCCGATGGCATCTTTCTTGTTGACTGGAGCGGCGTCCCTGGCAATTGCGGACGCCACTCAACCACAGCAGTTGTCCGAATCTGCCGTGAGCAGGGATTCCGATGGGGATGGGTTGAGCGATGTGCTGGAACAGACGCTGCTGGAGCGTTTTGCGCCGACGTTTCTGGTGAGCCGCAAGGATTGTTCCAATGTGCCTGCACTGTTTGTTTCCGGCCAGACCAAGCCCGTGGTGCAGACGGAGAACAGTACCATTTATGGGCAAGCAACTCCGCAGCGCTCCGAAGGAGGAGCGGGGCGGTTTATCGAGCTTCATTACTATCACCTCTGGAGCCGCGACTGCGGACGCATGGGGCATGCACTCGATACGGAGCATGTTTCTGTTCTGCTGAAGCGGGGCAGAAATGAATCCGACCCGCGTGAATGGAAGGCTGTGTACTGGTATGCGGCGGCGCATGAAGATACCGTGTGCGACGCCAGCCAGGTGGCACGCGCTTCCACGCTCCATGCGGAAGACCGTGGAGCGAAAGTCTGGATTTCGCAAGGTAAGCACGCCTCGTTTCTTAACGAAGAGCTTTGCCGGCATGGCTGCGGGGGCGATCTATGCGAGCAGATGGAGCCGCTGGCGGTGTCTGCGATTGTGAATCTGGGCGAAAATGGGAAGACGATGAACGAGACGCTGTGGAGCGCCTCTCCACGATGGCCGCTGGCCACCAAGATGGGGCGGTCTGATTTTCAGCCAGCAGCCCTGGCAAGACTGGAGCGCCTTCCCAACTCAGACATTGCGTGGGTGAATCCGTCCATGCGCCCCGCACAATCGACGATTGCAGCCGGTGGATCGACTGTGGACGCGATTGAAACCAGCCATCGCAATACGGATTCGGCTATTTCGCTGGCGGGCGACGCAACCGGTGGCGCGCTGGGTACAACGTATCGCAACGTGACAGGAGCGCTCGGAAAATCAGCACGCGGCGTGGGCAAGTTCCTGCGCCACGAACCCGCCTCAAGCACCAAGAAAGACGATCCGCATTCAAGGACGGAGATTCCCTGAAGAATGAGTTGCCTCAGCGCTCGGGGATAAGCCGAACACACAATCAGAAGCCCACCATCACAGGTTCCATTTCCAACTGAATTCCGAAGCGGGTTTCGACGACGGTGGTGATTTCCGCGGCGAGGGCCAGGATGTCCGACGAGCTTGCTCCGCCGCGGTTGGTGAGCGCGAGCGTGTGGCGCGAGGAGATGGCGGCGGAGCCAAGCGTATAGCCCTTGGTGAAACCGGCCTGCTCGATGAGCCACGCGGCGGGAACCTTGACCCAGCCCTGATTTCCAGCTTCGGGCCCAGCGGGAAAGCGCGGAGGTTCTTTTTCGCTGCCGGTTGCGATCTGGCGGAGTTGATCCTCGCTGACCACGGGGTTTTTGAAGAAGCTGCCCGCACTGTGGCAATCAGGGTCGCCCTCGACCATCAACATTCCTTTCGATTGGCGGACGCGGCGCACGACGGCGGCCACTTCGGCAAGGCTGGGTTCCCTGCCCTCTTTCTGCCCCTCCGCCAATGCTCGTTGCAGGTCGGCGTAGCGCACGGTGGGCGCGCCGCCAGGGATGAGCCGGTAGTCCACGCGGGTAACGACATAGCGCCCGCGATCGACGGAGTTGAAGCGGCTGCGGCGATAGGAAAAGCCGCACTCGGCGGCGGGAAACTCGACGAAGCTGTGCTGCTGAAGATCGAAGGCGCGGACGCGCTCGATGGCTGCGGCGACCTCCTGCCCATAAGCGCCGACGTTTTGAACGGGCGTTCCACCGACCGTGCCGGGAATACCTGCCAGGCACTCGACGCCGGCGCAGTTATCCTGGACGGCGCGCTCGACAAAGGCGTCCCAGTCTTCGCCGGCGGCGGCGCGATAGATTGTTTGGCCGGGAGGGTGTGGCGCGTCCTCGACAGCGATGCCGCGCAGGGCCATGCGAAGGACGAGGCCTTTGAATCCGGCATCGGAGACAAGCAGATTACTGCCGCCGCCCAGCACGAAGAGCGCTACGCCGCGATCGCCCGCCCAGGCAGCGGCTTCATCAATCTGCTCTTCGCTTACGGCCTGGACAAACCAGCGCGCAGGGCCACCAATGCCGAAGGTGGTGAAGGGCGCGAGCGGCTTGTTCTCTTCAAGAAGCATCGGTTAAAGGCTACACCACGGAATGAAGCGTGAATCACTCGCACTCGGCGGTCCTGGACAGTTTCTGCACCTTGCTGTGATTGACCGAATAGAAGAAATATACGATGAGCCCTATGGCCAGCCAGATGATGAGGCGAGCCCAGTTTTCCCAGCCAAGAGAGCACATCAGATAGCCGTTGACCAGAATGCCCAGGCCGGGGATGATTGGCAACCAGCCTTTGCAGAAGATTCCAGGCGTATGAAAAGGCCTTGGCTGATCGGGCGCCTTGATGCGGAGCACGATGATGGATGCGCAGACCATGACGAAGGCCAGCAGCGTGCCAATGTTGACCATCTTGCCGATCTTGTCGATGGGGGTGATGGAGCCAACGCTGGCTGCGAGTAGACCGACAAGGATGGTGTTCTTCCAGGGAGTGTGGAACTTGTGATGGATGGCGCCGAAAAACTTTTTGGGCAAAAGGCCGTCGGAAGCCATGGCGTAGAGAACGCGAGTCTGCCCGATGAGCATGACCAGCATCACGGAGGTGAGGCCGGCCAGCGCGCCGCAGGTGATGATGTTGGAAGCCCAGAAGATGTTGTGATCAAGGAACGCATAGCTGATGGGCGCCCCGATGTTGACTAACTGCCAGGGAACCATGCCGGTGAGCACGGCGGCGATACCGATATAGAGGATGGTGCAGATCGTGAGCGAGGCGATAATGCCGATTGGCAGATCGCGCTGGGGATTCTTGGCTTCCTGCGCGGTGGTCGAGACCGCGTCAAAGCCAATGTAGGCAAAGAAAATGTAACCTGCCGCAGTGCCAATGCCGGCCAAGCCCATTGGAGCGAAGCTGTGCCAGTCATGGCCCCAGTTAGCGGGATGCACATAGAAGGAACCAAGAGCCAGTACAAACAGCACAACCGCGACCTTGACGATGACGATTCCCGTGTTGAACTTGGCGCTCTGCTTGATTCCTACCACCAGAATTGCGGTGATGACCATGGCAATCAGGAAAGCCGGCAGGTTGAAACCAAGCTCCATGCCGAAAAAATGCGGCGCATTCAGCAACTGGTGGGCACGAATCGTGAGCGCCGCGGAGGGAGAAGCCATAACTCCCTGCAACGCATTCAGAAATCCCTGGGAACCCGAGACAAGTTCAGGGTGCGTTGTGGCCAGCAATTCGCGGGCAGCCGTCTCTTTTGCAACGGCTAGCCCGGTCCAGTGGTCGTAACTGATCCAAAGCGGCAATTTGATGCCGAACATTTTAAGGAATTCGATGAAGTAGGAAGACCATCCAGAGCTGACCGTGCTGGCGCCCATGGCGTACTCGAGGGTCAGGTCCCATCCGATGATCCAGGCGAAGATCTCGCCCAGCGTGGCGTAGGAATACGTGTAAGCCGAACCGGCCAGCGGAATCATGGCGGCGAATTCGGCATAGCAGAGCCCGGCGAAGGCGCATCCCAGGCCGGAGAGGACAAAGGACAGCATGAGTCCGGGGCCAGCGTAATGAGCTCCCAGGCCAGCCATCACAAAGATGCCCGCGCCGATGACCGCGCCAACGCCAAGGGCCGTCAGCGATACGGGACCAAGCGCCCGCTCGAGATGATTCTCCCCTTCTTCCTGCGCTTCGGAAACGATCAGGCTGAGGGGCTTCCGCCGGAGAAGATCTGCCATGCGAGTGAACTACTCCTTTGTTTGCATGCTGGATGGAGTTTGCTTCTCCCGAGGGGACCAGAAAAGATAGACGGGAATACCGAGCAAAACCAATACCAAGCCCGGCCAAGTGTACTGGGGCTTGTATCTCAATAGTACGACACAGATGCATGCGGCCATCGCAATATAGAGCGCCGGAAGAACCGGGTAGCCAAGCGCCTTGTAAGGCCGCTGCGCGTCTGGGCGCTTGAAGCGCAACACGAAGAGGCCAACGATGGTGAGGATGTAAAAGACGAGCACTGCGAAGATGATGTAGTCCAGCAACTGGCTGTAAGAGCCGGAGACGCACAGCAGCGTGGCCCAGGCGGCCTGCACGAGCAAGCCCGCCGCGGGAGTCTTGTAGCGCGGATGCAGCTTGCCGACGGACTTGAAGAAGAGGCCGTCCTGGCTCATGGCGTAGTAAACGCGCGCGCCAGCCAGCGACATTCCGTTGACGCAGCCGAAGGTGGAAATCAGAATGGCCGCGGCCATCAGATAAGCGCCGCCGGAGTGGAAGATCGGCTCAAGCGCCGCCGTAGCCACGCGATCTTCGGTTGCATATTGGATGCCGCGCGCCATGACGGTTGCGCCGTTCGGGTCGCCGTGCAGAGGCAGAACCAGCAGGTAGCCCAGCGACACCAAGAAATAGACCGCGAGCACAAAGCCCGTGCCAAGAATCAGCGAGAGCGGAATATTGCGCCTTGGATTTTTCACCTCGCCGGCCGTGAAGGTGATGTTGTTCCAGGCGTCGGCGGAGAAGAGCGAACCCACCTGCACCACGGCCAGAATCACCAGCGCGTTCACGAGCACCATGGGGCCGCCCACGCCCACTTGGACTGAATGCAGAGAACTCCAGCCGGCATTCTTCCAGAACTCGCTCCCGCCGGGGCCGAAGTTGGCGGCCAAGGCCGTTGCGTTGCGCCCGACGGTGAAGGCCAGCAGAATCAGAGCGGCGAGTGAGAGAGCCTTGGCAGTGGTGAAGATATTTTGGATCAGCGCGCCGAGCTTCACGCCGAAGATGTTCACAATAGCCAGGGAGATGACGACGACAATGGCGGTCAGATTGGCTGTATTGACGCCAATCTCCATGTTGCCCAGCACCATCGGCCCGACTCTGAGAGCGGGTACATGGGCGATGTGCCACAGCCAGTTGGACGCAGAGATAGCGGGGAAAAAGACGCCGAGGAACTTGCCGAAGGCTGCTGCAACGGCGGCGAGAGTGCCTGTCTGAATGACCAGAAAGAGCGTCCAGCCGTAGAGAAATCCCCAGAGCGGCCCCAGCGACTCGCGCAGATATATGTATTGGCCGCCTGCTTTGGGCATCATGGCTGCCAGCTCGCCATAGCTGAGCGCGCCAATGATGGTCAGGAGGGCTGTGACAACCCAAGCGCCCAGGAAAAGCGCCGGTGAACTGGTGCCGCGAGCGATGTCGGCATCGACAATGAAGATGCCGGAGCCGACCATCGAGCCGACGACCAGCGCAGTCGAGGAGAAGAGGCCGAGGCCCTGCACCATCCTGGGAGCATTGGCAGGGGCTTCGGAGGGAGAACTGGGATTGGAGACAGGGATCGTCACTTGAAGCAGGATACTATGCTGAGTTCCGCCCATACAGCCGAGTCAGAGCGGATTGGTCAAAGTAGCTCTGTAAAGCGCCAGGAACCGCGTCACCATAAGGTATGAAAAAGATAATCCTCGGAACCATTCTCGCCTTCTGCCTCGCAGTACCTCTTGCAGTGCCATATACTGCGCAGGCGCAGGTTGTGGTGGTAGTACATCCCCACCATCACCATCACCATCATCATTACCCACATCACAACTAGTAATCGACTCAGACAGAGGTCAAAGAAAGATCTGGCAGGTTTCGCTTACCAATGCGCCTCCCTTCTGGCGCATCGGTAAGCGAGATTGTGTTCGCCAGCGCTCATTCCAACTCGGCCAGCCAGCGGCGGAACTCTGCCGCCGGGTCTGGCTGACGGAAGAGAGCGCCAGCAATGGCTACCAAAGTGGCTCCGGCAGCGAGCGCGGCGGGAGCCGTGGCTAGAGTGATGCCGCCGACGGCCACCAGGACCGGCCCGGGACCTGCTAGTTCGCGCAGACGCCTCACACCTTCTATCCCTATTGGAGGCGCGGAGACCTGCTTGGTGCGCGTCGGGAAAACCACGCCAATGGAAAAATAGTCCGCCGGGGTCTCCAGAATTCCTGGAACCAGAGCGGCGCCGCCGCCGAAGGTGCCGATGATTTTGTCCGCGCCCAGCAGTTGCCGTGCCTGAGCCGGAGTCAAGTCGCCCGAGTCCACATGCGCTCCGTCAAAGCCAATCTTCTCAATCAGATCAGCACGGTCATCGAGAATCAGCTTAACCTGTCCTGCAGGCAGCGCCGCACGAAGAATCTCGGCGTCGGCCAGCAGTTCTGCATCCGCTCCGGTCTTGTTGCGGTATTCGAGCAGGGTGACGCCGGCCTCGGCCAGTGAAGCGCCCAGCCGGTACAGAAACTCAGCTCGGCCAGTGGCTGGAATGAAGGAGACATCGAGAATCGGATAGATTTTGGGAAAAGAGTAAGACATGGAATCAGGATAGACCATAGGAGAACAAAAGACAGGGAACAGGGAACAGAAAGCGCCCAATCCGCTCACTCGGTCACTGCTCAGATCAGGATTATCGGTTTCCCACCCATGCGCCAGAAAAAAGGCGCAAAGGTGGGGCACGGAGATGAATCGACGAGTCCTGGACTCAGTTTCCGATTCTCTGTTGCTGTTCCCTGCTCTTCCCTACTTCGAGTCGGCGGAGGGGCCGTAGGTGCCGGGGATCGGCTTGTTGAGCAGGCGCAGGTAGACGCCCAACTGAGCGCGGTGATGAATCATGTGGTTGAGGACACAGGATCGCCAGATAAAGTACTTCGTATTGTCGAGCCAGGCCTGACCGCCAGCCACGAGCTTCCAGTTGTCGTTCCACTTCTCGGGCGCGAAGCTGGCCAGCGTCGTTTTGGCCTCAGCTGTCTCGTGGTCAAAGCGCTCCAGCAGAGCCGCTTTGGACTCGGGAATGTATGAGTCGCCCTTATGCTCCAGTTTGTCCATGGTCAGCGTTGAGACTGCCCACTTCCCTCCTAGCTCCGCAGTATGCCCCGCCAATCGGCCCAGGGTCATGGATTTGGTGTGGGGTTTCCAGGTGAAATCGGCCTCGGACGGAATCGCATCCAGCATTTGGCGTGTTTTGGCGATCTCACTGTCGTATTCAGCAATCAATTCCTTTTGAAAGTCCATTCAGCAACCTCCTGTGCTACGAAGCAAGCATAGTCGATTGGGGCGGAAGATTGAAGAAGCAATGATCAGTCTTACCAGTTATGCTTCCGCCAAGATCGTTTAGCGAAAGCGCGTGGAGGCAAAGGCTGAGGAGAATGCTTCCTTCCAGCCTTTGACGGGGTTGCCTGCCGGGTCAAGCTCGGGCGGCGCAGAGCCTTGTGGCGGCACATTGACGGGCAGCGGCAAAACAGGCGGCGATGGCTTGTCGATTTGCAGGTAATTTCCGTGCTCGAACTCCCAGTCATCTGGAATCCTGAAGGGCGCCTCGAAGTTTACGGGCCATGGCTATTGCAGTGCCGCAATGGCTCAGCACCGCGCGCCACCACAGATGCCCTTCGTCGATGATGCCGGCCATCAGGTCAGATCGCTTATGCCGGGTTTGACCTGGACTCGGCTCTTTTGGCCAGGAAGTTCTCCATGAAACTGGTGTTGAAGTTGCCAGCGCGGAAGTCGGGATCGGCCAGAATCTCCTGGTGCAGCGGGATGGAGGTGTCGATGCCCTGCACAACAAACTGGCTGAGGGCGCGCTCCATCTTGGCGATGGCCTCTGCACGGTCACGGCCATGGACGATGAGCTTGGCAATCAGCGAGTCGTAGTAGGGCGGGACGATGCCCTCGGCATATTGGGCTGTGTCCACGCGCACGCCGTTGCCACCGGGCACGTTGAAGGCCGTGATCTTGCCGGGCGAGGGGGTGAACTTGACGGGGTGCTCGGCGTTGATGCGGCACTCGATGGCGTGGCCGCGGATTTCAAGCTTGGGAGGCAGAATGTTTTCCAGCCGTTCTCCGGAGGCAATAAGCAACTGCGCCTTCACAATGTCCACGCCAGTGATGGCCTCGGTGATGGGGTGCTCGACCTGGACGCGGGTGTTCATCTCGATGAAGTGAAGTTGCCCTTCCGCGTTCATCACGAACTCGACCGTGCCGGCGTTCTGGTAGCCGATGTCGGTCAGGCAGCGGCAGAGGGTCCGGCCGATCTCCTCGCGCATTTTGGGCGTTACCTGCAACGAGGGCGCCTCTTCGATGAGCTTTTGATGGCGGCGCTGAATGGAGCACTCGCGCTCAAAGAGCGCAGCCACATTTCCGTGCTCGTCGGCCAGAACCTGGAACTCGATGTGGCGCGGGTTCTCGACAAACTTCTCCATGTACAGTTCGCCGTTGCCGAAAGCGTTGGCAGACTCGCTGGAAGCCGCATGGAAGAGATTGGGCAGCTCCTCCGGGGCGCGCACGATTCTCATGCCGCGCCCGCCGCCGCCAGCTTTGGCTTTGAGAATGACGGGATAGCCGACCTCTTTGGCACATTCCAGCGCCTCCTCGGCCGTGGCAAGCACGCCATCGGAGCCGGGCAGGATGGGCACCTTGGCCCGCTTCATGGCCTGGCGCGCCTTGTCCTTCTCGCCCATGAGCCGGGTGACCTCAGGCGGGGGCCCGATGAACTTGATGTTGGAGGCGCGGCAGACTTCGGCGAAGTTGGCGTTCTCGCTCAACAGGCCATATCCGGGATGGATGGCGTCCACGTTGGCGATTTCCGCAGCGGAGATCACGGCCGGCACGTTGAGATAGCTCTCCGCTAGCCGCGGTGGGCCGATGCAGATGGCCTCGTCGGCAAAGCGAACATGCAGCGAGTTGCGGTCGGCCTCGCTGTAGACGGCGACCGTGCGAATGCCGAGTTCCCGGCAGGCGCTCATGACGCGCAACGCGATTTCGCCACGATTGGCAATGAGGACTTTACGAAACATGGATGAACCTTTGAGCGGGGTTAGCGTTGTTAGGGGAGTTGGCGGAGCTAGTCAGGGCGAACGCCGCTAACTCCGCGGTTTCCTTACGCCAGCCGGATGGAAAAGAGAGGCTGGCCGAACTCGACGGGCTGGCCGTTGGGAACAAAACACTTGACGATTTCGCCGGCGGCGTCGGACTCAATCTCGTTCATCAGCTTCATGGCCTCGATGATGCCAATCACCTGCCCCTTGGCCACGTGATCGCCGGGAGAGACAAACTGTGCTGAGCCGGGCGAGGGCGAGCCGTAGAAGGTGCCGACCAGAGGCGACTTGACGATGTGCAGGCCGGCGTCCGGATCAACCGCCGGAGCCGCTGGAGAGGCCGATGCCGCAGACTGAGCGCCTGTCTCTGCGTTCGCAACTGCGGGCGGAGCGGAACCAATCAGATGCGCCAGATCGCCCAATCCCGCCGATGAAGCCTCCGACTGGTTGAATTTGAGACGGAGTTTCAGGTCTCCCCGATCCAGATCGAACTCGGCAACCTGATATTCCTTGAGAAACTCAATCAGTTGTTTCAAATCTGCGATGTCTTGTGTTTTCATTCGTTCCTTGACTCTCCCGCACGGAGGCGGGATGGGTTTGTTCAGAGTTCAATCAGAGCCTTGGGCGCCGGGGTGAGCACCTGGCTTCCGGTTTGGGTTACAGCCACAGTGTCTTCGATGCGAATACCGAAGCGACCGGGCAGATAGACTCCGGGCTCAATGGTAATCACCATGCCGGGAAGCAGCCTGGTTTTCTCTCCGGCGCCGATACGCGGCGGCTCGTGAATCTCCAGGCCGACTCCATGGCCGGTGGAGTGGGAAAAAGCTTCTGCCAATCCCGCCTTGCGCAGTACGCCTCGGGCTGCCTCGTCCACCTCTGCGCAGCTTGCGCGCGGAGCTACTGCGGCTACCCCGGCCTGCTGCGCCTCCAGCACCGCCTCATAGGCTGCGCGCTCTTCGGCCTTCGGCCTGCCCAAGTGTACGGTGCGGGTCATATCCGAGCAATAGCCTTTGAGGATCACGCCGAAATCCATCACCACAAAGCCATCGCGAGGCAGTTTGGCGGCAGTGGCGTGGCCGTGCGGCATGGCCGAACGAGCGCCCGCGGCGACGATGGTCTCGAAGGACATTCCCTCGGCGCCCAGCAGACGAGCCTGGTGCTCCAACTCCGCGGCGACCTCAATCTCGGCCAGGCCGGGCCGGATGAAGGTCAAAATGTGCTCGAAGAGCTTGCAGCCCATCAGAGCCGCATCGCTCATCAGCGTTAATTCGTCCTCGTCCTTGACCATGCGCAACGGCTCGACAAGCGGAGCGGCCAAGGCGGAAAGAAAGTTGCGGCGAAGGCGCGCGGGCAGCGCGGCCTTCCAGCGGGCGAGATGTGCAACGGTAGTATTGGCGGGGTCGAAGCCGGCGAACGCGACGCCGGACTGCGCGGCCAGCCACTGGACGGCTGCCTCAGAGACGGAGCGGGAGACGATCTCAATCTCTGCGGCGGAAACCTCCTGGGCGGCCTGTGTTGTGTAGCGGCTGTCAGTAAAGAGGCGCGCAGCGCGGCGCGTGACGGCCAGCGCGGCGCTGGAGCCTGTGAATCCAGAGAGGTAGCGGAGGTCGGGAAGACTGGTGACCAGCAGGCCGTGAAGCCCGGCTTTGGTCAGACGGCGGCGCAAAAGGCCGATGCGATGAGAGTGGTCCACTCTTTGAGGATAAATCACAGCTACCGGAAAACGCTCCGTACTATCTCCACCAATGAGGGGATGTAGGCGAACTAGATAGCGATTGGCTTTTTCAACACGACATGGTTGCCAAGCTCATCTGCCCAGGCAGAGATAGCTTCCCAGCCTTCCGATCCCATTCGATTGAGAATCTCGACATAGCGGGCAAACGACTCATCCTTGTGCACGAAGATCGTATTTTTCTTGTACATCAGTTTCATTTGTGGCTCCTTTTCTGCGTCAGTTGGTTATATCCCTGCCCTTAGAACGCCGGCCTTACCGGCTTCTTCTGCTCGGGGTCGAGTTGGACGTCGGCGGCGTGCTGGTCGGACTGGCGGTCCATCCATTCGTCCAAGCGGGAGCGCTTGAAGCGCCAGCGGTTGCCCAGCTTGAAGGCGGGCACGAAGCCTTCGGAGGCGTATTTGTAAAGCGTGTCGGAGGAGATGCCGAGGTAATCCGAGGCTTGGCGAATATCCATGACCTCACGCACCTCGGGAACCAGCAGGTTGGAGCGGACGGCGGCGCTGCGCATGATTGCCTCCTGAAAGGACAGTTGTCCCGGACGAGATTCCGGCACTCCTGCCGGTAGTCTTGTATATAGCGCGGTTTCACCCGGTCTTTCAAGGGTTTTCAGGAAGTTTGGGGAAATTCACCGGCTTTTCAACTTCGCGCTGCGGCAACCTGGCAGATGAGCTGCGGCCGAAAACGCATCCGGTTGGGCTGGAGTCCGACCCCTATCCAATCCCTTGTGCTATTACGACAGATGGTGCGTGTTTTTTGTTGGCTGGCCGGTTCTGTGGTCAAAGACCTTAGTTTTGGTCGTCGCGGCGGCGGAGGGTGGGCTTGTCGTCGTCTGAGCTCGATGGGGAGCTGCCTGTCGATGAGCCGGTGGAATCGCCGGTCCCGGCGCCGGCCCGTCGCAGTGAAGGCTTTGCCCCATTCTTGGAGTCAGTGAGCCGGCGTTTGTTCTCAATACGCTCGAGCCGCGCCTTCACATCGTCAAACTCCGAGGTGGTTACCGTGTACTGATCCCGCGCTGGCAGGATGTGGGCAATCTCCTCCTGCGTGTGGAGGATGCGGTCGGGGGTCTGCGGGTGGTCGGCAAAGATCTTGGCGACAGAGCCAGGCTTGCGCTTCTCAAGAGCCTGCACTTTTTCAAAGAAAGTGATGAAGGCCTGGGGGTCGTATCCGGCGCGATACATGTATTGCACGCCCAGGTAATCGGCCTGCGCCTCGAACTCGCGGGAGAACTTCATAAAGGCGACGGGAAGGGCAATCGAGGAGCCTTCATAAACGCCATAGCCGGTCCAGCCGCCCACGAAAATCATGACCGGCACCATGCCGATCTGGGCAAGGTTCAGGCGGGTCATTTCGCGGGCCGCATGATGGGCGCAGACGTGAGCGATTTCGTGCGCCATGACCCCAGCCAGCTCCGCCTCTTCGTCGGCGTTCAGAATGAGGCCGGAGTTGACGTAGAAGAAGCCTCCAGGGAACGCAAACGCGTTGATTTCGTCAGAATCGATTACTTTTATGGTGAACGGAACCTTGCAGTCGGAGTTCTTGACGATGTTCTGACCGATGCGGTTCACATATTCAGTCACGACCGGATCGGTAATGAACCTGGTGCTCTTCTCGATCTCCATGGCGTAGGTCTTGCCCAGCCTGATCTCGCCGTCAGTCGAATACCAGTTCCACATTCCTCGACTGCCGATGTCGCGATTGCCAACGGAGTTTACGTCGTCGATCGAGCCGGACTTGACGTTGACCTTCTGGCTGCCTGGCTCGATTACCTTGTCCGGGTTGACGGCGGTGGCCGGGGTATCGCCCCCTATGGGGGTGGTTCCGGGCGCGGGCTGCTTTGAAGGCGCACTGGCCGGAGTGTCCCCTTCTACCGGCGTCGTTCCGGGGGCTGGCTGGGCCGTTGGATTATTGGTCGAGGAAGTGCTTGACGGAGGCGTACTCGAAGAGGAGGACTGTGCCCAAGCTATCGCGGTTAGCGCCAGCGTGAACCCAGCCAGCACGGCTGCCTTAGAAGCTGCCTGAACTGCCCTCATGACCTAACCTCCGGCACAATTCCATTCTCGCAGCCCAGAGTGCCGCGGCCTGAGCCGCATCGCTCGAATTGTTATACGCCAAGGTCCGGCCATTTGGCATCGACAGGAAGCAGAATATTGTGCGAGGGAGCGAAAGCCGCTGATGCAGGAAATATCCGCCCACAGAAAAGCCCCACCTTTGCGGATGGGGCTTCTGTGCTATTTGAGCCGATCAGCGGAAGGGGTTTGGCCCACCGCAGGGGTTCAGTCGTAGTATTCGAGGCCGAGGTGGGTGATCAGGTTCACGCCCATGATGTGCCGCAGGGTGTTCTTCAGCTTCATCGACTGGATGAACAGATCGTGCTCCGGATAGAGGCCGGGGGCGCTCTGCGGAGACTTCAGATAGAAGCTCAGCCACTCCTGAATGCCGATGGAACGCAACTCAGGCGTGCGCTTGGCCAGGTCCATGAACAGCACCAGGTCAAGAGCGACGGGCGCGGCCAGAATCGAATCGCGGCAGAGGAAGTTGATCTTGATCTGCATCGGATAGCCCATCCAGCCGAAGATGTCGATATTGTCCCAGGCTTCTTTCTGATCGCCGCGGGGCGGATAGTAGTTGATGCGGATCTTGTGGTAGAGATCCTTGTAAAGGTCGGGATAAAGCTCCGGCTGGAAGATGTAATCAAGCGAACCAAGCTTCGACTCTTCCTTGGTCTTGAAGGATTGCGGATCGTCCAGGACCTCGCCGTCGCGGTTGCCCAGGATATTGGTGGAGAACCAGCCGGAGACGCCCAGCATGCGGGCCTTGAAGGCTGGCGCCAGGACTGTCTTCATCATGGTCTGGCCGGTCTTGAAGTCCTTGCCGCAGATAGGGGCGGCGTTGCGCTTCGAGAGCTCAACCATGGCCGGGAAATCCACCGTCAGGTTCGGAGCGCCATTGGCGAAAGGCACGCCCTCGCTCAACGCCGCATACGCGTAAAGCTGGGAAGGAGCGATATCAATGTCGTTGTTCTCCATCCCCTTCTCGAAGGCCTCAATGCTCTGATGCACGGGCTTGGGCGAAATGAAGATTTCGGTCGAGGCAGCCCAGAGCACTACGACGCGGTCCACGGTCTTCTTGAACTCGCGGATGTCGGCCCGCAACTGCTCGGCCAGATCGCGCTTGTTCTTGCCCTTTTTCACGTTGGTGCCTTCAAGGCGCTTCACGTAGTACTGGTCGAAGACGGCCGGGAGCGGCTTGATCGTCTGCAGATAGGGCTTCAGTTGCTCCACCATATCCTTGTCCAGGACCTTGGCGTGAGCGGCCGACTCATAGACGTTGTCCTCGAAGATGTCCCAGCCGGTAAAGACGATGTCGTTCAGGCCAGCCAGAGGAACAAAATCCTTGATCATCGGGAAGTTATTCTCGGTGCGTTTGCCCAGGCGGATGGTGCCCATCTGCGTCAGCGAGCCGATCGGCTTGGCCAGACCGCGGCGTACAGCCTCGACTCCGGCGATCAACGTGGTGGAAACGGCGCCGAGGCCGACGACCATCACTCCCAGTTTGCCCGTTGCGGGTGCAATATTCGATGCTCCGGCTGCCTTCTGGCCGCCTTGTTCTTCAGTTCCCATCGTTTCTCCTAACTTCACTTTGATGGCTCCGGGTTCCCGGGCCGTTCAAACTTTCTTAAGGCAACCGAAACAGTTTACGCCTTGCCGAGCATCCTCGTCCTGTTCCGTCCCATTCGCCGCTCTACGCGGCTTCTGTCTGCCTGCCGCGCTTCAGGTGCTCCCACACAAACCACACGAGAGCTGCCACCAGCACGATCTCGACACCGAGGTGAAAGCGGTGAAAAGCCGCGTAAAAACGCGGGTCCGTATGCCATGCCTCGCCCAGCTTCATGCCTGCGTATGTCAGCGCGAAACACCATGGCCAAGAGCCCAAAAACGTATAAATGTGAAAACGAAGCTGCGGCATCTTCGCAATTCCCGCAGGAAATGCAATGAAGGTGCGCACCACCGGCAGCAACCGAGACAGCAGCACTGTGATGGAACCGTACTTCGCGAAGAAGACCGTCATCCGGTCCAGGTCGTGGTGGTTCATCAAGACCCATTTGCCGTAACGCTCGACCAGCGGCCGACCGCCCTTGGCACCGATCCAGTAGGCGAAAAACGAGCCCACGTTGCAGCCGATTGCCCCAAAGGTGGCGACCCAAAATAATCCAACCGGCAGGCCCAACCAGGTGGCCCCGGCGCCGAATCGCCCGGAGTAAACAAGAAAACCGGCAAAGGGAAGGATGATTTCGGAGGGCAGCGGAATACAGGCTGATTCGATTCCCATCAGGGCAACAATGCCGGCGTAGCCGCCCGTGCCGATTACATGGGTAACGAAGTGCACCAATAAAACGATGATCTTTTCGCTCATGCGCCTGTTCATTATATAAGGCCATGCCGGGGTTTGGCCCGTGGCATCGCATTTGCCGCATGGGATTTGCGCGCCAACACCTCGCTCTGCTCATTTTGCTAGGATCAAAGGCGTCCAGCAGAAGATCTGGAGGCTGGCATCAACGAGCGTTGATTTCGGGTCGAGCAATGTCTACGAAACGCACAAAAACCGTGAATGCTGCCAAAGCTGCAGCAAAGACACGCATAGTCAATCGCGCTCTTGCCGAGAACCGCGTCGCTGCGATTCTCATCGGGCTCGACGAGGCCTATCCCGACGCAGAGTGCGCGCTGAACCACCGCTCGCCATGGGAGTTGCTGGTGGCGACGATTCTTTCGGCGCAATGCACGGATGTGCGCGTGAATCTGGTGACGCCGGAGCTGTTCCGCCGCTTCCCTACCCCGGCGGCAATGGCCAAGGCAACGCTGCTCGAACTCGAAGCGCTCATTCGCAGCACCGGCTTTTATCACAATAAAGCCAAGTCGATTCAGGGCGCGGCGCAAATAATCGTCTCAGAATTTGGCGGGCAGCTTCCGCAAACACTGGCTGAACTCATCACTTTGCCCGGCGTGGCGCGCAAGACGGCCAGCGTCGTCCTGGGCGTCTGCTTTGGCAAGGCCGAAGGCGTGGTGGTGGACACGCACGTCTTTCGCATTGCGCGGCGGCTGGGGCTGGCCGCGGGCGACACGCCGCAAAAGGTCGAGCAAGTTCTGATGCGGATTCTGCCGCAAAGCCGCTGGATTGTCTTTTCGCATCAGATTATCCAGCATGGGCGCGAGGTCTGCGAGGCGCGCAAGCCCAGGTGCGAACGCTGCATTCTGGAGCAGATCTGCACGTCGGAAGACAAGACGTGGCGGAGTTAGCGGGGGTTGCCGAGGTGGGTTTGGATTTCCGGTTTCCCACCCTTGGCGCAAGAACAAAGACGCGCCAAGGATGGGGCCCAGCGGTACTTTGCAGAACCCAGCGAATACTACGACGCGCGGGTAATCTCGAACTGCAAGAGGCCTGGGTCTGAGCTGGGCGTCTGCTGAAATCCACAGTTTCGCAAGACCGCGATGGAGGCTGGATTTGCCTCGGTGGTGTGAGCCACGACCGTCTTTGCACCGAGCTGCCATGCGTGATCCACGAGCGATTGAACGAGTTCCCTGGCCAGCCCCTGACCTATCCATTGTTCACAGATGGAATAGCCAATCTCGACACTGCCCGCTTCATCGGGCGCACCTAGGTAGCCACCGCAGCCAACCAGAACAGGCGGCTCTCTGCCTTCAAGAATCGCGTACCAGCCATACCAGCCAACCGCCGCCGATCCACCCTCGATCGACTTTTCAAGGAAGAACTGGATCGCATCGCGGTCATATTCGCCAGGGGGCCAGTTCTGCGGCAGAGACACTCCGAGCAGAGCCGCAAACGCAGCCTTGTCGTCCAACTCCAGGCGATACGATACCGCAGTAGCCGGAGTAAGCCTGAGCCGAGCGGCCAGAATATCTTGCGAAGCCATCTCCGCATCATACAACGGTCGCTTTATGGATCGGGTCAACCGAAGCTAACATCCGAGTAACAGCAGCAAGCAGTCCAGGTATGTCGTAAGGCTCAGCCTCGGCCGCTGGCTCCCAGCCCATATCGACGAGCGTCTGGCTTGTGATGGGACCAATCGAGACTGCGGAGACCGCTGCAAAGGGCCATGCAATCCCAGCCACGCGAGCCGCTTCGGCCAGATGGGTTGCGCTGGAACTGCTGGTGAAGATCGCAGCGTCGATTCCTGCAGCCAGCGCCCGGCGCAACTGCTCCGGCGCGGCTTCTGGCAGGATGTTTCGGTATGCATCCACCACATCGACCTCAGCGCCCGCCGCACGCAGAGCGTCAGGAATCACGTCCCGTGCAACGGCAGCACGCGCCAGCAGAATCCTCTGCCCCACAACTTGCGCCTGCAACCCTTCGACCAGGCTTTCGGCCACATATTCTTCAGGAACAAAGGCAACTTGCAATCCTGCGTTCCGGGCTGCTGAAGCGGTCGCATCTCCGACCGTCGCCAATTTCGGCAAGGCCGTCGCTTCCAATGAAAGGCCCAGGGAAGTTGCTCGCTCGGCGAGCGCATGAACTGCATTGGCGCTGGTCAGGATGAGCCAATCGTAGCTGACAAGCTGGCGCATGGCCGCATCCATTGCGGCAAAGCTCTCGGGCGGACGAATCTCCAGCACGGGAACCTCGACCGGCTCCGCGCCCAGGGCACGCAGCCCATCGCTGAGTTTGCCGGCCTGATGCACGGCGCGGGTTACGAGAACCCGCCGCCCGGCCAGAGGCAGCAAGCTCATCGCGAACCACCCGCAGAGGCTGCCGCAAGAAGCTGCCCCGCTCCTGCTTCGAGCAGCATCTGCGCCGCCAGTTGGCCCAGCGCCGCGGCATCTGCGCTGACGTCAGGCGAACGATGGCGGGTTTCCCTATGATGGACGCGCACAGCCCTCCCGGTCTCGGGATCGGCGACAACGCCAAAGATTTCATCCCATTGATCCGCTTTACGGCCAACTGCCTGCTCGATGCCGGTTCGGCAGTAGATTCCGATGGGCACCTGACAGCCTCCGCCAAGCGCCGCCAGCGCCGCCCGCTCGGCAGTGACGGCGAAACGCGTCGGTGCGTCATCGAGCAACTGAAGCGCGGCGATTGTGGCTGCATCGTTCTTGCGGGTTTCGATGCCCAGAGCTCCCTGGCCAGCCGCAGGGCAAAACAGCCTGGGATCGAGCCGTTCGCGAACCCATTCTGTCTTTCCCAGACGGTCCAGGCCGGCGGCCGCCAAAAGAATAGCGTCCACCTGCCCTTCTTTCAGCTTGCGCAGGCGTGTGTCCACGTTGCCGCGAAACTCGATCATCTCGATATCCGGCCGCAGCGTCTTCAACTGCGCCCTGCGCCGCTGGCTGCTGGTGCCCACGCGCGCGCCATGAGGCAGGGCGGCAAGACTCTCATACTTCAGCGAGACAAACGCATCTCTCGCGTCCGCACGCGGCGGAATGGCTGCCAGCAGGAAGATTTCGGGCAAGTCAGTTGGCATATCCTTGAGGGAATGCACGGCCAGGTCTATGCGACCGTCAGCCAGCGCTTCCTCGATCTCTTTGGTGAACATGCCTTTGGAGCCAACCTGGGCAAAGGCAACCTGCTGCAGACGGTCGCCGGTCGTTTTGACGATCTCAATCTCGACGGAATGGCCCTGAACGCGGAACAGTTCCGCGATGTGGTTTGCCTGCCACAAGGCCAGTTGCGAGCCACGACTTCCGATGCGCAGCTTCATTTGTGGCCTACCTCGCTGGTCTCGTTCACTTGCTCGCACTCCGCTTTCTTTGTTCCAGAATTTGCCATCTCCGCCGGAGTGGCAGAGACCGCGGCGTCCTGATCGGGTTCCCCGCTGGCGCAGACAGGGAGCGACCAGGTCTCGCAAAGCGATTCCAGGCGCGCCGCATCGTTTTCGCGTGCAGCCTGCTTGAGCGCCTGCATGGGCGGATGAAGGAGTTTATTGATGAGCCCGTGGGTGAGCGCCTCGACGGCTTCAACCTGCTCCGCGCTGAGCGAACCCAGCCGGCACTGCATGCGCTTCAGCTCCGCATGGCGAATCTCCTCAGCCTGGCGTTGCAACTCCACGATGGCAGGAGATGCATTCACGGTGAGGCGCCACTGGTGGAAACGCTCGACTTCGGCGTCAATCAGCGCTTCCGCATTCGTGGCCTCGCGGCTGCGCTCAGACCTGTGCGTCGCGGCTATCTGTTCCAGGTCGTCGATGTCATAGACAAAAATGCCTTCCAACTCGCCCATCGCCGGGTCCACGTCGCGGGGCACGGCGAGGTCGATAAAGAACATGGGCTGATTGCGGCGGCGACGCAGGAAAGCCTGGCCGTGCTCCTGTTTGAAGATCGCGTGCGGGGCGCTGGTCGAGCTGATTACGATGTCGGCCTGGCCGGCGGTCTCGTAAAGCCGCTCCATCGGAATGACGCGCCCGCCGAAGGGCTCAGCCATGCACCGCGCACGATCGGGAGTGCGGTTAGCCACGAGGATGGTCCCCGCGCCCTGCTGGACCAGATGGCGTGCGGCCAGTTCGCTCATCTTGCCGGCGCCCACCAGCATGACCGTGCGGCCTTCGAGCGATCCGAAGATCTTGCGCGCGAGTTCCACAGCCACCGAGGCAATCGAGACCGAGTTAGCGCCAATCTCCGTTTCGCAGCGGACCTTCTTGGCGGCGGCAAAGGCGCTCTGCAACAGGCGCTCGAGTTGGCCAGCCACGGTACCCGAGGCGCGGGCCACGGCATAGGCTTCCTTGACCTGACCCAGAATCTGCGGCTCGCCTATCACCATCGAGTCAAGACTGGCGGCCACTCGGAACAAATGCTGTACGGCCTCCCTGTCGCGGTGTTCGTAGAGATGCGGGGCCAGCAACGCCGGGTCCAGGCAGAAGTACCGGTGCAGAAAGCCCGTCAGATCGGTAGAGGGCGAATCGACGGCGGCCAATATCTCGACACGATTGCAGGTGGAGAGAAGGATGCACTCGCTGACACCGGGCACGGCGGCCAGGGTGCGCGTGGCCTCCGGCAGATCGTCGCGGGAGATAGCGAGACGCTCGCGCAGTTCGATGGGCGCGGTCTTGTGGTTGACGCCAATGAGGAGAAGGCTCATCGCGGACCGTACCTGTGCACCTGGCTGAAAACATTGGCCACCAGCACACTCAACATTACAAGAAAGACTGCGCCGCAGAGCCAGGCTGCCTTGCGACCGCGGAGGCCTGCGGTGCGGCGGACCAGAAGCAGCGCGACGTAGGCGGCCCAGAGTACGAACGAAAGGATGATCTTGGGGTCGCAGAAGTAGGCTGCACCGAAGGTCTCCTGCGCCAGGACCGAGCCGATGACCAGACCAACGGTGATGCAAAGAAAGCCGAATTCGAGGGTGGCGCGGGCGATGCGCTCCAGCGTGTCGAGGGGCGGCAGCCAGTCAAGGGTAGAGGCTTCGCCAGGCGTGCGCTTGCTCTTTAGGCGGCGCTCCTGAAAGAGGTAGAGGACAGAAGCCAGGAGGCTGAAACTGAGGGCAACATAGGCCGCCAGCAGTGCGGCAATGTGGGCCACAAGCCAACCGATGCGCACACCTTCCGAAGGAAATGTATAGCCTCCGAGTCCCAAAGCAGGTACAAAAACCATGAGGAAAGTGACAGGCAAGGCGAAGATTCCAAGGGAGATCGCGTCGTAAAGCGACCAGACCAGAAGGAATACGGCGACAATGGCGAAGCCCAGGAGCGACTCGACCTCGCGGACGCCGACAGGCATCCAGCGATGAGCCTGTACGAGCATTTCAACGCACGAGACAAAGTGAAAGAAGAAGGCCATGCCCGCGAGGTGGACACAGACCTTACGCCAGCGCGTCAGCCCGTAAAGGACGGCCGGAAAAACGGCGACAGAGGCTGCCGCATAGAGGATCGCCGCAACTCGGAGCCAAAGCAGGTACATTTTCGACTCTCACCATAGTGGTGCAAACCAACAGTATACTGTGACGCAACTCACCAGGTTCGTCTGGAAGCTGACTTCACAGTGGTTGAGCAGTAGGAGGGAAACTGGCAGACCTGCAATCCGACACTTGAGGGGCTTTGGAGGGCGCTAGCGAGTTTCAAAAGAGGAAAATGTTAAACATGGCAATTGACCTTCTGGGCGCACCTGGGTCTTTGGCCTTGAAAAGGCACAGAAAAGGATTGCGGACTGAACAATCAGGGATATATGCTCGTGTCGCCGGGAAGGAAATGGAAAATCCGGCTTAGGTGAGAAAGCAACAAGGAAATCTCCGCTGATTTCCATTTTTTCTGGAGTCTTCAAGCGTGAGGAATCTCAATCCAGTCGTTCTTTCGACATCCCGTTAGGAGGGATCATGCCCGATTCAAACCGGTCAGGCCTATCTGACAATGCTTTAGGCGCAATCGCCTATATCACCTTTGTCCCAGCGCTCTTCTTCCTCGCTATCGCGCCCTACAACAGGAAGCTCTATGTTCGCTTCCACGCGTGGCAGTCCTTGATTCTGAACATCGTTGCACTCTGCATCTGGTGGGTTCTGGGCGCATGCACAGCGTGCGCCGCCTTCCATGGGCTTACTGCCCTCATGGTTCTCGATTGGGTGCGGATCGTGTTCATGGTTGCCTTTACTCTCCTGTGGATCTGGTGCGTAATCAGCGCGCTGAATGGCAGGCTGTTCAAGCTGCCGTGCATCGGCGCCTGGTGCGAGAGACAGGCCAACAAGTAACTGCCCGGAAAAACAGGCAACTTCTCGAACGGCCTCCTTGCGGAGGCCGTTCGCGTCATCTGCGGTGGGGCCAGCCGCGCATCGCGCATGGGGTTTCGTGGTTTCCCTCGTCGCGAAAGCTGGAACTGGGGCAGCCGCGCGCCCGCGAAGTCTACCGTACTGTATTCTGTTTCAGCATGAAAACGACCATCAAGGATTACTTCGGCCCACTAAGGCCTCCGTTCCTCATCATTAATCTCTCCTGTGTCGCAGCGGGAGCAGGAGCTGCGCTCTGGCGCAAGGGCTCGATCAGTTGGGCCAATGCGGCTTTGGCGCTTATTGGCGCAATTTGCGTCCATGGCGCAGTGAACTCCCTGAATGAATACTCGGATTTCCACACGGGGATCGATGTACACACGCAGCGCACGCCTTTCAGCGGCGGCAGCGGCACATTGCAGAAACATCCGGAAATGTCCGCTTATGTGCTTGGACTCGGGCTGTTGTGTGCTGCAGTGACGGCGGCGATCGGGCTTTATTTTATCTGGATAAGGGGCTGGGGCATCGCCCCTCTGGGAGTTGCGGGACTTGCGATTGCCGTTTTCTACACACCCTGGCTGACCCGCACATCGCTTCCCTGCCTGGTGGCGCCGGGGCTGGGTTTCGGAACCTGCATGGTGATGGGCACCGATTTTGTGTTGGGCGGAGGGTACTCGCTGGCGGGATTCGCGGCTTCGATGACGCCCTTCTTCCTCGTCAGCAATCTTTTGCTTCTGAACCAATTTCCGGACCTGGAGGCTGATCGAGCCGGTGGCAGGGGGCACTTTATCACCGCGCATGGCATCCACGCCGGGGCTGTTGTTTACGCCCTATTCTCGGCGGGAGCTTACCTGTCCGTGGTGATTGCGGTCGCAGCACACATTCTGCCGCCGCTCAGCCTGCTGGCTTTGCTGACAGCTCCGTTGGCTGTCCGCGCGTCGATGGTCGCGTTGCGGCATGGAACGGATCAGGCGAAACTGGCGCCTGCACTGGGGATGAACGTCATCGTCAACATCGTGACTCCGCTCCTGTTGGCTGCGGGGCTGATGCTGTCGCGCTGAGGGTTCGTGGTTTCCCAGGTCCCAAAATCGGGAACTGGGGCACCCAGATTTCAGATGTGGTCCACCCGCCAAAGTGCGCGTCAAGGATGGGGTACCCCCACCCGTATTTTGTAAATAAATTCCTTGTTTTCTAGAAGTTACGGGATGGGTCGCGCCGTAAAATCTTGAAAACAATGGAGTTCCCTGCAAAATCCTCCAGGATAAGGAGTTACGTGGAGTTTCGGCCTCTGTTGGCAGTTTCGGGCTGAAAGGCGACGCGAAGAGGACGTGCCGGGACGATCATTTGGAGGAAGACTTCCAAGAATCATTGTGCGACAAAGCGGGAAATAATCTGCAATCACCTGCGGTGGGGCCAGCGGCTCGCTTGTCGCTCGCATGGGGTTCGTGGGGTCCAAATCTCAAATTCGGGACTTGGGGCGCTCGAACTGAAGGCTGAGTACGAGACAGTTCTCTTCATCTGCATCCAGAAAGGCCTGGATGCGGGGAAATGCATCACGAAGCAGGAATCCGGCACGAACGGTGGTGCAATTGCCAATGCGCAGCCAGATCACTTTTGGCGGGCTTCCACGCAGAACACTCAACTCTGAAAAGTCGGAATCCTTGGTGACAATGGCAAAGCCGTTCTCCGCGGCGAAATTCCAAACCTGATCGTCGAGCGTGTTAACCAGTCCACAATCTTCCACGTGCGCCGAGCCCGGATAAAGGTCACTTATCGACGCAATCAAGCGCGGAGAGAGGTTTTCGTCCAGCAGGAGTTTCACGCGGAGAGAATCTCGAATTTGCGTTCGCGGTCGGCGGCAAAGGCCAGACAGGCGCGGATGTCCGATTCGCGCAGCAGAGGAAAGTCGGCGAGAATCTCAGCCTCGGTCATGCCGGAGGCCAGATAATCGAGCACATCGTAGACGGTAATGCGCAGGCCGCGAATGCAGGGCTTGCCACTTCGCTTGCCGGGTTCAATCGTGATGATGCCCGTATAGTCCATACGCCCTCAGGATAGGACAACCACCGCCTGGGCGCAAGCCACCTGCGGCGGGGCCAGCCGCGCTTCGCGTATGGAGTTCGTGGGTTCCCAGGTCTGAAAAGCGAGTTCTGGGAAACTCGGCTATCGGGCCCTTGTGGCCTCTCACTCTTCGCCAGAAAAAAGCAAGGATGGGGCATCCGGCGTCTGTCTACTCTCCGTGCACCTGCACGCTCAAGTAGCGCTCGTAGCCAACTTCCTTGATCTGGTTCCGTTGCGCTTCCAGCCAATCTGTGTGAAATTCTTCGTCCCTCAGATTCGCGGTAAACAGGTCGGCGCTTCCATTGTCTCCCTCGGCCCGTGCCAGTTTCACAGAGTCGTTGTAGGTCTTGATCGCGCTGATTTCAGATTTGAGGTCATTCTCCAACTGCTCCTTCACCGTCTTCCCGACCTTGACTTGCGTGGGCCCGGTCATATCCGGAGTCCCTTCCAGGAAGAGTATGTGCTCGATCAGTTTTTCGGCATGCTTCATTTCCTCAATCGACAGCTTCTTAAGATATTTGGAAAGACTTTCGTATTTCCAGTTCTCGCACATCTCGGCGTGAATGAAATACTGGCTGAGCGCTGTGAACTCCTCTTGTAGAGCCTTATTCAGCGCAGCAATGACTTTTTCGCTTCCCTGCATGGTGGCAAATCCTCCAAAACATTCTTAAGGAGAATCTACTGTTGGAGAGTACCAACTGGCTGGTCAACTTTGCACAATGATAGTTGAATCAGTCCCTTGTCGCCTGGTTTGGGGGCTGGGAGATAAAAACAAGAGAAGGGTGCCACCTGCGGTGGGGCCAGCCGCGCTGCGCGCATGGGAGTTCGTGGATTCCCGCCCTTCACCAGAAAAGAGCGAAGGATGGGGCACCCGGTAGAGAGCGCGGTTCAGGCCGCGTTGAAGACTTCTACCTCGCGTTCGATGGTCATCTTCAATTCCAGGCGCGCTTTGGAAAGATCGTACATCTGCTGGAGGTTCAGCCAGAATTCGGGACTGTTGCCGAAGAAGCGAGCCAGACGCAGGGCGGTGTCGGGCGTGATGGCACGCTTGCCGTTAACGATCTCTCCGATGCGCGTGGCAGGGACACGAATCTTGAGCGCCAATGCGTTCTGCGAGAGGCCCAGCGGGATAAGGAACTCCTGGCGCAACATCTCGCCTGGATGCGTAGTAACGCGCTGAAGATTCCATCCGGCAGCAGGTCTTTCAATGGTCATGATTGCCACTCCTTTCATGCGCCCTTAACAGCCTCATGTAAAAGCCGAGGATGTCGAAAAAACATCCTTCAAGGTTGTTAATGGTAGTCCGCAATTTCCACCTCATAGGCTCCATCCACCTTCCACACGAAGCAGATACGATATTGATCGTTCACGCGAATGCTATGCTGACCGGCCCGGTCTCTCTTCAAAGCCTCGAGACGGTTGCCGGACGGGAAGCGCAGATCACTCAGATCGACGGCGGTTTCGAGCTGGTCGAGCTTGCGGTTGGCGACATCGCGAATCGACGCCCAGCGTTTGCTAGACCCCGTTTCAAAGAGCTTCCTTGTTTCGCCGTCCTTGAAGCTCTGGATCATTCATCGTCAGAGTATAACTGAGCGCGTTCTACGTCAAGCAGTATACAGATGACGCACGAATTTGTGTCGTGTTTTCCTCAAGCAAAGGCGCTGGAGCGAAGATTCCGGCGCAACGCGCAATCTGGCGGCGGCTAGAATCGACTGTAGCCATGACCGAATTCACGCACTTGCATTTGCATTCCGAGTACTCGCTGCTGGACGGGGCGAACGACCTGAAAAAGCTGACGAGCCGGGTGGCGGCGATGGGGCAGAAGGCCGTCGCGATGACCGACCACGGGAACATCTACGGGGCGGTGCATCTTTTCGACGCAGCCAAGGCGGCGGGGATCAAGCCGATTCTGGGCTGCGAGCTTTACGTGTGCAAGGCAGAGGATCACCGCGCCGAGGCGCAGAACGACCACTACAACCACCTGATTGTGCTGGCAGAGAACGAGGACGGCTACCGGAACCTGATCCGGATCACCTCGGAGGCTTCGCTGCACGGCTTCTACCGGAAGCCGCGCATCTCGAAACAGTATCTGGCGGAGCACGCCAAGGGACTGATCTGCATGTCGGCGTGCCTGTCGGGCGAGGTGGCCGAGAATCTGACGGCGGGCAACTACGATGCGGCCAAGGCGGCGGCGCTGCAGTATCAGGACATTTTCGGTCGGGGCAACTACTACCTGGAGATTCAGGATCAGGGGTTGGAACAGGAGCGGAGGATTCAGAACGACCTGTTCCGGCTGGAAAAGGAACTGGAAATTCCGCTGGTGGCGACCAACGACTCGCATTACCTGTGCGGCGAGGACTCTCATGCGCACGACGTGATGCTTTGCGTGCAGACGGGCTCGAAGGTTCACGACGCGGATCGCTTCCGCTTCGACTCGGACCAGTTCTTTGTGAAGAGCGGCGACGAGATGGCGCGGCTGTTTCCGGATTCGCCGGGGGTTCTGGCGCGGACGATGGAGATTGCCGAGCGGTGCAACTTCAAGCTGCACAAAGTGCACAATCCCTGGCCAGAGTTCGCGGTGCCCGAGGGGTACACGATCGACAGCTACTTCGAGCAGATCTGCCGCGATGGCTTCAAGAAGCGGATGGCGACGGCGGTGCGGCAACTGGAGGAGCGGGGACAACTGCGCTCGACACTGGAGCAGTACCAGACGCGGCTGGATTACGAAATTGGCATCATCAAGCAGATGAAGTACTCGGGCTACTTCCTGATTGTGTGGGACTACATCCAGTATGCGAGGGACCACGGAATCCCGGTGGGACCGGGGCGCGGCTCGGGAGCCGGATCACTGGCGACCTACTCGATGGGAATCACGAACATCGATCCGCTGCAAAACGTGCTGCTCTTCGAGCGCTTTCTGAATCCGGAGCGCGTGTCGATGCCCGATATCGACGTGGACTTCTGCATGAACCGGCGGGGCGAGGTGATCGAGTATGTGACGCGCAAGTACGGGCGCGAGCAGGTGGCGCAGATCATCACCTTCAACACCATGGCGGCCAAGGGAGCAATCAAGGATTGCGGGCGGGCGCTGGACATGCCATACGGGGAGGTGGACCGCATCGCAAAGCTGATTCCGGGGACGGTGGGAATCACCATCGACGAGGCGCTAAGGATGTTCCGGAACTGAAGAAGGCATACGCCAACGAAGCGCCGGTCAAGGAGCTGATCGACACGGCGAAGAAGTTGGAGGGGCTGACGCGCGGATCGGGGGTTCATGCGTCGGCGGTGGTGATTGCGCCGCGTGCGCTGACCGAACTGGTGCCGCTGGCCAAGACCAAGAACGACGAAATCGTGACTGCCTACGACATGAAGTCGATCGACAAGATGGGCCTGCTGAAGATGGACTTCCTGGGTCTGACGACGCTGACGGTGATCGACGATTGCCTGAAGCTGATCGAGAAGAGCCGGGGAGAAAAGCTGGACATCGAGGCGATTCCGATGGACGACCAGGAGACATACGAGAAAGTTTTTCAAAGCGCGCTGACCTCGGGCGTCTTCCAGTTCGAATCGAATGGGATGCGGGACATGCTGCGGCGCTACAAGCCGGACAAGATCGAGGATCTGACGGCGTTGACGGCGCTGTTCCGTCCGGGGCCCATCCAGGGCGGAATGACGGACGACTTCATCGAGCGCAAGTGGGGACGGCGCAAGGTGGAATATGCGCTGCCGGAGATGGAGAAGGTGCTCAAGGAGACGCTGGGGGTCATCGTCTACCAGGAGCAGGTGATGCAGATTGCCAACGTACTGGCCAGTTATAGCCTGGGCGAAGCCGACCTGCTGCGTCGGGCGATGGGCAAGAAGAAGCCCGAGGAGATGGCCAAGCAGCGGGACCGCTTCATGAGCGGCGCGGCGGCATTGGGACATCCCAAAGACGTTGCCGGAGAAGTCTTCGACCAGATGGAGAAGTTTGCGGGCTACGGCTTCAACAAGTCGCACTCGGCGGCCTACGGGCTGGTCTCGTACCAGACGGGCTACCTGAAGACGCATTATCCGGTTGAGTTCATGGCGGCGCTGCTGACTTCAGAAACTTCAAAGCCGGAAAACGTGGTGAAGTATATCGGCGAATGCAAGGAGATGGGGATTGCCGTCGAGCCGCCGGACGTGCAGGTTTCAGGCGAAAAGTTTACACCGCATGGAGAGGCGATCCGGTTCGGGCTGGCGGCGGTGAAGAACGTGGGCGGGAACGCGATCGACTCGATTCTGAAGGCGCGCGGGGAGGTGGGCGGGCGCTTCAAGAGCTTCTGGGAGTTCTGCGAGAAGGTTGACCTGCGGTTGATGAACAAGCGGGTAATCGAGTCGCTGATCAAGGCAGGGGCGATGGACTCGCTGGGCAAGCGGGGGCCGCTGATGGCCGCGGTGGACAATGCGATGGAGCGCGCGCAGAAGGCGCAGAGAGACGCGGAGCAGGGACAAGCCGGGCTGTTTGGGCTCTTCGATGAAGCTCCCAAGGCGGGACGCGGAGGAGCAGAGGCTGGCGACGACCTGCCCAAGGTGCCCGACTGGGAAGAGGGCGAGCGGCTGGCGAAGGAGAAAGAGGTTCTGGGATTTTTTGTGTCTGGGCATCCGCTGGACAAGTACGCCGAAAAACTGCGCAACCTGACGAACGTGATTCCGGTGGCCGAAGCGCTGGAGCGCAAACCTCCGGAGAGGCGCTGGGGCGCGCCGGCGGACCCGGCAGACGACATTCTGGTGGCGGGAATGATTCTGGGGCTGCGGGTGCAAAAGAGCAAACGGGATCAGAAGCAGTATGCGCAGGCGTCGCTGGAAGATGCGACGGGCAAGATCGACATGATCTGCTTTTCGAGGGAATACGACAGGCTTGCAGGACAGTTGAAGATCGAGGCTCCGGTGCTGGTGCGGGGCGTGCTGATGGGCGACGAGGACGCGGCGCCGAAGATTTCTGTCAGCTCGATTCAGGCGCTGGAAGACGTGCAGGTGAAACTGCCGACGGGAGTGCGTATCCGCATTAACTTGGACCGCGCAACAGAAGAGATGCTGGCCAGCCTGAAGAGCGCGGCAGAGGCGGCTCCTGGCCCCGGCAAGCTGATGCTGCAGATGGAGAAGAAGGACGAATATGCAGTCATCCTGGAACCGGAAGGCATGAGCGTGGCGGCGGATCGCGGATGGGTGGAGCGGGTCGAGGCGCTGGTGGGCAAGGGATCGGTGCAGGCGCTGGGATAGAGCCGACACAAGGATCAACAGTAAAGGCATCTGTAAGGCAGGAATGTCGGAAACACTTTTTGGAGGGCTACGGCCGGGGAGGACGCAGCAGAGCGCGGCAACGTTCGCCAAAGGTAGGCACTTCCGGACATTCCGAATAGATCTGGCGGTTGAGGGCCATCAGCAACTGCACGGCCTGCATCTGCGGGTCGTTTGGGGAATAGGCGAGGCCCGTCTGCAAGAACTCGTCGGTAAGGTATTCGATGGCGTGGCCGAGAATGCTCAGCGCGCGGCCGGCCTGGGGAGTGATACGGCGACGGGGAGTGGAGTGCACGCGGGCGCCTGGCATGGCCGGGGCTGAAGCCGATATTACAAAACCTGTGGTCATGGTGGTTGCCATATTTTTTATTCTCAACCAGTTCTTCGACATAACGAGACAACTTGTTAAATTACGAAAGTAACGTGTCCCAAATGTGAACAAAATGTTCTTCATTGATGCCACTATGGGAGATGAGGATTATGAGTTCCTGGTTGCTTTATTTTTGCAACACCGCGACCCGCGAATTGAAAGATGGAATCCAAAAGAAACCGTCGAGGACGGAAGACCCACGTTTCGCGTCCTGGATTCATGCGAACGACTTCAGGAAGAGCGTCTCATACAACGATGGAATAATCTGCAAACGATGGCTTGACGGAACGAGGCTGAAAACCTAACCTCAATCAAGCATCCTGTTGTAGCGGAGCCGTTTGCGGCTTTGCTGAACCAGATGCAATTCCCCGGTAATTCTCTGGACTGGTCAACGATGATTCCGTATCACTGGCAATATCTCCCCCTGTTGCTGCAAATCCTGGCAGCCTTCGGACTGGGAGCGGGAATGGTGTCGGCCTCATGGTTCGTCGGACGGCATCGCAATAACGCGGCGAAACTGGCCCCCTACGAATGCGGGATTGAGTCCGTGGGCAATGCAAGGGGACGATTCAGCGTACGGTTTTACATGGTTGGGATGCTGTTTATCCTGTTCGACGTGGAAGTGGTCTTCATGATGCCCTGGGCGGTGGTCTACCGAAGGCTGCCCGCAATCACCGGCTCCCGATTCTTTGGATTCTGGGAGATGGTGGTCTACCTGGGCTTTGTGGCCGTGGGGCTTTACTACATTTTGCGCAAGGGCATCCTGAACTGGAGCCAGGACAAGGCAGACCTCTAGTATGAGCGAAGGGCTGAACAACACTTTGGAAGGAAGGGCAGCGGTTCTGGCTGGCCTTCCCGAGCATCCGGCGCTCAAGGCCCTGCTGGCCTGGAAGCCCGAAGCCCTTGTTGACGCGAAATTTGACCGGGGCGAGCTGACCCTGACCATCGCAGCCGAAGAGATTCGCGCGACTGCAGCCACGATGCAGGCGGCGGAGTACAACTTCTTCGAGGACATGACGGCGGTCGACTGGTTCCCTTCCTCGCCGCGCTTCCAGTTGAGCTATCACATCCTCTCGCACTCCTATAAGGAGTACATCCGGCTGTGCGTCCTGGTGGATGGAGAGAGCCCTGCGATTGACTCCATTACTCCGGTGTGGCCGGGCGCAAATTTTTATGAGCGCGAGGTCTTCGACCTTTTCGGCGTGCGCTTCGAGGGGCACCCTAACCTGCGGCGCATCCTGATGCCGGACGACTGGCAAGGATACCCGATGCGCAAGGACTATCCGGTGGAGGGGTATCGCTAAATGCCTGAACCAATTGGCACACCTATCCTCGAAGTGCCGGTAGCCGAAGGCGCGCAGGGTCAACATATGGTGCTGAACATGGGGCCGCAGCATCCGGCCACACACGGCGTTCTGCGCCTGGTGGTGGAGCTTGACGGCGAGATCGTGGTCAGGCTTTATCCGGAGATTGGCTACCTGCACACCGGCATCGAGAAGACCTGCGAGGCGAAGTTCTATCAGCAGGTGGTGCCACTCACCGATCGCGTCGATTACCTCAGCCCGATGGCCAACAACCTTTGTTATTGCCTGGCGGTCGAAAAGTTACTAGGCCTGGAGATCCCGGAGAAGGCGCAATGGCTGCGGGTGTTGCTGTCGGAGCTGACGCGCCTGAATTCGCATCTGGTCTGGCTGGGCACTCATGCCATGGATGTTGGGGCGCTGACCGTCTTTCTCTATACCTTCCGCGAGCGCGAAGAGATTCTGAGGATTTTCGAAGGCTTGTCCGGCCAGCGGATGATGACCAGCTACATCCGCATTGGCGGCCTTGCGCTGGAGCCGCCACTGGATTTCTTCGCACGCGTGCAGGGATTCATCCGCACCTTCCCGGAAAAGATTGACGAATACGAGAATCTTCTGACCGGCAATCCAATCTTCAGGAATCGTTTGAAGGGCGTGGGCTATCTATCAGGTATGGATGCAGTTGCGCTGGGCGTTACCGGCCCGTCGATGCGCGCTTCGGGCGTGGACTTCGACTTGCGCCGCGACATGCCCTACTCAGGCTATGAGAAGTTTCGGTTCCATGTGCCCATCTCGACGGATGGCGACTGCTGGGCGCGGTACGAAGTCCGGCTGGTGGAGATGCGCGAGAGCGTCAAGATGATCCAACAGGCGCTGGATGGGATGCCAGAGGGGGAGATCAAGGCCGACGCGCCGAAGGTTGTGCTGCCCGACCGGGAGAAGATGAAGACGCAGATGGAGGCGCTGATTCACCACTTCAAAATCGTGACGGAGGGATTCACGGTGCCCGCCGGCGAGGTCTACCAGTGCATTGAAAGCCCGCGCGGGCAAATGGGCTACTACGTGGTCTCGGATGGCACGGCCAAGCCCTACCGGGTGCATATGCGCAACCCGACCTTCGCCACTTTGCAGGCGCTGGAAACGATGTGCAAGGGCCGGATGCTGGCCGATGTGGTGGCCGTGATAGGCTCCATTGATATTGTTTTGGGGGAAATCGACAGGTGAAAGAGAAAGGGGGAACTCTTTTGACTGATTATGGGAAGCTTGCAGCCAAGGCAAAAGTGATTCAGGATGCGGAGCAATTCTCCGCCGACGAGAAGCACGGTCTGAGCATGGAACGGAGCATCTTCTTTGAAAGAGTGCGAACGCATCTGCTCGAGGAAATGACCAAGGCCAACGTGGAGCTTCACAAGAGGCAAGCTGTTGGTTTTGGCAGAAACCATATGCCCGGCTTCGATGATGAAGTCTTTATCACCTTTGGAACAGATCTGCTATGCAGAGTCACACTCGAAGTCATTGGGGGGGGATGCCGAATCACGGCCGTGATCAGCGGCCCTCCGAACGGCTACGAACTCTCGCGGAAGGAATATCCCTTCAACCAGGGAGATTCAAGCTCAGAGATGGCTCCCGCCAGAGGAGCGGAATTGCCGGGTGCGGGAGTCAGTCCTTATCAAATAGCAGTGAACATCATTTCCAGTGTCATTGTTGGCAAATTCGATTGAGTTTGTCTGGCTGGATGCATTGTGTTGGGAACGATCAACAGTTGTGGGGGGATTTGTGATTGATTACGTGAAGCTGGCAGAACACGCGAAAGCAAAACAGGAAGCGGACATACTGGAGGTCGAAAGACATAAGGAACTAAGAAACAACAGGTGTGCTTTCTTTGAACAAGTAAAGGCGCATCTGATTGAAGAGATGAACAAGGCGAATATAGAACTGCGCAAGAGAAAAGCCGCCGTTTTTGATCAGTATCAGTTGCCAGGCTTCGCAGACGAGGTTTTCATCACCTATGGAACAGATTCGCTCTGCCGAGTGGGACTTGGGATTCTGGGCGGAGGATGCCGAATCACGGCCATTATCAGCGGGCCGCCAAACGGATACGAAATCTCGCGGAAGGAGTATATCTGCAACGAGCAGCCAGTGGACTGCAAGGAGGTGCTGCCTGCCATCGAAGATCGATCACCTGCAATTCCGTCGTGTCCGGACGCCATTGCAGCGGACGTAATTGAAGGCATCCTTATTGGCAAATTCGCATAAGTTTGTTTTGACGATTTGCTTGCGGCGCGAAGATCGATGGAGTGGAGTGCTGGAGTTGATGCGATGAGCGATGAAACGATGACCATCTTTTCGCCTCATCTGGCGGCGCGGCTGGACGCGCTGGCGGCGAGGTACCCGGTCCGCCGCTCGGCTCTGGTTCCCATGCTGCTCTATGCCCAGGATGAGATCGGCTACGTTTCCCAGGCGGTCATTGCCGAAGTGGCCGAACGGATCGGCATCACGGAGCTGGAAGTGCGCAATGTGGCAAGCTATTACTCCATGCTGCACTTCAAGCCGGTGGGCAGGTACAAGGTGCAGGTGTGCACCAGCATCAGTTGCGCGTTGCGAGGGGCCGACGAGCTCTACGAACGATTTCAGAAGGAGTTGGGGATTGGGGCGGAGGACGTTACAACCGACGGCATCTTTTCTCTGGAGAAGGTCGAGTGCATCGGAGAGTGCGCCTGGGCGCCGGCCATTCAGGTCAACTACGACTTCCACGAGGAGCTGAGTCCGGCGCACGTTCCTGGCATTCTGGCCAGTTATCGCGGGAAATCCGGGGTAGGAGAGAAGACGCCCCATGCCTAGGCTGGTCTCGCATCCCCATGAAGTGAAGATTGTCAGCCGGCGCTTTGGCAAGGGCGCGGCCAACATTGACCGCTATCTGGAACTGGGCGGCTACGAAAGCGCCTGGAAATGTTTGCAGCAGGGCCCAGAGTGGATTATCTCCGAGATGAAGGCCAGCAACCTACGCGGACGCGGAGGGGCAGGCTTCCCGACGGGGCTGAAGTGGTCGTTTGTGCCCAAGCAGAGCGCGAAACCCAAATACGTGCTGGTGAACGGCGACGAGAGCGAACCGGGAACCTGCAAGGATCACCTGATCTTTCAGCACGATCCTCATGCGGTCATTGAAGGCACGATTATTGCGGGCCTCGCCATCGGCGCGAAGCTGGGCTTTATTTATCTGCGGGGCGAATACCGCGGCCTGCTGGAGATCATGGAAAAGGCCGTTGCCGAGGCCTACGCCAGGGGCTTTCTGGGTAAGAACATCTTCAAGTCGAATACAGAGTTTCAGATCATTACGCATACCGGCGCGGGCGCGTATGAAGTGGGCGAGGAGTCGGCGCTGATGGAGTCGCTGGAAGGCAAGCGGGGGATTCCGCGCATCAAGCCTCCCTTCCCTGCCGTCGTCGGGCTCTACGGCGGGCCTACGGTCATCAACAACGCCGAGACGATCGCCACGGTGCCGCATATCATCGCGATGGGCGGAGCGGCGTTTGCCGCAGCGGGCTCGCCGGGCAACGGCGGGACGCGGCTGTTCTCGATCAGCGGGCACGTGGAGCGGCCTGGAGTTTACGAGCTGCCCATGGGCTACAACCTGAAGAAGATGATTTACGAGGTGGCCGGCGGAGTGAGGGGCGGCCGCTCGCTGAAGGCCGTCGTTCCTGGAGGGTCTTCGACGCCGGTGCTGCTGCCGGAAGAGATCGACATCGGCATGGACTTCGACCAGGTGGGCAAGGCCGGCTCGATGCTCGGCTCGGCCGGCGTGATTGTCATCGACGACCGGACTTGCATGGTCGAGTTCGCGCTCAGGACAATCAGTTTTTATCAGCACGAAAGCTGCGGATGGTGCATTCCCTGCCGCGAGGGGACGGACTGGCTGAAGAAGACGCTGACGCGCTTCCACGCAGGATTCGGCGAGGCCAGGGACATCGACAATATTCTTTATCTGGCCGAGAACATGATGGGCCGGACCTTCTGCCCGCTGGGCGATGCGGCGGCGATGCCGATGGTGGCGTTCGTGAAGAAGTTTCGCTGGGAGTTTGAGGAGCATTTGGGCGGGAGGACGTGCCCGTTTGCAAGGCACGCGGAGTTGGCTGCGGTATAAGGGACGCTGGAGACGAATGGCAGACGTAACAATCACAGTCGATGGCAAGAAGCTGACAGCGCCCGCGGGGACGCTGCTGATTGACGTCTGCCGTAAAGCCGGCATAGAGATTCCGTCTTTCTGTTCCTATCCCGGACTGAGCCCGCAGGCTGCGTGCCGGATGTGCCTGGTGCGTCAGGAGAAGGTGGGCAAGCTGCAAACGGCTTGCACCACGGCGGTGGCCGAAGGACAGGTTTTCATCACCGATTCGCCGGAGATTGCGCAGGCGCGCAAGGCGATGCTGGAGCTGCTCTTGGGCAATCACCCGCTCGACTGCCCGGTCTGCGACGCCGGCGGCGAGTGCGAACTGCAGGACATGACCTTCAAATATGGCGCGGGCGAAAGCCTGTACACGGAGGCCAAGGAGCATCGCGAAGAGCAGCAGTGGTCGCCGGCGGTTTTTTATGACCGGCCGCGCTGCATTCTCTGCTATCGCTGCATCCGCGTCTGCGGCGAGGGGATGGACGTTTGGGCGCTGGGGGTGCAGAAGCGCGGCGTCGGCTCGGTGATCGCGCCGAACGGCAGCGACCGACTGGATTGCGAGCAGTGCGGAATGTGCATCGACATTTGCCCGGTGGGCGCGCTAACCAGCTGGTCTTATCGATACAAGACCAGGCCGTGGGAGATGAACCACGTGTCGACCGTCTGCACGCATTGCGCGGACGGCTGCAAGGTGACGCTGGGCGTGAGGCAGGTGAATCAGGGCTCCGAGATTGTGCGCGCCGACAATCGCGACAACAGCGGCATCAACGGAGAGTTTCTCTGCGCCAAGGGGCGCTTTGGCTTTGACTTTGTGGAGAGCGCGGAGCGGCTGACCACGCCTCTCGTGCGCAACAGTGAGGGCAAGCTGGAGCCGGCGACTTGGGAGCAGGCGCTGCGGCTGGCGGCGGGCAAGCTGAAGGAAGTGCGCGACGACCGTGGCGGCGAGGCGATTGGCGTCGTCGGCTCGAACCGTACCACGAACGAAGAGAACTACCTGCTGCAGAAATTTGCGCGGACCGTGCTGCAAACCAACAATATCGACCACGAGCGGACGACCGATTACGCGGCCTTTGCGCGGGCTCTGGCCGGACACAAGGGGACAGCGGCGAACCTGCGCGAGATCGCGACGGCCCCGGCGATTCTGCTGCTGGGCGGAAACCCGACGGAAGAGCACCCGCTGCTGGCCTGGATGCTGCGCACCAACGTGCGGCTGAACCGTGCGCGGCTCTATGTGGCGAATGCCAAGGCAATCAAGCTGGAGCGGCAAGCCAAGGCAACGCTGCGGCTCACCGCGGACGGCCACGCTTCCCCGTTCGTCTATGCGGACGGCAGCTATGTGACGCAGGACAACACAGCCTTTCGCGATTCCCTGCTAGCCGAGGAGTCGCTGCTGGTGATTTTTGGCGCCGAATACAGCGGTCAGGAGCTGGTTGATTTCGTTGCCTGGGGTTTGAAGCGGGGCAATGTGCGCTTTGCCTACCTGGGCGATAGCGCGAACTCGCGAGGCGCGGCGGACATGGGGTTGCTGCCGGAGCTGCTGCCGGGCTATGTGCCGGTCACGACGCCGGGCGCTTTTACCGCAGAGTATCGGGGGCTGCCGACCGCGCCGGGCAAGACGCTGCCGGAGATTTTCGACGCGGCTGGCAAGGGAGAGATGGGCGCTTTGCTGGTGGTTGGCGCCGATCCGGTCAAGAAGCACGGCATAGACCCAGCTGCATTGAAAAACACCTTTGTGATCGTTCAGGACCTCTTCCTGAGCGAGACAGCAGCGCTGGCCGACGTGGTGCTACCCGCGGCGAGTCTTTACGAGAAGACCGGCACGGTCACGAACACCTACGGCGACGTGCAACTGGCACGCAAGGCCGCCGACCGGGCAGGCGTCAAGCCGGATTTCGAGATTCTGGTGCGGCTGGCGGGCGCGATGGGCGCGGATGTGAAGGCGCTGGTGCCCTTTGGCAAGGGCGGCGTCACGGCCGACGTGGGCCAGTCGCGAGGCGCACAGGCCGGCGAGGCGGACAGACATGCAGTATGGCTGGCGGCCAACAACCTCGAACCGAAGCTGAGCCCCTTTGATCCGCTGGCGGTGCTGGACGAAATTGAACGGCTGGTTCCGGGCTATGCGCTGGATCGGCTGACTCTGCTTGGCGGAAACGATGTGCCGACCGAGCCAGGCTTTGTGCCGGTTGCGGCGCTGACCGGGAGTGGATTGATTGAGCCTGCTCACGACGGATTGTTTACCTCCGGGACGCTGGGCGAACACAGCGCGGCGCTGAAGGAATTGGAACAGCATCAAGCGCCGAAACTGGTGAAGATTCGGGTTGGGAAGTGAGAGGCGCGGTTGAGGTTCGAGGTCTCCCATCCTTTTCGCAAAATGCGCGAAAAGGATGAGGCACCCAGAAATTGTGCGGTGCTCGCTCAGGATGACGGCGGTAAGAAGAGAAGAGGCTGAAGAGCAGTGACGATTTGGCAGTTTATTTTGTGGAGCGTGCTGAAGGTGGCCGTGGTGACAACGGTGTTTCTGACCGCTGTTGCCTACACCGTGCTGCTGGAACGCAGGCTGCTGGGCCACATTCAGAATCGCTGGGGACCTACGCGCGTGGGTCCGTTCGGCCTGTTGCAGCCGCTGGTGGACGGGGCAAAGTCCTTTCTCAAGGAAGACATCATCCCTACCGGCGCCTACAAGCCGCTCTATGTGCTCGCTCCCATTCTCGCTCAGGCCTGCGCGCTGACGGCGATTGCCGTGATTCCCTTCGGCGAGCCCATTTCGATTGCGGGCAGCCCCCACCTGTTCCAGCTCGCTGACGTGAACATCGGCTTGCTGGTGATTCTGGGCCTGACATCGATGGGCGTCTATGGAGTCGCACTGGCCGGATGGTCGTCGAACAGCAAGTATTCGCTATTCGGCTCGCTGCGCTGCTCGGCACAGTTGATCAGCTATGAACTGGCGCTGGGGCTCTCTGTGGTGGGCGTGGTGATGCGCGCCGGAACGCTAAACCTGCGCCTGATTGTGGAACAGCAGGCAACCGAGGGCATGCTGACCTGGAACATCTTCGGCGGATTGCAGTTCGTGGCTTTCTGCATCTATGTGATGGCGGCCTTTGCGGAGACCAACCGCGCGCCTTTCGACCTGCCTGAGGCGGAAAGCGAACTGACCGGCGGCTATCACACCGAATACAGCTCGATGAAGTTCGCCATGTTCTTCATGTCGGAATACGGCAACATGATCAACGTGGGCTGTGTGGCGACGCTTTTGTTTCTGGGCGGCTGGACGAGTCCCTTCGGCGACCTGATTCCTCCGCCGCAAAACCTCGTGATCCATGCGCTGTTTCCCATTTTCTGGTTTGTGCTCAAGGTTTTTTGCTTTCTGTTTCTGTATATCTGGGTGCGGGGAACTTTGCCGCGCTTCCGCTATGACCAATTCATGAATCTCGGCTGGCGATATCTGGTGCCGCTGGCGATGTTGAACATTGTGGCGACAAGCCTGTGGCTTGCGTTTCGCTGACAGCGTGTTTCAAGACCTCGATGCAACTGTGGATTCGAGAATGTTCATTTTGAAACGCGCTCATTTACAATCGGGTTTGCCTGGTGGGATGAAACGATGCACCTAATCCTGTTTTTCGTGTTTGCCGGATTCTGCCTGGCTGGAGCGATCAACCTCCTCATCCAGAGCCATCCCATCAGCAGCGCTCTTTCGCTGATTGTGGTGATGACCTCGCTGGCCGTGCTTTATCTGTTGCTGGGCGCGGAGTTTCTGGCGGCGGCGCAGGTGATCGTTTACGCCGGGGCGATCATGGTGCTGTTCACCATCGTGGTGATGCTGCTGAACGCAGGCCGCGAGGCACGCACACTGGGCAGCCGCGTGGCGTGGGTGGTGGGATTCCCCGCGGTGGTCGCCATTCTGGCCGTGATTGCCACCGTGATTCTGCACTTGCAGGGAATGGGCGTGGCGAGACTGAGCGACGGCAGTACCTCCACGATCACCTCCACCGATGAATTGGGCACCGTGCTCTTCACCAAGCTGCTGCTGCCGTTCGAGGTCACCTCGGTACTGCTTCTGATTGCGATTCTGGGCGCGGTGGCGCTGGCACGGCCCGGCAATGGAGACCCGCAAGACAATAGAGAAAGGACGGCGGGCAAATGAATTCATTTTGGGCGCAGGATGTTCCGCTCTCCTGGTATCTAATGCTGAGCGCTGTTCTGTTTTCGCTGGGCGTGGTGGGATTCCTCATCAAGCGCAATCTGATCACCATGTTCATGTCGATTGAGTTAATGCTCAATGCCGTGAATCTATCCTTTGTGACCTTCGCACAGCAGTGGCACGCGGTGAAGGGGCAGATCTTCGTCTTCTTCGTGATGATGGTGGCCGCGGCGGAAGCTGCTGTGGGACTGGCCATCATCATTGCCGTCTTCCGCGCGCGAGCAACTTTGGCCGTCGACAGAATCGACCTGATGAAACTATGAACGTGTATCTTTGGCTGATTCCGCTTTTGCCCTTCGCGGGATTCCTGATCAATGGAATCCTGGGCAGACGGCTGCCTAAGTGGCTGGTAACGACGGTAGCGCTGCTGGCGCCGCTCGGCTCTTTCTTGGTCGTATTTGTCACTTTTAAATTCAGCATTCCTCAACCGGAAAATCCACATATTCCATACAATTGGCCCTGTTTCAGTCTCCCATACTCCGAATCACTCGACCAATGGATTAGCGCTGGCCAGTTGCACATTGATTTCCGCTTTGTGCTCGACCAGCTTTCGCTGGTGATGCTGCTGGTGGTCACCGGCGTCGGTTTCCTGATTCACGTTTATTCGGTCGGCTACATGAAGGACGACGAGGGCTACTCGCGGTACTTCTCCTATCTGAACCTTTTCCTCTTCTTCATGACAGTGCTGGTGCTGGCCGGCAATGCGCTGGTGATGTTCATTGGCTGGGAGGGCGTAGGGCTGGCGTCGTACCTGCTGATTGGCTTCTACTTCCAGAAAAAGTCGGCTGCGGACGCGGGCAAGAAGGCCTTCATCGTCAACCGCATCGGGGACGTCGGCTTCCTGATTGCGATGTTTCTGCTGGTGGCCAACTTCGGCACGCTGACCTTTAGTGAGATTGCCACCAAACTCGGCCAGGACCCCGGCTGGACGGGCGGCGTGGTCACCGTCATTGGCCTTTGTCTCTTGTTAGGCGCGGCGGGCAAGAGCGCGCAACTTCCGCTCTACATCTGGCTGCCGGACGCGATGGAAGGCCCGACGCCGGTTTCCGCGCTGATTCACGCGGCGACGATGGTCACGGCGGGCGTCTATATGATTGCCCGGATGCACGTGCTGTTCAACCACTCGCCTTTTGCGCTGGGCGTGGTGGCGACGGTGGGCGCGGCGACGGCCATTTTTGCTGCCACTATCGCTCTGGCGCAGAATGACATCAAACGCGTGCTGGCCTACTCGACGATTTCGCAGCTTGGCTACATGTTCATGGCCTGCGGCGTGGCGGCATATTCGGCGGCAATCTTTCACCTGATGACGCACGCGTTTTTCAAGGCGCTGCTGTTTTTGGCGGCGGGCGCGGTGATTCACTCGCTGGGCGGCGAGCAGGATCTGCGCAAGATGGGCGGGCTCTGGAAGAAGCTGCCGGTGACCTTTGCTGTTACGACGGTCGGCGTCCTGGCTATCGCCGGATTCCCACCTTTCGCCGGATTCTTCTCGAAGGACGCGATTCTTTACGCGGCTTTTTTGCAGGGGCCGAATGGGCGCTTGCTGTGGGCCGTGGGCGTGGTCACGGCGCTGCTGACTTCGTTTTACATGTTCCGGCTGTGGACCATGGCCTTCATGGGCAAGCCGCGCGGCGATGACGCAGTTCTGCATGAGAGCCCTTGGTCGATGCGCGGGCCGCTGCTGATTCTGGCGCTGCTCTCCGTCTGCGGCGGATGGATCGGGATTGAACGCGCGGGCGGCTGGCTCAATATGGAGCGCTTCACGGGCTTTCTGGCTCCGGTTGTTGGGGCGCGAGGTGCGGAGGGCGGCAGCGCGCAACTGGAATTGACGCTGAGCGCTGTGGCCGTCGGCGTGGCGCTGGTGGGCTGGCTGCTGGCTTATCTCTTCTACCGCGAAAGATCCACCATTCCCGCGCGGGTGGCTGGCGCTTTGCCTCATAGCTACAAACTGCTGGCCAACAAATACTACGTGGATGAGCTTTATGGGGCTGCGGTGGTCAAGCCGCTGCTCGGCGTTTCGAGATACTTCCTGGGGTGGGTGGTCGAGGTAGCCCTGCTGGGCGGAATCGCCTCGCTGCTTGCGGGTGGCGCAAGGTTCGCCGGGGCGATTTTGCAGTACTGGCAATCGGGGAATCTGCGCTCGTATGCGGCATGGCTGACAGCGGGAGCCGCGGCAGTGCTGCTCTTCCTGCTGGTTCCGTGGGGAACGGTCTGGCCGCCTTCGATGGAGTTTCTGTGGAAAGCGACGGGGCATTGAGAGAATGAACGCTATTAATAACTCGATTCTCACGATGATCCTGCTGCTTCCGCTTGTCGGGGCAGTCCTGGTGGCGATTTTGCCCGACCGCGGGAAGCTGGCGAACTGGATCGCGCTCGGTACGTCGCTCGTCACCTTCGGCCTGACGCTGCATCTGCCTGCGCACTTTATTCCTAACCAGAGCGGATTCCAGTTTGAAGTGAACTGGCAGTGGATTGAGCGTCCCGCGATTTTCTATCACGTAGGCGTGGACGGGCTGAGCTTGTGGCTGGTGGTGCTGGTGGGCTTGCTGGCGCCGGTAGGAGTGGTGGCTAGTTGGAAGGCGATCAAGGAGCGGCGCAAGGTTTTCTATGCGCTCTTTCTGGTGCAGCAGACGGCGATGTTCGGCGTCTTTCTTTCGCTGGATTTGATTCTGTATTACTGCTTCTGGGAGCTGTCGCTGGTGCCGATGGCGATTCTTATCGCCATGTATGGCCGCAAGAACGGACCCAAGGCCGCGCTGAAGTTTTTCCTCTTCACCTTCATTCCTTCGGCGCCGCTGCTGGTAGCGATTCTGTGGCTTTACGCGCAGACAGGCAGCTTCAACTTCGCGACGCTGCAAACCCAGATTGCCCACGGGAACTTCGGGACATGGCCGCTTTTCTGGGTGGCGATGGCGTTTCTCGTCGCCTTTGCGGTCAAGGTTCCGGTCTTCCCGCTGCACGGATGGCTTGCGGACACGTATTGTGAAGCGCCGGTGGCGCTGGCGATGGTGGTAGCCGGGAAGCTAGGTCTTTACTCGCTGCTGCGCTTCCACATCGGGCTCTTTCCTGTACAGGCGCGGGATGTGGCTCCGGTGATGGTGGGCCTCGCGGTGGTGGGCATTCTCTATGGCGCGTGCCTGGCGCTGGTGCAGCGCGACTTCTGGAGGCTAATGGCCTTTGCAGCGCTGAGCCATCTGAGCCTGATTACTCTGGGCATTTACGGACTCACGCTGATGGGCTGTGAAGGCGCGGTTTACCAGATTCTGAACAATGGCGTGGTGGAGGGCGCGCTGTTCCTGCTGCTGGGCGTCCTTTACGACAGCTTCTCGACCAGCGAGATCTCGGCATACGGCGGACTGGCCCGCAAGCTGCCGCGCACGGCCACCTTCTTTGTGATTGCCTCGCTGGCGATGATCGGGCTGCCGATGCTGGGCAACTTTGTGGGCGAGTTCCTGATTCTGCTGGGCACCTTCACGGGCGTGAGCAAGGGCTGGGCGATTGCCGCCACGCTGGGCGTGATTCTGGGCGCGGCCTACATGCTGTGGCTGATTCAAAGGCTTTTCTTCGGGACGGAGAGCGAACTGGCCACGTCGATGGCTCCCGAGGACCTGCGCGCAGGTCAGATGGCTGTTGTGTGGCCGCTGGCCGCGCTGATGCTGGTGATGGGAGTAGCGCCGGGGCTTTGGCTGCCTACCATCGAGAAGAGCGCACATCTTCCGCAATCGGCGGAGCGATGGAAAGGACCCGCGGTCGCGCCTCCTCCCGCTCCGCTGCAATCTGCAATGCCGGTTTCGGCGGATGAGGAGAGACAACGGTGAATCATGTTCCCGACATCCTCCGCATCCTTCCCGAGCTCATCCTCACGCTGACGGGCGTGGCCGTGATGCTGCTCGAAGCCTCGTGGCCCGCCGGACGGTCAAGGCGTCCGCTGGGCTGGGTTGCGGCATCCGGAACCATGCTTGCCCTCTGGGCCAGCCTGGGGCAGCTTGCTCTGCCGATGGGCACCGGCTTTTATGACACGGTCGAGACCAGCGCCTTCACAATCTTCTTCCACACGCTTATCTGCGGGCTTGTGCTGGTGGTGCTGCTGCTCTCGCTGGACACGCTGCCTGAGAATAGCCACCACCAGGGCGAGTACTACGCGCTGATTGTCTTTGGCGCAGTGGGCATGTGCCTGCTGACCGGCGCGGTTGAACTTCTGCTGGTTTTCATCGCACTGGAAATCTCTTCGATCAGCACTTACATTCTGACCGGCTATCGCAAGGAAACGGCGCGCGGACCGGAAGCGGCGATCAAGTATTTTCTGCTTGGCTCCTTTGCCACGGCATTTTTGCTTTACGGCATCGCACTGATCTTCGGAGCAACCGGCACGACGCAGATCTACGAGATTGCCCGCCTCGCGCCCACAGCGCCGAATCATTCGCTGATTCTGGCGGGCATGGGCTTGATGCTCGTGGGCATCCTGTTCAAAGTTTCGGCAGCGCCTTTCCACGTGTGGACGCCGGATGTGTACGAGGGCGCGCCGTTGCCTGTGGTGGCGCTGCTCTCGACCGCGCCCAAGGCCGCTGCTTTCGCGGTGCTGCTGCGCGTGGTCTACGAGATGCTGCCGACGCTGCGACCGGTCTGGTCGCCGCTGCTGTGGGTGGTGGCCGTGCTCTCGATGACCGTGGGCAACCTGGCCGCGCTGCGCCAGCAGAATGTAAAGCGCATGCTGGCCTACTCGTCGATTGCCCATGCCGGCTACCTGCTGGCGGCCTTCGCCGGACTTGGGAATAGCGGCATTGCGGCCGCCAGTTTTTACATCGCGGCCTATGCTGCGATGAACGTGGGCATCTTTGCCGTGATTGCGGTGGCCAGCGGATATGACGAGAAGCTGCCGTTGATTGCTGACTTCCGCGGACTCATCTACCGCTCGCCGCTCCTGGGCAGCCTGCTGATCTTCTTCCTGGCTTCGCTGGTCGGCATTCCCTTCACGGGCGGATTCCTGGGCAAGCTGGCTTCGTTTTCTGTCGCCATGGAGGGTGGCGCCGTTTGGCTGGTGATAATCGGCCTGTTGAACTCCGGGCTGGCAGCCGCATATTATCTGCGCCTGGCGCTGGCCGCGGCGCAACGCCCGATGGACGAGAACGCCGCCGCTCCAGCTCCCCTGGTGGGCGTTGCGGTGGGCGCGGCCTTGCTGTTTGCGGTTGTGGCGACGCTGGTGCTGGGCATTGTTCCCGGCAATGTACTCCATGCGACTGAGGCTAACGCACAGACGCTGCAAGCGCCTCCAGCACAAAGCAGCGCACCCAGCAATACAGTTGTGCCGCGCTAAATCGGATTGAGTAGTGAATCTCCGGAAACAGGCTTCCTTCCGGGAACTCTGGGTAGATTCCGCTCAAGCAGACTCTTGTAGAAACGCACGGTCCGGCCCAGAACTCGTCCATTGACATAGTGGCCGAGAACCCAGGCACGCGCGGCCATCCCCATGCGGCGGCAGCGCTCCGGGTTGCCGAGCAATTGAAGTACGGACTCACGAATGGCAGCCGGGTAACCAGGGGGAATCAACAACCCGGTAACCTCCGGCACTACGGCATCGCGCGATCCTGTGGCCAGGGTGGTTATGACTGGAATCCCGGTGGCCGCAGCCTCCAGAATGACGTTCGGAAATCCTTCCCGCCAAGTCGGCAGGACCATGACATCCATGGCGCGGTAATAGGGCGCCGTATCGGCGACGTACCCGGTGGAATGAATGCGTGGGTGTCTTTTGATCCGGGAGCACAACTCTTTGCTAAGCGCATCTTCGGATGCGTCAAACCAGCCCACGAGCAGCAGATGCACGTCCGGCTTCGCTGCCAGAATAGCGTCGAACGCCTCAACCAGCTCCGGCAATCCTTTGTCGCGGGTCATTCGGCCCACGAATCCCACAACCGGAGAATCCGGCGGAAGACCGAGCCTGCAGCGCAGGTTGCCGGGGCCCGGCGAGAATCGCTCTACATCGACGCCGTTGCTGCTGCCGCCGCCCAGCAGACGCAGTTTTGACGCGGGCGCCACGCCCAAAGAGAGCGCTTCGTTGCGCAGGCTCTCACTGTTGCACAGCACAGCATGCGAAGAGGCGGAAGCTACTCTTTCGGCGGCCAGCAGGATGCGGCGCTTAAGTCCGGTACAGGTTTCGAGTTTGAGGCCGCGCAGGAAATAGACCCTGGCAGGCACACCGCAAAGCATGGCGGCAATTGAGCCGAGCAGCCCGGCCTTGGGCGTGCTGAATTCCGTCATCTCCGGCTTGAGACGGAAAAGGAGCCACCACAGGCGGAGGAGCGCGAGAAGATCCGCAGCGGGCGCGATTTGCCGATGCATGGGAATTGCGATCGACTCAACTCCCTCCTGGGCAGCCGTGCGGGTGAGCAGTTCGCCAGGGCTTGAAACCAGCGTTACGCGAAAGCCCGCCTCGCGCAAGGTGCGCAGACGCCCACCAAGAACCAGGCAGGTCTGCGGGTTTGTGATGCCCACGACGATGTGGGGGCTTTGTGAGGAACGGGATGGCTGAGTTCCGGTTGGAACTGAAGTTGAAAAGCGGTTGCGCACACGCAACAATGAGAGCAAAGAAAAGGGATTGCCAATACCTCTGCAGCGTTTGAACACGAGTGCCTCCCCATGGAAGGAGCTTCGCGTACCGGAACGAAACCGGAACCGGAGACGCGCTTGGGAAGGTACTCAACGGTTTCGGGAGCCTGTGCCGGCCCGGACTAAATCCCTGGCAAACATCTGCCTCGGTAAGTCCCCTCCCGTTCTCCGCTTCAGCTGCTTCCCTCGTGACAACGCAGAAGAGACCTGGTGTGGATAGTCTTCCGCTGGAGATAGGTAAATGCAGTACGCTAAGGAAACATTAGAGTGCTTCAATTTGTCAAGAGGAAATATCCGTTAGGAAAAGCGAGGCTTAATTGCAGATGAATAAAGGCGCTTGCTCTATACTCTTGGAAATCTCTGAGGTTTTACCATGCCGCCGTCTATCCGTCCCAGTATCCTCTTGCTCATTCCGCATCTTGGTGGCGGCGGGGCAGAGCGTGTAACAGCGATGCTGGCGCGGGGTCTCTCTGCTGAGAAGTACGAGCTGCACTTGGGAATCATTACGCAGGCGGAGACTGGCGGGGAGGGGGTGCCTTCCTGGGTACCCATTCATGCGCTGGGTGCGCCACGGGTGCGCGCCGGAGCCTTTCGGCTGCTGCGGCTGATTCGCCAACTGAAACCCGATCTGATCCTCTCCGGGATGTTCCACCTGAATTTTCTCGTACTGCTGCTGCGCCCCCTTTTCCCGCCAGGAACACGTCTCCTGGTGCGCCAGAACGGAACCGTCTCGTCCGCCTTGGCCTTTGGGGGGCTGCCCTGGCACACGCGCCTGCTCTATCGACTGCTCTACCGGCGGGCAGACCGGGTGATTTGCCAGACGCAGCCGATGGCTGAGGACCTTGCCAGGGAGTTGGGATTGGCGGAGAACCGACTGGCGGTGTTGCCCAACCCGGTGGACGTGGAGGAGATTCGCATTTCCATCGGCCACGAGCATTACCAGTGGAGCGGCCCTGGCCCGCATCTGTTGGCCATGGGGCGGCTTTCGCGGGAAAAGGGCTTCGATTTGCTATTGCAGGCTTTGGTTCGGGTGCAGAGGGATTTACCGCACGTCAGCCTGCTGATTGCAGGGATTGGTCCAGAAGAGAAGGCGCTGAAAGCAGAGTGCCGTGCGCTGGGGCTGGACTCCGCGGTGCGCTTTGCAGGCTACCTCGCGCGCCCCTGGCCGTACTTGGCGGCGGCAACGCTGTTTGTGCTTCCGTCCCGGCATGAAGGTCTGCCCAACTCTCTGCTGGAGGCTGCTGCCGCGGGACTTCCCATCGTGGCGTTGCCGGCTTGCGGAGGCGTGGTGGAACTGTTGAGCGGCCAGCCCGGAGTGTGGCTCGCCCCGGAGATCTCGGCCGAAGCGCTGGCTACTTCCCTGCTTGCCGCACTTGGGAGCCTGCGTCCAAAAGAGAGGTTTGCCCACCCCTTTGTCGAGGAGTTCCGCATCGACCGCGCGATTGGCGCTTACGAGAAATTGATCGACGCGACTCTCAGGAGATCGGCGAGGAGCCACGAGGCCTAGCCATTGCTGAAGTGGCGGGAGCGGCTCTTCCGCCGATTTCTGGAGCGACGGGCCTGGATTCGCCAGAGCGCGCAGGCTTCATAGATCCGTTCGGTCAGGCCCAGCCTGGCGGGTTGCAGTTCGGCCAGCACGCGGTCCACGGAAGTGAACTGGTGGGCGTGTGCATGAAGGAAGGCATCAAGCCGCTCCACCAGGGCGGCGCTAGCAAAGTTGCTATGGACACAGATGGTCCATAGCCCAGTGGATTTTTCGACCGGCCCCCAAAGCTGCTGCGGAATCCATGTGAGGCCGCCGAGGGTAAAGGGAACGCGAGCAAAACCATCAGAGAGCGATTGAATTCCCTCGTCGCGGAGCGCATGGAGTGTGCCGCGGTCGAAACCGTGTCGCGGGGCTACGAAGATGGTGGGATCAAGCCCCTCGGCACGAAGAATCCTCAGTCCTTCGTGAATCCACTCGCGCTGAGTCTCTTCCGGAACGCCGGCAAACTCAGAATGGTGATGCAGCGGCAGCAGGCTCACGCCCCGACTCGTACAAAGATGGTGGTAACCATGCAGGCCAATCGTGGCTCCAGCCGCCTGCAGCGCGCGCATCCGCGCCCAGAACTCCGGGTCCGAAGGCGAGAGATTCAACTCCCTGTCCTGATTGTCTGGGACCACGGCCAGAATCGGCTGGATGCCGAACTTCTCAATCAATGGAAGAAAGCGCTGCAACCGTGAATGGGCGACCGTGGGACAAAGATCGTCGAAGCGCAGAAGGTATTGCGCCGGTCTAGGAATCATGTTGTCGTCCCCAAGGCGTTTCCTCTTTATATCAGACAGGATGGCCAGCTACCGTCGTTGAGTCTGCTCATTACCGCATGGAACGCTGGATGTCCTTGAGGATGGCCTCCTTGGACACGTTTTTGTGCGCAGCAATGACAGAAAGGATTCCATTCAGCGTCCCTATTCTGAGAGACGTATGCGCTGGAACAGCAATACGATGGGGAGCCGGTTGCTGGGTTTGCAGAATGACGTGACTGCCGACTTGATGGATTTTCACATATCCCCAGAACTTGCAGAGGTGCTTGACCAACTCTTCTCCGCTCAGATCGCGTGGCAGTTTCATGCGACGGCCAGCACCTCGTCGCGAACCAGATGCAGACGAATGGAAGCCGGCGGAACCGAGTCGAAATAGAAGGCTTGAACAGCCTCTCTGACGTTGGCTTTCAACTCGTCCCAATTATCGGCCTGAGTAAAGATGCTTTCGCCGAGGGATTCAGCGGTGAACCCGCCGTCAGCATCGTGTGTGACTTCAAAGATGATCTCATTCATGCCTATTGACCTCCTGATACGCCATTCGGCGCGGGTCGAATATTCTCATGGAACTCTCGTCACAGCCGGAGCCTAGTTCGTTATTTTACGCTTTCGCGAGACCCACTTCGACTGCAACAGTGCTCTTTCGCTTTGTATGTTGTCTTTGAATCATGGATTCACCGAAATTGGCTCTACTGCCGGGGTTTGGCTGGAGGCTGGGAAGCAAGTGGCTAACTGCTCAGGCTGTTCCGCGGCCAGCCGTCCGGCGAGCGCAATCAGGGCCAGAAGCAGCCAGGTGGAGCGGCTCTCTTCAACGGTGGCGACCAGCGAGGTGATGAGCCAGACCACGAGCGCTGTGGCAAGCGCCCAGCGGAGCGGTCCGTGGGTTTGCTGGATGGACCCTATCGCTGAGGCCACAATGGCTCCGGCCAGAAACAGCGCAACCAAGCCGCCGGTAACAGCAATTGAAAGGGCTGTGTTGTGCGCCGTATCCAGGGGCGCCATACCTGCCGCACTGACAAACGAGCCCGCCCCTGTTCCAAAGAATGGCGCCTGCGCAAAGGCGTGCCAGCCGGCCGTCCAGATGTTCAAGCGCTGGTTCAGGTCGCCGCCGTGAAGCTGCTCAGGAATGGTCGCCAGCCGTTCAAAGATTTCACGGGGAATGGTGAACCAGAGGAGGACCGCTATCGGCGGCAGGGCCATTGTTCCGAACAGCACTCTGCGCAAATGTCCATACCCCAGCAGGATGCCGCAGCCAGCCATGGCCGCCATGGCCGCCAGAAAGCCTCCACGAGAGGCTGTGAGCAGGACGGCGAGCAAGCCCAAAGGAATATAACCTGCGGCCAGCAATCGCCATGGCCAGCGAGCTTCGCTCCTCATCAGCAGCGCTGCCAGTGGAAAGCCCAGATCGAGATAGCGGGCCACATCGTTCGGATCCTGCCCGGCGGCCGCAAACCTGGTCTGGCCAGCGGCCATTGCAGCCGTCAAGGCGAGATTGGCGACAGTGAGCACGGCGAGCACCAAACTGCCGGCGATATAGGCCCGCATCAGGGCGCGCAGATCGCCAGCGCTTTCGGCAAACTCCCAAACCAGCCAGACGAGCATCATTGTCTGGAAGAGGCCGCGCAACGAATCCAGAGTCGCCTGAGGCTCGACGGTCCAGAAGTAAGTGCAGCAAAACCATAAGAAGAGAGCCAGCACAAGCCACTGCATCGGACCGGGCGTGCGCACGCGGCGGGATTGCAGAACAGCGGGAATTGCAACCAGGAGCAGCAATATGCCAACCATGCGGGCAATGTTGCCCAGCGGTTCGCCCAGATCCAGGGAGTATTCCCACGGAATCGCAAAGGCGAACAGAAGCAGCAAGACCCAGGCTATGCGGCGCATCAGGCAAAACCTCTCAAGAAACCGAATCAACCTCTTCCGAGTAGTCAGCAGGGAAAACTCTCGCCGAGATGAACTTCCGCCGGAGGACGGCGATGGGAAGTTGAAGGACGGCAAACAAGACAAGCGCGTGCTGAAAAGTGATTCCTCTGAAGGCGAACGGCAGCACGCACAAGGCGAGCACAACGAAGCAAAAGTAGAGAGTCCAGCGCATCCGGCCAAGAGCCTTGAGTCTTCCCCTTACGCTGAATATCCATAAGATGCAAACAATTCCCGAGCCGGCGTCCAGAGCCAGCTTGAAGGCTCGCGCGCCGGAGATGCCAGTTACATCGCCTCTCAAGAGATGAAGCACGGCCCATAGGCCGGCGATCAACACAAGGTAAATGGCAAACTCAACGGCTCCAAGCGATGTGACCGGGCGGCCCGGTTTGTTCGCCTGCGATATGGAGCGCGAGGAGGCTCCCTCCACGACAACGCCATGGGGCAAAGGCCTTTCACTCGGGAAGAGCACTGCGGGAAGTTGGAGAAGAAGAAAGAGTACAAGCGTCTGCAGGCTGTTCGTGAGATCCAGAACGTGCGCGCCAAGACAGCCCGTAAAAACGATGAGGAAGTATGGCCAGAAAGACCAGCGCGGCAATCCGGCATCCTGCAGGCGGCGCTCCAGGCTCCTGAGCCAGAAGACGCCCAAAAGAACGAAGCCATATTCGACGGCAAGGAAGACGCGTCTGCTCTCGGCATGGGAGCGCAGCAGGTACAGAGCACCGCCGCCCGCCGCCGCAACCACAAGAGAGGTGAGCAGGAATGTGATGCGGCCGATCTGCCTGGACAGAACCGAGTCAGGCAATGGAGAGCTCTCATTCCCCAGTATTCGATCTGAGTTTAAATGGAGTTTCATACAAATCATCGCCCTTACCTGTTGTCTCTGAATGGAACTCAGCCCAAATTCGAGGTACCTCAAAATCTCTGCGAATAGACCAGGCCAGAGTATATGGTGACGCCGATGGCCGACTGGATGGCTGATTCCATGGTGCGGTTCCAGAGGTTCCTGGCGGCCGAGTCGGGGACGTAGAGAATGTCGCGGTCGTGGACGAGCTGGTCGGGCTCTTGGCCGTGCAACATGCGCTTAAGGTTGAGGGTGGTGAGGGTGCGCCCGCCCTTCTGCTCGCGGATCAGGATGGCCTTGGCCAGGGCGGCGTTCTGCGTCGGGCCCCAGGCCAGCGAGAGCGCCTGCACGACGGTGAGGCCTTGTGCCGGATCGACGGGAAAGCCGCCGGGGCGCTGCACATCGCCCACTACGTAGACCAAGCCCGCGCGGCTGATCTGGACGGTATCGCCAGGGGCAAGCTCCGGATTGTGGTCGGCGGAGGTGTCGGTGCCGCTGGGGTCCAGCACGACCGAGTGCGGCGTCTTGGCGTCGTCACGGTGAAAGATGTTCACAAGGCGGCCGGCGTTGGGCGAGAGGCCGGACGCGGCCGAGATCAGGTCCAGCAGCCGATGATGCAGGGTGTAGGGATAGACGCCGGGGCGCACCACCTCGCCCAGCACGCTCACGTCCTGACCGGCATAGGCGGTGACCAGAACAGAGACCTGCGGATGCAGAAGCATTCCCTGCGCAACCAGCGCGGCCTCAATGGCGCGGGCGGCGGCCTGCTCGTCCAGCCCGCCAATTTGCACCTCATGGACCATGGGCAGCGCGACCGTGCCCGATGGGGAAACGCGCACCACGGAATGAAACTCCGGGGTGTGATACTCGCTGACATCGAGGAAATCACCGGGAGCGATGGGAGCGGGCATGGGAGAGGCCGACTGCGCCAGGGCCATCGGCGGCAAGCCAGCCTGGTCCGCGCTATTCCAGACGGCGGGCGATTCCTTCGGATTGGGCAGATTCGAGATCTGCTGCGAGGCGGGAAGACGGACCACGCCCGTGGGCAGGCCTGAGGTGCTGGGCGTGGGCGCCTGCGCCTGGACCGCCGCACCAGCCAGGACAAACGCAAGCAGTGCGACAAGCGCTCTAGCCGCCGTGGAAGGAGAGGAGGGACGAATTGACTCGAGCAAGAGTGCGCCTCCGATGGCCAGCCAGAGGCTGACAAAAAGGGTGATGGCCATGTAGAGCGGCAGGTCGGGCGCCACCGGCTTCACCGGCTGGCTGGCATAATCCACGACGGAAATGCCGGAGCCCTGAATGCCGGCGGCCAGACCCGCCTCTTCCACCTTCTCCAGCATCCGCACATATAGCTCACGGTTGGCGTTGGCCTCCTCGCGCATCGCGGCGTATTCGGTGGACGCCTCATTGGCCTTCATGCCTTCGCCGGTCAGTTCCTCCAGGTTTTTGCGCACCAATTGCTCGCGGTCGACGGCCATTTGCCATGTGCTGCGGAATCGCTCGACAAGTTTGGCGTCCTCGGCTTGTTTTTGCTGATCCAAATCCAGCAACTGATGGCGAATTTCCACCACGCGAGGAAAGTTGGGGCCATGTTCGGCGCTGAACTGAGCCTGTTCCTGCTGCAATTCGCTGCGGCGGGCGTGAATCTGCTGGAGCAGGGCGGTGGCAAAGTCGCGGCTGTCAGTCTGGAGGCGCGGATCAGAGGCAATGACCAGCTCCGGATCGCCTTTGGAGGCCGCGCGGTACTGGGCCTCGCGCAGGATGCGATCAGTGGACGCCACTACCAACTGGCGGCCCAACTCATCAATCTCCACCAAGGACGAGGTGTGCTGGGTCTCGCTCGGCTGGCCGTTGGCCAGCGTCTCGGGCGTGGTCAGCAGACCGTGCTCGCGCTGAAAAGCCGCCAGCCGCTGCTCATCTCCATCCACACGGGCCTTCAAGTCCTTTATATGGCCCCCGAGCCAGTCCGAGGCCTGCAGTGTGGCCTGGACCCGGGAATCGCTGTCCTGCTGGCCGTAGGCGCGAATCAGGGCGTTTACCACATTGGCAGAGAGGGCCGCGTCTCTCGATCGGAAGCGAATCTGAATCAGCAGCGTGCGCGGCACGGTCTGCACGCGAAGCCGCCGGGAGAACCTCTCCAGGAGCCATGCTTTCGCGTCCGGCGAGGGAGACTCCGCATGAAACTCCGGGAAGCGGCGGTCAAAATGGCCTTTGAAGCCGGGCGCCTGGTAGAGCTTGAGTTCGGTAATTACCTTCCAGGCCAGTTGGTCGCTGCGAAAAACATTGGCCAGGGTTTCCTGCTGCACCGGCATGGAAAGGATGGAAGCCGACCCGAGCGCCTCCGGCGTCTCCAGGCTGAGGGCGGAGGCTGGCAAGGCGCTCAAAGCTACCCTTGCGCTGGCTTCGTATTGATTGGGAGCGATGAGGCAGTAGAGAAGGCACAACAGCAGCAATCCCCCCACCACCGAGCCAACAAAGCGCCGGCGGCGAACCAGCACTGTCCAGAGTTCGCGCAGCGATGGAGAAGAGCCGCGCGGTCCGGAAGCGGGCTGCGCATCGGGCGTGTGGGGCGAATCGTATGGAGATGCGTTTGCTTCCTGCACGGGTGAGGGAACCTCTATCCCAAACTCCCTCCGGCAGGGCTCTCCCGTGATTCAAAACGAAAAAACACTGCAGAGGAAATCCCCGTCAGTTTGCTCGATTGGAATCAATTCGTCAATAGATGCCGTCACTCGAAGAATGCCAGAGGGAAGAAAAACCCGCGTACTGGCAGGGCTTCAGTTCATTCCGCCGCCGCTCCGGTACCACTCGACGGTATGGCTCAGCCCTTCGCGGAAATCGACGATAGGCGAGTAGCCGATCAACTCCCCGGACAGGCGGATATCGGCCAGTGAGTCGTGTACGTCTCCAGCGCGCGCTGGGCCGTAGGCAGGCTGGCCGCTGTAGCCGGTCAACTCCCGCAGAATCTCGAAGGTCTTATTCAGCGTAATGCGCTTGCCGGTGGCTACATTCATCGTCTGACCCGAGGCCTTTTCCGCCGGAGCAGCGGCGGCCAGCAGGTTCGCGCGGACCACGTTATCGATGTAGGTGAAGTCACGGCTCTGTTCGCCGTCGCCATGGATGGTGGGCTGCTCTCCGGCCAGCATCTTGCGGCAGAAGACGGCCAGCACGCCGGAGTAGGGCGAGGCGGGGTCCTGGTGTGGGCCAAAGACGTTGAAGTAGCGCAGCACCACGGTTTCCAGCCCGTAGACCCGTGTGAAGGAGCGCATGTAGTGCTCACATGCCAGCTTGGCGACTGCGTAAGGGGAGATGGGGTTGGGGAGCATCTGCTCGTGCTTGGGCAAGGCCGGCGTATCCCCATAAGCGGAGGAGGAGCCGGCGTAAATCACGCGCCGCACTCCAGCGGCACGGGCGGCCACCAGCAGGGTTAGCGTAGCGACCACGCAGTTCTCGTTGGTGGCCATCGGATCGGCCACTGAGCGCGGCACCGAGGCCAGCGCCGCCTCGTGGAAAATAATCTCGATTCCGGCGCAGGCCTTCGCGCAGGTTGCCGGATCGCGAAGGTCGCCCTCGATGAACTCCATCGCTTCCAGTCCAACCAGATTGGAGCGCTTGCCGGTAATGAAACTGTCGATGCCGCGTACGTTTTCACCGCGGGCCAGCAAGGCCGCTGCAATGGAGCGGCCGATAAAGCCTGCCGCACCGGTTACGAGATAGTTTGACAAGAAAATCCCCCGAAAAAGGCAGTTTTAGGTGGACGCCGCGTCCTCGGTCCACTTGAAAAAATGATACTACCGCAGGACCAGCCAACCGGTTCCGAAAAGTCACAACTGCCAGAAGGGGATTTGGCTCTACAATCTAGAACATGATGACTGCGAACGAGAGCCGGCTGGCCGGCCTAAAGCAAAAGATCGAGTCCCGGGAAGCGCGGGTGGGCATTGTCGGGATGGGTTATGTGGGATTGCCGCTGGCGCTGCTTTACAGCAGCCAGCGCTTCAAGGTGACGGGCTTCGACATCGAGCCGCGCAAGGTCGCGACGCTCAACTCGGGCGGCTCGTACATCGTGCGCATTCTGCCCAGCGAGATTCAGGAGGCGCAGAAGGCTGGCTTTCGCGCTACTGCGGATTACTCCGAGATCGCCAAGATGGATGCGGTCATCATCTGCGTTCCGACCCCGCTGAACGAGTACCACGAGCCCGACCTGAGCTATATCACCGAGACGGTCAAGTCGATTGCTCCCTGGCTGCATGAGAATCAGCTGATCGTGCTGGAAAGCACCACCTATCCGGGCACTACAGAAGAGGTTGTGGCGCCGCTGCTGGAAGCTGGCAACCCGCGCGGCCTGAAAGTGTCGCGCACCCTCGATCAGGCGGGATTCTATGTAGCATTCTCGCCCGAGCGCGAGGACCCCGGCAACGAGACTGTGGCGCGGCATGACATTCCCAAGGTCATGGGCGGCTGCAGCCCGGAAGCCACCCAGCTGGCGGCGGCCCTGTATGGCTCCATCTTCCATCGCGTGGTGCCCGTCAGCAGCCCGGCGGTGGCCGAGATGACCAAGCTGCTGGAAAACATCTACCGCTGCGTGAACATCGCGCTGGTCAACGAGCTGAAGCAGCTCTGCATGAAGATGGGCATCGACATCCACGAGGTGATCGACGCGGCCAAGACCAAGCCCTTCGGCTTTCAGGCCTTCTATCCCGGCCCCGGCCTGGGCGGGCACTGCATTCCCATCGATCCGTTTTATCTTTCGTGGAAGGCACAGCAGTTCGACTTCCGCACGCGCTTCATCGAGCTGGCCGGCGAGGTCAACACGGCCATGCCTTACTTTGTGCTGGAACAGATAGCCAACGGCCTCAACGAGCAGCGCAAAGCTCTCAAGGGATCGAAGGTGCTGGTGCTGGGCGTGGCCTACAAGCGCGACATCGACGACCTGCGCGAGTCGCCCTCGCTGACCATTATCGAAATGCTGCGCGACAAGGGCGCACTGGTCTCCTACAACGATCCGTACTTCCCCACCGTGGGCCACGGCCGCCACTACGACCTGAACATGACCAACACGCCGCTGGACAACCTGGGCCAGTACGACGCCGTGGTCATCGTCACCGATCACTCCGACTACAACTACAAGGCCATCGTCGAGCAGTCGCAGTTGGTGGTGGACACGCGTAACGCCACCAAGGGCATCAACTCACCCAAGATCGTGCGCTGCTGAAGACGCGGCCAGCTTCCGCTTGGCCTGCGCCCACAACTCCTCCAGCTCATTGGGGGAAAGTTCTTCGAGCGGCCGCGCGGAGGCCAGTTCCATCTCGCGGAAGCGCTGCCGGAAGCGCCGGTTGCAGCCGCGCAGAGCCATCTCCGCGTCTACGTGCAGGTGACGGCCCAGGTTTACCACGGTAAAGAGCAGATCGCCCAGCTCCGCCTCGACCGCGGGCTTGCGAGCCGGATCGCAGGAAGAAGCCTCGACCTCCAACTCGGCAGTCTCCTCGGCCAGCTTGGGCAACAGTCCGCGCCAGTCAGGCCAGTCAAAGCCGGATTTCCGCGCCTTGGCGCCCAGCTTGGCGGCCTCGGCCAGGGCAGGCATCGCCCGCTGCACACTATCCAGGCGCGAGGAAGGCGCAGCCCCTGCAGAAGCATTGGCGTGCTTCTCGGCTGCTTTAATCTCGTCCCAGTTGCGCAGCACCGCAGCCGAAGAACCCTCCACATCGGCGTCAACATCGGCCCGGTTGCCCGCCGCCCGCGAAGCCTCCTCGCCAAAGACGTGGGGATGGCGGCGCACCAGCTTGCGGTTCAGGCCGTCCAGCACATCGGCGATGGTGAACTGATTCTCGTTGGCCGCCATTTCGGCGTAAAACAGCACCTGGAGCATCAGGTCGCCCAGCTCTTCGGTAAGGTGCGGCCAGTCGCGGCGCTCGATGGCGTCGAAGACCTCGTAGGTCTCTTCCAGCGTGTATTTGCGGATTGAATCGAAGGATTGCTCGCGGTCCCAGGGGCAGCCGTCCGGGGCGCGCAGCCGCGCCATGATTTTCACTGACTGCGCAAACAGGGCCGCCGCCCGCTCCGGATCGTTTGCCAGTTGCGGCGCGGGTACCTGTGCGTTGGGGTATTCAGAAGGAAGGTCCATGACCTTCCAGTCTACCTTCAAATCCAGGGTGCCCCTCATTTTGCGTTCTTTGCAAAAAGGGTGGGAACCCACCAACCACGACCAGCCCGCGCTTCTTTGAGCGCTATACTCAACCTCGTCTATGATTCGCATTCTGGGAACGATCTTTGCGGGCCTGCTCGGCCTCGCTTTCGGCAGCTTTCTGAACGTGTGCCTGAGCCGCTGGCCGGAGGGCGAGAGCATCGTCCAGCCACGCTCCCACTGCGGCCACTGCGGCCGAACGCTGACGTGGTGGGAAAACGTGCCGCTGGTCAGTTGGTTGGCGCTGCGTGGCCGCTGCCGCACCTGCCGCGCGTGGATCGGCTGGCGGCATCCGCTGGTGGAGCTGGCGGTGGGAGTGCTTTGGGCCTATTCCGCCTACTTTTTCTTCCGAGAACTTTCCAACTCGGAAAAAATGCTCACCAGTATTTACGTTCCTCTGATTTTTGCTATTGGGCAGATGATTTTGTCGTGGCTGCTGGTGGCGCTTGCCACACTTGATGCCGAAAACTTCTGGCTGCCCAACTGGCTTACCTTGCCCGGAGCCGTGCTGGGCTTCATCTCTTATTTTCTGCGAATCAAGATGTCGTCAGATCATGTTCTGGGCTCTTACGGCGCCTTGAGTTTTCAGAAACATTTTCTTTTTGCAGCCCTTTCCAGAAGGCTTTTTGGCATTCTCGCCGCCGCTGGCCTTATCCTGCTCATCCGCTGGGTCTACTGGCTGATTCGCCACCGCGAGGGCATCGGGCTGGGCGACGCCAAGCTGATGGCCCTGCTGGCTGCATGGCTCGGCTTGCCACAGACTCTGCTTGCCTTCTGGATGGGCGCTACGCTGGGAGCGGTGGTTGCCGTGGTTCTGCTGGCAGTACCATCAAAGAGCCTCAACCTGCGCGCATGGGCTGCACAGAAGCTGCCATTGGGGAGTTTTCTCTGCATCGGCGGCATCATCAGCAGTTTGTGGGGCGGGCAACTCATCGACGCCTATCTTCGCTGGGCCGGGTTCTGAGAATTGCGGGCGACCGCGATCCCACCCTAACCACAGAAACAAAAACGTGGCGAGGTTGGGGCACCCAGATTCTGGTTTGTTGAAAAGGCGCTACTTCGGCGTCTCAGCCGCAGCGGGCTGCCCGGGCGTGGCGTTCTTCGCATTGGCCAGAGCCGGGTCTTTCAGCTCCTTGCGCGCCTGCTTGCCGTGGGGCCCGTCCGGATCGTAGTCCAGCAGCTTCAGATAGTGCGCCTTCGCATTGGCAAAGTCGCCCATGTGGTGCTCCGCCTCGGCCATGCCCCAATAAACCTCGGGATTCTCCGGGTCCAGCACCATGGCGGACTCGAAGCGAGATCGAGCGGCCTTCCAGTTTTTCATCTGTAAATAGTAGTTGCCCACTTCGATGTCTTTGGAGGAAGCCTCCTGATGGGTAGGCTCCTTGACGGCCAGCTTCCTCTTCTTGCTGGGCTGATCGTCGTCGGGCTTGGGCAGCAGCTTGTCCATGCCCGCAAGACTGGAACTTGAATCCGCCTCCGATCCGCTGGTGGGGGCGGGCTCCGGGTCGTCGGGACTGCGCACCGGGTCCAGATCCTCGCCCGGCAGCGGTAGCGGCGCGTTTTCCGCCCCATTAAAAGTCCCCTCGGGCAGCTCCGGCGTAGCCTTCGAAGGCATTACGGGAACCGTGCTCGTATCCTCGGGAAAGGGATTGGCGTTGGGCTGGGAGGCCGGCGCAGGCTGCTGGCTATCTGCGGCCGGCTTGCTCTGGCCGGTGCCTGTGGCAGGCGCCTGGGCAAACAGCAGCGGCGCCGCCACCAGGCAGCCAACCAAGCAACCAACCAGGACCAGCGCAATTGGGAAAATCCGTTTCATTTCTCTATTCTCTCCAGCCTGACGCCCCTGATGGTAGGATGCGGTTCATACAGCTCCTTAGGAAAGCATCGCACATTCGCATGGGACTCATCATCCGCTCTTCCGCCATCCACGCCGCCGGCTGCTACACCACGACCGCCATCCGCAAGGGCGAGCGTGTGGCCGAGTACACCGGGCACCGCCTCACCAAGGACGAGGCCGACGCCCTCTACAAGCACTCGCCCATTACCTATCTGTTTGGACTCGGCGACGGCTCGGTCGTTATCGACGGCCACTGCACGGCGATGTTCATCAACCACAGTTGCGACCCCAATTGCGAGAGCATCGAGGAAGAAGGCCACGTCTGGATCACGGCCCTCCGCAACGTCACCCCCGGCGAAGAGATCACCTACGACTACTGCTTCTACGACAGCGGTGAAGAGGAGGCTCCCTGCAACTGCGGATCGGCGAAGTGCCGTGGGACGATGTACTCGAAGGAAGAGATTCGGCGGCGGAAGAGCGCGGCGAGGAAGGCAGCCGGGAAGAAGCCTAAGACCGGCAAGAGTAGCAGGACAACTTAGCTGGGGCTTCAACCAGACAGATGATTGCAAAAACTAGCCATGTTGGCCATAATAGCTTTATTGGCTATTATGTTGAGGTAAAAACTATGGTCACGATGACTTCAGCAGCAGCACAAAATAGCTTCGGCAAGTTGCTCGATACTGTGCAGCGCGAAACCGTCACGATTACCCGTCATGGGCGGCCTACGGCCTTCCTCGTATCGCCGCAAGACATGGAGGAACTGCTCGATTCCCGGCGGAAACGCAGCCGGGCAGTTGCCGAGCTGGAGGCGTGGCGTAAACAAGCCGCAAAGCGCACAACCGCGGCGCAAGCCGCAGCCGCAACGGCATTGACGGATAAAGATGTGACCCGCATGGTGCAGAAAACTCGATGAGTGCGTTGGAAATTGGCGTTAACTGAGGCGGCTTGTACGACGCAACACATACGCCGGGCTATACAATGAGAGTCATGGAGAGGCACATGACGAAGCCTCAGGGCTACAGGCAAGCAGCCGCGGAGCAATTGTTCTGCTTGTTTGTGTTTTCCCTTCCGTACTATCAGTCGCTTTTGTTTGCAGGCATGAGCGGGATGATCTCCTTCCTCCTGCTGACGTTTCTGCTGATGTTCGTGGTTGAGCGCTCGCCGGCGATCTACAGCGTCATTAGCGCTTTCGTGAAGGCCCTCCCGTCGTTGTTGGTTGCTCCAACCTTGGACCGAAGAGATCGTTGGGTTAGCACATCCTTGTATGTGGTAGCTTCCGGACCAAGTCTAGATCCTTCCTTCCCGCGTCCTCCTCCGCTCTTTTCCTGATTCCAGTGGATTACAAGCGCATGGCGACCTTTGGTGGCCATGCATGCGTTTCTCTTTCCACGGTTCTCTGGGACATAGTCCAGAAGGAAAAGGTGTGCCTTGCCTGAAATTCATAATCCAAATTTTGAATCCCGAAATCCCGGAAGTAATGGCGATGTTCGTTCTCTGCTTACCTTTATCATGCTGGTTTTCATGCTTTTCTTCGGCTTCCAATACGTTCGGCAACCCAAATCTCCCGTGCCGATTCCAGCCAGTCACGTGCAGTCGAAAGCAATTCAAGCAGAGATGGCCAAAGTGCCGTCGCCCAAAACTGGCGGCAAGTCCATTGCATCCCTTGGTAATTTTGGATGGCTAACATTCATAGCCAAGCCACTCTATCTGGCATTGCGCTTTCTCCACGATCACGGTATTGGCAACTGGGGCTGGTCGATCATCGTTCTAACCGCGATCTTCAATTTGCTGCTCATCTGGCCGCGGTTGATGTCGATGAAATCGTCTTTGAAGATGATGCGTGTTCAACCCAAGGTCGACGCTCTTAAGAAGCGCTACGCACATCTCAAGATGAACGATCCCAAGCGGGCAGAAATGAACGTGGAGATGATGGATCTTTACAGGGCCGAGGGGGCGAATGTGTTTGGCGGCTGCCTGCCCCTGCTTTTACAAATGCCTCTGTTATTTGCGTACATGAGCGTGCTGCGGAATGCGGCCGAGTTGCACCAGGCGTATTGGCTATGGCTCACAGACCTCTCCTTACCGGATCCGCTGCACATTCTGCCTCTTCTTATCATCGGGAGCATGGTACTGACGCAGTGCATTACGCCCACGCCAGGCATGAGTCCGTCTCAGCGGTGGATGTTCGCCATTCTGATGCCTGCGGTCATGGGTTTCTCTTTATGGCATTACGCTTCGGGACTTTCGCTTTACTGGGTCACCGGCAACATCATCAACTTGCTCATCCAGTTTGCGATCAATCGTAGCAAGCTGGGTAAGGAGATGATCGCCCTCGCTGCCGCGCGCGCCAAGATAAGTCCAAAGACCAACGAGAATTGAGGAAAGCCGCTATGGCCGATCAAGAGATTTCTGAAAATGCAAAAGGATAACCTGTTGCTATCAGCCCAATGCACTCAGCGATCTGATTCGCGTTTGTTTCAAGTTCCGCCCGAATTGTTGGCCAGTAGGCCCCTAATCGCCCATCGATTTCCACTCCGCCACTTCCCCGCCCCGGAACGATACAATCGCCTCTAGGCAGCCCGCGCTTCCGGGCAGGCCAAAAGGAGCGGGTTCAGCGATGGGTTATCAGGTTCTGGCAAGGAAATACCGTCCGCAGCGCTTCTCTGACGTGGCCGGCCAGGACCACGTAACGCGGACCCTGATGAATGCGCTGAGCCAGAACCGGATCGCGCACGGCTACATCTTCAGCGGCCACCGCGGCATCGGCAAAACCACCATCGCGCGCATTCTGGCCATGGCGCTGAACTGCCGTGCGGAGGTCGGGAGCCCCGAGCGCCCCACGGCCGAGCCCTGCCTGCAATGCATTTCCTGCCGCGAAATCTCTTCCGGCGGCGCGGCCGAAGCGGGTAACGAGGCGATGCAGTCCTTCGACTTCATCGAAATCGACGCGGCCTCCAATCGCGGCATCGACGACGTGCGCTCCATCCGCGCCGAGGCAACCGTGCAGCCTGCGCGCGACCGCTACAAGATCTTCCTGCTGGACGAAGCCCACCAGATCACCGATGCGGCCTTCAACGCGATTCTCAAAACGCTGGAAGAGCCGCCCGAGTGGGCCATTTTCATGCTGGCCACCACGCAGCCGGAAGACATTCCGCAGACCATCCGCTCGCGCTGCCAGCACTTCAGCTTTCACGCCGTCAAGTTCGAGGACATTCTGGCGCAGTTGCAGATGATTGCCGAAAAAGAAGGCCTTGACGCCGAGGAGGGCGCTTTGGCCCTTTTGGCCGAGGCCGGCGACGGCTCGATGCGCGACGCGCTCTCCATCATGGACCAGGCCATCGCTTCGGCGCCCATCGAGGCGGGCCGTCCGTTGCTCTCTACCGCGCAGATTCGCGAGTTGATGGGCTCGGTGCCAAACGCTGTCTATGAGCGGCTGCTGGAAGCGGTCGCCGCCGGGCAAAGCGCCGAGCTGATGACGCAACTGAACCTGCTGCTGAACGCCGGGCACAACCCCTCTTCGCTGGCTCGGCAGATGGCCCGCTACCTGCGCAACACGCTCATGGCCAAGCTGGGCGGCGCAGAAACCGAGCTACTGCAAATCTCTGGCGACGAGCGCGCACGCGCCGCCCGCACGGCGCTGCTCTTCACCGAAGAAGAGATCACCCGCAACCTGCAAATTGTTCTGCGCACCTTCGATGACCTGAACTATCGCCAGGAACAGCGATTCCACCTGGAATTGGGGCTGCTGAAGCTGATCCATGCCCAGCGGCTGCTGCCAATGGAAGAACTGCTGAGCGGGGTGGCCAGTGGCCTGAGCACGCGCTCCGCGGCCCCTGCCCCTGCCGCGCGGCCAGCCCCAAGCCCGGCGCGGCCGGTTGCTCCCTCCGCCCCGGCCGCTGCTCCGGCTCTGTCTCCGTTTAGCCCGGTGGGCGGAGGGTGGAGCGCGGGACCAAAGATGGATTCGACGCCAAAACCAACTCTGGCGACCTCGCCGATTGCGACCATGGAGCGGCCAACGCCTGGCTCCACGCCCGAGCCCGTCACGACGCCCTTCGCTGCGAAGGCCGCTCAATACGGCTCTGCCGAACCGCTGACCGAAGGCGCGCTGGCGCGTGCTCCGCAGGCTGTGGAAGCCGCATCGGCCCCGCCCAATATTGAATTGATCCGCCAATCCGTGGTTACCGCGCTGACCGAGGCCGGCCACGAATCGGCGGCACAGTTGCTGGGCACGGGCGCATGGAAGCTCGATGGCTCCAGCGTGCGCGTTGAAGTTGCCGGCATGGGCAAGAAGATGCTGGCTTTGACGGTCAATGCCGCGGCAGAGAAGATTATCCGCCAGGAGCTGCAACGGCTGGGCGCTCCCGCTCGTTTCATGGCCGTTCCGGGCGAAGGCGCAGCACAAAGCGCCGCACCCATCGCTACGCCCCTGGCTGGCAGCATTCAGGAGGCAGCATTGGCCAATCCATTGGTCCAGCGGGCACGGGAAATCTTCAAAGCCGATGTACGCAGCGTCGTCGATCTGCGGCAGAAGTAAACGCACGCCACTGATGAGGAGAACCCGATGATCAACCCGCTCAAACTCTCCGAGATGCTCTCCCAGGCCAACCAGATGCAAGAGGAGGTCCAGCGGAAGCTGGGCGAAACCGTGGTCGAGGGGACGAGCGGCGGCGGAGCCGTGATCGCAACCATGAATGGCAAGAAGCAACTGCTCAAAATCCGCATCGATCCCTCGGCGGTGCTTGGCCTGGGCAGCGACAAGCCGGATGTGGAAATGCTCGAAGACCTGGTTGTGGCCGCGGTCAACGAAGCCGGATACAAGGCCGATGAGGCCATCAAATCCAACGTGCAAGGGATTCTGGGCGGGCTCAACCTTCCGGGGCTGGGATGATTCCTGGGGATGGTGAGCTACGCAGCGCCGGTTGGAAGGTGAAACGATGGTCAATGGAATGAATCGCAGGAGCTTTCTTGAGCTTGGCGCGGTGGCCAGTGCGGCGGCCATCGCTCCGCTCTGGATGAAGGCACAGTCAACACAGCCGGCCAAAGCACAGGCCGCGAAGACGAGCGATGCAGCAGAGAGTACGCCGATCAAGCCCACCAAGCTCTACGACAATCTTTACCTGCTGCAAGGTGTGGGCGGCAATATGGCCCTGCAGACCGGTCCCGATGGCAACCTGCTGATCGACGCCAGCTATGCCCCCGCCGGACCGCGCCTTCGCGAAGCCATCGCCGCGCTTGCGCCACTATCGACGAGCGCGGCGGGGATTCTGGTCAATACCCACTGGCACGGGGACCACACCGGCGGCAACGAAGGGATGCACGCGGCAGGCTTCACGATCTTCGCTCATCGCCAGACCCGCGCGCGGCTCTCCACGCCGCAGACGATGAAGATTTTTCATCGGAGCGTGCCCGCGTCGCCGGACGGAGCGCTGCCGCAGATCGTCTTCGACGACAGCCTCTCCATCTGGCGCAACGGCGACCAACTCGACTTGGCGCATTTCGCGCCTGCGCACACCGACACCGACATCTCCATCTACTTTCACAAGGCCGATGTGCTGCATGTGGGCGACATCTGGTTCAACGGCACGTGCCCGTTTATCGACGAAGGCTCCGGCGGCTCCATCGGCGGCATGATCCGCGCCAGCGAAAAGGCTCTGGCTGTGGCGGAAAGCTCGACAAAGATCATCCCCGGACATGGACCGCTGGGGTCGAAGGACGACCTCAAGAAGTATCACGATATGCTCGCGGCTGTTCGCGACAAAGTGACGGCGCTCAAGGCCGGCGGCGCCAGCGAGGAAGAAGCCGTCGCCAAAAAACCGATGGCCGCTTTCGACTCTGCATGGGGCAATAGCTTCATGAACAGCGATTTGTTTGTTGGCATTGTTTATAGAACGCTTTAGGAGGCGCATATCGTGAGCCGTTATGCCGAGCCGATGGCGCGGCTGATTGAAGAGTTGAAGAAGCTGCCGGGAGTGGGCACGAAGAGCGCCCAGCGGTTTGCCTTCCACATATTGCGCTCCAGCGACGAGGATGCGGCGGCGCTGGCTGAGGCTGTGCGCGACCTGAAGGCCAACCTGCGGCTGTGCTCGATCTGCAACAACGTTACCGACGTTGATCCCTGCGCGTACTGCTCCAGCCCCACCCGCAACCACCGCATGGTGTGCGTCGTCGAGGAGCCGACCAGCATCGCCTCCGTGGAGCGGGCGCGGGGAGCGCACGGCGGCTACCAGGGCGTCTACCACGTTCTGCACGGCACTCTGTCTCCGCTGCACAGCATCGGTCCCGATCAACTCCGCACCAGCACGCTGCTGAGCCGCGCCGAACGCGGCGAGTTGGACGAGGTGATTCTGGCCACCAGCCCGACATTGGAGGGCGAAGCCACCGCCAACTGGCTGGCCACCGCGCTGCGCGGCTTTCCGGTCCGCATTACCCGCATCGCAACAGGCGTTCCTGCCGGCAGCGACATCGAATACGCCGACGAGGTGACGATGGCGCGAGCGATGGAGGGACGGAAGGAAGTCTAGCGCATTTTAGGAATAAAGAGCGACTTGCAAAATTCAAAGAGGAATGCAAGAAGCGTCAGGGCACGACTTTAGTCGTGCCGTAAGCGCTTTGAGATGAGCGGGGCTTTAGCCCCTGCGGTGATTGTCTCTTGTGATTCGCAATTCCGAAATGCAATTTTGCAAGTGGCTCATGCTATAGCCCTGAAGAATGGCTTTCCCTGGCGAACGCTTACCCGCGCAGCTTCGCAAGCAAATCCTGGGGATGAACCGGCTTGGCCAGAATCTCGAACTCGTAGCCCTGGGCGCGCGCCTTCTCCAGCAAATCGGCCGTGGCGGCCTGCCCGGAAAAGAGCAGGATCTTGATCTTGGGGAAAAGGGAGCGAATCTGGATGGCGGCATCAATCCCGGTCAGATCGACCATGATGACGTCAGAGATGAGCATCTCCGGCTTGAAAGCCGAGGCCAGTTCGACCGCCTTTTCACCCGAGTAAACGGCGCGGGCGTCGAAGCCGCTCTGGTTGAGAATCATGACCAGCGTGTCGGCGATTACCCTTTCGTCGTCGGCAACCAGGACCCTTGGTTTTGCAGCACTTTCCGGCATACTTTTCTGGCTCAAAGTGAAGTTGGCGAGGCAACGCGCTGTGATGCAATCGGGGAACGCACGCCCGGGCAGCGACCGATAAGAATCACTTCCCTGACAAGAGCTTTTCTGCAATGATACGCCCAGTTTGAAAAGTTATCGCAAAAGAATCCATGACTTCCAGCCGGCGTGAGGAACTGACAGGCGAGCGCAGATCTGCGCGGCAACCGATAGCGGCCTTTTCTCCATCCTGCTGCTGGCCACTGTTTTGATGGTCACCATGGCGATTATCATGAATCGCCTGGTCTGGCGCCGGCTCTACCACTTGGCTGAAACCCGGTATAAACTCGAAGGCTAGCATGAGCGGGGTTAGCGGAGTTAGCGATGTTAGCGGAGCTAGCCCGGCTCTCGGCAAGCAGAACCTCGTGGAGGATCAGATGATTCGAGTCGGTTTGGTGGGCTTTGGAATGGCGGGGCGTGTCTTTCACGCGCCGCTGATCGCTTCCGTCGAAGGGCTGGAACTAGCTGCCGTAGTAGAGCGCCACACGGATTTGGCCGCAGAGCGCTATCCCGGCATCACGACCTACCGTTCCCTGGAAGCGATGCTGGAAGACGCCTCTCTGGGCCTGCTGGTGGTAGCGACTCCCAGCGGAAGCCATTTCCAGGTAGCGCGGCAGATTCTGGAAGCGGGCAAGAATGTCGTTGTGGACAAGCCCCTGGCCGTCGCTTCCGTTGAAATCGCCCAATTGATCGAGCTGGCGGCGGCCCGAGGCCTGCTTCTCGCTCCATTCCATAACCGACGCTGGGACAGTGATTTCCAAACAATTCATAAACTATTACATACGAGTTCGCTGGGTCGCCTTGTGCATTTTGAATCCGCGTTCGACCGATGGAGCCCCGGCTCAACCAGACGCCCCTGGAAGGACGACCCTGCTCAGGGCGGCGGCATTCTGCTGGACCTCGGAACGCACATCGCTGACCAGGCCCTGGTGCTCTTCGGCAGGCCAGAGGCTGTGAGCGCCGAGATTGACCGTGAGCGCGACGGCAAAGGTACGAACGACTCCTTCACAGTGCGGCTGCGCTATCAGGGCTTTCGCGGCACGCTTGGCGCCAACTGTCTCTCCTCGCTGGCGCGGCCCCGATTCCACCTGCGCGGCACGAAGGGCAACTACTGGAAGTGGGGGCTGGACCCGCAGGAAAACGCGCTGGACAAGATCACGCGCATCACCGATCCGTCATGGGGCCAGGAGCCCACTGCGAACTGGGGCACCTTGAGCGTTGACGTGGAAGACGGAATGGTCACTCGGCCCGTCACGCCCGTTCCCGGCGACTACAGACTCTACTACGCAGGCATTCGCGACGCCTTGCTTGGCAAAGCGCTTGCGCCGGTAGCCGCGCTCGAGGCCTGGCGCGTGGCGCGGCTGCTGGAGTGGGCCACGGAAAGCGCTGAAGAACGCCGCGAAATCGTCTGCGACTGGAGCGGGGAACCTCAATAAAAGAAGGAGCACTGGATCAAGCTACTTTGACTGGCTTTTCTTTGCCTCAGCCCTGGCTGGTTCCTTTTCCACCAGCGGCACCCAGAAGCGGAAGCAGGCCCCGTGTCCCGGAACGCTTTCGGCCTCGATCCCCCCGCCGTGCGCGGCCAGAATGGAGCGGGCAATCGCCAATCCCATCCCGGTTCCCTTGCCTTTGCTGGCAGCCTTCCTGCCACGGTAAAACTTGTCGAAGATGAAGGGCAGGTCAGCGGCGTCGATGCCGGGGCCATCATCCTCCACGCGAAACTCGAGCCGGTCATCGTGGCTCTGGCTGCCAAGCAGGATGCGGCCACCAGGCGGCGTACACCGGCCCGCATTCTCGAGCAAGTGGCGCAGCACACGGCCGAGCAGGTGAGGGTCAAACCAGGCAGGCTTGGCCGCGCCGTCCGGCGCGCCCGGTTCCTCGGCGGCAATCACAACCCGGCGTCCAGCCAGCGCCTTGCGCGATTCCTCGACAGCTTGGTCCAGCAGCGCCCTCGGATGTTGCTGGGAGAGGTGAACCTCCACCGTGTTGGCGTCAATTTCGGCCATTTCAAAGGCTTCGCCAATCAGCGCATCGAGCCGCGCGCTCTCCTCATCGACCACGGCCGCCAACTCCGTCTTCGCGGCTTCGTCCAAGCCCTCCGCGGCGCGTAGCGTTGTTGCCGCGGCGCGAATGGCGGTCAGCGGAGTGCGCAGTTCATGGGTCAGCGAGTCGATCAGCGCGGTGCGCAGCCGTTCTCCCTCGCGAGCAGCCTCCATGCGGGCTGAAGCCTCAATCGCCGTGGCGCGGGTCAGTGCGATCGCCACCTGTGCGCTGACCGCCGTGGCCACTTCTTGAGAAAGCTTGGCCGGCCGCAAACCCAGCGCACCCACAGGCCGCATCCCCAGCATCAGCGTCCTCACCGTGAACTCCCCTGGAATGACCTGCGTCGGATTCTGGCCCAGGGCCATGGCTCGCAAGCTTGCCTGGATGCTCATGGGCAAATCGGGAGTCGAGGTATAGAGCTGGTCTTCATCGCGAACGTAAAGCACCACCCCATCCAGCGCAAAGATGTGCGCAAGCATCCCCGGCAGGTCGCGAACCAGTCCAGCCGCATCCTCGGCCAGCATCATCTCCTGGCTGAGCTCGAAGAGGCGCTCCACGTCCTCCCGGCGCTTCTCGGCCTGCCTTGCCAGCTCACGCACCCGCTCGGCCACGCGGCCCACCACGACGCAACTGAGCAGAAACGAGATCATGGCCACCCATTGCTGAATGCCGGTGATCTGCAACGAGTGAACTGGCGGCAGAAAGTAGTAGTCAAAACAAACCGCGCACAGCAGGGCAAGATAGAGCGAGAGCCAGATTCCCGCCTGAGCGGCAAACAACACCACCAGCACCAGGAAGACCATTCCCGCTGTTGTCGAGTTGGCCCCCAGAGCGGCCAGCAAGCTTGTGGCTGCCACCGCAACCAGCGAGGCGGCAAACCAGCGAGCAATTTTGCGCGCATGGTTGGATAGTTGCATTCTTCCCTCACCGGAATCATACCCGTCTGCCCGTATGATGTAATCATTCTAGAGAAGGAAAGCAGATGCCGGGCAGAATTCTTGTGATCGACGACGAACCGCAGATTACCCGCGTACTGCGCGCTGCCCTGTCTGCGCAAGGCTTTGACGTGCGCACTGCCAACGACCCGGAAGAAGGCTTGGAGGTCTTCAAAGAATGGCCGCCCGACCTGGTGGTGACCGACCTGATGATGCCCGGCTTGAGCGGCGTCGAGGTCTGCCGCGCCATCCGCGCACACTCCGCGATCCCGATTCTGATTCTCTCAGTCCGCGACCAGGAGCGTTCCAAGGTCGAAGCCCTGGACGCCGGCGCCGACGATTACGTGACCAAACCCTTCAGTATTCAGGAGTTGCTCGCCCGCGTCCGAGCGCATCTGCGCCGCGCCCCGGAGCGCACTACCTCAGCGATTGAGGCCGGCGACTTTGTGGTGGACGCCGAGGCACATTCCATCACCGTTCTGGGAAAGCCGATTCACCTGACACCCAAGGAGTTCGACCTGCTGCTGCACCTGGCCCGCCATGCAGGCAAGGTGATGACCCATCGCGCGCTGCTGACCGCCGTGTGGGGTGCCCAGTCGGTCTACCAGCCGGAGTATCTGCGCGTTTTCATCGGCCAACTGCGGAAGAAGCTCGAAGCAGAGACCGGCAAACAGTACATCCAGACCGAACCCTGGGTCGGCTACCGCTTTGTTCCCGAGGGATGGACCGGCAACGAGGAATGAACTCGCCGCGCTCACGAATTCATGATGCGCCGCTGGTATGATCCATCCATGCATCTGGACCCCACAGACCGTCGGCTGCTCACCCGGATCAAGCGCGCCCTGATTGAAGTGGCGTTTATCGTCTTTCTCTTCTATTCAAATCTTTTGATGGGAGAGTTCTCGGCGACCAATGGACCAGGAAAGACCCTGGCCTTCGCCGTCAGAGATATTTTCACGCCCACAAATTTTCTAATCGCCCTCATTGCCTCGGTGATTGGGTATGCCTTCTTCGAACATCTTCGAAGAAGGCTATAGAGACGGAGATAATATTCTCTCCATCTCCCGGCTGCCCTTACGCTTTATTTAGGAAACTTTTTCAATACTCAAACGTGCAGTGAGCCAGACTTACTCTTGAGCACGGAGCCTGACTCACGATGGAAGCTCTGGCTCGGGCTTGATACGTGTCTGCGCTTCAATTTCCGACTTCACCTGCGCCATGCTTATGAAAGTGCGAGAGTTGCGATGCAAGATGTGATGATGTTGCTGTTCACGGTAGTCTTCTTCGGCTTGGCGTTTCTTTACGTCAAAGCCTGTCAGAAGTTGAGGTAACCCTATGCAAATCGATCTCGCAACCGGCGTTGCCTTGATTCTGTCCTTCTTGTTGCTGGTCTACCTGGCCCTTACCCTGCTCTTCCCGGAGAAGTTCTGACATGTCCGCCAACGGTTGGTTGCAGTTCGCACTTTTCTGCCTGATTCTGCTGGCATGCGTTCGCCCGGTAGGCGTCTATCTGGCTCGCGTGCTGGAGGGGCAGCGCACGTGGCTTGATCCCGTGCTCCGTCCCATCGAGCGGCTCATTTACAAGCTCTCCGGCGTGGATGCGGCCCAGGAGATGAACTGGCGCGAATACGCTGGCGCGTTGCTGGGCTTTTCGGCTGTGGGGCTGCTGGTCACTTACGCCATCGAGCGGCTGCAGGGGCTGTTGCCCTGGAACCCGCAGCATCTGGCCGCCGTCGGGCCAGATCTGGCCTGGAACACCGCCGCCAGCTTCACGACCAACACCAACTGGCAGTCGTACACGCCCGAGACCACGATGAGCTATCTGACCCAGATGGCTGGTCTCGCCACGCACAACTTCTTCTCCGCTGCGGTGGGCATCGCGGTGGCCGTGGCGCTGATTCGCGGCATCAAGCGAACTACGTCGGAGACCATCGGCAACTTCTGGGTGGACGCCACGCGCGCCATTCTCTATGTGTTGTTGCCCGCCTCGCTCCTTTATGCACTGTTGCTGGTGGGCCAGGGCGTTCCGCAGAACCTGCACGCCTATACTTCGGCCCACACCCTGGAAAATCAGACGCAGACCATCGCGCAGGGGCCGGTGGCCTCGCAGGAAGCCATCAAGATGCTGGGCACCAACGGTGGCGGTTTCTTCAACGCCAACAGCGCCCATCCCTTCGAAAATCCCACGCCCTTCTCGAACCTGCTGCAAATGCTCTCCATCTTCATCATTCCGGCGGGGCTCACCTATACACTGGGCCGCATGACCGGCTCGCCCGGCCACGGCTGGGCCGTGCTGGCCGCCATGTTCGTGCTGTTCACGGCCGGATTCACAGCCGTTTACTGGGCGGAGTCGCAGCCGCATTTGCTGATCCACGGCGCAGCGCAAACGGGCAGCCTGTCGGCACCTGCCGGCAACATGGAGGGCAAGGAGGTGCGCAACGGCATCAGCCAGTCCGCGCTCTTCTCCACGGTCACCACCGACGCCAGTTGCGGCGCTGTAAACACCATGCACGACTCGCTCACACCGCTGGGCGGCATGGTGGTGCTCATCAACATCATGCTCGGCGAGGTCGTCTTTGGCGGAGTGGGTTCGGGCCTGTACGGCATCCTGATCATGGTGGTGCTCTCGGTATTCATTGCCGGCCTCATGGTGGGCCGTACGCCCGAGTACCTGGGCAAGAAGATTGAGTCCTACGACGTGAAAATGTCGATGCTTTACGTGCTCATCTTCCCGCTCATCATTCTCTCGCTCACCGCGGCCTTCGTGCTCTCGCCCAACATCGGGCTGTCGGCTCTGACCAACCAGGGGCCGCACGGAATGACCGAAATCCTTTACGCATTTACCTCGGCCGCGGGCAACAACGGCTCAGCCTTTGCCGGACTGAGCGCCAACACTTGGTGGTACAACGTGGCGCTGGGCTGGACGATGCTGATCGGCCGCTTTCTCATGATGATTCCGGTGCTGGCACTGGCTGGCAATCTGGCGCAGAAGAAGAGCGTGCCTCCGTCGCCAGGGACCTTCCCGGTGAACGGCTCATTGTTTACCGTGCTGCTCATCGGCATCATTCTAATTCTGAGCGCACTCACTTTTTTCCCGGCGCTGAGCCTGGGACCGATCCTGGAACACCTTCTGCTGAAATCGGGGCAGGTGTTCTAGCCTCTGACTTCTAGCTATTGGTTGTCAGATATGGAATTCAGATTTTCAGCATAGGCCGCCAGGAGCTAGAGGGTAGCAGCTAGCGGCTGAATCGCGAAACGGACTGTCATGCTTAAGAAGAAAAGTCTTTGGAATACGAAAATCATGGCCCAGGCGCTTGTGGATGCATTCCGCAAGCTCAATCCGCGCGGCATGGCCAAAAACCCGGTGATGTTTGTGGTCGAGGTGGGCTGCGTGCTCTCGACGGCGCTGCTCATCGACAACACCATGCATCACCAGCCGGGCTTCGGCTTCAACCTTCAGATCACTCTCTGGCTCTGGTTCACCGTGCTCTTCGCGAACTTTGCGGAGGCCATGGCCGAGGGCCGCGGCAAGGCGCAGGCCGACACGCTGCGCAAGGCCAAGGGCGAAACCATTGCCAAACGCTATACCGAATCGAATGACCTGGAAGAAGTCCCCAGCGCGCTGCTACGTGTTGGAGATATCATTTACGTCGAGGCTGGCTTTTACATCGCTGGCGACGGCGAGGTCATCGAGGGCGTGGCCTCCGTGGACGAGTCGGCCATCACTGGCGAATCAGCGCCCGTCATCCGCGAGGCCGGCGGCGACCGCTCGGCCGTGACCGGCGGAACAAAAGTTCTGTCGGACTGGATCAAGGTCCGCATTACCTCCAACCCCGGCGAAACCTTCCTTGACCGCATGATTGCGCTGGTCGAAGGCGCCACACGGCAGAAGACGCCCAACGAGATTGCGCTGAGCATCCTGCTGAGCGGCCTGACGATTGTATTTCTGCTGGCTGTAGTCACGCTGCAACCTTTCGCGATTTACTCCAAGGCGCCGCAGACGGTCTTCGTGCTGGTTTCGCTGCTGGTCTGCCTGATTCCCACCACCATCGGCGGCCTCTTGTCGGCCATCGGCATTGCCGGCATGGACCGCTTGGTCCAGTACAACGTGCTGGCCATGAGCGGGCGCGCGGTCGAGGCCGCCGGCGACGTGAACACCCTGCTGCTGGACAAGACCGGCACCATCACCCTGGGCAACCGGCAGGCAACTGAATTCCGGGCTGCCCCCGACATCAGCCAGGAGCGGCTGGCCGATGCCGCACAGCTCGCCTCGCTCTCTGACGAAACTCCGGAGGGCCGGTCGATTGTCGTGCTGGCGAAGGAGAAGTACAACCTGCGCGGACGCGACTTGAACACGATTCATGCCGAGTTCGTGCCCTTCACGGCGCAGACCCGCATGAGCGGCGTCAACCTGCCCGGCGTGCGCATCCGCAAGGGCTCGGTAGACGCGATTGCCCGCTTCCTTGAAGAGCAGGGCTCCTCTCTGCCGAGGAAGGTCAGCGAGATTGTCGAAGATATTGCGCGCCTTGGCGGCACGCCGCTGGTCGTGGCAGAAAACTCGACGGCCCTGGGCGTGATTCACCTCAAGGACATCGTCAAAGGCGGCCTGAAGGAGCGGCTTGCCCGCCTGCGCGCCATGGGCATCCGCACCATCATGATTACCGGCGACAACCCGCTGACCGCCGCGGTGATTGCCCGCGAGGCCGGTGTGGACGACTTTCTGGCCGAGGCCAAGCCCAAAGACAAGATGGACCTGATCAAGCGCGAACAGGCCAAGGGCAAGCTCGTAGCCATGACCGGCGACGGCACCAACGACGCCCCCGCCCTGGCCCAGGCCGATGTGGGCGTGGCCATGAACTCCGGCACTCAGGCCGCAAAGGAAGCCGGCAACATGGTCGATCTCGACTCCAACCCGACCAAGCTCATTGAGATTGTCGAGATCGGCAAACAATTACTCATGACCCGCGGCGCGCTGACCACCTTCAGCATCGCCAACGACGTGGCCAAGTATTTCGCTATCATCCCGGCCATGTTTGCCGGCGTTTTTCCGGTATTGAATGCGCTGAACATCATGCACCTGTCCACCGCGCATTCAGCCATTCTTTCGGCGGTCATTTTCAACGCTTGCATCATCGTGGCGCTGATCCCGCTGGCTCTGAAGGGCGTCAAGTACGAGCCCAAAGCAGCCGATGTTCTGCTGCGCCAGAATCTTCTGATCTACGGCTTCGGCGGCATTCTTGTACCTTTTCTCGGCATCAAGGTCATCGACATGGCCCTGGTGGCGCTGCACTTGGCGTAAGTAGCAAGCAGCGGAGTTAGCGGTGTTAGCGGAGCTAGAGACGCGCCAGGCTAACGCCGCAAACTCCGCTAACCGCGCTAGCACCGCTACAAGGTTTCATAAGAGCATCAACCGGCTTCTGAAGGAGAAACAAAGTGCATTCGGTCTGGAAGACATCAATCCGCTTCACCCTTGTTGCCACGGTTCTGCTGGGCCTGGGCTATCCGCTGCTGGTTACCGGCATCGCAAGCATGCTCTTTCCGCACAAGGCCGCCGGAAGCCTCATTCTCAAAGACGGTCGGGTGATCGGCTCCGAGCTGCTGGCTCAGAGCTTCACCTCTGACCGCTACTTTCATCCGCGGCCCTCGGCAAACAGCTACGACGGCCAAAACTCCGGCGGCTCCAACCTGGCCCAGTCCAACAAGACGCTTGTCACGCGCATTCAGGGCGACATCGACAAGCTGGTCGCGCAGAATCCCGGCAAGCCGGTGCCGATTGATCTGGTCACCACCTCGGCTTCCGGGCTCGATCCGGATATCACGCCCGACGCCGCCTTCTTCCAGGCGCCCCGCGTCGCCAAGGCACGCAACTTGAGCGAAGAGAGCATGCAGAAGCTCATCGAGCAGCACATCACCGGCCGTCAGCTAGGCCTGCTCGGCGAGGCCCGCGTCAACGTCCTTGAACTCAATCTCGACCTCGACAAGCTCGCCAAATAGAAACCTGCTCCCGGCAGATTTGATTGGGCAATCGATTTGGATCGGAGCCATCTGACCGCCTATCATCGGCTAATGGATACTCTGATTCTTAATGGCCAGCCGCTGACGCTGGCCGAGATTGAAGCTGTTTCGCTGATGGCCTGTCCCGTTGCCATTGCACCTGCTGCACTAGCCCGCGTGGCTCAGGGCCGCACAATCATCGAAGAAATTCTGGCAGCCGGCGAGACCGTCTACGGGGTCAATACCGGCTTTGGCAAACTGTCGGATGTGCGGGTTCCGGCCGAAAGTCTGGCGCAGTTGCAGGCCAACCTGGTGCGCAGCCACGCCGGCGGCGTGGGCCAGCCGCTTTCCGAGGCTGAATCGCGGGCCATGCTGCTGCTGCGCGCCAACGTGCTGGCCAAGGGCTTTAGCGGCTGCCGTACGGCGCTGGTAGAGATGCTGGTCGCGCTGCTCAACGCCGGGGTGCACCCGGTGATTCCGGAAAAAGGCTCTGTAGGCGCAAGCGGCGATCTGGCGCCCCTGGCTCACCTGGCGCTGGTGGTCATCGGCGAGGGCGAGGCATTTTATAAGGGTGAGCGGATGGCCGGGAGCGAGGCGCTGCGGCGCGCCGGATTGCAGCCCATCGTTCTGGTAGCCAAGGAAGGACTGGCTCTGCTGAACGGCACACAGGCAATGAACGCCGTGGGGGCCTTGGCCATCGCGCGCGGGCTGCGGGTGGCGCAGTTGGCTGACCTGGCCGGCGCCATGAGCCTGGAGGCGCTGATGGGCACGCCGGCTGCCTTCGATCCGCGCATCCATCAGGCCCGGCCGCACGCGGGACAGATTCAGGTAGCGGAGCACTTGCTCGAGCTGCTCGCTGACTCCCAGATCCGCGAGTCGCATCGCGCCCATGACTCCCGCGTGCAAGACGCCTATTGCCTGCGCTGCATGCCGCAGGTGCATGGCGCAGTTCGGGATGCGCTGGAACACGTCCGGGGGGTGTTGGAGATTGAGTCGGGGGCGGCTACGGATAATCCGCTCGTATTTCCCGAACCCACCTGCGAAGCGCCAAACCACGGAGCGGTCTTGTCGGGCGGGAACTTTCACGGAGCGCCGCTGGCCTACGCATTCGACTATGCGGCCATTGTGATGACCAATCTTGCCAGCATCACCGAACGGCGCATCGACCGGTTGCTGAACATGGACATCAACGAGGGGCTGCCGGCCTTCCTGTCGCCCGATCCGGGCCTCTCGTCAGGGTTCCTGATCGCGCAGATCGTGGCGGCGGCGCTGATCAACGAGTGCCAGGTGCTCTCGCATCCCTCCTCGACGGGCAGCATTCCCACCGACGGAGGCAAGGAAGACCATGTCTCCATGGGCATGACCGGAGCCCTCAAGCTGCGCCAGATTGTGGAGCACGCCGAGAGGGTTCTGGCCATCGAGTTGATGTGCGCGGCACAGGGACTGGAGTTCCGCAGACCGCTCAAAGCCAGCCGGGAGGTTGAGCGCGCGCACGCAGCGGTGCGCGCCGTCGTGCCAAAGCTGGAACAGGACAGGGTTCTGTCGCCGGAAATCGAAGCTCTGGCCGCGGCCGTAAGAAACGGGGCCTTCAACTCCTGGTGTAAGTCGTGAAGTGACTGATTTGCAAGGATCTCGGCGATTTTGTCGGGAATCTCAAATCAAGTGTTAACAAAACATTGGGTGCCCCATCCATTTTACGTTCTTAGTGAAATGGGTGGGAAACCACGAATTCAACCCTACAGAAACAGTGAAACTGCTCTGCCCCGGCTATCTGACGCTGATATCGCCGTCCACATCCACCACGAGGTCGTCGCCCTGGGGATGCATGGAGTGAACCTGGAGCCTGTCCAGGGTCACTTTGAAGCCGGTGGCGGCAGTTGCCCCGGTGAGCGCCTTGCGCAGCAGGTCAGCCGCATTGATCTTCATATTGGATGGCAACTGGCGGCTGAGGAAGGGCGTGATCACGAAGTTCAGCTCCTTTTGATCGACGACCTTGTCCAGGCGGGCGTCGCGGAAGCCAATGGTTTCGCCATCGCCAAACGGTGCCAGAGAGACCTCGGGCGCGGTGTTCAGAGAGATTCCCAGGCAGGAGTTGCCCCACGCCTTGCCCAGCTTGGCGTGCGCCTTGATGACAACCACGACGCGGTCTTGCACGAAGCTGAGCTGCGCGTCGTCGGCGTAGACGTAGCAGGGCGTCTGCGCCGTGCCTTTCAGGTAATAGCGTCCGTTGGGACCGCTGAAGAGTTGCTGCTTGAGGGTTCGCTGCAGGACATCGCGGCTTACTTTCAGTTCTACTGCGCCCGAACGAGGGGCGCCTACTGCAGCGGTCAAAAGAGCGACCGCTGCCACTCGCCAAATTGTCGTCATATTAGTATCGTGCCACCACCGGCGGCACCTGTGCGAATCTAGTCCAGAAAAAGAGGGGCTGTGCTCCTTCCGTAAAGCAGTCTGATCCTCCTATTCCTTTCCGAAAGAGCAACATACAGGTGTCTCTCATCGTGGAATCGCTTGAAGCAATTGTTCCCGGTCTTGTGCAATTTTGCTATTGATTTCTGAAGGAAATATCCGTAAAATAGAAGTGTAAAGTTTGGTTTGGACCGGCAGTATATATCCATAAGCGGCCCAGAGCATACAGGCAAGAGACCCATATCCGAGGAAACCAAGTCGATGGCAAAGCGTCGTGGAAATCCGAATTGGGGCAAACCGGAGCCCATTGGTCCGGTTGTGCCTACAGTGACATCCTTCGAGCAGATTGTGAAGGAGTTCAAACTCAGCCCGGACCAGTATATTCGGTCTACCCGTTTGCGGGAGTGGGCTCGCCGGAACAAGAATTCCAAGTACATTCCAGAAGCGCTTCTCGAAGCCTGGGGTTTTGAGATTGAATCTGCCTTGTAAGCCTTTTGTCAGCTCATAGTTCGTTTGCAAAAGCGCCGCCTTCGGGCGGCGCTTTTGCTGTATCAGCCTGCATGGGCGAGAATAGGAATACTGCCATGCCAGAGAACGTACGCACATTCGCTTCCCCTTTTATCGATGTTCCCGGCGCTTTGGCCGAAATTCGCGCTGGCCGTATGGTCATTGTTGTAGACGACGAGGACCGCGAAAACGAGGGCGACCTTACCCTGGCCGCCGAGTTTGTGACGCCGGAGGCTATTAATTTCATGGCCAAGTATGGCCGGGGATTGATCTGCCTGGCGCTGACCGAGGAGCGCGCGGATGAGTTGCGCCTCTTCCCCATGAGTCAGCAGAACACCTCCCGGTTCGGGACGGCGTTTACCGAGACCATCGAGGCACGCGAGGGTGTGACCACCGGGATCTCGGCTTACGACCGTGCAAAAACCATCCAGACGGTCATTGACCCGCACTCGACCGCGGCTGACCTGGCCCGTCCCGGCCATGTCTTTCCGCTGCGCGCCCGCAAGGGTGGCGTACTGGTGCGCGCCGGGCAAACCGAGGCTTCTGTCGATCTGGCCCGCCTGGCCGGCCTCAATCCTTCCGGCGTCATCTGCGAAATCATGAAGGACGATGGCACAATGGCCCGCATCCCGGACCTGATCCCCTTCTGCAAGGAACACGGACTGCGGATTCTGACCGTGGCGGAGCTGATCCGGTACCGGCGGCGGCACGAGCATTACATTGTCCGCGTTGGCGAGAGCCCCATCCAGACCCGCTACGGCGAATTCCGCATGATCGCCTATGAGAGCGAGGTGAACGGCGGCGAAAGCCACATCGCCCTGGTGCGCGGCGACCTTTGCCCCAAGTGCCCCGCCCTCTCCGCCGCCCCCGTGGGTGTGCCTGGGGATTTGCCCGTTGCAGAGTCCGGCCTGGCGGAAGCACAGCCGCAGTGCCAGCAAGCCGCGCTGGTGCGCGTTCACACCCGCTGCACGGCGGGCGATGTCTTCGCCGCCGACTGCCTCTGCCGCGAGACCCTGGACCAGTCCATGCGCATGATCGCCGAGGCGGGTTGCGGCGTTGTGCTCTATCTGCATAACACCTCGCGAGGCTTTGAGGTTGACCACGAGCCGGCCGCTGGGAGCAATTCCAAGCCCGTCGGAACGGCAACCCCGGATACTGCGGCTAACTCGAGCATTGGCCGGCTGGTTCTGCATCAGGAACTGCGGGCTCGTGAAGAATCACAGGATCGCGCCGGGCGCATTGTGCGCGCTTTCGGCCTTGGCAGCCAGATTCTGTCGGACCTCGGCATCCGGCGCATCCGCCTCTTGTCGAATACCCCCATGCACATTCCCGCGCTGGAGGGTTTCGGCTTGGAGGTTGTCGAGCAGGTGGCGATTCCGGTGACGAAGTGCAGCCATGTCAGGTGAAACGTAAGGCGGGCGAACGACCTGTTTCTCAATCAGGAAAGCCCGCATCCTTCTTTCTCTACTACATTTTCCCTATTACAAAAGATATGCGTCTGCTCCTTTTCTGTCTCCTCTTGACGAGACAGACGCCTCAATTTGTGTTTGAATCGTGCTGATGTAGCGAAATTCAGCAAGCCTGGGAGACTGGCATTCATGACGATCGGCGTTCTTCATGCCCACGAGCTCCAGAGTCTGCACGAACTGAGCTGGATTTATGCGCAGGACTGCACGCTAGTCCTGGATGCCGACACTGGGATCGTGATGGATGTGAATCCGGCAGCAGAAACGCTGATGGGGTATTCGCGCGAGGAACTCATTGGGACGTATTTCACCAAGCTGAACCCCGAGGCTGAGCGCGAACAGATCATGCTTGATTTTCAAAAGGGGATACCGGCTCCGGAGCCCATCTTTGGGCATCACATTCTGCGCAAAGACGGGAGTTGTGTGCCCATCGCGATCTGGGCGTCCAACAGGTTGCAGTTGGCCGATCAAAGGGTGTTGATTTGCGAACTCCGCGATGTTTCCGATCAACAGCAGAAAGGACATCAGCTTTCGGTCAAGAACTGGGCACTTTCGGCCTTTTCGACTGCGGCATTGGCCCTTGGACGCGCTCAGTCCCCTGAGGGTTTGCTACAGTCTATCTGCGAGGCCATTACCAGGGAGTCCATCTATGTTCTCTCCTGGATTGGCATTGCGGAAGACGATCCACAGAAGAAGGTTCGGTTTGCCGCGGCGGCAGGCAGCGGAATCTCTTACATGGATGGATTGCAGGTGGGGTGGTCGGACGATGATCCAAAGGGAAGAGGTCCGACGGGCATCTCCATTCGCACCGGCAAGGTAGAGATTATGAATGACTCCGAGACTTCGGAGTTATTTGCTCCCTGGCGTGAGCGCGCCAGGCACGCCGGTATCCGGTCCACCGTGTCGATTCCATTTTCCCTCGAGGAAGGAAGACGCGGCGTATTGATGGTTTACTCCGCGCACCCCAACGCATTTGAGCCGGAGGCGATCGAAGTTTTCGAGCATCTTGCCAGAGAGCTCGTTTACGGCGTCCAGGCGCTTGAGCAGAAGAGGCTTTTGCAATCCGAACGGCAGCGCCTGGCAAAAACACAATCACAGCTTAATGAGACTTTATCCGCGATGGTTACGCCCATCGTTACAGCCATGGAAATGCGCGATCCCTACACGACAGGCCACCAAAGCCGCGTGGCGGAAATTGCATATGCGATTGGCAAGGAGATGGGCTGGCCTGATGAGAAATTGCAGGGGTTGCGGGTGGCCGCTCTGGTCCACGATATAGGAAAAATTTCAATTCCTGCCGAGATCCTGACCAAGCCTGGAAAACTGGGCACGGCTGAGCGGGGAATGATCAGGGAACATTCGGAGACAGCCTACACCATTCTGAAGGACATTCCCTTTGCCTGGCCCATTGCCCAGATCGTGCGTCAGCATCACGAGAAACTGGATGGCTCTGGCTACCCGCTGGGCCTGAAGGGAGATGCGATCCTGCCCGAAGCCAAGATATTGGCTGTAGCGGACATCGTGGAAGCAATGGCCTCCTACCGGCCGTATCGCCCTGGAATCCCTCTGGATATTGTGTTGGAACAGATTGAAAGGGAGGCCGGCACACTATTGGATACAGAAGTTGTTCGCATCTGCATCGATCTCTTCCGCAACAAGCATTTTGTCGTGCAGGGCTGGATTCGGCGTTGATCCTGTGCCCACCCGTGCCGCAAAAATGCCCCCAGCGACAGGCGAAACTGTGACGTCCCATCGCATATCGCGTCATCCGTCAGAATGCTTTGAGCATTTTCGATTCAAGTGTTAACGAAACGTTGGGTGCCCCATCCTTTCCGCAGTTTCATCGCGGAAAGGGTGGGAGAGCACAGGACTTAATCTCGACTGTAAACAGTCAACCCATACCGCTTTAGCTCATACCTGCAAGCGTCTCGGGTGCCAGCAGGTCGGCCATCGTCTCGCGCCGCCGGATCAAACGTGCCTGCGCGCCTTCCACGAGCACCTCGGGGGGACGCAGGCGGGTGTTGTAGTTTGAGCTTTCCGCCATGCCGTAGGCGCCGGCATCAAGAATCGCGATCAAGTCGCCCGGTTCGACCGGCGCAAGCTCGCGGTCGTGGGCAAAAAAGTCGCCCGATTCGCAGATTGGTCCCACCACGTCCACAATGCGCTGCTTCCCTTCCCTCGGCTTCACCGGAACAATCTCGTGATACGCCTGATAAAGCGTGGGACGGATGAGATCATTCATGCCGGCATCGGTAATCACGAAAGTCTTTTTGCCATTGCGCTTGACGTAGAGCACCTTGGCCACCAGAGCCCCAGCCTGCGCCGCCAAAAAGCGTCCCGGCTCGAGAAATAAACGGCCGTCGAAGCCCCGCAATGAGTCTTCGATTGCCGCGGCGTACTTGCTCACACTGGCAGCGGCGTCGAAACCGTTCGCGTGATAATCGATGCCCAACCCTCCACCCACATCGACAGCCTTCAGTACAATGCCAGCGCGCTCCAGTTGGCGCATCAGCTTGCTTACCCGCTCCACCGCCGCGCCAAAGGGCGCCGCCGATCGAATTTGCGAACCGATGTGAAAGCTGACGCCATAGGGCTCAAGCCAGCGGTTGCCGGCGACGCTTTTGTAAATCTTCAGCGCCTGCCGGATGTCGATGCCGAACTTGTGTTCGCGCAGGCCGGTGGAGATGTAAGGGTGCGTCTCAGCGAAGACATCTGGATTGACGCGCAGGGCAAAGCGCATTTTCTTCTTCAGCTTGGAAGCGCGCGCGGCCAGCAGATTCAGCTCCGCCTCGCTCTCGACGTTGATTTGGAGTATTTCCGTCTTCAGCGCCAGATCAAGCTCCGCGGCCGTTTTGCCCACGCCGGAGAAAACGACCCTACCCGCGGCCTCCGGCGCCGCTGCCAGCACCCGCTCCAGTTCGCCGCCAGAAACTATATCGAATCCCGCCCCGCGGTCCGCGAGCAGCTTGATAATGGCCAGCGCAGAGTTAACCTTGACCGAGTAGCAAACCAGATGCTTCCGGCCCGCGAAGGCCTTCTGAAAGAGTCCCAGCCGCTCGACCATCTGGTCGGCGGAGTAGACATAGAGCGGCGTGCCGTGACGTTTGGCGAGAGTTTCCAGCGAAACCTTGCCGCAGTGAAGTGCGCTGCCTGGCTGCGGATAAACGAACGGGCGGGATGATGAGGGGGATGACTTGGTCAAGATGGGCTTCCGTTAGAAAAAGATGTTACTTTGAGCCTACAGCATTTCCGGCAGGCATTCGAGCCTTGACAGGCGCGTGAACAAAACATGTTCTCAACTCTTGAACTGCCGCAGCCACGCTCTCATGAACTCGGCGACCTTCTTCGGCTGTTCATAAGCCGCATAATGTCCGGCGTCGGGCAGCACGTGGAGTTCGCAGCCGCCGGGCGCGGCGTGGAAGGCCTGCATCTCCTCAGGCGTGACTCCGGGGTCCTCGCCACCGGCAATCGCCAGGATGGGAGCCGTAATGGTTGCGACGGTCGGCACGGAGTCAGGCCGCGTGGCGAGACCTGCCTGCACGGCCACCAGGGCCTCCGGTGTGAGCGTCATACGAGCGCGCAACTGAGCCAGAATCTCCGGGTGAAGCTTCTGGGCAGTTGTCCCGGTCAGCGTCTGAGCCATGCCGTCATAGAGCGCCGCACATTTGCCATCTCGCGCCTGAGCGATGGTGGCGGCGCGTCCGGACCAGTTGGCCGCTGCGTCTGGCTGCGGCTTGGAGCAGACGAAAGCCAGGCCCCGCACACGCTGGGGAGCCTGACGCCAAAGCTCCAGCAGCACATAGCCGCCAATGGAGCAACCAACAAAGACAGCTTCCGGCATATGAAGATGATCGAGCAGAGCCAGAACGTCTGCGGCGAGCCGAGCCATGGTCAGCACGGGCGCGTCTGGAACTGCGGAAAAACCGCCTACAGGCAGAGTTCCCAACTCCGAGCCGCCGTGGCCGCGCAGATCTGGAACGATGGCGCGAACGCCGGCCAGACTCTCTGTCAACGGCCGCCAGTATTCACCGTCGAGCGGCGTTGGATGAAGAAATACGATGGGCAATCCCGCCCCGGTATCCCTAAAAACCAGCGTCGCCCCGCCTGATTCAAAAGTAGCTTTCATACATTACGAGAATAGCTCAGGGCAGCGGCACCTGCTCCTCGGGAATACCGATCCAGCCCGCCAGGTAGGCCACGAAGACCAGCCCGCCAGAGAAGAAAAGTCCGATAACAGCCAGGATGCGAACCAGGGCCACATCCCAGCCATAAGCCTGCGCCAAGCCAATGCATACCCCGGCAACCTTGCGGCCGATAATCGGACGGCAGAGTGGTCTGCCCGGAATGTATGCCGCAGCGGGAATGACCGCTCCGCACCTGGAACAGAAACGCGCACCCACTGGCAACCCGTTTCCACAGCTTTGACAAAAGACGGCCATGATCGATCCCTCCCTCAAGAAACTCCAACCAATGTGAAGATACGGATGTGGGGTAGCGGCGGTTCCATTCTTGGGACTCGGAACGGGCCCCCGCCGCTAGACGCCCCGGAAGGGGCTGCGCAGGCGCTTTCGCGCGGTGTCGGCGCGCGAAGTGTTGGGACCTGCATCGATGGCCATCTTGTAGTCTCTGACCGCCAACTGGCGCTCGCCATTCACGTCGTGGCACTCGCCGGCGGCCAGCAGCGACCTGATCTTGAGTTCCGGGCCAACACTTTTGGCCCAGGCAGCTTGCTCATATGCCTGCGCCGCCTCGCCATAGTGGCGCTGACCGCGCAAAGCGTCGCCCAGGCCAAAATAGGTCAGCTCCAACTGCGCGGAAGCAAAATAACCCGGCCGAGCGCTGTCGGCGACGATCTCTCTATAAGCTGCGACGGCCGCCATGCCTTCGCCAGCATCCTTGCGCAGGTTGGCCTCTTCCAGGCAGAAAAGATAACCGTGCGGATAGGAACTTTTCAGGCCGCGCACAACCTGAATCGCCTCATTGTATTTGGCCTCGCGACGCAGAAAAAGGGCAATCACTGTGCGGGCTTCGACGCTGGTCATCGCGCCGCGCCTGCCGTCATCGTTGAGCATCTCCAGGCCACGGCTCTTCGAACCTGTAATCCCGGCAAAGCCGATCAGAAACTTGAAGGGCAAGGGCAGCGCTCCCACGACGTATTCATAGACCCCCGCCACCAGCTTGGCGTCCACATACTCCGGGTCCAGTTCCAGCACGCGTACTTCGTCGTCCTTGGCCTTCATGGCCAGCCGGAACCCGGCGCTGAAGCTCCGCTGCACCATGGCGATATAGGCACATTTCAAAGCGCGCGCCCAGCCACGAGCATAAAGAGCGTCAACGTCGTTGGGATTCTTGCCAATACGCCAATCAGCCTCGTGGACGGCCTCGTCGGTCAGCGCATCAATGCGATCGCGGGCCTTCGGATCTTCGTCCGCCGTGGCGTGGCGGCCAGTGAGAAAGCCGTCATTGGCGTAGAAAGTAGTGTCCAGCAAATCCATCCGGTAGAGTTCCTGGAAGACCACAGCCTCCAGCAACATGGCCGTGGGCTGCGGATCGCCGGGGTGTGCGGCATGGAAGCGTTCCAGCCGTCCGACGGCGCCCGGATAGTCTTGGTTGTAGAAGTGCTGATAGGCCTCACGCACAAGCGGGTCGCGGTTCAGCGGGTTAGTGTGTACCTCAGAGGCCCAGCCCAGGCTGGCCACCGGCAACAACACAAATCCCCATACCCAGATGCGTACCCAGTTCGAAATGCGCTTCAATTCCCCTCCCCGTTCGACCTTGGGGATTCGTTCCATTGTGGCTTTCTTCCTCAAAGTGCGACAACGCGTCAGCCGAAGCGGCGTGTGCCCGCAGAGCTTATGTTAACGGATTCAGGAGTCCGCCGTGGATTCCGGGTTCCTGCGCAAACAGAAATCCTTTAGGATGAAGACATGCCGATCCCCGAGCGACTCAATCCGACCTTCGCCTTTACCCGCCCTCCCGCTATCGATCTTGTTGAGGAAGCCCGCAAGCGCCTGATCGTGGCTCTCGATGTGCCCGATGCGGCCTCCGCAACCAGGCTGGTAAGCCAGTTGGAAGGAACCTGCCAGTGGTTCAAGGTTGGCCTGGAGCTGTTTGTCGCTGCCGGTCCGGCCGTCATCGAGCCGCTGGTGGCAGGCGGTCACTCTGTTTTCCTGGACCTGAAGCTATACGACATTCCCAACACCGTGGCGGGAGCGGTGCGCTCCGCCACGGCGCTGGGGGTAAAAATGATGACCCTCCACGCCGCCGGAGGCCCGGCAATGCTGGCCGCCGCAAAGAGCGCGCTGGAGGGAGTCGCCAACCCGCCGGAGCTGCTGGCTGTCACCGTGCTCACCAGCATGGATCAGGCCCAGGTCAGCGCTGTCGGCCTTGACCGTTCGCCTGCCGAGCAGGTTGCCGTGCTGGCCCGTATGGGCCTGGAGGCCGGAATCCGCGGCTTTGTCTGCTCACCGCGCGAAGTTGCCGCCCTGCGCGCGCTCACCGGCCCCGAAGGCCTGCTGGTTGTCCCCGGCATTCGTCCGGCAGGCGCAGCCATCGGCGACCAGAAGCGCATTGCCACACCCGCCGATGCCCTGCGCCAGGGCGCCAGCTTCCTGGTTGTCGGCCGACCCATCACCCAGGCGCCCAGCCCTGCCGAGGCCGCCGCGGCGATTCTCCAGGAGATGGCCGAGGCGCTGGAAGTATAGCCTGGCCGGGCTAATTTTCTGAGAGTGGGACACGGACGCCGAAGCAGGCCTGATTCATTTCTCCTCCGGGATTGGCTTGATGGTGACCGAGGTCTCGAATTTATGGTAGTCGCTATATTGACTCGTGTAAGAGATGCTGTATCGGCCTTTGGTCTTGATACACTCCACACTTTTAGATCGCGGGAGCCAATAATCCGAGCCGTGAATGCTGACCGGAGCGTACTCAATGACCGGAGAAGATGAGTAGTCTCCATTGGAGCGGGAAAAAGGTCCCGCGAATTGCACTCCATGACCCGTCTTCTCCTGTATGCGAACGACCTGCAATGCCTTGAGGTCGATCCACACCCTGGCAGCAGTGAGCCCCTCAGGCACGTGCGCACACTCTATAGGAAGTGGCCGTAGATTCTTGTTGAGGGTTGCATCGATGACCAAGGTGTTACTGTCTGTCGCTCCAGGTGTGGTTGCCAGCTTGAATTCATAGCAACTGGATGTTGGCTCGTCGAAGAAGGAAAACAAATCCCGCGCAAATCCTCCGCGAAGAAAGTGGACGGGAGGATCGTATTTATTCTCATTCACTGCCTTTCCATCGACGGTTGCGGAAATGACATCGCGTGACTCCGAAAATTGGTTCTCCGCGTCCTGCGTCCTACGCACCGCTCGCAGGGATAGCAGATAATGCTTTTTCTCTATCGTCTTGGAATTCTCAGTTTCCCGTACCGAAACCTCCTCCTGGCAGATAAAATCTGGAAGTTTTTTATGCAGGGTTACGACATTTTCGCGAACTTTGGAAATCGTCTGTGCCAGATCCGGGCTTTTTCCCTCTTCAGCAACAGCAGTCATGCTGAGTGACCCCGCCAGACACATAGCGGCAAAACTACCAATAAAGAAATGATGCGCTTGCTGCATGGACTTTCCTTTCAACATAGACGGGAACGTTGATGCCCCCTCAAAAAGAATGAAACAGCACCCTGTAAAGACGGCAACCCTGCTCACTTGTGAGCAGGATTAAGACCATGACTGCGCACCATTGAAAAAGCCCGGCATAAGCCGGGCCTCTTCTGCGCCGAAGTTCAATCAGCGCTTAAAGCTTCTCATAGAAATCACATGCAGAGCATGAGATGTAGATGCCGCCGGGAACGCCGCGTTCGCGATCCTTGACGCGCTTGACGACGCGCGTCGGCTTGCCGCACTTGGGACAGTCGGTCGACTTCGTCGTGTCCATTTCCTTCTTGCGATCACCTGTTTTTGCAATCTTTGCCATCGGTTGGGTGTTTCTCCTTCTTTGGGGTGTCTCTGCACACACGCGCAAAAAAGCAGCGCGCGGCTTCAACGGCGCGGTCTTCTGCTCCCTCTCATGCCAAACGCATTGCCTGGAAGGAGCGAGACTCGCTTTGACCAGTTTACATCAGGGCTGCCCTTCTCGCCTCACTGCGGCTTTACGCCTGATAGACTTCAGATTCGGAGGCCTAATAGCAATGCCAATTCGCTGGATGAGCGAGAAAGATGCCTATGAGTTTCTTGCGGCCGGGACGGTGGGGCGTTTAGCCACCTGCGACCAAGCCGGACAGCCTTACGTCATTTCGCTCAATTACGTACTTTCCGATGGAAAAATCTATTTTCACAGTAAGCTGACCGGGCGCAAGCTCGACAATCTCGTCCAGAACAATCGCGTCTGCTTTGAGGTCAGCGAGACCATAAAGATTACGAGCCCCGACGATCTCCCCTGCGCCTGCGCCACGCGCTATACTTCCGTGCTAGCTTTTGGCACGGCGCGGATTCTCGCCGATAACACGGAAAAAGCAGCGGCGCTGAATCTGCTGGTCAAGAAATACGAGGCAGGCAGGCCCTACGCGGCGGTGGATGAGCAACATGCCGCCGGATGCGCCGTTGTGGAGATTCGCATCGACAAGATCAGCGGCAAGCGGAACGTCGATCCGGAGTAGCTTTCTCGGGAACCAACGCCATCAGAAAAATAATGCGAAGAGACTTCTAGTTGGAATCTGGAGACTCGGTTGCCGAGGGTAGCACTGGATTGTCTGGTGGCTGCGTAGCTGTCGGAAAAACCTGCACGAGCGGAGGCTCCGCTGACTCAGCCATGCCCATGGCGGCCTCATGCTCCTGACAGGCAACCGCGGCCAAATCCACCGGAACGCCAACCGCCACAATCTCAGGCCCGTTGTAGCGGTGATTCAAATCGCGGGTGAGGCAGTAAACCACCGGCAGCGCAGCCAGCAGCAAAAGGCACGCAACCCAACTGCCGTCGAGGCCATAACCTCCACCCGTGAGCCAGAACGGCCCCATGGGATTGCCCTGCACCACAGGCGAGTGGCTGCTGACTCCGCCGATGGCAAGTCCAAACAGCAGCGCGCGGCTGGCCTTCCAGCCGAAATTGATTCCCCAACTCACCCATAGCGCATGCGTGCGCAGATATGCGGCGGAGAGAAGCACGCTGAATACGACGGAGACGGCAATACTGGCGCGGCTCGAGCCCGGCAGAAAAGTCTGCACAATGGCATAGAAGGCCGCAAAGCCCAGCACCGCTCCGAACGGGCCCACGGCATGTGCAAAGCGCTGGAATCCGTAACCACGGAAGGCAACCTCTTCGGCCAAAGCGGCCAGCGCGAAAAACGCGGCATCGGCCAGCAGCCAGCCCCAGGCCGAAGGCTGAAGGAGAAGCACAATGGCGATGCCGCCGCCAACAACCAGCGGAAGGACACACACCACAGCCAGCGCCCAGCCAGCGGCCATGCCCAAACCCGCCTCGCCCGGCCAGCCTTCACGCCTCGGCAAACCTTGCGCTCTTAACGGATGCTCCTGGTGGTCGAGCGCGAATCCCATGCATGCATAGCCGATCACCAGCAAAAACACCAACATGGCCTGCTCGACGAGCGGCATCCACGGGTCCTGTATCCACTGATCCCGAGCCAGCCCCAGAGCGGCGCTATAGGCCAGCGCCCGCGCAATAAAAAAATAAACAAGAGCGGCCAGAAACTCGATATAGGCGCGCAACCGGCCGCTGCCAACCTGGGATGAGCTCATCGGCATCCCCCAGAATAGGATTGGCCGCAGTTTGCTGCGCGCACCTGAGCGCGCGTCCCCAGCCATGAGCCGGAATTGTCTAACCTGTGCGTCCGTCTTTGCGCCACTAGAATCAACCTTCCGTATAGTATTGCGCGATATTGCGGAACTTGGCCTGACGCGCGGCCACCAGGGCGTCAACCGGCAATGCCTGAAGTTCTGCCATGTGCTTCTTGAGGACTGAACCCAGAATCCCAGTGCCCGCCTCGGGGTTGGTATGAATGCCACCGGGAGGCTCAGGAATGATCTCGTCCACGCAGCCCAGCGCGGCAACCTCTGGCGCGGAAATGTGCAAGGCCTCGGCGGCCAACTGCTTCTGCGCCGCATCGTGCCACATAATGGCCGCGCAAGACTCAGGAGTAATCACGAAATAGAGGGCGTTTTCCAGAATCAGCACGCGGTCTGCGACAGCCAGCGCCAGCGCTCCGCCCGATCCGCCCTCGCCGCTGATAACTGAAATGGTAGGCACGCGCAGCCGCGACATCTCGCGAAGATTAAGCGCGATGGCCTCAGCCTGGCCGCGCTCCTCGGCGCCCAGGCCGGGATAGGCTCCGGGCAGATCGATGAAGCTGATGACCGGCCGGCCAAATTTCTCCGCGATTTTCATCGCCCGGAGCGCCTTGCGGTAGCCCTCCGGATTGGGCATGCCGAAGTTGCGCCGCACCCGCTCCTTGGTCGTGCCGCCCTTGCGGTTGCCGATGACTAGCACCTCTTCGCCGCCCAGCCGCGCCATTCCGCAGGCCACTGCCTCGTCGTCGCCAAAGGCGCGATCCCCGTGAATCTCACTGAAATCAGTAAAGATCCGCTCGATGAAATCCACCGGATAGGGCCGCTGGGGATTCCGCGCCAGCTCGATTCTGATCCACGCCGGCGACGCCGCCTGCGTTTGATGGGAATTCTCTGCTTCCTCTTCGCTCATGGGTTCCTGGTTTCGCTCAAGATTAGCGAGATCGACCGCTACTGCTGATTTTAAGGGACAGAGGCGATCGTATGAAAGCGATTTGCGCGAATGTGGGTGCCCTGGGTCTCGATTTTGAGCCCCGAAAACCACGAACTCAGAACAAACCCTGTCGTCCTGAGTGACGAACCTGAATAGCGTTATCTCTTTGACTTAGCCGTAAAAAACACTACTTCAATGTTTGATTACCCTCAATTGAGAACACATCAGCTACTTGCAAATCATTCACATCATAGCGAGCTAGGGGGATGTACAAAAGGGCGCCGCCGTTTATTTGAATGGATCCATATGGTACTGTTTTTCCAACCACTGCTGTCCAAGATAACGTGAGGTGTTCTGGGCGGACGTTGATCTGACAGGACATAGGGCTGCGAACCCTGGCTTTAACGGAGCGGGTTGGACAGCTTCGAGTTATG
>Ga0224535_1000007_pt1 | contig 111729 bp, 75 predicted proteins | sample 714E13034metaG_FD_179898 | JGI IMG/M metagenome (GOLD analysis project Ga0224535, IMG submission 179898) | Peat soil microbial communities from Stordalen Mire, Sweden - 717 E1 30-34 | ecosystem: Environmental > Terrestrial > Soil > Wetlands > Peat | place: Sweden: Norrbotten County, Stordalen... | reverse complement strand
ACCTACGATCCGCGCCGACAGATGGGCGTTATCGCCTATCGTGCTCAGGAGAGGGAATTCTCTGTTGGCGACCGTATTCAGTTCACCTCGCCAGACAATGAGCTGAGGATTGCTAATCGTGAACTTGGAACCGTGGAGGGATTCGGCGCTGATGGAAGGATGCGTCTCAAACTGGACGGCGGGCGTAGTGTCGCTATCAACCCAGAGAAGCATCCGCACATTGACTACGGCTACGCCATGACGAGCTACTCCAGCCAGGGGCAGACCGCAGAGCGCGAGCTCGTACACGTCGATACTGAACTCGGCGCGAAGGATCTGCTCAACAACCGCATGGCCTACGTTGCAATTTCGCGTGGGCAGAATGATGCGCAGATTTTTACGAATAATGCCGACAAACTCGCAGGTGTTCTCGCCCGCGATGTTTCGCACCAGAGCGCAATTGAACCACAGATCGGGGGTACTCATCCTGTTCAAGACATTGCAAAGGCTCTGAATTCTGAGTTGAGCCACGGAATCGAGTTGGGGATAGGTTTGTGATTTTTGGAAATCATACGCAGTGAAATCTTCTCCGGAGGAACGCACCATGCAACCATTCGACAACACATCCAAGAAACCGCCGGTACGGGTTACAGTCCCGTCCCACGCCAAACTGTTGGTTAGCCGCGATGAGGCCGCACAACTTCTTTCTATCAGTGTGCGCGGGATTGACTACCTGGTGGCAACGCGGCGGCTCCCGTTCAGAAAGATTGGAGGTCGGGTTTTGATTCCTGTCGCCGAACTGCGGAAGTATGCAAACGGAGATCACCCGGAACGGATTGTGGCCTGAGCGTCCTCTTTATGCATTCGGTTCCCATTCTGTATGCCGGAAGGGCAAAAATCATGGCGCAACGTAGCGGAAACTTATCAAATTTGATAAACTGCATGGGAGGGTGAACGTCCGGCTATGGCCTGGAATGTTGATTTTTATCAAGACGATGACGGGAAAATGCCCGTCATGAAATGGCTGGACACCCTTCCAGAGGATGTTCGAGGTAAAGTCATTGCTCGCATCGATTTGCTGAAAGTGGGAGGGCCTACACTCGACTATCCCTATACTTCGCAGATTGATGGACGGCTTCGCGAAATTCGGTTGCGCTTTGGAAAGACGCGCTATCGGGTTTTGTACTTCTTCGATGACGACCGTACGGCGATCTTGCTGCATGGTTTGACGAAGAACACTCCGGCAGTAGAGGAAGCAGACAAACGTATCGGCAGTGCGAGGATGGCAAAACATGAGGCTCGTTTAGGCTCGAAGCGCTCTGCCGGGACCAGACGCGGAAAAGGAGAAGGAAACAAATGACGACCGCTTGGGATCGCTACGTAAAAAAGGAACTCCGCAAGCCCGCAGTCAAGAAGGCGTTCGAAGAGGAGACGCAGGTATTGAAGATTGGCCTGGAGTTGGCCAATCAGCGGCGACAAAAGGGACTGACTCAAGCCGAGGTTGCTGAGAAGATCGGGACCAGTGCTCCGCAACTCAGCCGAACCGAACGCAAACCGGAAAACGCCAACATGCGAACCTTGATCCGGTATGCAGCAGCCGTCGGCATGGACCTGGATATTCGCCTTGTTGCGCGTGGGTAATAGGGCAGAAAACAGGCCAAATCTGATGGCTGTTTTGATGGCTGTTCGTTTCCAACTTTTCTGCATTTCGGTGCGATTCTCTGCAAAGAAGAATCGCACTTTATGTTTATGAATACAAATATGTTATTCGTTCGCGTGCGACGCATTGCGATGTGATGCAAAACCCCGAAAATTGGACTTAAAATCCGCAGGCCGCAAGGCCGTGGGGGTTCAATTCCCCCTCCTGGCACCAACATACCTGAATTTTCTCTGATATACGTTCCACGGACGAAGCCTACTGAGGTGGCGCTCTGAGCACCTGCACCTCATTGAGCTGAATAGGCGCCGGGTGCGGCGAGGGCAGAAAGACGATGCGGAGCCGGCGCATGGTTGTGCTGGCGGGCAAGTGCTCGCTGAACATAGATCCCCAGGTTGGATTGGCGCTCCGACAATAACTGTTGACCTATTTCCGGCACTGTCCTCGGCCTGAATCCGGTAGCGATACCGAACTTTTTTGGAGACCTGTGGGTTGGTCACCCGTCCGTTTTTTGATACAAGGCGCTAATCGATGCGCGCTGGCGCCAGCCTGGGGGAGATGGCATGGATGATGATCAAAGCAAGAGGGTAGACGACACACGCGAGGACAAACAGCGGCACATAGCTATGCGTGAAGCCCACGATCATGCCTGTCACCGGTTGCAGCAAGACTCCGCCACAGGCGCCCAACATGCCGCCGATGCCGGTCACGCTGCCCACCGCGGATTTGGGAAACATGTCGGAGGGCAAGGTGAGCAGATTTGCGGACCATCCCTGGTGTCCGGCGGTTGCCAGACCCAATAGCGCCACCACCGCCCACAGATGGTGAATGAATGGGGCCGTAAAGATTGGCACCACAGCCAGCGCGCAGATCAACATTGCAGTTTTGCGCGCCATATTGGTGCTGTTTCCGCGCTTGAGCAGGAGTGATGAGATCAATCCTCCGGTAACGCTGCCAATGATCGAGATGCCGTAGACGAGCATCACCGGCACCCGGTTGGCGGAGAGGTTGAGGTGGAAGGTTGACTGCAGATAGCCCGGTATCCAGAAAAGATAGAACCACCATATGGGATCGGTGAGGAGCTTGGCGATTCCGAAGGCCCAGGTCTCCTTGCAGGGCAGCACGCGGCTCCAAGGAAATCTCTCGACCTCTTCCGCGGGGTCGCTCAGGATCAACGCCAGTTCGGCCTGGGAGACGCTTGGGTCCTGTTCCGGCCGGCGATAGCAGGTGAGCCAGAAGATGAGCCATACCAGGCCCGAAGCTCCGATGGCGACAAAGGCGCCGCGCCAACTGAACACGACCACCAGAAAAGGCACGACGAGAGGGACGATCATGTTGCCGACATTGGCTCCGGAATTGAAGATACCGGTTGCCAGGGCGCGTTCGCGCCTGGGAAACCACTCGGCGACGGTCTTGTTGCAGGCGGGGAAGTTCGCGGCCTCTCCGAGGCCGATTAGAAACATGGCAACGCCAAGGGTGATGACCGAGAAGGCCGCGCCCGGCAGCATGGCAGCGAGGCTCCACAGGCCGATGGCGATGGCAAAGGCCTTGCGCGTGCCCAACTTGTCGGTGACTGCGCCAGCCACCACCATGCCGATGGCGTAGGCTGCCGTAAACGCTCCGACAATCAGCCCGTACTTGACGCTGTTGAGCCCCGGGATCACGCCCTCGAGGAACTTTTCAAGGTAAGCGATCACGCCGCGGTCCACATAGGCAATCACTGTGGCCAGGAATAGCAGAGAGCAAATCACCCAGCGCTTGTGCGATGTGCGATTCGCGGACCCGATTGGTGCGGAAAAAGCGCGTGATTCGGCGCCCTCTAAAGGCATTTCGCCAGACTCCCAAAGCATTCAAGCTGGAATTTCTATTTTTCCTGTTGCAAACAAATATACCGGAGTTGTCCCAACTCGCGCTTCTTTGCATCCATTCCAGGGCCATGAGCACAGTTGTGTTCAGCAGGGCGCGCCGGGAGCAAAGAATCACGGCTTGCTCGACTTCGCTGATTCCGCACAGTGCCTCAGATTGCGAAGCGAGTGGCGGCGGATTGGCGCTGTACCCGAAGAGGCTACAAAGGCTATCTTGGGTATGGACTCGTTTCCTGAAGGAATGCAGTATTTGGAGCGAAATTCAACACGCCAGGTCTCTGACAACATAATCTTGTACCTTGGGTTCGTGCTTTCCCAGGTCCCAAAATCGGGACCTGGGGCACCCATCGCTGGTACAACTTCAAGTTGTCAGAGACCTAGCAGAAGGCGCAGAAAGCACCGGGCGGTAATCCAGGAGATTACGAGGGACGAGGGAGTTATTGCTTGCCCCGAAGGAAATGAATGCAACCAGCTTCTACTGAACGGATTCAGATTCTGTAGTTACAACTTGACTTTGTTCGCAATATCCGAGGTTTCCTGGCCCATGAAGATACTTCGCATTCATCCTTCCGACAATGTTGCGGTCGCGCTTCAGGCGCTTCAGGCGGGACAAGCGGTTGAGGAAGAGATCACTGCCCTGAGCGATATTGCTGCGGGACACAAGATAGCTCTTCGCGCCATTCGATCGGGAGAAGCAGTGATCAAGTATGGCTATCCGATTGGCATAGCTACATGCGATATTCGTCGAGGCGAAGATGTTCATTCGCACAATTTGGCGAGCGCGATGGCTGCAACGCAGCAGCGGGGAGACTTTCATGCCGCGGATTGGATAACTCCGCGGACTACAGTGAACGGCGCAACCTTTGACGGCTTTCGCCGTACGGATGGCTCTGTCGGAATACGCAATGAGATCTGGATCATCAATACAGTAGGCTGCGTGAACCACACAGCGGCGAGGATTGCTGAACGCGCAGCGAAAAGACTTGCAGCCGGAGAAAGCGCGGTCGAAGGAATCTACACATTCAACCACCCCTATGGATGTTCGCAGCTTGGAAACGACCTTCTTTACACGCAGAAACTGCTGGGCGGTTTGGCGAGACATCCCAATGCGGGCGCAGTGCTTTTGCTGGGGCTGGGTTGCGAAAACAACCAGATGAAATCGTTCATCGAAGAACTCGGCGGCGCAGCGACGGATCGTTTTCGCTACTTCAATGCTCAGGAAGTGGATGACGAAGTGGAAACAGGCGTGAATCTGGCTTGTGAATTGAGTGAGTATGCCAGTCAGTTCAAGCGCGAACCCATACCGGCCAGGGAACTGGTTCTGGGCATGAAGTGCGGGGGCTCCGACGGCTTGTCGGGGATTACGGCCAACCCTCTGGTGGGCCGAATTGCAGATAAGCTTGCGGCGGCGGGAGGAACAGCCATACTTACAGAAGTTCCCGAGATGTTTGGCGCTGAGAAGGCGCTGCTGGACCGCATGGCCGACACATGCGCCTATGAAGCCACCATCCAGATGGTGAATGAGTTCCGTAACTACTTTCGCAAACACAACGAGCCAATCGATGAGAACCCGTCGCCGGGAAACAAGGCTGGCGGCATTACAACGCTGGCGGAGAAATCGCTGGGCTGTGTGCAGAAGGGTGGAAGCGCGCCGATCAGGCAAGTGCTTGCCTATGGAGAAAGAGTAACGCCAGGGACGGCAGGCATTGCATTGTTGAATGGTCCGGGAAATGACGGGGTGTCGGGATCTGCGCTGTGCGCCTCAGGGGCACAGATGATTCTGTTCACAACCGGGCGCGGCAATCCGATGGGGTTTCCGGTTCCAACCATCAAAATTGCCAGCAATACGCCTCTGGCCGAGCACAAGAAAGCGTGGATCGACTTCAGCGCCGGGTCTATCGCCGACGGCAGCGCAACAATTGAACAACTCGTCGAACCGTTGTTTGATCTGATACTCGCTGTAGCTTCCGGACGGAAGCGCACCCGGAATGAAATCAATGGATACAGGGAAATTGCCATCTGGAAGGACGGAGTAACGCTGTAAATCCGAGGAAGCTCTGATTAGGTCTTATTCCACATGAAGAATTCCTTCCGGGGCTAAACAGGCTGCGGATATAGGGCTGTTTCCAGGCGAAAAGTATGAGAACATCCCGCAGGGGCGAAAGCCCATCATCTATCTTCAATAACTTACGGCACGACTGAAGTCGTGCCCTGACGCTTTTTGCTGTTTGGAAAACCGTCTTTTGCAGTGCCTGCAGCCGTGCCCTTTCAAAAGATCAACTCGATTGCGCGTATCGCTTCAGCCCATCTCAACTTCAACTTGGTTCTCGGCAAGCAATTTCTCCGCGGGAATGAAGTTTCCATCCAACTGCTTTCCGTTGAGAACCAGCTTCTTCACGCCCTTTTGCACTCTGGCGGGATTGCTGACTACGACAGCCAATTTCTTTCCTCGAAAGACGCGAGTTATTTTGAATCCAGTCCAAGCGGAAGGGATGCAGGGATCGATTCTGAGACCGTTATACTCCGGCAGAATTCCGAGGATGTATTGAGTGGCTGCAAAAAACGACCACGCCGCGGAGCCGCTCAGCCAGGGAACGCGCGAAGCGCCGAATCGCGGGCTGTATTTGCTGTGAGTGAATTGGCAGTACACATAAGGCTCAATCTGCCGGACTTCGGCGCGCGCGTTGTAGGCAGCGGGCAAATAGGCCCTGAAATACTGGTAGGCCAGATCGCCATGACCGAGCAGCGTCTCGGCGATCACAGCCCATCCCTGGGTATGGGTGAAGATGCTGGCGTTCTCTTTCAGGCCCGCATTGAACAAAGCGGCCCTCATGACGTGGAAGTCCGTATCGACATAAGGCGGGTCGCAAATCATCAGGCCGAACTCCGTGGCCAGGCGCTCATGCACGGACTGCATCGTCTTCGCGGCCCTTTCATGAGTGGCATGTCCGCTGATCAACGCCCAGGATTGGGGATTGAGGAAAATCTTGCCTTCGGCGCTTTCCTTGGAGCCGAACTTGAAGCCGTCAGCGCGATACGCGCGCAGGTACCATTCGCCGTCCCAGGCATCCTGTTCCAGGCGACTGTCCAACTTCGCCAGCTCTTCCTTTGCCCACTTCTCTTCCTCTTTCGAGTTCAAGAGTTGGCAGACCTCAAGATAGACAGCCAGGGCGTAGCGCAGTTGAAAGGCAACAAAGGTCGATTCCCCCTTTTGCCCCAGACGAATGCAATCGTTCCAGTCGGCGGAGAGGCCGCAGGGCAGGCCATGCGCTCCCGAGCGCTCCATGTTGAACTGGATGGCGCGCTTCATGTGGCCCTGGACCGTGTCTTCGCCCTTGTCGGCATACGGCAACACCTTGTTGAAGAACGAAAGGTCGCCGGTCTCCTTCACATAGGCAGGAATCGCATTGAAGAGCCACAGGCAATCGTCGGAGCGGTAGTCTTCTTCCTGCGGAGCTGGCTCGCTCCCAGGGTGATGATCGAACTGCCGCACGACGGGCATGGCGCCGCCGGTCGAAACCTGTCCCGTGATCATCAATTCCAGCCGCTGACCGGCTTCTTCAGGGATGGTGTGCATGACGCCCAACATGTCCTGAACCGTGTCCCTGAATCCGAGACCATCGCGTTCGCCGGCGTAAATCAAGCTCGCCGCGCGCGACCAGGCATACGTCATCAGGCAATTGAACGGGCCCCACATATTCAGCGTGCTGTTTAGCTCGGCATCCGGCGTTTCTACGGTTAGGCCGCCGATGCGCTGATGCCAGTAGCTCTTCAGCCGGTCAAGTTCCTCGCGGACCTTATCCATGCTGGCGAATTCCGCCGCGGCGGCTTTCCCCTCTTCGCGGGCGCAGCCAATGCCCATCAGAACAAGGAATTCCTTCGTTTCACCGGGCGCAAGGCTTATCGTGGCCTGCAGGGTGCCGCAGCCGTTGTCGCCGACGGCGAGTGAGTTGGTGCACTTTCCCTGCTCGACAACCACAGGATTGGCATAGTCGCGATAAGTTCCAAGGAAGGCGGTGCGGTCTGTGTCATAGCCAACCACCTCTGCGCCCACCAGAGACTGAAAAGTATGACGCCCCTGATCCTTCTCCGCAAAGTTGTCCGGCATGTTGGGGATATTGACGTTGGTTCCGTGGTCGATGATGTTATCCTCGACCTCCATCTTGACGGTGTGCTGCGTGTACTGAAGATTGATCAGGTCGTTCCATGCGTCCCAGTTTCCGGCATATTCCACGTAAGTGAAAGCGCTGAGCTTGCGGGGCTTTCCGTTCAGGTTGGTGAGCTTCACGTGCCAGCACTCGAAGGTCTTTCCCAACGGAACAAAATAAGTGGTCTCAGATTTGATGCCGTCATACTCCGACGAAATGACTGTATAGGCGCTGCCGTGGCGGCACTCGGACTTGTATTGATCGAGTGGCTTGCCCACGGGCTGCCATGATGCGGACCAGTAATCCTTGCTTTCGTGGTCATGCAGATAGATATAACGTCCCGGCTGGTCCATGGGGACCGCGTTGAAGCGCAGCCGCATGAAACGCCCGAGGGCCGCCGATTTATAGAAGCTGTATCCACCGGCATTATTGGTGATGATGGCGCCATATTCGGTCGAACCGAGATAGTTGCTCCAGGACCGAGGAGTATCGGGACGAGTAATCACATATTCTTTGGTCGCGTCGTCAAAGTGTCCGAATTGCATTGAAAGCCGTCCTCCTAGGGTCATGAAACTTGTCCAGAAAGAACGAGCAGTTCGGGGGCATTCCTCGAACTGCATCGTTCAGATCGAATCTATTTTCCGCAAAGCCGAAATTCAGGAAAGGGGCGCCGCCGCGGCCTTCGCGTGCTTCTCCTGCAACTCGGCCTGTATCGTCTTCATCCTGGCTTCGTTGAGCGGATAGAAGAGCAGGCCCACTCCGATCATCATGAAGCCAACAGCGGGAAGAAATGTAAACAGGAGCAGAATGCCATGCAGGGCATGGGGCGTCTGCATTACACCGGCCTGGTATCCAAACTGGGCGAGCAGCCAAATAGCCACCGGCCCGCCAATGGCCCAGCCGAGCTTGTTTGACATGCCCGCTGCCGAGAAGACCAATCCGGTGGCCCGGCGTCCGGTGCGCCACTCGGAGTAATCGGCGGAGTCGGCGAACATGGCCCACAACACAGCGGATGTCGGTCCGGTTACGGCGCTGTACAGCACCTGAAAGACGAACATGAGCGCCACTTGTTCCGGCTTTACCCAGTAGGAAACAAAAAGAAAGAGCGAACCGAGCACCGCCAAGCCGATGAACGTGGCTTTTCTTCCGAAAAATCGCGTGACGTATTGAATCACGACAGTTCCCAGCAGAGACAGCAGCGTGCCGGCAACCATGAATGAGGCGGCCAGTTTTTCGTTGCCCACATAGTACTGAAAGTAATACAGAATAGCGCCGCTGCGAATTGCAACCGCGCAGACAGTCAGAGTTCCCGAAGCAAAAAGGATGAGCCACGGCACATTGCTTGCCAGATCCTTCAGGTCCTGCCCCAGTGAGCTCTTCTCCTGGAAGGGTTGCACCCGTTCGCGCGTGAGCGAGAAGGTCAGGAGAAAGAGCGCGACTGCCGCAACTGCATAGAGGCCCATCGTCATCTGATAGCCATGGGCCTTGGCCACAGCCATCAGTTCCGGCCCCATTCCGGACCCTACTCTTCCGAAGTAGTCCACCAGATAGAGCGTCGAAAACTGCACGACCAGGCCAGCCGCAAAGGCAAACGCAAACCGGTAGGACGAGGCGCTCGTTCGTTCCTGTGAATCGGGCGAGATGACGCCCATCAAGGCGGAATATGGAATATTGATGGCGGAATACACCATCATCATCAGGCACAGCGTGATGTATGCGTAGATCAGCTTTCCATTCGGGCTGAAGGCGGGCGTGGTAAAGGTCAGCACGCTGATGATGCCGAAGGGGACTGCAAACCAAAGCAGGTAGGGGCGGAACTTGCCCCAGCGCGTCCGAGTTCTATCGGCGACTACGCCCATGGCCAGATCGAAGGCCATGTCGAGAACACGCGTCAGCAGAAGCAGGACCGCGAGCTTTTTCAGCAGCGAATGTTCCAACTCGGCATCGGGAGTATAGAAGAAGACGTCGGTATAGAACTTGCTCTGAAAATAGATGAAGGTCATCCAGAAGAGATTGGAGGCCGCATCACCGAAGGCGTAGCCTGTTTTCTCGGCAAACGTCAGTTTTTGAGTGTTCAACTTCATGAATCCTGTTCCTCTTGTTCAGTGGTCCCCATCAATATGCAAAAAAACTGCGCCGGCCCAGCATCGGACAGAAGCGGTCAACACAGCTTCAGGCATGTTCAAACACTACCGTGCATGCCTGACTAATTGTGTCCAGCGCTCTATCTGAATCGTGTTCACGGATGAAAAGGAAGCTGCCTCGGAATCGGTATAAAGCGGCGCAGAAAAACAGCCTCCCGCGTGCAAGTATACATTAGTTGGAATCCCGATTTTGGGCACTGATTTGCTCGAATTGTACCGTACCAGAGCGGTTTTTGGGCTATTATCTGCGCCGCTCCATATCCCGAAACCGCGCTTAAAATGCTGTTCAAGATGTGAACATAAATACAACCTAATAAATAGGTTACATTGACAACATGTTTGGTGCCCGGAGGGGGACTTGAACCCCCACGACCTTGCGGCCTGCGGATTTTAAGTCCGCTGCGTCTGCCAATTTCGCCATCCGGGCAAAGAACGGCTACGTCTCATGTACCTGCTCACACCGTCAGCACTGTTCTGGCTGCAATCTTCCTTCTTCCAGCAGTACGATCCGCGCCAATTCGGACCTAACTTCTTCTGATCGAGCAGCGCCTGTAGCGGCACGATCGATGTCCCGTCTGAAAGCAACGCGCGCGAAACGGAGGAGCGGCACATAGTGCTGGCCCAGTTCCCCGCCGCGCTCCGCATTCTCATTCACCCACTGAATTCTAATCCAAAAGGGAGATCCCCCGGCTATGCCGGGGTGGGAGTAGAACTTTGAGAATTCCGGGAGTATGTTTTCTCTCGAATTGCCTGTGCTGCGGCAGTGATGACTGTAGAATGTGGCTTTTGCTTCGGACGGTTGCGAAAAGGACCCTTTGAGGGGCCAGCACCCGTAAAGCCACCGGCTCTGCCGGTGGATACTTACATCTATTCCGGATGGTCCGGCGTCATCAGGCAGATGTCGGGCAGGTTGCGGTAACGCTCCGCGTAATCCATCCCGTAGCCAATGACGAACAGGTTGGGAATGGAAAAGCCCACATAGTCCGGCTTAATCTCTTCGATGCGGCGCGAGGGCTTGTCGAGAAGCGTGGCGATGCGCAGGGTTTTGGGACGCTGCTGCTGGAAGAGCTTGCGCAGATAGGCGAGGGTGATGCCGGTGTCGAGAATGTCTTCGACCACCAGCACGTTCTTGCCTTCGATGGACTGATCGAGATCCTTGATCAGCTTGACCGCGCCCGAGGACCGCGACCCGTGGCCGTAGCTGGAGGTGGCCACAAAGTCGAAGGTAGCGTCGACCTGGACGGCCCTTGCGAGGTCAGCCAGAAACGGCGCCGCGCCCTTCAGCACGCCCACCATCACCAGCTTCTCACCGTTCAGATCCCGGGTTATCTGAGCGCCCATCTCGGCGACGCGCTCGGCAATCTGTTGGCGGGTATAAAGAACTTCAAGGCCTTGGTATGTGACGGCAGTCATATAAACAGTATCTCCCGAATCGAGCGTCTTGCGGCAGGCGTTCCTGTGCAAATCCAGGCCCGGTCCTTTTCAGAATCCGCGTGGCGACCGCCGCGGCCGTCCTTTGCCCGGTATACTTGAGGAATATGCTGCCTTTTATCCACATCAATTTGTATTTCTGGCAACGCAATCAGCCGACTTTCGGATTGATGATGTGGCTTGCCGCGATTACAGCCGCATTCATCATGGATCGCAGCTTTCGACGCGCGCGCGTCAGTGTGGATGGGCAGGGAGCCGACGCCGTGAGCATCGTGGCGATAGCGCTGCTGGCGGGCATTATTGGCGCCAAGCTGTGGCACGTTCTCGACACGCCGGATGAGTTCCGCTACCTGGGCTGGAGCGTGTTGTGGAACACGGACGGCTTCGCATGGTTCGGCGGGCTGTTGTTCGGCATCTCCGCGCTGCTCTTTCAGGGCTGGCGGGAGAAGATCGGCGGCCTGCGGATCCTGGATTTGTCTGCTCCGGCTGCGGCTATCGGATACGGTATCGGGCGCGTCGGCTGCTTTCTTTCCGGCGATGGCTGCTACGGCATCGCGATCAAGCCGGTTCATTTTCTATTCTTTTCATTTACTCCCTGGGGCATGAGCTTCCCCAACGGCATCGAGCCGGTTTTCGTCCGCGTTTATCCGACTCCGCTGTATGAACTGGCCGCCGGCCTGCTTATCGGCTGCTGGCTCTGGTGGAGGGGCGGCAAGCAGCATAAGAGCGGCGCGATTCTTGCCCAATACCTGATGTTTACCGGCCTTGCCCGCTTTCTGGTCGAAATTGTCCGCCGCAACCCCAGGGTACTGTGGGGCATGTCGAACGCCCAACTGGCGAGTGCCGGCTCCGTGCTTGCCGGCATCCTTCTGCTGGCATGGGTCGCCACGCGGCCGGTCACCAGCCCCAAAAAGGGCGGCGCGACCGTCGAAAATGCAGGGTAGGGAAGCGCTGCTGCGAATTTTTCTTTGGCAATAGAACCTTTTTTATAGCCGCTTGATAAACGCCCGTGCTTCTTTCACTTGCGGGAAGAGCGCTTCGTCGGCCTTGAAGTCGCGGGAATGCACGCACCGCCGGATTCCTCGCATCTTTACCGGATGCTTCAGATGCAGCATCTCGTGGTAGAGCAGGTACTCGATGGCGTAGCGCGGGCTTGACGGCCGGTCGAAGACACGGCTTACCACGATGGTGTTGAGGGCGGCGTCGTAGTGGCCGAGCGACCGCCTGGCCATGCCTTCGCTCCAGGTCAACTCAGGCCGGCCCAGCAGACCGCCGAAGAAACGCAAATTCAACGAGTCGAAGACTTCCTCAAGATTGTAGAAATGGCCCTGGGGACCGAAATAGCGCTTGTTGGCGCGGGCACAGCGAATGAGTTCCGTTTGCCGGGTGACGGCGGCGCTACAGGCAAAACGCTTGTAACGCAGCTCCAGCGCGGGATTGATTTTCTTCTTGTCGTAGAGCTTAGCTAGCAGAATGTGCGCGATGGCGTGGGCGACCGGCTCTGGCGCGCCCTCCAGCAGGTCAGAGAGGCTCACAAAAAGCTTTCCCTGGCGCAGCCGAATCGTGGTGTTCAGCGAGGTAAAGCGCCGAAAGCGGACCGCGATGGGCGGCATCGGCGCTCTGGGGCGCAACGCCCTGTACTCTTCCTGAAAAATTGAAACAATATCAACTGTCACCTAATACAGCTTACAGCTTGCATCTCGATGCAGGCAGTGGTTGAGGAGTGATCACGGAAGGATGCATGCTTGCCCTATTTCGGCTCTGCCCGCTGCTGGCAATCATCCAGACTGTGACTACAGGAGCATTTGAAGAGTGTGCGCGAGAGGACAAATGGGCGGTCTTCACACGTTGAATGCGCGGCAGGGAACCGCGATCCGAAGCGCGTATCTTCTCACTTCTTGCCTTCGAGCAACTGGAGACGCTGGCGCGCCTGCGACTCCAGTTCCGGACTCTTTCCGGCGGACGAATCCAGGAAGTGATGATAGTAGGTTGCTGCCGCCGCCTTATCGTGCAGCGCATCATAAGCCGTTGCCCAAAGGAAGTAGGTGGAGGGGACTTCTGGCAGGTATTTTGACCGCATGATAAGAGCGTGGAGCGTGACCGAAGGGCGATTGGTCTTTGACGCTACAAAAGCCAGGCCTGACCAGCCGTCGGCGTTGGCGGAATCCAGCGTGGTTACCTTGTCGAAGACCGTATAGGCCTCGGCATACTTGAGCAGGTGGATCAGGTTTTGCCCGTGCGCCACCAGCAGATCAGTATCATTGGGGCTGGCCGCAAGCTGTCCAGCGAAGAGCTTGTCCGATCCGGCCGCGTCTCCGGCGTCGGCGAGCACCTCGGCCAACATGCGGGTAATGGCTGCGTTGTTGGGGTAGGTGCTGTGCAGCTTCTGAAAGAGCGGCAGCGCCTCAGCCTTGTCCTGCGCGGCGAGCACAGCGGCCAATTGCGCGGTCAGCGTCACGTCCTCTGGCGACTGCACAAGAGCCTCGCGCAGGAAGGTTTCCGCCTCGGGAAACTGCTTGTGCGCAATCAGAAGATGGGCCAGACCGGCATTGGCTGGCGCGGACTTCGGGTCTTGGGCCAGAATGCGGCGGTAGGCGGTTTCGGCGGCTTCGGATTGGCCAGTCTGGTCGGCCAGGCTTGCGGCCAGCAGCGTGTCGTCCTCGGTTTCGGGGGAGAGCTTCAGCGCCTCCAATAAATCTTCGGAGGCCCAGGCCGGGTCATCGGCGCGGTCAATTTCCGCCAGCGCGCGCCACGCTCTGGCTTTGGCGCCAACTCCGGCCTCGCCTGGGTCAAGCTGGGTGGCCGCAGCCAGCTCCGGCCGCGCATCGGCTGGCTTGCCTTGCCGTGCCAGCAGCAAGCCCAACTCGACATGCGCCTCAAACGAAATCGGATTTGCGTCGGCGGCCCGCCGGTAGAGTCCAAGCGCGTCGTCCAGGCGGTTCTGCGCGTCGGCCACGTAAGCTGCGTCAAAGAGCGCCCGCGCATCGGCGGGATGCACCGCCAGCCAGGGAGTCAGTTTGGCCTCCGCCGCTGTCCAATCGGACTTGACGATGGCAGCCTCGGCCTCCGCCACTTCTGCGGAGACGGACTGGGGCGTGGCAGCCGGTTCGGCAGCGGGCACACTCGCGGGCGCCTGTGATTCGGAGTTCGAGGAAGATTCCTGGCCAAAGCCGGCAACCGAAACGAAGAACAGGACGAATAGAGCGAAACGGAGCACGAAATACCTCAATTAACAGTTTAACGGGCGTCTGGTCATTGGACGCATAAAGAAGGTATTGGGCATTGAATCGTGTGCTTCGCTACCCGGTTTTCAAGCGCTTTCCCTGAGTTTGCAAAGGGTTGCTTTGGCCGCTCCGACCATGACGCATCATGATGGATGTCACTGATTCTTTGGAAGTTCAGTAGCCGGAAGAGGCTTGATGGCCACCGAAAAAACATCTTCACGGAAGGGGATTGCATCCAATGAAAAGGGACAAAGCGAACGGTGGAACGATGCTACGCACCGAATGCAAGTTGCCTGACAAACGGGGGACAATTTATGACGTGCGCTTCGATGCAATACATTCCTCTCTCCTCGGCGTATTTATGCCAGGATTGTAGCTGCGTTGGGAACTGCGCGGAGCAGTGTCCAGCTTGTGCATCCACAGTTCTTATGACCCTTTCAGGGGTGCTTGACCGGGCAGTGGAAGAAGAGGTTGAGCAGCAGCCGGCTCTCGCCTACTGCAGCGCACTGGCGGCGTGAGCCTTCCGCTTTTGCTGAAGCGCTTTCCGAAGTTTTGGGGTGTTTTTAGTATTTGGATACATGAGGCGGGTGGGAAGCGGCGGGATTCAAAGGAGCGTCGGCAATACTTCCTATGATCGCCTGAACGCAGGTTGCACGTGATTGCCCCCAGGCAAGATGCGTAGGCGTTCGCTGCTGGAGCAGGTTGTGTAGCCTGAGCCACCAGGGCGCGTGAAGCAGACATTTCCAAGTTGAGCCTCGCGCTATCCCTATAATGGAGGATGGCAGTTTGCATCCTGAGCCTCGCTGAGGGGACACAGGAGCGGCAGTCCGACTTCTTGCCTGGTGCTTCCCTTTGAATGATGCCATCATCATCCGCGGCGCGCGGACTCACAATCTGAAGAACATCTCCTGCGACATCCCGCACGGGACGCTGACGGTGATCAGCGGCGTATCCGGGTCGGGCAAGTCGTCCCTGGCCTTCGACACGATTTACGCCGAGGGGCAGCGACGCTACGTCGAGTCACTTTCGGCCTACGCTCGCCAGTTTCTGGAGCGCATTGAAAAGCCAGACGTGGACCTGATCGACGGCCTTGCTCCAGCCATCGCGATCAAGCAGAGGAACACGACGCGCAATCCGCGCTCGACAGTGGCGACGGCTACTGAGGTTTACGATTACCTGCGCCTGCTCTACGCACGCTGCGGAACGGTCCACTGCGTGCACTGCGACGGCCTGGTCAAGCGTGACTCGGTGGACGAAATTGCCGAAGCCATTCTGGCTCTGGGCGAGGGAACAAGGCTCAATGTGATCTTTCCTGTGCGCCAGACGGAAGCCGCGCCGACAGCGGAAGCCAAGCCCGCCCGCCGAGGCGTCAAATCCCCAGGCAAGCCCGCCAAGGCTCAGGCCAAGACGGTTGAGCCGCTGCTGACTGAAGCCTTGAGGGCGCGCCTAGTCGAACTGCGCACATCCGGCTTCAACCGCCTCTACCAGCGGGGCAGCATCTTCGAGTTTTCCACTCCCGAGTCGCTCCTCGACTTGGACTTTACTCTGCCCGTCTTCGTTCTTCTGGACAGGATTGTTGTGAGCGCCGACGCCCGCGCCCGCATCGTCGACGCCGCGGAGATTGCATACCGCGAATCTGGCGAGGTGATCTTCGAGGAACTCCCGCGCGACGAGGACGCCCGGCGCCAGCGCCACCGCTTTTCCGGGGAGTATGAGTGCACGAGTTGCCATCGACCCGGCCGTGAGCCAGACCCGCGCCTGTTCAGCTTCAACAATCCTTTCGGCGCATGTCCGCGCTGCCAGGGTTTCGGCAACACGGTGGACTTCGACCTGAATCTGGTGATTCCCGACAAGGGGCTTAGCCTCAACGAGGGCGCGATTGCCCCCTGGAACACGCCCAAGTACCGGCCGTGGTTTGCTGAATTCCGCAGGCACGCGGCGGAACTGGGCGTTGCTATGGACGTGCCCTGGCGCGACCTGCCGGAAGAAGCGCGAGAGACGGTTCTGAACGGCAAGGGGAGCGTTGCCGGTGTGCACGGCTTCTTTGCGCAGATGGAGCGCAAGAAGTACAAGCTGCATGTGCGCGTCATGCTGAGCAAGTATCGCGGCTATGCGGAGTGTCCGGAGTGCCGCGGCCAGCGGTTGAGGCCGGAAGCCCGCAGCGTGCGCGTCAATGGATTGAACATCTGCCAGGCCACCGCGCTCACCATCGTCCAGGCGAAAAAGTTTTTTGAAGATCTGAAGCTCTCGCCCATGCAGGAGGAGATCGCCGGTCAGATCCTCGATGAGATTCAGCAAAGGCTGAATTTTCTTGACGCGGTCGGCCTTGAATATATTACCCTCGACCGGCTTGCTTCCACTCTCTCAGGCGGAGAGTCGCAGCGCATCCAGTTGGCCACCTCGCTGGGCTCGCGGCTGGTGGGCGCTCTGTATGTGCTGGATGAACCGACCATCGGCCTGCACTCGCGCGATACGGTGCGGCTGATTCGCATTCTGGAAAAGCTGCGCGACCTGGGCAATACGATTCTCGTGGTGGAGCACGACGCCGACGTACTCAGAGCAGCCGATTACCTGCTCGACCTCGGTCCCGGCGCAGGCGAGTTTGGCGGCGAGTTGCTGGCCGCGGGCATTCTGGCGGAGATCGAGGCCAACCCCGACTCGCTCACCGGCCGCTATCTCTCCGGCAAGGTTTCCATTCCCGTGCCGACACGCCGCCGCACTCCAGACCGTGAAAGGCTGGTGCTGCGAGGAGCCGCGGCCAACAACCTACATGGGTTTGATGTCGAAATCCCGCTCGGGATGCTGGTGGCCATCACCGGCGTCTCCGGGTCGGGCAAGTCGACGCTGGTGCACCAGGTTCTCTATCGGGCCTTGATGCGGGAGATGGGCCAGAGCGATGGCGCCGACCCGTCGAGCGTTTACAAATCGCTCACCGGCTTCGAGCGGCTCAACGACGTGGTGCTGGTGGACCAGACCCCCATTGGCCGCACGCCGCGCTCGAATCCTATCACCTATATCAAAGGCTTCGATCTCATCCGCGAGCTCTTTGCCGCGCAGCCCGAGGCCAAGCGGCTGTCGCTCACGCCGGGGCATTTTTCCTTCAACGTGCCCGGCGGACGCTGCAACACCTGCGAAGGCGCCGGCACGGTCACTGTCGAAATGCAGTTCCTGGCAGACATCGAGCTGCCCTGCGAAGACTGCAACGGCACGCGCTACCAGACCAAGATCCTCAATGTCGAATACAAGGGCAAGAACATTCATCAGGTGCTGCAAATGACCGTGAAAGAGGCGCTGCGCTTCTTCTCAGGGCAGACACGCCTGCTGGAGAAGCTCGCCGTGCTCGACGAGATAGGCCTCGGTTATCTGCGTCTTGGCCAGTCGGCCACCACGCTTTCTGGCGGCGAGGCGCAGCGCGTAAAACTGGCGGCTCATCTGGCGCAGGTGCGCGCCGCTAATGCCAACGCCAGGCCCTCTCAGGCCAGCCGTGTCCTCTACATTCTCGATGAGCCGACCACAGGCCTGCACTTCGATGATGTTTCGAAGCTTCTGACGGCCTTCCGCAAGCTGATCGACGGCGGCGGCTCGCTCGTCGTCATCGAGCACAACCTCGACGTAATCAAGTCTGCAGACTGGGTCATTGATCTTGGTCCGGAAGGCGGCGAAGCTGGAGGCCGCATCGTGGCGGAAGGCACTCCCGAAGAGATTGCGACGAATCTCCTCTCGCATACCGGGAAATGGCTGGCTCGGGTGCTGTAATTCATGTGAGAGATTGGAAGCGATTTGTTCATATTGCAAGTACTCCCGGCGTTTCAGTCACTCAGGAGGTTGGGCCATGCAGGCAAAACGTGTTGTTCTCTCGCTGCTTTTGTCGTCCAGTATGTGCTTCGCGCAGCAGGCTTCATCATCCTCGCCGGCAACCGTCCAGCAGCCGGCGCGCGAGACGTATCTCAAGCTCGCCGCTCAAGTTGAAGACGCGCTTCATACGGACGTGATCGACGTCTGGTTCCCGCGATCCGTGGATCTGAAGAGCGGCGGATTCCATTCCCACTTTGCGCGCGACTGGCAGTCGGAGCCCAGCGATGGAAAGTTTTCAGTCTTTCAGGGGCGCATGACCTGGGTCGCATCCCAAGTGGTGTTGCGTGAGCCGAGACGGAAGGACGAGTTTCTGCCGATTGTGCATCAAGGCGTCGATTATCTTCAGGATGTGATGTGGGACAAGCAGTACGGCGGGTTCTTTTGGGGATTGGACGACGCGGGCAAGTTCACTCCCGATTTCACCGACGGCAAACATCTGTACGGTATCTCATTCTGCATCTACGGAGCAGCGGCGGCCTACGAGGCTACTGGCGATCTGAAGGCGCTTGAACTCGCGAAGAAGGGATTTCTCTGGGCCGATCAGCACGCGCATGACTCAGTGAATGGCGGGTATTATGAGTGGCTCACGCGCGACGGAAGGCCTGTTGTGCCTCGAGTGCCGAATGGGCAGGTTGCCGAGGGCACTGTTGGTCCCGTGAATTACAAGTCGATGAATACGCACATTCATCTTCTTGAAGCTTTCACGCAGCTTTACAAGGTGTGGCCAGATCCGACGCTGCGGGCCAGGCTTGAAGAAATGCTCGTCATAGTTCGCGAGAAGATATGCGTTGAGCCTGGCGTCATGAATCTCTATTTCACCAATGCATGGCAGCCCATCCCCGATCATGATTCATACGGTCACGATGTTGAGACGGCCTATCTCATGCTTGAAACCGACGAGGTTCTTCATCAGAAGGCAAGCCCGCAGACGGAACGGATGGCGAAGATGCTGGTTGATCATGCGCTTGCCTACGGCTGGGACCATGAGAATGGCGGCTTCTTCCGCGAAGGCACAACCTTCGGAAAGCCCGAAGACACGCTCAAGGAATGGTGGGTCCAGGTGGAAGGGCTGAATGCTTTACTGCTGATGCACGAGCGGTACGGCAGGGAAGATGACATCTATTTTCAACGCTTTATTGAGCAGTGGAAGTTCATTCAAGACCATACAATCGATGCGCAGTTCCATGGCCTGTATAACCTCACAAAGGCGGATGGCACACCAGTCACACTGGACAAAGGCTCAATCTGGAAAGGGGCCTATCACGACAGCCGGGCCTTCTGGAATGTGAGCGAGCGCCTGCGGAGGCTCGCGGCAAAGCCGTAGGCATGGTCTATCCAGTTGTGGGGCCGAAAGCGGGAGCCTATACTAAATCGACTGTGATTAAGCCGGTTCTTGTGGGAGAGGTTCGTTCATGATATTCCAGGTTCGATCGCATTGCTTTCTTGTTGGTGCGAGTCTAGTGGGCTTTGTCATTGCGCTGGCTGGATGCGGGGGCGGAAGCGGCTCCAATTCAACGCAGACAGTCATCACTGTTACGCTGGGCAGCACGAATGTAATAGTGCCGCAGGACGGAACGGCGGCTCAGTTGACTGTCAGCATCGCTGGGGCGAGCGGTTCGGCGGCCGTTACTGTCAGCGGATTGCCGGCGGGCGTTACGCAGCAATTCGCGGCAACGAGCGGCGGGCAATCCGGAACGCTGACTTTTACCGGCAGCACTTCAGCGCCAGCGGGCAGCTATTCGCCAGTCGTTCAGGTGAGCAGCTCTGGCCAGACCGCGTCACAAAGTTTTACGCTGGTGAGCGCCCCGGTAGCGAAGGTGGGCAGCGCCACAGATACGGCGCTGGGCATCAATGGCGTGCTGAAGCAGCTCATGTCCACTTCATTCCAGATAGGATCATGGACCACCGATTACTTCGGGTCGGGAACTACGGCCACGGCGCGAGAGACCACGCTGACTCAGCTTGGGCCGCAGCATATTCGCGTGCAGGTGGTTGCGGGCGCCATTCCTATGGTGTCAAATACAGGCACGGCCAGCGACTGGGATTTCACGCTGCTGGATACGACGCTGCAACCGGTTCTGCAGAGCGCCGATCACAGCCCGGAGTTGCAAGTCGCCGTGGCGCCGGCCTGGATGTGCAAGAGTGACGGAACCACCCTGGATGTCGCCAACCACGCCAGCGACTTTGCCGTCATGATGGCCAATATCGTGCGCTACTACAACAAAGGCGGCTTCGATGCGGCCGGCACGCATTTTCAGTCGGCAAGCAGTTATCCCATTCAGTGGTGGGGCATTTTCAACGAATTCAATGTCAATGGACTGAGCGCCGCCGATTACGTGAAGCTTTATAACACTGTAGTTCCGGCCATGCTGGTCGTTGATCCGAGCATCAAGTTATCTGCATTCGAGTTTTCCGATTACGGTCTGGACTCGGGAGATGGTGGGGATCCGATGGTCTATCTGCCACCCTTTCTGGCGGCGGCAATCGCGGGCGGAGTGAACACGCAGGTGGACGTTATGTCGACCCATTTCTATAGCACCTGCAACCAGAAAGACTCCGATACGCAACTGTTCAGCACTATCCCGCAGTTTGTAGCCAATATGAAGTACTTCTACCAGGAACTGCAAACACGCCCCGACCTGGCTAATGTGCCCGTCTGGGTGACGGAGAACAACGTCAATGCTGATTGGAGCAACAATGGCATGAGCGAGTGCAATCCGGGACAGGTTTTTGTGGACGACAAACGCGGCACTAGCGCGTACTTTGCCGCATGGCGGCCGTATGTGTTTTCGCAACTGGGCAAGGCGGGCAATCAGGCTATCTACCATTGGGACTATACCGCTGACCAGCAATACAGCGAGGTTGACGGGAACGGGAATCCATATCTGAGTTATTGGGTTGACAAGACGCTTGGAAGCTTCTATCCGTCGGCCGCCGCTTCGCCGGGAGCGAAGATTCTGACGCTGAACGCGACGGACACTTCCACCGTAGAGACGCTGGCGACGGAAGGCAGCAATGGCGAGGTCATCGTGATGGTTGTGGACCGCGCGGTTCATTCGTCCACAGACAACAACGGGAGCGGCGATCCGCGGGCGGTAGTGGTGGACCTTTCGAGCCTGGGGAGCTTTTCGTCGGCCAGTCTGCTGACTATCGATGCGGCAACCAGCGCCAGCAGCGGACCGACGGCAGCGAGCGTGACGCCTGCTTCCCGCATGACGGTCACACTCCCCGGCTATGGGGTTGCGTTTTTGAATTTGAAGCCATAGTGCTGATTGGCGAGGGGTTGAGTCCGGCGCGAACGATGGGTTTACCCACCGAGCATGTACGCAATAATAGTGAAATGACAGTTCACTTGATATGAGGTTATTGATATGAGCAAATGCCCTATGAAAAAGGGACTGATGGGCAGGGAGGTGACTGGAAAGCCGGTTACGCTCTGCCAGGACCTGAACGAGGTGTTTTCGGCTTCTCTTCCGGCTTTCGGAGGCGCCTACCTGCGGCGGGTTTACGAAGTGATGAAGCATGTGATCGAGAAGCGCATTCCGCTTGTCGTGACGTGCGCTGGACCGATTACGGTTTCCGATCAGCACCGCGCATGGCTCATTCCGCTCATTAGGGCGGCGAACACGGCGTACATCACGGTCACCGACGCGATCTGCTACCACGATGGGCACGACTGCCTGCGGAAGCATGATGAACGTCCGATCCGGGAGGTGGATCTCTTCGGCGATGATGCCGTGCTGCGCGAGAACGGCGTGATTCGCGTGACCGACACGGGCTTCGACGAGCAGGTGCTTTTTGATCAGGACGCGGTAGTGACGGAGATACTGCAAAGGCCGGAGTTCCAGAAGCGGATGACGACCACCGAACGCAACTATCTGCTCGGCAAGCAATTTGCTGAACGGGAGAAAGTGCTCGGCATTGCGCCGGGGCTTCTGAGCACATGCGCCGAACTGGAGTTGCCGGTTTTCATCGGGGCGCCTGCTGACGGCAGCGTCTTTCTGAATTCCGTCAAGCTCTGGACGCTGGCGCGGCTGGGAAAGATCAAATACGGCTTCGATTACGATCTTCACGAAGACGTATTCGAATCCTGCGCATACCATCACTGGGGCTTGTTCGACTCCGAAGCGAAAACGATGGCCATTCTGATTCTGGGCGGCGGCGTTCCCAAAAATTATTCCCTGCAGCCGGAACCGACGCTCTCGCAGATCTTTTTCCTCGAAAACATTCGCGGCTATGATTACGACGCGCAGATCGTCTCAGCGCCCGTGACGGATGGCAGCTTGTCTTCGTGCGCGCCGGCCGAAGCGGTTTCGTGGGGCAAGGTCAATCCGGAGACGTACACAACGCAGACGGTAAGCATGCAGGGCGATTATTCGTCCTATATGCCTTTCATCGTTCGCGCGCTCGTAGGGAAGGAGCTGCTTCATAATCCGCCGGAGCCGCTTCGCCTCTACGCCAAGCGGGATGAGCTCAAGAAGAAGCTGCTGGCGGCGATTGGAGACGATGAGGGAGCGATGCAGAACATCATGGACACTCTCTCGCTTCCGGCAGAGCTTAAGATATAGGTTCCTGTTTGAACACTCTCTATTAAGCGAAGGGGACGGGCCAAAGCCCGTCCCCTTCAAAGTAAATGGGTTCGATTTGAAGGTTCAAGCCTTGGCTGCCTCGAGCAGCGCATTGAGCTTGGCCATCACCTGGAAGGCATCACCGATGTAAACGACGTCAGCCTTGCCGCGCGCCCATCCGCAGTTGGGGTCCATGTTGATGGCGCGCCGATCGCCGACAAAGCGCCAGCCCACTACATGCGGCTCTTCGCCGTGGCAGCAGGTGGAGAGCCCCTTGGGATGACGCGGCGTTGCGCCGGTCTGGCCGACCTGGTTCATGTGGGTGAGGAAAGGCAGCACCGGTTCGCCCTCGCCGCCCTGGTCCACCAGCGACTTGCTGCTGCCGAGCGATGCGCCGGTAGCGTGCAGGAAGCCGAGAATCAGTTCGCCTGCCTCGGTTGCATGAACCTGGCCGTCGTGCTGCTTCTTGGTCCAACCTGCTCCGGCGACCAAAAGAAGCTTGGCGTCGGGGCGGATAGTCTGCGCGTCCTGCGCGGGCGCGCGGAAGCCGCTGACCGTAGTGCGAATCTCTGGGAGCTGAACGGCGACCTGTTCGACCTGAGCCGTAGAAGCTTCACCCGCAAAAGCTGCGTGGGTTCCAGGATCGAGCAAGAGAAACCAGGGGCGCGTATCGCGGCTGAGAACGGCTTCGACACGCTGGCGATAGAACCAGCGCGAGGCTTCGACGCTCTCAGCGCCGCCGAGGGCTGTGATGTGCGTGTCGATGAAGCCGCCGAGCCGGTGGGCGACACTGGCCGCGACGCGCACGAAGCGCGAAGTGCCGGGCGCGAGAACGATAGTGGCGTTCGCAGCGCGGCAGAGGGCTTCGACTGCGGCGGCGTCGGTAACGTAACGCGCTTGAGCGAAGGCCTCACCCGAAACGGCCAGCAAACGCGCTCCGGTGGAGGGTAGGGAACTCGCGGCAGTTGCGGCATCCGCGGCAACGATGCCAATGGTCAAGGGAGCCGAGAGCCGGGCTGCCAATTCCTTACCTGCCGTGACGGCTTCGAGAGATGCCTTGGAGAGTGCGGAGCCAGTTTCATCTGCATGAGTCAGTACAAGAATCGTTTCCATTATTCGGCTCCAATCCACTCGACCAGTTCGGCTGCAATCTGGTCGGGAGTCAGGTCTTTCACCACGCGGGTTTCCCGCTGCTGCTTGGGCAGGCTCGCGGAGATGTAGCGCAGGCCGTTGGCTTCGAGCGCCGCTTTTTTGGCCTTGGCCAGCGCTGGCATGATCGTCCGCATGTTGGCCATGCCGATTTGCGGATTGTTGCGTGGCTCGGCCAGATTACCGGTGGCCCAGCCGAGGACGGCGGGAGTTCCCGCGCAGACGGAGACTTGATGCTTGCCGCCTTCCACGCGCTCCAGCACTTCGAAAGAGCCGTCGTCGCGAAGGTCGATCTGGTCGACGCCCTGGAACTGGTCCGTGATGCCAAGCAGTTCGCCGATGAGTTGCAGCGTGACGCCCGCTCCGCGCGTGGCTGACTCCCAGCCGCCGAAAAGCAGGAGCTTCGATTTGTCGAGATCCGGCAGTGCGGCGATCGTCTCGGCGAGCACCGCTGCGGTCGAATGCGCGTCAGGAAAGCCGCCAATGGGTCCGTCAATGGGAACCAGTTGGAAGGCGACCTTCTGGGCCACGGTCATCATCACTTGCTGGAGCTTGGCCTTGGGGCCGAGGCTCACGAGCCAGAGTTTGCTGCCGGGGTTCTTCGAGGCCAGATTCGCCGCTTCATAGAGAGCGCTGGCGGCCCAGGGGTCGAGGACCGCAGGCAGGACCATCTCGTTTTTCAGCCCCGGACCGTTCGGCCCGGTTACCGGCTCCAAAGTTTGCAGCGGATCGGGAACGATGCCGGCGCAAACCACGATGTCGAAAACATTTGCCATGGAAGATTTCCTTTTGAATCTATTTTAATTGCCTGGGGAGCTAGTTTTCCGCAGAGTGCAGGCCGCCGGAGCCGGCGCGGAATTCGATGTTCGAGTGAACTCCATCCGGCGAGTGGCTGCAATTCCACAAGCAGCCGCCGCAGTGAACACACTTTTCGCGCTCAAAGGCGGGCAGGCCGTCTTCGCCAAGTGTGATGGCCTGACCGGAGCACATGGCGATGCAGGTCTTCTGGACGCAGACGGCGCACAGTTGCGGATTGCGGAAGCAGACGTGGTCGGCGAATCCGGCTATGGCCTGGACCTTGCCGCCCATGAGAAGCGCGTCCTGATGCGTGACGAGGAGATGGCCATCGAAGGGAATCTCCGGCCAGCCGCGTTCGCTGAGCAGGGCATCGTGGAGCGGACGGCCTCCGGCCTGCGCGGCCTGGGCCAGTTCGGCGATGCGTTCCGGCTTCACGCCGGGGGCGGAAGAAGCAATTTGCTCATGGGCGGGAGGAATCTTCGCCTTGAGCGAGAGCTTGCCGCCTGTGAGGCCAGCCAGTCCCATGCCGATCATGCCCTTGACGAAGCTGCTGTAGAAGCCGTTGCGGGCGTTTTCAGCCGCGCGTGCGCCGCGCTCGACCCAGCTCGAACGGCGACGTTTTTCGTAGGTGGCCGCGAGATTTTCCTGCGAAAAGGGCTTGCCGGCGCGAAGGAGCTCGACGACGGCTTCGCCCAGTTGCGTGCCTGTCGCCCAGGCTTCGTCCACGCCGGAGCCGGTGAGCATGTTGGTCGAGCCGGAGCCCTCGCCGATGCGAGCATAACCATCGCCGGTGAGAAAAGGTTCGCCATGGCGGCCGGACTCTTCGAGGGACTTCGCGCCCCAGGAGCGCAGGGTTCCATCCTTCAGATAGGGCCAGAGGGCGGGGTGCTGAATGTAGTGCTGCAAATAGCGGTAAGCCGTGCGATTGGGATCGCTCAGCCACGAAGGGACAAAGATGCCGACCGAGACGAGGTGCTCCGGATGGACATAGAGGAAGCCGAAGATTTCCGGTTCAGGGAAGCCGAAGCTGTGCCATACGGTGCCGGGCTGAAGCGGAGAGTCTTCCGGCAGTTCGATGACGAACTTCATGCCGACGGCCCACTCGCGGCGGGAGTGGCCCTTGGGGAGGCCGAAGTTTTCGTCGAGCGCCTGGCCGATCGCGCCGACCGGGCCGTCGCCCACGACGGTCAACTGCGCGCGCACATCCATGCCGGCCATGAAGCCATCAGCGGGAGCGCCGGACTTGTCCACGCCCTGATCGGCGAGGCGGAGTCCTTCGACCTTTTTGTCGGCAATCAGCGGCGCGCTGACGGGCGTACCCGGCCAGATCTGGACCAAGCCAGTGGCCATCAACTGCGATCCAACCCACTGGTTGAACTGGCCAATCGACAGGATCAGGCCGCCGTGCTTGTTCAGGAAGGGCGGGGTCCAGGGCAGCGTGAAGGCAGAGCTTTTGACTCCTAGCAGCGGTCCCGCAGCGCGCAGAACGGCGTCTGCGGCGCGCAGAATGAACGAGCGCCGGCTGGCGCCGGTGGGGTCGAGCAGGTACATCACCCGTTCGCGCTTGACCTCGGTGGCCATGGGAATCTCGGCGGGGTTCAACTCAGGGAAGCTCGCACGAATCGAGCGGCCTTGCGTGACTACGCCACTGACGCCGGCTGAAATGTCGTCGGCGCGCTCGTAGCAGAGCACTTGCAGGGGCATTCCCGGCGCAACCTTGCTCTCGAAGGCAGGATCGGCGGGGTTATCATTCCATGCCTTGGTGAGCGTCGTGAGAAAGCCGCCCATGGCCGGGCCAAAGCCGGCGCAGGCGATGTCCACTTCCATCGTCTGGCGCTCGATCTCGGGGGTGGTCATTTCTTCCACGCTCATGCGGTTCTCCTTCTGGCCGTGGCTGGTCCGGGTTCGAGGCATCCCACCCTTGCCGCAAGAACAAAGACGCGGCAAGGATGGGGCACCCAGCATTTATGGCGTCGGCTTATGCGGGATAATCCAAGGCTTCGGGGATCATCACCTTGGCGACTGTTGAAGCGGCGCGATCCTTGGCCAGACGGGAGCCGCTCAGGCTGGCGGCCACCTTATTCTGCAGGCTGAAGAACTCGCTCGAATCAGCAGACGCTTCTTCGCCGCTGGCCGAAGGCGGGTTGTAACCGAAGACCAGCTCGGCGCAGATGCGTGAGACTTCTCCGGCTGCCGCCGCTGCCTGGGCGCAACAAAGGTCGCTCATGAACTGCACGGTGCCTTCCAGACCCTCACTGACCACTGGATCCTCGGGGCCGCGCGCTTCAAGTTCGAGCACGTCGAGAATCTGGCAGCGCGAAGCGACCAGCCAACTGATTGCGTCGGCCAGGGCAAAGGTCACGCCCTGACGCTGCCCGTGATAGAGCTTGTGGCCGTCCGGGTCGGCGCTTTTTTGCAGGTAATCCATCGTCCACTGCCACATCTGCATGGCGGGGACGAGGGAGGCAGCGCCAGTGCCGGGGTGTTCGGTGGCGATGCGGCGCATCTCGGCCGTCCAGACCTGGAACTCAGCCAGGAAGACCTCAGAGGTCATGGTGATGGTCATCTGGCGGCGCTGTACCGCTTCAGGCCCTTCATAGGTAGCTTCCAGTTGGGCGTCCATCCACTTGTTGCCCAGGAAGCCGGGGCAGTCTTCGGTGATGCCGTAGCCACCCATCAGGCTGACGGCCTCGCGCAGCATGTTGGCGCCATGGCCGGTATTCCAGAGCTTGGTGGCGGGGCAGAGCACATTGGCCTCGGCGTCGCGAAGAACAAACTGGACCAGCGGGTCGGCCTCAATCTCGGCACGGCGCGGGTCGCCGGGTTCAAGCGAGAGCATTTCGATGGCCCGCTGATTGCTTTCCTTAAGAGCCTTGATCTCGGCGCGTCCGCCCAGGATGCCGCGTTCGCTGAGAATGGCGATTTTCTGTTTCTCGATGGGGTCCAGTTCGTCGAAGAGCCGCGCAGTGGCAAAGCCCAGCGAGGTGGCTGCTTCGCCCGTGGCCCAAACATCCACAAGGCGGTGCAGCGCGTCTTCACGCTGCTGGATGCCCTGCTCATAGCGTACCGATCCAGGCGTGAGGCCTTCGGCCCCGCGGAAGCGCCCGCGCTGATAGCGAATGACCGGCTCGACTGCCGAAAGAAGCTTGGACGCCGTCATGATGCCCACCGGCACACGGGTGCGGCGGAAGACCGATTCGATAATCTCGGTGTGGTTGAAGTTGGGAACGATGACGCCGTCCTTGACGGTGTATCCGCCCACGATGCGGTTGGCCGGCACTTTCAGGCTGAGAATGGGGTCGCCGGTCGAGGAGAGCTGCTGAACCAGTTTTTTGGTTGGGGTTCCGTGGTCGAAAGTGCCCTCGTCGGTTTCTTCGAGGATCACCATGCAACTGCCCTTGATGCGCGGGTCGTCGGAGGTGACGGCGGCGGTGGCGAAGTTGGCGAAGGCGATGTTGGTGATGAAGCGGCCGCGCTTTTCTACTTGTAGCCAGGGTTCTTCGCCGTCTTTCCACTCGGCCACGCGAATCTTGCCGTTCAACATACCGGTATCAACGCCCACGTAGGGAATTGGCTCGGTGAGCACGAAAGCGCCGCGCCAGGGTTTGCGGTCCTCGCCCGGTTGCGGAGGAGCGGAGAGGCTGTTGTAGTGCTTTGCCTGCTCCTCTGTGCCGCGCTCATGAATGGGCGAGAGAGCCAGAAAGCCGGCCAGACTCGCCGTGGCCGCGCCCGCGTCTACCCAGGCCAGCTCAAAGGCTGTCAGAGCCAGCGCCAGGTTCTTGGGTCCGGCGATGAAGCCCCCCTCTTCCGGCTCCATATAAGCGGCGGTGATGCCGGCGCGGTCAAACGCCTCCATCATCCCGTCTTTTCCGGGGGTCCAGTCGTGGGTGTTGCGTTCTCCAGCCGCCACCAGTTGCGCCACGGTTCCCCGGGCCACGCCGCGCGCCGACTGGACAAGCATTTGCAAATCGAATCGGTCCGCGAAGCGCCATTCAATCTGGCGAACCGCGTCGCCAGGGAGGGTAAGCATAATCTTTGACTCGGGTACCGTAACTGTGCCCATTAATTTTTTCCTCAAGCTGCGCTCATATTGTGCTTGAACAGGCATATTGCTGGAAGTGACCTGTATCACTTGGGCGCGGCGAATGAAAGGAGCATTTCATGAGAGATATCGATGTTTTCGGCGATTCGCGCATGAATCGCGCAGTGCCAGCAGGTGAGAGGTTCGCGGAGGAATCAGGCAGGTCCCTCCGCCCGAGTACATATGGAGGAACATTCGCCCGGATGTGTGATTCCAATCACTGTCTGAATTCGTTCAGAAGAATCTCCTCGAACTCGTGAACCCTGCCGGAAAGTTCTTCGTTCAAACGCTTGCCGTGTCGCTGCTTGTTGGGGCCATTGCGGCTCGCGCCGAGCACAGGGCCACGGATAAGGACTGCCTCGCCTGCCATTCCAACCCCGCCATGTCCAAACAGGTGAACGGCAAGCCGGTCAGCCTGCATATCGATGAAGACAAGCTGAAGCATTCGGTCCACGGCGATCTGTTTACCTGCGTGGATTGCCACAAGTCCGCGAATGATCCGGCGAACAAGAACCTGCGGCGGCCGGCGGCTTGTGTCGATTGCCATGCAGACGAACAGTCGGCTTACTCGCACAGTCTTCATGCCAAGGCGACGAAGACCGGCGCGGTGGCAGCCAACTGCGAGGACTGCCACGGAGGCGCGCACGAGATACTGGCGGCGGATAATGCCCAGTCGCCGGTCAATCATGCCAACATTCCCGCCACCTGCGGCCGGTGCCATGGGCAGAAGTTACTGATGGAATCAAACGGCGAGAGCGACCAGGCTTTTGTCTCTTACCAGCAAAGCGTGCATGGGCTGGCCAATGCAAACGGATCGAAGACGGCCGCGGTTTGCACGGATTGTCATGGCGCGCACGAGATTCTTCCCGGAAACGACGCCAAGTCGCCGACGAACAGGTTCAACGTCCCGGCGACCTGCGGCAAGTGCCATACGGAGATTGCGGGCACATACATGCAGAGCATTCACGGGAAGGCGGTTGCGCGGGGCAACGGGCTGGCCCCGGTTTGCACGGACTGCCACGGAATCCACTCGATCAAGGCGCACACCGACCCCAACTCGCCGGTCTCGGAGCAGAATGTTTCCCGAGATACCTGCGCCCGCTGCCATGAGGGCGTGCGGCTTTCGCAGGAACTGGGCGTGCCCGGAAACCGCGTCAAAAGCTACTTTGACAGCTATCACGGGCTGGCTACGAAAGGCGGTTCTGTGGTTGCCGCCAACTGCTCCAGTTGCCACGGCGTGCATGACATTCTGCCGTCGAGCGATCCGCGCTCGACCGTCAATCGGGCCAACCTGGGAGCGACCTGCGGCAAGTGCCACACGGGAGTTACGCAGAAGTTTACCCTGACCGAGGTCCACATGGATGACAGCCGGACCCTGGGGAGCGGCGGCGTTACGGGTATTGGCTCGGTGGTGGTGCGCTGGGTGAGGTGGTTCTACCTGACGCTGATCTTCGTCGTGATTGGAGCGATGTTCCTGCACAACGCCATCATCTGGCGCGGCAAGGCCGTGGCGCGGCACGCGATGCAGAATCCCATGATGGCGCGCATGAGCACAAACCAGCGCTGGCAGCACCTGGCGTTGCTGAGCTGCTTCATTGTCCTGGCGATTACGGGCTTTGCCCTCAAGTTCCCCGATTCCTGGTTTGCCCATGTGCTGGGCATGAGCGAGAAGCTGCGTGGCATCACGCATCGCGTGGCGGGAGTCATCCTGATCGGCACGGGGATCTATCACCTCTTTTACCTGGCGATGACTCGAGAAGGACGGCGGCTGATTCGTGACTTTGCTCCCGCGCCGAAGGACGCCTTCGATGCCTGGGGGGCGATGCGCTACTACCTCGGCCTGAGCAAGGAAAAGCCCAGATTCGGCCGCTTCAGTTATGCGGAAAAGGCTGAATACTGGGCGCTGGTGTGGGGCACGGCGCTGATGGCGATCACGGGCGTGATGATGTGGGCCAATGTCTCGACCGGGAACTGGCTCGCGCGCTGGTGGGTCGATGTTGCGACTGCCGTCCACTTCTACGAGGCGATTCTGGCCGTGCTGGCAATTCTGATCTGGCACTTCTACCAGGTGTTCTTCGATCCGGATGTGTATCCGATGAACTGGGCCTGGTGGGATGGCAAGATGCCGGTCGAGCACTATCGCCGGGAGCATGAGTTGGACGCTGAGGCGCTGGCCGAGGGTGAAGCGAACGCGGCAGCCACGGGAGAGGCTGGCACGACAGAAGAAAAAGCTGCCAAGCCAAAGGCCGGAACTTCGTAGAGCTAACAAGCTGTTTCTTGACAGGCCTGCGCGCCTGGTACGCGCGCGGGAGTGGAAATGGCCGTAAGCTGATCCGCCGAGAGCTGGAAATTGGCATTGCTATCCGCTGGTCTTGATGGAACGGCCAAGCTGGCAGCTAGGGTACCCCCACCCCTATTCTGGAAACAAAATCCTTGTTTTCATGAGCTTACGGGCAGGGGCGCGCTGTAAAATCGTGAAAACAATGAAGTTCCCTGCAAAATCGTCCAGGATAAGGAGTTACGGGACGTTTCTGCCTGTGTTAGCGGCTTCCGGCTGGAACGCGGCGGGAAGACTTCTGGAATCATTGTGCGACAAAGCAAGGAAATAATCTGCAAGCACCTGCGGTGCGGCTAAAGGCTCGCTATTCGCTCGCATGAGGGCCCGGAACAGGGACTAAAGGGAGAGGGAAAAAAGCCCCAAATCGCCTCGACGAACGATCTATTTCGCTGCCTGAGGCTCAGGCAGAGAGGCTCAGGCAGAGGAGTACAGAGTTTTTCCGCAGCCTGTAAAGCCCTGACCTACCAGCCGCGCCCTTTCAAAGCCAGGTTATGAAACGGCTTCCAGAAAGAAAGAGCCCTGGAGGGAAGCAGATTCCCCCCAGGGCAGATGGAAAACCTCGTGAGGTTCTATGCGTAGTCGATTGGATGCTTGGTGAGCCACTGCTCATCGCGCACCTTGCCCATACTCTTCATGGCATTGCCTGCGACACTGGCGCTGAGATGGCGGCTTTTCCATGCCAGACCTGTAGTGAACCCGAGGGCGCCGCCCAGCAGGCCAAACGCCATCGAGACCGGCGCGGACTTCTTCCGCCAGAGTGGGTAACCGGCCAATAAGCCGACGCACGCTCCAATCGCGGCGGGCACCAGCGCGCCCTTGACCGACTCGCCAAGAAAGGGAGTAAGAGGCTCTCCGTTGAGGAATTCTTCCTGACCAGAACGCGCTCCGTCGATTCCGGAGTCAACCAGCCGCCGGCCATAATCGACATTGGATTTCACCCACTCGCCTACGCCCATTGAACCTCCTCACCTTCCTTGAAAGACGTACCAATATTATCAGATTTCCAAACGCCGGGATTAAGGCCGCATTACAATCCGCAGATTGATGCGTATAAAGTGGCACTCAGGCATGGCTGATTCAAATTGGGATGCATCCAAAGCCTGACCGTGGGCGTTATCATCATTCCACTTGATCTTCTGACAAGGTGCGGGCCGGCATGCGGATTGCGTACGTGCTCACTTCGCTGGGCGTCGGCGGAGCGGAACGACAGGTGGTGGCGCTGGCTGAGCGCATGGCGGCGCGCGGCCATGCGGCTTCGCTCATCGTGCTCCTTCCGCGTCAACCCGAAGAGTGGTCAACCGCCCTCGATCCCGTCCGCCTCGATATACGCAAGAATCCGGTCAGCTTTCTCGGCGGTCTCATGAAGGCGCGCCGCTTTCTCGGCGTCTTCCAGCCGGAGCTGATTCACAGCCACACCTATCCAGCCAACATGGCGGCCCGGTTGCTGAATCTGCGCAGTCCCGCGCTGCCGCTTATCTCCACCATTCACAACGTCTATGAAGGCACCTGGCCGCGCATGCTGGCCTACCGGCTCACAGACGCTCTCAGCCGCCACACTACTGCCGTGAGCCGGGCCGCCGCCGACCGCTTTGTGCGCCTGAAGGCTGTTCCGGCCCGCAAGTGTTCGGTTCTTACGAATGGCATCGACACTGCCGAGTTCGCGCCCAATATAGAGCGCCGCGAACGAGTCCGGGCGCAAATGGGCCTCCAGAATGAATTTGTCTGGTTGGCGGCTGGACGCATCATGCCCGCCAAGGATTATCCGAACTTGCTGCGCGCCTTTTCCTTCGTGCACTCCACCATCCCCGCCGCGCGCCTTTGGATCGCTGGAGAGGCCGCGTATCCCGAGGCCGCAGATGTTCAAGCCCTGGCGGCCAATCTCAATCTCGGGGCTTCCGTCCGCTGGCTTGGCCTTCGCCGCGATATGCCCGCGCTTCTCGACGCCGCCGACGGATTTGTTCTGGCCTCGGCATGGGAGGGGATGCCGCTGGCGGTGGGCGAAGCTATGGCCATGGAGAAGCCGGTTGCCGCCACCGATGTGGGCGGGGTGCGCGAGTTGACAGGCGAGTATGGCGTACTCGTTCCCGCCAAGAGCCCAGAGAGCCTGGCACAGGCGATGCTTGAGCTGATGGAGACTACGCCTGAGGCCCGTTGCGCTATGGGCCATGCGGCTCGGGAACGCGTTCAAAGCCTGTTCAGCATGGACGCCAAGGCCGATGAATGGGAAGCGCTCTACCGGGCAGAATTGGCGCACTAAGTCTGACCTGTGATGTCGCTGAATTCACATCTTTGCAACGATTTCCGGGCCTATTCGAGCGTGGCCGTGAAGGCAAGCCAGGTGATAGCCTTATGGGTTGCCTCTCGTGGCTGTCAAAGCGGTTGCGCGGAAGGCTTGGAGGATGTTGGATGCGAAAAGCAATTGCCGGTCAAGTGATTTGCTGCGCCCTGCTGGGCACAGCCATTGGCATGGGAGGCGAAATGGCACAGGCGCAGGCAAAATCGGCGCAGAATGCGGTGCTGGACCTGGATCATGGCTGGCAGTTCCGCCAGATCACAGCCGCTGCACAACCGAGCGAATACGGCTGGCTGCCCGCCACCGTCCCTGGCGATGTGCACCTGGATCTGCTGGCCAACAAGAAGATTCCTGATCCGTTCTATCGGGACAATGAGGCCAAGCTGCAATGGATCGAAAACGAGGCCTGGGAGTACAGGGTGAGCTTTGAGGTCACGCCGGCCTTGCTCGCCCGCTCCCATGTGGATCTTGTTTTTGACGGCCTGGATGCGACCGCAGAGATCTACCTGAACAGCACTCGTGTGCTGGACGCCAACAACAGCTTCCGCATCTGGCGAGTGTCCGCGAAGGAGCATCTGCACGTTGGCAAGAATCTGCTCTATGTCGTTTTTCCATCGCCCATCAAGGCCGCCGCCAAGGTGGCAGCCGGCGACCCGTTCCGGCTCAAATCCAAGACCGAAGACAAGACCTATGTTCGCAAGCCCGCTTATGAGTACGGCTGGGATTGGGGACCGCGTTTTGTGACCAGCGGCATTTGGAAGCCGGTGCGGCTGGAAGCCTGGGACAAGCTCCGCATTGCCGACTTCGCCATTCGCCAGCGCGATGTGAACAGGGAAGTGGCTCATCTGAACGCCGAGGTTGAGGTTGACGCCGCAACCGCGGGTTCGGCCAAGGTGAGCGTGCAATATTCCGACCACGGCAAGCCGGCCCAGGTTGTTGCAACATTGAATGTTCATGCCGGGCTCAATGTGATTGATATTCCCATCGAGATTCGCCAGCCGAAACTTTGGTTCCCGGCTGGCTACGGCGAGCAGCCGCTCTATGAGTTCACCGCGCAGGCGGGTACCGGCGTCCAGGTGAGCGAGGCGCGCAAGACCAAAGCCGGCCTGCGCTCCGTCGAGCTTCGCCGCCAGCCGGACAAGTGGGGCCGCTCCTTTGAGTTTGTTGTAAACGGCATTCCCGTCTTTGCCAAGGGCGCGGATGTGATTCCCTTTGACAGCTTTCCCAATCGCGTGACCACAGCGGACTACCGCCGCATTCTCAAGTCTGCGCGCGACGCCAACATGAACATGATTCGCCACTGGGGCGGCGGCTATTACGAGACCGACGAGTTCTACTCGATTTGCGACGAACTGGGCATCATGGTTTGGCAGGACTTCATGTTCGGCAACGACTGGCAGCCCGGCACCTACGCCTTCAAGCAGAACATCGAGGCCGAGGCGGAGGATCAGGTGCGGAGGCTGCGCAATCACCCCAGCATCGTCCTGTGGTGCGGCAATAACGAGACCGAAAGCGCTCTGAACTGGGATATACGCAAGAATCTGCCGCTCGATGTCCGCTATCAGATGTGGCAGGATTACCTCACCGAATTCAGCGGCATTTTGCCGCGCGTGGTGGCGCGGCTCGACTCGGAGACGCCCTACTGGCCCAGCTCGCCCAGCGCCGACTATGAGCCGCTCAGCGACCACTACCAATCCGGCGATGCGCACGACTGGAGCGTGTGGCACGGACGCGTGCCCTTTACCGACTATGAGAAGCACAACTGGCGCTTTGTCAGCGAGTACGGCTTTCAGTCCTTCCCTGAGATGCGCACGGTGGAGAGCTTTACCAAGCCCGAGGACCGCACCGGCATCTTCACCCCGGTAATGCTGGCTCACCAGAAGAACAACGAAGGCAACTCCATCATTCACGATTACATTGCCAAGGATTATCCGGAGCCGAAGGACTTTCCGAGCTTCCTATACGTGAGCCAGGTCCTGCAGGCCGAAGGCATCAAGATTGGCACCGAACACTGGCGCCGCAACCGTCCGGAGGCCATGGGCACCATCTTCTGGCAGTTGAACGACTGCTGGCCGGTGGCCTCGTGGTCCTCGATCGACTATTACGGCCGGTGGAAGGCGCTGCAATACTATGCGCGGCGCTTCTATGCGCCCGTACTGGTTTCACCGCACGTAGAGGACGGCGCGCTGAAGGTTTACATTGTCAGCGACAAGACCAAAGCCGAGCCGGCCACGCTGCGCGTGCGGTTGATGGATTTCGATGGCAAGGTGTTGCTGGAGGAAACGCACGCGGTGGAAGTAGCGCCGCAGATGAGCAAGGTCTATCTCGACTGGCCGCTGAAGAAACTGACAGACGCGGGAGCGTCCAACACCTCGCGGGTCTTTGTCGTGGCTGATCTCACTGCTGGCGGAGCACAGATCTCCAGCAACCTGGCCTATCTGGCCCCGGTCAAAGAAGTGCATCTGAAGCCCGCTCAACTGAAGGTGGAAGCCACCGGCGCGAAGGGCGCCTATAGGATTCGCGTAAGCTCGCCGGTTCTAGCGCGCGATGTGTATCTTTCCTTCGGCAATCTCGACGTGCAGCCCTCCGACAACTACTTTGATCTGCTGCCGGGCGAGACGGCAGAGATTACGGCAACGAGTGCGGCATCGCTTGAGGCACTGAAGGCGCAACTGAAGGTCATCTCCCTCACGGATGCTTTCGCCACAGATAACAAGCCTGTCATGATTGGCGCGGCACAGTAGGTTCAGTCGAATCAGGAATCAAAACAAGCGGGCCGGAGCATGCGCTCCGGCCCGCTTGTTTTTGCACTCAACTCTTCAGAATGAGAAGACAGCTTGCACGAAGATGCGCCGCGCCGCCGAGCCGGTGCTGAAGATGCCGCCGGCCAGGTTGGTGGATTTTCCAAACTGGTTGCCTGGACCATATAATCCCGTGCTCTTGTTGAGTATGGGAGTCACAGTTCCGTTTGGCGTTCCATAGTCGATGTCGTTGAAGAGGTTCAAGGCCTGAGCGCTGAAGTTCAGCGAGTATTTGCGGCCAGTGCTGGGCGCGCCGCCCATCCCGCCGGGACCGCCGCGGCCACCACCACCGCCAAACCCGCCCGGACCAAAACCGCCCGGCCCGCCGCGTCCGCCCCCTGGGGGTGGACCGCCTTGAGGCGGTCCACCGGCGCTCTGGTTGTTGTTGGCAGAAGCGAGTTTTGGACCGAGTCCGATGGCGCGGCTCACACGCAGATTCACAGCCACTGCCGCGGGACCGTTGCCCATATTGATGGGAATAAGCGCATCCGCCACGCCGGGTTGAGTGTCGAAGCATCCAAAAGTTGTGGTCACATACCGGCCGGTGCTGCTTTCGCAATCCGCCTGCGTCGCATTGGCTGGCCTTTGATTGAAGAGGTTGTTCAAGGGGTCTGTGGCCAGTGTGATGTTATAGGGGCGGCCGGACTGAGCAATCAGAAACGGATTGAAGCGAAGCCCCCAGGGACCGCTGTAATTGGCCATTGCGAAGAGCATATTGCGCGAAACAAAGCCGGCGCGTCCATAGTCCTGGTCCAGGTTGTATGAGTCCGATGCGCTGCCACCAGCGCCGTTGCTGTTAGCCCATGCAAGGGTGTAGAAGCCCACAAAATTCAGGTTCTTGCTTACCTTGGCGTTTACGCTGGTGATGACTTGATTCTGCTTGAAGACCGCCTCGGGATCATACTCGTACAAATACCCGCCTGAGCTATCCTGCGGAGTTCCGCCCGCTGCCTGGTTGGCGTTGCGCGTGACCAACTGGTGCACCCCGAAGGAGTGTAGATAGGTGAGCGTCAGGCTTGTGCCGGAAAACAGTTGGCGCTCCAGGCTCGCGCCTGCCTGCCCCGTGTAGGGCGAATGAAAGTGGGGAGCTACCTCGTACTTCACGGGCACTGTAGCGGTGGAAGTGCCGCTGGCGCTTGAGCAGGTGCTCATGTCGATGTCGCCCAGCGAAGCAGGACTGATTCCACCGGTCGCCGCGCAGTTGGCCGGGTCATTCAGCACGATCTGGTTCTGGACATTTGCGCGGTTGATGGTCAACAGGTTGCCGCTTCCAAACCGGTCGTAGAAGAGGCCGTATCCGCCGCGCAGCACGGTCTTGGCCTTCTTGTCCTTGCCGTTTCCATCCAGCGCGTAAGCGAATGCGGCGCGCGGAGCCCAGTCGTCGTGGTCCGAGATGTGATTCTGAGCCTCCCAGCGAAGTCCGCCAGAGAGCGTGAGCCTCGGATTGAACTTCCAGTCATCCTGCGCGAAGAAAGCCATATCAAAGACGTTGGCGAGCGCCGACTCATGACCGGTGGTGTAGCTGGCGGAAGTGGGCCCATTGCCCGCGGTCACCAGATCGTTGAACGATGTGCCAGCCGCAAGTCCGTTGGCCATTGTGAGGTACTTCTCAGGCGAGTCGAAGGTGAAGGAGCCGTTGAAGTTGGCATTGGTCAGATTTGCATCCCGCGTGTCGCGCAGGCGTGTGCCGAACTTGATGGCATGCGCGCCGTGGCTCATGGTCGTCAAGTTCTGGAACTCCAGACGCGTCGAGTGGTCGAGGCTCTTCTGGCCGCGGAATCCGCCTCCCGTGAAATCTCCCTGGACAGTAATCGTGCGATCCGCCGAGTCGGAATAGTGGTTTTCATTCTGCCGCTCGTACTGGAAGCGGCTTTCGTTGACCACGTGATCGTTGATCACGATGGCGTCGCTCAACTGCACGGTATGGTCAGTGTTCGATTCATGAGTAGACGCGCTGGGCAGCGACCCCGAGTTCAAATCGCCATGCTCGGACTCGGACCAGAAGCCATAGCGCGCCGTGAATGTGTTCTTCGCGCCCAATTGCCAATCGATGCGCGCCGAGGCATTGTCGCGAATGCGCCGATTCAAGGAGTCCACGCCGTAGTTCTGAGTGTCTATGTAGACGCCGGAGGAGTTAGCCATCACCGCGTCGGGGATTGCCCAGGCGTTCACATTCTCTGTATTGCGCTGCTCGGCGCTCACGAAGAATGAAGCCGTCTTTGAGATTGCACCGCTGGCCGTGCCATTGAACTGGTAGCTGTAATACGAAGGGATTGTCGATGTGAACGGGTTGCCGGTATTGAACGGCTTGTCGTTGCCCTGGATGAAGAACTGTCCGTGCAGCTTGTCGGTGCCAGGCTTGGTGAGAATCTCGATGCGTCCGTAGCCGAGCCGGTCGAACTCCGCGGAGTAGGGATTCTGGTTGATGCGGATTTCGCGGATCGCCGACTTGGGCGGAAGTTGCCCGCCGCTAAAGCCATCGATATAGATCTGGCCACCGTTCGGTCCAGCCGAGGGGCCGGCCAGGGCCGTCAACTCGTTCGACAGCTCATCCGGGTCGTCCGACAGCGCCTCCAGATCCTTGTCTTTAAGAATGAGGGCGGTGGCGTTGCCGCCTGCCTCCACATTGACCGTCGGCGACTCGTCGGTGACCACCACGCTCTGCTCTTCGGTCTCCACCGCCATGGAAATGTCCACACGTATCACCTGGCCGGCCGCGAGCTGCATGGGCTTGGAAACAAAAGCGGCAAAGCCCGCAAAAGAGGCGCGAACAATGTAGCTGCCGGGCGCAAGGCCATTCACCTGGTAATGGCCGCTCGCGTCCGCGGTCGCCGTGGTGACGGTCTTACCCGCTAATGTGGCAATGATGATTGTTGCGCCCGGAATCCGAGCGCCCGTGGGATCGGCGACGTGCCCGTGTAAAGTGGCCGTTGTGGCGGAAGCTGCTGGCGCGGCGGTGGTCGCCGTGACTGCGGAAGGCGCAGCCGGTGCGGCGGGAGTCTGCGCCCCTACCGCAGCCACGCTAACGACTGCCAGCGCCAGGGCAATCAATAAATGAGTAAAGCGATGCAATTTTGAAAACACGTGTTCCTCGTCTGTTTTTGCTTGTTGTGAGAGTGTCTACTGGGCAACATCAGGCGCGCTGGCGCTCATGCTCCAGTTTGAAAGCAGATTCTGGCTAGCTGCGGGAGCCTCAAGTAGCGGCTCGACGCCTGCCACCAGCGTGATGGCCGTGACATCTGCTGTTCCGTCGGTCGAAACCACCATGACCGCTTCGCCCTTCTTCAGATCTCCAAATTGAATGGCCGGAGCGTGATTCAGCATTTGCTGCGGGTCGCCGCCCTGGCCGCCATTCGGTCCGGCCCATTGTCCGTTGCTGGCTTGACCACTTGCGCCACCCCATTGCCCGCCGCGCTGCGAGGGGACCGCATTGCTGCCTGCCGGCTGAAGGTTCTTGCTCCACCCGTTTGCGCCGCCGCCATTCGCGCCTTTCAGCCGCGCCGCCAGCATTTGCGCCATGCGATCCGGAAGCCGCCGCATCTGCGCGTCCGCCGTGATGTGGATGGTAACCGTCTGCTTGGTCGTCAGATCCTTGACCTGTAGCGTCGAGCCTGCCGTATCGAGGACCCCGATGATTCCAGAGATGTTGCGGAAGCTGCCGGAAACCACATCTTCGGCGGCAATCTCCGTTCCATCTGCATTTTTGGTGCCGCGCGCCCGCAATTGATCGCCCGCGTGAATCGCATCGATCGGCGCAAGCTGCGCTGCGTCGAAGCGCACCGAAGCCGGCGCATAGCGCTTGAGCATTGTCGCCTTGGTTGCATGCACGGTGATTGTCTTTGCCGCGGCTCCCGCGCCGGAAGTCAGCACAATGATGCCGCTGCCTGCATCGACGCTCTTTACCAGACCGCCCACGCCGCGCTGCTGCCAGTCTTCGCGATCCTTCTGCTGCTTTAGCGCAAGGTCCGCCTGCTTGACGGCTACGATCTGCAGGGCCGCGGAAGTTCCGGCTGGCGCGTGAGGATCGAGCTTCACCAGCGCGCGATCGCCAATTGCCAAATCGCTGAACGGAATTGTTTCCGCCTTGCTCAGATCCTTTTCGCCTGGGGCGATGCGCTTGAGCGTAGCCGTCGAAGGAACCTCCACTTGGCGTTCGCCGTCGGCATCGGTCTTCACCGTGAGCAGATTGCCGCTGATGGCGGTGATCGTGCCGACAAACCGGGAAGGCGCCTGCGCGCCAGCCAGAACGGAGCCAGTCAGCAAAGCCATTGCCACGGCCATATGCGCAATCGGGGATAAAAGCCGAATCTTCATCTTGCTTCTCATGAATCAATTCTCCATTGGCAGGAGTCTCATTGCCGCACTGAGGGCGAAACTGGTCTCTATTCAGTAGACGAGCCAAGCGGCAAAAAGGTTGAGTATGCCGTTCCAGAGCGTGCCGGTTTGCTCGAAAAACGCTGAATTACGATAGAAAAGTCAATCCAACTGAACTTGCGCGAGGCCGGAGATGAAGAGAAGATGGAGGTCGCAGAGGGCCTACTTAGCAAGCTCTGCTGTCTCCAGAAATGCATAACTTCCCGAGGGCGAAGGAACCACGTGCGTCAGCCGACGGCTGTGCACCACGACCGTATCCTTGTACCAGAGATTGACGGCCGGCAGATCACGCGCCAGAATCTGTTGCGCCTCCTCGTAGTCGGCGCGCCGCCTGTCCGTGTCCGCGCTCTGGCGAGCATCATCCAGCAGAATATCGAGCCGCGGATTCGAATAGTGGCTGCGGTTGGTTCCTTTCGGAGAAAAGTTTTCCGTCCCGTAGACGCTGAAAATGTCGGGCTGCTCGTTGCCGCCAATCCATTTAAGCGAATACATTTGAAAGGCCCCGCGATTCAGGTCGGAGTAGAAGGTGGCGAATTCATAGCTGCGCAGGTCGAGCGCAATGCCTACCTTCGCTAGTTGTTGTTGCAGCACCGCCGCCAGCAGCCGAGCGCCCTCATCGGTGCTGGTCTTCATTGTCAGGTGAAAGCGCACGCCATTCGCGCCTCGCCGAGCCCCGGCTTCATCCAGCAGCCGCTCCGCCCGCGCCGGATCGTAATCATAGCGGGCCACGCCGCCGGTGTAAGCCCAGTGGCTTGCCGGCAGCAAACTCTCGGCTGGCTGCGCATGGCCCAGTTGCAGCGTCTGGATGATCGGCTTGCGGTCAATGGCGCAGGCAATCGCCTGGCGCACTCGCGCATCCTTCAAAAGCGGATCGCGTAGGTTGAAGCCGAGGTACTGAATCTGCGTTCCAGGCGAGTCTTCGACCTGGAGGTTTGGCCTCTTCGCCAACACCGGCAGCGAATCCATAGGCAGGGAATTGACGGCCACGTCGCCCGAGCCTTTTTCCAGTTCCAGAGATTCCGTGATTGCGTCCGGCACCACAGCAAAACGCACCCGCTCAATCTTCGGCGCGCCGGACCAGCTCATCGGATTGCGTTCGACCACTACGTCCTGATCGATCTGCTGGCTCACGAAGCGAAACGGCCCCGTGCCCACCGGATGCCGCCATAAATCGCGCCCGCTGCCCTCGGGAACAATGCCAAAGGCGCCCGTCGAGAGATTGGTCAGCAGAAAGTTGTCGGCGTGCTTCAGGTGGAAGATCACCGTCCCTGCATCGCGAGTCTCGATTGCATCCACGGAGGCGTAAGCGGCGGCTTTGGGTGAGATCACCTGGCCCGTGCGGATGGAATTCACCGTCCACGCCACATCGCGCGCCGTCAGCAAGTGGCCGTCATGGAAGCGCACGCCCTGACGCAGATGGAAGATCAGCGTCAGCGGGTTCGGCTGCTCCCAGCTTTCGGCCAGCGCCGGCGTGAAGTGGAAGTTCGCATCGCGCGCTACCAGCCCATCGAACAGCAACTCGTCGATGTGCTCCGATTGCCCGTCTGTACCAACGCGCGGATCGAGATTCGCTGGGCTGCTCTCGATCAGGAAGACCACCGTCTGCGGGTCGCGCGGCGCAGAGTGGCAGCCCGCGATCGCCACCAGAGCGGCCAGCACCATCAACCTATGCATACGTCACCTGCCCCAGAATCGCCGGACGCGACGCGCCGGTTGCTCGGGGCACATTTCCCGGCAGATGATTCCACGTCTGCCAAGCCAGCAACGCAAAGGCCGTTGCTTCCTTGGCCTCTGCGGGCAGGCCGAACTCTTCGCTCGCAGCTAACTCGCATCCCAGCGGCTTCAGCCGTTGCGCCAGCATCGCCATCAGCGTCGCATTGCGCGCGCCTCCGCCGGAGACGATGTAGTCCACCGGAGAGCCTTTCATCCCGCGCCGGGCAAAAGTCTTATAGCTTTGCGCAATCGTTTCGGCCGTCAGCGCAGTTGCGGTGGCCAGAGCGTCCTCGGGCTTCTTGCTTTGCCGTTGGCAAGCGGCTAGAAACTTGGCCGCGTAAGCGCGCCCAAACTGCTCGCGCCCCGCCGTGCGCGGCGGCGTCAGCTTGAAATATGGGTTGCGCAACGCGCCTGCCAACACCGGCGCCAGCACCGTGCCCTGCGCGGCTAAATCGCCGTTGCGGTCAAACTTCTGATGAAACAGCTCTTGTGCCAGCGCGTCGATCACCATGTTCCCTGGGCCGGTGTCGAAAGCGACCACGGCATCGGCCGCGGCTCCGGCGGGAATGGCGGTCAGGTTAGCGATGCCGCCGATGTTCTGCAGCACGCGCCCGCGCTTCGGGTCGGCAAACATCACATAATCCAGCAGCGAAACCAGCGGCGCTCCCTGGCCACCGGCCAGCATATCGGCGGGCCGGAAATTCGAGACGATGGGAACTCCAGCGGCCGCAGCAAGCACCGCCGGCTCGCCGAGCTGCCAGGTGCAGCCAAAGCGCCGGCCTGCGTAGCTCGCCGCTCGCGGCTGATGATAGACCGTCTGTCCGTGGCAGCCAATCAGGTCGAGCTTTACCGCGTGCCGCTCCAGCGTCGTGCTGACCGCCTCGGCATAGGCGATTCCCAGCCGCCAGTTCAGTCGCGCCAACTCCGCTGCCGATGTCGAGGCCGCGTTCATTGCCGCCAGTACCGCGCGCCGCAGCGGAGCCGGAAACGCGAAGCCTTCATGCGCAAGCAGCGTCAGCCGGGCTCTCTGCTTCGCCGGCGCAATCCGCACCACGGCCACATCAATTCCATCGGCCGAGGTGCCGCTCATGATGCCGGCCACCGTCATTGCTTTCGCGCTCATGCCGGTTGTGCCTCCTGGGTCTTTAGAACCTTCTCGACCTTTTCACTGAAGCGCAGAATACGCCCGCGCAGTGTAGCGAATTGCCTGGAGGTCAGCGCCGCCGGCACTTCGCCAGCAAACAGCTTCGCTCTTTGCCGCGCCATGTGCTCCGAGCGCGCAGTGAGCAACTTGCCAAACGCCGCAGACCGCTCTCCCTCCGCAATCAAAGCCTCATAGGCGCGCAGAATCAGCTCTGGAGTGTGGCAGATTTCCAGCAGGTCCATCCCCGCGCGAATGGCCGCAACCGCCGCCTCTTCCATGGGCATGAACTTCAGAATCCCGCCCATCTCCATATCATCGGAGAAGGCGATCCCCCTGTAGCCGATCCGCTTGCGCAGCACTGTCTGAATCCAATAGCTCGACACGCTTGCCGGGAGGTCCTTCCCCGGCGTCTGCGGATAAGCCGCGTGGTTCACCATCACCATTGGCAACTCATTGCAAAGTTCGCGATAGGGCGCCAGATCCTTCTGCCACAGCTCCCGGGAGCCACGATGAATCGCCGGAGTTGCCAGGTGCGAATCGAGCGTTCCTCCACCCAGCCCAGGAAAATGCTTGCCGCAGCCCACCACTCCGTAAGCCGCCAGGCCAGCAAGAAAATGGCGCGCATATTCCACCACTCCCGCTGTTGTCGCGGCCGCGGAGCGTGTGCCCATTACTTTGGCAGAATCGGGCTGCGCCAGATCCAATACCGGCGCCAGCGTCGTGTTGAACCCGAAGGCCGTTACTCCCTGCGCAATCAGCTCACCCTGTTTCTGGACCAGCCCATCCTTGCCCGCCCGCAGTGCCGCAGCCGCTGCCTGTGCGGAGGGCATCGGCGCCAGCGCATCCCGCAACCGGTCCACCGTTCCGCCTTCCACGTCTACACAGCGAAAGCTGTGTGGAGCGCACAAAGCTGTAGCCTCGTCCAGCAGCGCCCGCGTCTGGCTGGCGTCCACGATGTTGCGCCGGAAGAGAATGATTCCTGCCGGCCGCACCAGCTTCAGCCACGCGCGCTCCAGGCTGGTCAACTCCGTGCCTTCGAGGCCCACAACCAGCAAGCTGCCCACGGCCTGACGCAGATTCGTCTTCATGCCGTCTCCTTTAACTCCTGCTGCAGTTCCTCCAGCAGATTCAGCGCCTGCAAGGGGGTCAGCGAGTTCACATCCGTGGCCTCGATGCGGTCCACGATGCGCTGCGAGAGCGGCGTGAAAATCGTCAACTGCATCGGCTCGGACTCGGCGACCGTCTCCACCTGCACATTCTTGCGCTCCTGCTTCTCATGCTGGCGCAGCACGTGCTTGGCCCTCTCGATGACAGCCACCGGGAGCCCCGCCAGCCGCGCCACCTCAATGCCATAACTCTTGCTTGCCGCTCCGGGTTCAATGTTATACAGAAACACGATTCCGTTCGGGGTTTCTTTCACGCCCACGCGAAGATTCCGCACGCGCGGCAACTTCTCGGCCAGCATCGTCAGCTCGTGGTAGTGCGTGGCAAAGAGCGTTCGCGCACGGGTCTCCGCATGAAGGTACTCGACCGTGGCCCAGGCCAGCGAAAGCCCATCGAAGGTCGCCGTGCCCCGGCCCATCTCATCCAGCAGAATCAGAGACTTGTCTGTTGCGGTGTTCAGAATGGTGGCCGTCTCCATCATTTCCACCATGAAGGTCGACCGTCCCCGCGCCACGTTGTCGCTGGCTCCGATGCGCGTGTAAATCCTGTCCACGAGGCCAAAGCGCAAGTTCTCGGCGGGAACAAAGCTGCCCATTTGGGCCATCAGCACCAGCATCGCAGCCTGGCGAAGATAAGTGCTCTTGCCGCCCATGTTAGGGCCGGTGATAAGGAGCAAACTAGGCCCATCCTCCGCAGCGTTGAGATACAAATCGTTGGCGATGAACCTTCCCTCGCGCGTATCCTCCAGCCACTGTTCAATCACCGGATGGCGGCCCGCGACAGCTTCGATCACCGGCTCGTCCACCAGCTGCGGGCGCACATACCGGCGTCCCGCCGCCAGGTGCGCAAAGTTCGCCAGCAGATCTGCCTCCGCCACCGCTGCCGACGCATGCTTGATGCGCCTCGCAGCCTCCAGAACTGCTTGCCGCAATTCGGCAAAAAGCCGCCTCTCAATCTCGATGGACCGCTCGTGCGCCGTTAGAATCTTACGCTCGTATTCCTTCAACTCCGGCGTCGTGAACCGCTCCGCATTCACCAGCGTCTGTTTGCGCTCATAATCGTCCGGCGCCATCGCAAGATTCGCTTTAGTTATTTCAATGTAATATCCGAAAACAGAGTTATACCGAACCTTCAGCGAGTTAATCCCTGTCCGCTCCCGCTCCCGTTCCTCGATGGCCGCGATCTGCTGCCGTCCGGTGGTAGAAATCGTTCGCAGCTCATCCAATTCCGCGTCCACGCCCGCTGCAATCGCGCCACCATCCACCAGCGTCAGTGGAGGCTCTTCGACCAGCGTCGTAGAGATTTGCAGCGTCACATCTTCCAGCGAATCCAACCCTTCGGCCAACTCGCGCCATCGCGGTGCCCGCATCGCATTGAGTGCTGTCTTCAATCCGGGCAGGCGGCTCAAGCTCGACGCCAGCGCCCGCACGTCCCGCGGCCCAGCGGAATCCAGAGAAAGCCTTGCCAGCAGCCGTTCCAGGTCCAGAAGGCCTGAAAATGCACGCCGAATCTCCTCGCGCCTAACCAGATCGCCATGCGCCTCGCCCACCGCCTCATAGCGCGCTTCCAGCGCTTCGGCGTCCACGAGAGGCCGAAGAATTGTAGCCCGCAGCAGGCGCTTGCCCATCGGCGTCTGGCACGCGTCCAGCGTGTAAAACAGCGTCGCACGGTTGTCCTGCCCCGCGAAGAGCGGCTCAACCAGTTCCAGATTTCGCACCGTCACCTGGTCCAGTTCCAGCGCGGTCGAGTGCTCCTCGAAGCGAAGGCTGTCAATGTGCAGTGCCTCGTTCTTCTGCGTCGTCCGCACATAGTGCAGCACCACTCCGGCAGCAATGGCCGCCGCCGGGTGCCCGGTGAGCCCAAAGCCTTCGAGCGAGCGCACATTCAGTTGCCGCTCCACCAGGGGAACCGCAAACTCGCGCGTCCAAACCCAATCCTCGACCCGCGTTCGCGCCGGAATCCGCTCCAACAGCGCCGGCAACTCCGCGCTCGTGGCTGCCAGCACCTCGCTTGATCCCGCCTTCAGAATCTCGTCCACAGCCTGTTGCCGCGCTGCCGCTCCGGAAAACTCCGTTGTCCGAAACTCTCCGGTGGAAACGTCCAGCAAAGCGACCGCGCAAATGATCTCTGTCTGCTGCACCATGGCTTTTGCCGGTGAAGAATGCTTTTTCCCAACCTCGCCCGAGGCCTCTTCGACACGGCCACCAGCCTCGAAGTACGCCGCCAGGAAGTTGTTCTGCTCCTGCCCCAGTCCGGCATCGAGCGCCGTTCCCGGCGAAAGCACACGGGTTACCTCGCGCTTGACGATCTTCTTGGTGAGTTTGGGGTCTTCCATCTGGTCGCAGATGGCGATGCGGTACCCCTTGCGCAGCAGGCGCATCAGATAGCTCTCTACCGCATGATAGGGAACTCCGCACATCGGCTGGTTGCGCTGCCGGTCGCGCGCCGTCAGCGTCAATTGCAACTCCCGGCTAACCGTCACCGCATCGTCGTAGAAAAGCTCGTAGAAATCCCCCATCCGGAAAAACAGCAGCGCATCCGGATTCTCCCTCTTCGCTGCTGTCCATTGCCGCATGAAGGGAGTCAGTTCACTGGAACTCTTGTCCAAAGGAGAGGACTGCGGAGCCTCATCGGGTTGTTTGTCTTCCTTGATCACGTTGGCTTTAAGAGTATCGCGGCAGGACGGCGGCAGGGTAGCCGGACGCGGAAAGCAGTGCAGACGAGTCGGGATGAAGCATGAACACTTTGGTAATGTCCCGTCGTTATTGTTCCTGGTGGCAAACGGTTAGAATCAAAACAAGCGGTCAATCGGGTGCGTTCGTAGCCGGGTTTCGCCGAGCACGACCAGCAAAATACTGATTCTAAACGAGCAGGAGAAGATGGCAGCGCTTTCCCCTAATTCCACCCATCCCGATGAGGCGACCGCGCCTGGGACAGACGTGAATCAGACGGCTCCGGCCCCTACGCCAGTACTTTCCCCGAAGTCCGGCGGGATTGGGCTGTGGCTGCGAGACCTGGCGGTCTCCGTAGCCGCCTCGGTGTTCATCATCACATTCCTTTACCAGCCGGTGCGCGTGGAAGGGACCAGCATGTTGCCCAGGCTGGGCGACGACGATCGGCTCTTCATCAACAAGTTCGTCTACCACGTCGCGGCCGTTGAGCGCGGCGATGTGGTGGTCTTCCACTATCCTCGCGACCCGGAGAAGAGCTACATCAAACGCGTGATTGCCGTGCCTGGCGACCGGCTGTGGATCGACCGTGGCGTAGTGTGGCTCAATGGCAAACAGTTGAGCGAGAAGTACATCCCTGAAGTTTATCGGGACACGCGTTCTTATGCGGAGTTTGTCGTCCCCGAGGACTGCTATTTCGTGATGGGTGACCACCGGTCGATCTCTTCCGACAGCCGTGAATTCGGCCCAGTCGAGCGCTCGCTTATCTACGGAAAAGCCGTCTTTATATACTGGCCGGCCCGCGATGCAGGGGTTGTGCGGTAGGCGTTGGAATAACCACCCGGAAATCCACCGGCACAATCCTTTCCAAACTGTTAAAATCAGTAGAATCCACTCTTCGGAGAGGCAATGCTGGCAATCTTAGCGCTCGAAGACGGGCGCATCTTCCGTGGCCACGGCTATGGCGCTCCTGGTGAATGCCAGGGCGAAGTCGTTTTCAATACTTCCCTCACCGGTTATCAGGAAATCGCCACCGATCCTTCCTATGCCGGGCAAATTGTTGTTCTCACCAACCCGCAGATTGGCAACTACGGCACCAACCAGGCAGACAACGAGTCGGCCAAGCCCTATATCGAGGGCCTGATCGTTCGCGAGTTCTCGCCCATCAGCTCCAATTGGCGCTCCGAACAGGTCACTGACGAGTACATGGAGCGCTATTCGGTTCCGGTGCTGGCCGAGATTGATACTCGCGCCCTGGTCCGCCATCTGCGTACTTATGGCGCCATGCGCGGCGTTATCTCGACTCAGACGGTCGATGCGGAGGCGCTCGTCCAAAAGGCCCGTAGCATCAGAAAGATGGCCGGGACGGATCTGGCGCGCGTGGTTTCGACGAAGTCGATTTTTACCTTCGACTCCACCGATCCTCGCAATCAGACCGGCGACCCCTATTTGGCTACGGGTTTCCTCCAAAAAGAGGAAGCGCGTGAGCGCCTTCATGTGGTGGCTTACGACTTCGGAATCAAGCTCAACATTCTGCGAATGTTGGCTCGCGAGGGCTGCCGCGTGACGGTGGTTCCGGCCGAGACCAGCGCAGAAGACGTGCTGGAACTGAAGCCCGATGGCGTCTTTCTGTCGAACGGTCCCGGCGACCCAGAGCCCGTGGATTATGCCGTCCGCGCGATTCGCAAGTTTCTGGGCCATGTGCCGGTCTTCGGAATTTGTTTGGGCCACCAGCTTACCGGCATTGCTCTGGGCGGCAAGACCTACAAGCTGAAGTTCGGCCACCACGGCGGCAATCATCCGGTGAAGAACATCCTTACCGGCAAGGTCGAAATTACAGCCCACAACCACAACTTTGCCGTCGATCCTGACTCGATCAACGCCAACGAAGTGGAGCTGACGCACGTGGACCTGAACGACCAGACGCTGGAAGGCCTGCGCCACAAGACGCTGCCGCTGTTCAGCGTCCAGTATCACCCGGAAGCAGCTCCCGGTCCGCACGACTCGAACTACCTTTTCCACGACTTCCGCAAGATGATGGAGGAGTGGAAGGGATGATTGATCGATTCGACAGAAACGTGATTTTTACCACCAAGGCGGGGCTGAGGCTCCGCTGTTTTTTGAGCGCTGGCTTCAGTGAAGGGTACGGGCTTTAGCCCGTACATCGGAAGTGCATTAACAGGCGGGGCTTTAGCCCCCGAGGGAATGGGATGCGTCCTCGGCGAGAGACAACTCGGAGCAACGATTTTGCCTACTTCGTCTCGACACAGACGGCGGGCCGCAGGTATATTTTTCGGGTTGAGCGCTGGGCGCGATTGATGGTTTCAACACTGAACCACTATGACGGGACCGGATATAAACTTCACGCCTATGTCATCATGCCCGATCACTTGCATTTGCTTATTACTCCCACCGAGTCTGTCGAAAAATCTGTCCAACTGATCAAAGGAGGCTTTTCTTTCCGCGCCAAGAGAGAACTGGAATGGAATGGAGAGATTTGGCAGCCGGGATTTACAGACCATCGCATCCGGGATGAAGAGGATTGGCACAAACATTTGGCGTATATCCAAAACAATCCTGTGGATGCACATTTGACCAGCGATGCAGTTCACTATGAATTCATAGGCTTGCCCAGCATTGCATTCCCTCGGGGGCTAAAGCCCGCCGAAATTGGCGACATGAATGTACGGGCTGAAGCCCGTACCCTTCAACCGGAAGCCCATACCCTTCAACCGGAAGCCCATACCCTTCAACCGGAAGCCCATACCCTTCAACCGGAAGCCCATACCCTTCAACCGGAAGCCCATACCCTTCAAACACCAGATCACACAGTTTAGGTAAGGATTTCAGAGCAAATATGCCACGCAGAAATGACATTCAGAAGATCTTGGTGATCGGCTCGGGGCCGATTGTGATTGGCCAATCAGCGGAGTTCGATTACTCTGGCACGCAGGCCTGCAAGGCTCTCAAGCAAGAGGGCTACGAGGTGGTGCTGGTCAATTCCAATCCGGCCACCATCATGACTGATCCCGACCTGGCCGACCGCACGTATGTGGAGCCGCTGACGCGCGAGTACGTCGAGGAGATCATCCGCATTGAGGCTGAAATGCTGGCGTCAAAGCCCGGTTCCGGCAAGTTCGCTTTGCTGCCGACCGTCGGCGGTCAGACAGCGCTCAACCTGGCCGTAGTTCTGGCTGATGCAGGAGTTCTCGATAAGTACAACGTCGAGCTGATTGGCGCCAAACTTGAAGCGATCAAGAAGGCCGAGGACCGTTTGCTCTTCAAGGATGCCATGCTGCGCATCGGACTTGAGGTCTGCAAGTCGGCGCTTGTGAACAACCTGCGCGACGGCCTTGAGTTTGCTTCGAAGCTCGGCTTTCCGGTGCTCATCCGTCCCAGCTTCACGCTTGGCGGCACGGGCGGCGGCATCGCTTACAACCGCGAAGAGCTGATGGAGATTCTGGCGCGCGGGCTGGACCTGTCGCCGGTCCACGAGTGTCTGATCGAAGAGAGCGTGCTTGGCTGGAAGGAGTATGAGCTCGAGGTGATGCGCGACCTCGCTGACAACGTCATCATCATCTGCTCGATTGAAAACTTCGATCCCATGGGCGTGCATACGGGCGACTCGATTACCGTGGCCCCGGCGCAAACGCTTACCGATCGCGAGTACCAGAAGATGCGTGACGCGGCCATCGCTGTCATGCGCGAGATCGGCGTGGAAACGGGCGGATCAAACGTGCAGTTTGCCGTCAATCCTGCCAATGGCCGCATGACGGTGATCGAGATGAACCCGCGCGTTTCGCGCTCGTCGGCGCTGGCTTCGAAGGCCACCGGCTTCCCCATCGCCAAGATTGCTGCCAAGCTGGCCGTGGGTTATACGCTCGATGAAATTCCCAACGACATTACACGCAAGACGCCGGCCTGCTTTGAGCCGACCATCGATTATGTCGTAGTCAAGATTCCCAAGTGGCAGTTTGAAAAGTTTCCCGGCTCGGATGACACGCTGGGTCCGCAGATGAAGTCGGTGGGCGAGGTGATGGCCATTGGCCGCACCTTCAAGGAAGCCCTGATGAAGGCCTGGCGCGCTCTGGAAACCGGCAAGAAGACCGGCGCGGAAGTCCTGGAGCCGCGGCGGCTGACGCAGATGCTTGTGACGCCCAAACCGGAGCGGCTCGGTTACATCCGCTACGCCTTCGAGCGCGGCATGAGCGTGCGGGAAGTGGCGCGGCTCACCTGCATGGACCCCTGGTTCCTGCATCAGATTCGCGAGATCACGCTGGCGCAAAGCGCGATCGCTCAAACCACTCCGGAGACCATCGGCACGGACGAACTTCGCCAGCTCAAGCGCCTCGGCCTGAGCGACGAGCGCATTGCGACCGAGTGGCAGCTCGAAGGCCACGCCGGCACGCAACAGGTGAGGGAACTGCGCGAAGCGAAGGGAATCAAGCCGGTCTTCAAGCTGGTGGACACCTGCGCCGCTGAGTTCGAGTCCATGACGCCCTACCTCTACTCGACCTACGACGAAGAGGACGAGGCGCAGCCGACCGACAAGCCCAAGATCATCATTCTCGGCTCGGGGCCGAATCGCATTGGCCAGGGCATCGAGTTCGATTACTGCTGCTGCCACGCGGCCTTTGCACTCAAGGAAGACGGCTATGAGACCATCATGGTCAACTGCAACCCTGAGACCGTTTCTACCGACTACGACACCAGCGACCGGCTCTACTTTGAGCCGCTGACGCTCGAAGATGTACTGGCGGTCTATAACCACGAGGCGCAATCGGGCGCCAAGATCGGCATGATTGTGCAGTTCGGCGGACAGACGCCGCTGAATCTCTCTCAGCGTCTGCGTGCTGCCGGGGTGCCCATCATTGGCACTTCGCCTGAGTCCATCGACTTGGCGGAAGACCGCAAGCGCTTTGGCAAGCTGCTCAATGAGTTGGAGATTCCGCAGCCCGCGGGCGGCACGGCCACCAGCGTTGAGGAAGCGCTGGCCGTTGGCGAGCGCATCGGCTACCCGGTGCTGGTCAGGCCGAGTTATGTGCTCGGCGGCCGGGCCATGGTCATCGCCTACGACGCCAATGCCGTCGCCCGGTACATGCGCGAGGCTGTCGAATACTCGCACGACCGACCCGTACTGGTCGATCACTTCCTGGAGAACGCTATCGAGATTGATGTCGATGCGCTCTGTGACTCCGAAGACGTGCTCATCGCCGCGATCATGCAGCACATCGAGGAAGCCGGCATCCACAGCGGCGATTCCTCCTGCGTGCTGCCCTCCGTGAGCATCCGTGAAGAAACGCTCGATGTGATTCGCACCTATACTCGCAAGTTGGCTCTGGCGCTCAAAGTGGTTGGCCTGGTCAACCTGCAGCTCGCCATTCAGCGCGATGCCGAGGGCCAGGATCATGTCTTCATCATCGAGGTCAATCCGCGCGCCTCGCGCACCGTGCCCTACGTCTCAAAGGCAACCGGTATTCCGCTGGCCAAGATCGCTTCGCGGCTGATGACTGGCCGCAAGCTGCGCGAGCTGCTGCCGGAACAGCTTGCCAGCGGCAAGGACCTCGAAACCGGCGCGCATTATTACGTGAAGTCGCCGGTCTTTCCCTGGAGCAAATTCGCCGGCGTCGATACGGTTCTCGGTCCGGAGATGAAATCCACCGGAGAAGTGATGGGTGTAGCCTCCACCTTTGGCGAGGCCTTTGCCAAGGCGCAACTCGGAGCCGGACAGATTCTGCCTGCCAGCGGCACGGTTTTCTTTAGTTTCAACGACCGCGACAAACCGGCAGCTGTTGACCTCGTTCGCAGCTATGTTGACCTGGGCTTCAAGATCGTTGCTACCGAGGGTACGGCGAATGTGCTGGAGAAGTCCGGCATCACCGTTGAGCGCGTCTTCAAGGTCAAGGAGGGCCGGCCCAACATCGTGGACCTCATCAAGGGCGACCGCATTCAGCTCATCATCAATACCCCACGCGGCCAGGACACCTTCTTCGACGAGAAAGCCATTCGCAGGGCAGCGGTGCTGGCGCGCATTCCCACTATCACCACCATCGCCGCGGCGCAGGCAGCCGTGGAGGGCATCAACGCCATGCAGCGGCACCACACCACGGTCTACGCTCTGCAGCAATTGCACCCTGACGGCGTGTAGCCTCGCGATTGATAGAACCCCGCAGCACGGCCAGCAGCATTGCTGAAACGACTGCAGCGGTTCTCCCATTCATCTACCACTGCCGGCATCTGTCGGAGGTGGCTTTTACTTCCACCCCAGCGACGAAAGCCTGCCGCTGGGGTCCCCGGACGGAAAAGCCACCGGCAGCATTGGTTTCGGTGTATCGCAATTGGAGAATCGTTATAAACGAATGGACGCGGATGCGTAGTGTCAAAAAGATGTTGATACCGTGAAACCTACTTTCTAGATACTGATTAATCTCAACTTTTGTGTTCAATTTTGCACTATAAATGTTGAAAAGATAGATCTGAACAGGCTACATTTGATTTTCCCCTTGAGTGCGGTTCTTGCGTTGCTTGGATGTTTTTATTCCCGAGGTGTAGTTATGGTCTGCTCGAAGTGCAAATCTTCGTCTTTATCCATTGTTCCTGCTGAGATCCGGCTCTACCGCAACTGTCATCGTACCCTCAGCCACCCCCCTATGACGCCGTCTCCCGACGTGACTGTTTGTCTCGATTGCGGTTGGGCGGAGTTCGTAGTTCCGCGCTCATGGCTCTCGGCTGGATGGCTCCGCGTAATGCACACGACATCCGCCGTCACAACTTCCGCGGCCAGATATTGAGCTGCAACGGCTTTTTTCGCTACAGTCCGGCAATGGGGCATTTTTTTAGCTCTACTGATGGCAAGGCCCGCGCCTTGCCAGAGAGGAAGCCGTAGCATAAAAAGGCCCGCGCTTAAAGCGGTACATGATCCAAGGGTGCAATAAACCCAATGCCGGGAACGTCAAGCTTTTGCAACTGCAGATCGTTGGTAATGAACAGGTCCACGCCAAAGTGCGCCGCACAGGCCAGTTGAATGGCGTCCGCGCTGCGAAGCGTGTGTGTGGCGCGCAAACTGGCGAATCGCCACGCGACCTGCGCGTCAAAGCTGACGAGCTCCGAAGTCGAACGGATGGCGCGGTCATACTGCTCGATCAAGGAGGCCTGCCCGAGCTTGGTGGGCTTTACCAGCACTTCGCCCAGCGTCATGGCCGAGGTGACAATCTGGTCTCCGCGCTCCAGCATTCTGCGCCGAATTTCCAGCATCCGGCTCCGTTGCGGTTCGAGTCCCTCAAACATATAGATGAAGACATTGGTATCGAAAAAGATCCGGTTCATGCGGGTTCTTCCCGAAGCCGGTTGACGTACTCGTCGGCGTGTTCATCGGCCCAAATGTGCTTGCCAGAGCCGATCAGGCGAATCAGCGGATCGTCCTCCCAGTTGAACGGCTGAGTGGGAGAAACTTTCCGGCTCCATTCTTCATACCAGTCAAGAAGCGGCCAGAATTCGGCTGGAAGTTCCTCCCGTTTCGGCATATGCTTCGAAGGCCGACTCGATCTTCTTCTGGGATCGATGAAATCGCCTGCGCGGTAGAGCCGCAGGAAACCAACTTTGGTCTCAAATAACATTGTGTATTTGCCTATTGATGGCGGCACATTGGCAACCAGGTGCTGCTTCAAATGTGCATTGACGGAAGCGGGATTTGTTCCATGACCAAGCTCTGATTTAGCGAGCTCCTGCCGTATTTCAGTCTTCGAGAAAGCCACCGCTTGTGGGAACTGCTGGTGAAGCAAAGCAACAGCAAGCCAAATACGGTCTGCGAGGCGCAATTCCGATGTTGCAGCGCTCATTTCTTTCCTCCTTATATGATTCCAGTAAATGTATCATACCTAATATACCAAGGAATGCGCAGCGCAATTAAAAAGGCTCCTGAGTTTTCTCCTCAGAAGCCTTTTGTTTTTGCGCCGAAGGCGCGATTGGCCGCACCGCGGGTCCTAGTACATGCCTTCCATGCCGCCGCCGTGGCCGCCGGCCGGAGCAGCCTTGGGCTCCGGAATCTCGACAATCAGGGCTTCGGTGGTCAGCAGCAGACCGGCAATCGAGGCGGCATTCTGCAGAGCCGTCCGGGTCACCTTGGTGGGGTCAATAACGCCTGCCTTCACCAGGTCTTCGTACTGGCTGGTGGCTGCGTTGTAGCCGTAGTCCTGGTCCTTGGATTCGAGAACCTTGGCTACCACAACCGCGCCCTCTTCGCCTGCATTGGCGACGATCTGGCGCAGAGGCTCTTCGAGAGAGCGGCGAACAATGCTGGCGCCGATCTTCTCATCGCCCTTGAGGGTAGCGATCAACGCTTCAACCGCGGGAATGGCGCGCAGCAGAGCCACGCCGCCGCCGGGGACGATGCCTTCCTCGACTGCCGCGCGGGTTGCATGCAGCGCATCCTCGACGCGAGCCTTCTTTTCCTTCAGCTCGGTCTCGGTTGCAGCGCCCACCTTGATGATGGCAACGCCGCCCACCAGCTTGGCCAGCCGCTCCTGCAGCTTCTCCTTGTCGTAGTCCGAGGTGGTCTTTTCGATCTGCGAACGGATCTCCTTGACGCGGCCCTGGATGTCGGAAGGCTTGCCTGCTCCGTCCACAATGGTGGTGTTGTCCTTGTCAATCGTGATCCGCTTGGCCTTGCCCAGATCCTCGATCTTCACGTTCTCCAGCTTGAGGCCCAGATCTTCGGTGATGGCCTTGCCGCCGGTCAGAGTCGCGATGTCGCCGAGAATCGACTTGCGGCGATCGCCAAAGCCCGGCGCCTTGACGGCAGCCACGTTCAGCGTGCCGCGCAGCTTGTTGACCACCAGAGTCGCCAGGGCTTCGCCCTCAACATCCTCGGCAATGATCAAAAGCGGCTTGCCGCCGCGGGCAACCTGCTCGAGCAGGGGAAGCAGATCCTTCATCGCGCTGATCTTCTTCTCGTAGATCAGGATGTAAGGCTCGTCCAGAATCACTTCCAGGCGCTCTGCGTCGGTGACGAAGTAGGGGCTCAGATAGCCGCGGTCAAACTGCATTCCATCGACGGTTTCCAGGCCGGTGTGCATGGTCTTCGACTCTTCGATGGTGATGACGCCATCCTTGCCCACAACCTTGACCGCTTCGGCGATAATGTCGCCGATTTCCTGGTCGCCGTTGGCCGAGATCGCGCCCACCTGGGCGACGGTGCCTTCGGTCACGGGCTTGGACAGCTTGCCCAGTGCGCCGCCCTCGGCCCACTTGCCGTCCTTGTCGCGAGTGCCGATGATTGCAGCCACAGCCTTGTCAATGCCGCGCTTGAGGGCAGTCGGGTTGGCTCCGGCCGCCACGGTCTTCACGCCCTCGCGGAAGATGGACTGCGCCAGAACTGTTGCCGTCGTGGTGCCGTCGCCGGCTACGTCGCTGGTCTTTGATGCAACTTCCTTGACCAGTTGCGCGCCCACGTTCTCCAGCGGGTCCTGGAGGTCGATCTCCTTGGCTACGGTTACGCCGTCCTTGGTGATGGTCGGCGATCCGAACTTCTTCTCAATCACAACGTTGCGGCCTTTGGGACCGAGCGTCGCCTTCACGGCGTCCGCCAGCGTGTTGACGCCGCGCAGGATCGCCTGACGGGAATCTTCACCGTGCAGAATCTGCTTTGCCATGCTTGTAACTCTCCTTAAAAAGGTTCAGGGGTCAGAGATCAGGGGTCAGTCCGTCTGATTCTTTGACCCGCGTGCTAATTTCTGTAACCGCCACTCAGAGCCGGGAAGAGAAGCACTCCAGTTTGCTAGTGCATGATCCGTCTTTACTGATCACTGATCTCTGATCCCTGAACCCTGGCAAGCTATTTCTTGATGATGCCGAGGACTTCTTCCTCGCGCATGATCAAGAACTCCACGTCGTCAAGCTTGATCTCGGTTCCGGAGTACTTGCCGAAGAGCACGCGGTCGCCAGCCTTCACGTCCAGGGGGAAGACCTTGCCTTCGTCGTTCGACTTGCCCTTGCCGACGGCGATGACTTCGCCTTCCTGGGGCTTTTCCTTGGCGGTGTCGGGGATGATGATGCCCCCACGAATGGTTTCGCCCTCTTCCATACGGCGGACCAGAATGCGGTCATGGAGCGGGGTGAAGGTGGTCGTTACGGATGTTGCTGCCATTGCTTCGCTTCTCCTTCACATGCGGACAGGGCTAACCCCGTCACGCAGTTTAAGTGGTTTTTTGAAAAAAACAGCTTGAAACAGGCGGGTTGCGCACCCATAACGGGCGACTGAGCCGGTTCAGCAATTCCGCCGGCAGTATGCTAGCACTCTCGCCTTCCAATTGCTAACGATAGGAAACTCGAAGCTATTTTGTCAAGCACTTTTTAAGAATATGAGCATAAGGCGCTCATATAGTATGACAATCGATGCCGAGCAGAAGGGCGATACCCGAAGGAGTTCTCAGACTGCGCAAGATGGCAAGAACGAACTGACCACGGCGGGCCTCCATCGCATGAGGAAACCATTTACAATTGTGCCCATGCCTCGTTGTTCTCGTTTTCGTTTCTGCGTTCTGTTGGCCATGCTCGGCCTGATCGTCTCCTCGCTCAGCGCCGGAGGCCAGCAAAAGACATCCAATCGCGGGCGCAAATTCAAGATGCCCCCGCCTACCGCGCGTATTGAAGTCACCGTTGTGCGCGACGTGAATGGCAAACCAATTGAGAATGCTGCCGTTGTTTTTCACGCCATGGAGGGCGAGAAGGACAAGGGCAACATGGAGCTGAAGACAAACGAGGATGGCAAGGCCGTTATCGACGTGATGCCAATCGGCGACGTTGTGCGGCTGCAGATCATAGCCAAGGGCTTTCAGACCTTTGGGGACGACTACAAGGTTGACAATGCGAAGATCGCCATCGATATCCGGATGAAGCGTCCAGGCGAGGCGTACTCCATTTACAAGAAGCACCCCGATACCTTGCAGGGGGGCAAGAGCCCGGATGCGGCCGAGCCGGCCAGCCACCCGGACGCGCAGCCAAGTCCGAGCCAGCCCCAGCCGAAGTAATAACCAGGGGCCGTATTCACTGAAGGCGTGCCCTTTGAAAGCAGGGCGATGACCGACCAACCTCTCAACGGCAAAACGGCACTGGTTACCGGCGGCGCGCGACGCGTTGGCCGGGGGATTGCGCTGGCCCTGGCAAGAGCTGGCGCGGATGTGGCCATTACCTTTCGTAGTTCTTACGCCGAAGCCGCTGAGACTGCCCGCGAAATAGAGAATCTGAACCGCCGCGCAGTAGTGCTGGAGTGCGATGTGCGCTCTGAAGCCTCGGTGCGCGCCGCTGTCGCTGCTACGGTGGGAGTTTTCGGACGGCTTGACCTCGTGGTGAATAACGCCGCGGTCTTTGAGGCCGCACCACTCGACAGCCTCACTCTAGAACAGTGGGATGCGGTCTTCGAGACCAATGCGCGAGGACCGTTTCTGGTGGCTCGCGAGGCTTTGCCTCATCTGCGCGGCGTCGAGGGCAGGATCGTCAACCTCGGCTCGCTGGGCGGAATTCATGCCTGGGCCGGCCATGCTCACTATTGCGCCTCCAAAGCAGCGCTGCACATGTTGACCCAGGCGATGGCCAAGGCCTTTGCTCCCGAGGTGAGCGTCAACTGTGTCGCTCCGGGCTGGATCGAGATGGGAGAGGATTGCGGCGAGCAAGCGGCTCACTTCGCGGCCAATACCCCTATGCAGCGCAATGGGAGCGTGGAAGACGTAGCCCAGGCGGTTCTCTTCTTTGCCTCTGGCCCACACTTTGTTACCGGTCAGGTTCTGGCCGTAGATGGCGGGCTGGGATTATAGAGAGAGGTTCAGCACTTCTTGACAGCGTTTTTATCGCTAGAACAGGCGCTTGAAAAAGCCTGCTACGCCAGCATCGGAAGGTCCGCCGCCGGAATCTGTTGAGGAGTTTCTTCTGCTTCTGTGCAGGACGGCAAACTTCTTCGCACTAAACTTCAGCGGCACATGATCCCAAAGTCCCACGGGTTCGGGCTGCGCCGGCCAAGGTGCTCCCTCCACAGCGGCCTGCGGATTGGTTGTGCACAGCCGTTGCGCGGTCTCCTCGCCGGCTCGCTCAGCCACATATCTGTAGGCCCTCTTAAGATGCGGCGGCCGTCCCTCCATGTTGTGCGCGTCGGTGGCCAGGAAGTGAATCCAGTTGCGCTCTAATAGCTCGTTGGAAAAGGCCTCTGCCATCTTGCCAAAGCGCCCATAGAGGGAATTGGCGGTTACCTGGACCAGGCAACCTTTGCGCATCCACTCAGCCAGCATGTCAGGCCGCGCCAGCAGCGCAGGATTCCGCTCCGGATGGGTGATGATCAGGGTATAGCCCGCCGATTGCAGCCTCAGCAGGGCATCTTCGATCTGCGGGGGAATCGAGGTATCGGCGAATTCAATCAGCAGGTAGCCTTTGCCGTCGATCGAGTAGCGTGGAGGGTTAGCCAGGGCCTCAAAGACGTTCTCCGCGGTCATGTGGAAGTCGCACCCGAGGCTCAATTCCATCTCGTTCTTCACCAGGTCGCGCAACTCGGCAAAACGCTTCTCGATGAGTGGAGCCTGATAGGGATACCGTTCACTGGCATGCGGGGTGCAAACAATGCGAGTCAAGCCCTCAGCCGCCGCTTCCCGCGCCATCGCGAGAGAGGTTTCCAAGTCGGGCGATCCGTCGTCGACTCCGTAGATCAGATGATTGTGGAGGTCAATCATTCCGTGCCAGGGCCCAGTTCCAAGGTAGAAACCTTAATGAGTCGCCAGCGCCTCAATCATTGAGGCGAAAAGCTTCCATCCATCGGCTGATCCGAGGAGCAGCTCGCTCGACCGTTCTGGATGGGGCATCATCCCTAGAACATTTCTTTTTTCGTTCAGGATGCCGGCGATATTGCTCAACGAGCCATTCGGATTCGCTTCCTGGGTAATCTGCCCATCTGGCATGGCGTAGCGGAAAGCGATTCGGTCCTCGGCTTCCAGTTGCTTCAACTCTTCTGGCGTACAGAAGTAGTTACCTTCCATGTGGGCAATAGGAATCTGCAAGACTTCGCCTTTGACGAGTCCGCCAGTGAAGGGGCTGTCGGTGGTTTCCGTGCGGAGAAACACCGGCTTGCAGATGAACTTCAACCCGGCATTGCGCATGAGCGCGCCGGGCAGCAAACCGGCTTCTGTGAGGATCTGGAAGCCATTGCAGATGCCCAGCACCAAGCCGCCGCCGGCGGCAAAGCGCTTGACCGCCTGCATCACGGGTGAGAAGCGCGCAATGGCTCCGGTGCGCAGGTAATCGCCGTAGGCAAAACCGCCCGGAACCACGACCGCATCTACGCCCGCCAGATCCTCGGAGTCGTGCCAGAGGAAGGTGACAGGCTCGTGAGCCACTTCGGCAATCACGTCATAGGCATCGTGATCGCAGTTGGAGCCGGGAAATACGAGAACCCCAAATTTCATGTTTCTAGGGTATCAGTTCTTTCCCGATGGCAGGTAATTTCGACTCGTTAACTTCACCCGTCCCGCAGCAACGCAGACTGCGGCATCAATAGGCGAACTTCACTTCCAGCTCCTTGCCATCGTCCGGCACCACTGCCGTGATGCGGTGATGCTCGGCGTCAAAGCCTGTGGTTACGGGGATGGCGCTGCCTTGAGCCGTGGCGCTGGCACCCGCCGCCGGTTTGCCGACGCCGTAGACCTCGATCGAAAGCTGCTTCCACCAGGGGGCGAAGCTGCCCTGGCGCGGAGCCACGGTCACGCTGAGTCCATCGACCGTTTTCCGGCAGGTGAAGCCCACCCGCAGGAATTCGCCCTTCTGAAAGCCGTAGCTGATGCCGTCGTCCATGTAGAGACTGCCGTTGCAATTCCCGCCTGCGTCTGAGGGCGGATAGACCCGCAACGTCAACGGCCCCTGCGGCGTTTCATCCGTGCTTTGAACCAGGGGCTGCTCTGGCACGATGGCCCCAGCACGGACAAAGACCGGCAGCGTCTTCAGGCTGGGATGGATCGTCACCTCGCTCCTGGTTGTTGCCGTGAGGGCAATGGCCTTACCGCCCGCGATTCCATCCGCCTGCGCGCCGGTCCAATAGTCATACCAGCCTACCGGGGGCAGCTCTACCGTATAGTCGCCCACTTCGTCCGGGTACGGGTTCTCGGCCACCAAAAGGTCGGGGCCCAGCATGAAGCTGTTGCCGTTGGCCAGGTCGATTGGCTGGCCGTCCACAGCGCAGCCAGGGAACTCCAGGAAGAGCGGCCGCATCATAGGCAGCCCTGTCCGGCTCATCTCCTCGGCCGTTGAGTAGAGGTAAGGCATCAGCCGGTAGCGCTCTTCGATGTACCTGCGCCGCAGTTCCAGGTCCTCCGGCGTGCCATTCTCCCAGGGCTCCTGCGGGTTTGTACCCGCGCACGTGTGGTCGCGGTCGATGGGGTGGAAAGCCGCCGTTTCCAGCCAGCGGGTCAGCAGTTCGGGCTGCGGCGAGCCCGCAAAGCCGCCCACGTCGGCGCCGCTCAGGCCGAAGCCGCTTAGCCCCAAGTTGATCAGTTGCGGGGTCGTCTGGCGCAGGTGGTTCCATGTGCTCGAATTATCTCCCGTCCAGGTGGCCGCATAACGGTGTCCGCCGGCAAAGCTCGCGCGCGTCATCACAAACGGCCGCGTGTTGGGAGCGAGTTTCTTCATCCCATCGAAGGTTGCTCGGCTGTTCTCCATGCCGAAGATGTTGTGAATCTCCAGGTGGCTGGCCACGCGCGGCGCAAAACCCGGTTCGTCGATGCGGTGCTGCGTCTCGTCCGGCATGGTCTTCGAGTCGACGCGGAAGATGGACGGCTCGTTCATGTCGTTCCAGAAGCCAGCGATGCCTTTTCCTGCGAAATCCGCGTAGAGCGTGCCCCACCACTCTCGCGAAGACTGTTGCGTGAAATCGGGAAAGACGGCTTTGCCGGGCCATACCTCGCCCACATAAGTCGAGCCATCAGGATTCTTCACGAAGTGATCCCCGGCAGCGCCTTCGTCGTAGGGCTTGTAGCCGCCATCGGGCAGGTAGGCAAGATGCAAGTCGGTAATCACCACCGTGTGCAGATGCTCGGCCTTCAAGTCCTGGATCAGCTGGCCGAAGTGAGGAAAGCGCTCCGGGTCCACAGTGAAGGGCCGGTTCTTGAGCTGGTAGTCGATGTCCAGCCAGATCACGTCGGCAGGTATCATTTCGCTGCGCAGCCGGCTTGCGATTCGCCGCACCTCGGACTCCGGGTAATAGCTGTAGCGCGACTGCTGGAAGCCCAGTGACCAGAGCGGAGGCATCGGTGTGGTCCCGACCAGCCAGGCCCAAGCCTCCACCATGTGCTTCGGTTCAGGCCCATAAAGGATGTAATAATCCAGCGGCCCGCCTTCGGAGCCAAACGAGTAGCCGTCCCGGTATTCCTTGTTGAAGTCGAAGCTAGACCGCCAGGTATTGTCCAGAAAGACTCCCGCCGCGATTCCTTTGCGGAGGGTGATGAAGTAGGGAATCGACTTGTAGATAGGGTCGGTGGATTCCTGCCAGCGGAAGGAGTCTGAATTCCAGTCGGCGAAGGCCTGGTTGCGCCGGTCCAGCGGGCCAGGCTTGTCGCCCAGACCGAAGTAGTGCTCGTCGGCGGGCGACTTGTGGTAAATCCGGAAGGCCGCGCCGTGAAACTCGATGGGCCTGCCGGGCAAATCCTCGCTGATGACGTGCCCGTCAAGGTCGGTGACGGTCATTTCCAGCGGGTCCCTGCGGACGCTGACGCGCAGTTTGGCGGTCTTGAAACCCAATGCAGCGGCGCTCTCTTCCGGCGTGACGGCGACGGCCGCCGACCTGGCCGAAGCCAGCGTGGCCCAGGAGGCGTCTTCCGGCAACTGGCCATCCGCGCCCACACGCACCCGCAGCAAATCGTCGCGCAGAGCGGTGATACGCATCAGAGCCGTGCCTGACTGTATCTCAATCCCGTTGGAGATTGCCCTGGAGCCGGTGACATGGTCCAGCCGGACAAACCCCGCATTCTGATGGGGGGCGGCGGCCGAACTCGCCTGGGATGTTGAGGCGAAGAGCAATCCTCCAAGAATGAAAAAAAGAAAACGTCCTGTCCTATGCACGCAACACCTCACCGGAGCCGATTGACGGTTCTCGAAGAGAATAATCTCCCGAGCTGTCCGCTGGAAAATGCGGGATTTCGCCGGGCGGCGTGAATGATATACTCACAACGTCAGGCGCGTGCCCGCGCCACCATTTTTCACCACTATTGAGGTACTTATGTCCGGCCATTCAAAATGGGCCACAATCAAGCACAAGAAGGGCGCGCTGGACGCCAAGCGCGGCAAGATATTCACGAATCTGATCAAGGAAATTACCGTTGCCGCCAAGGGCGGCGGTGACCCTGACGGCAACGCCCGCTTACGCACTGCGATTCTGGCCGCCAAAGCGGAAAACATGCCGCAGGAGAACATCAAGCGCGCCATCCAGCGCGGCACCGGCGAGCTGGCCGGCGTCAACTATGAAGAGATCAGCTTCGAGGGTTACGGCCCCGGCGGAGTCGCTATCATCGTGGACGTTCTCACCGATAACCGCAACCGCGCGGTGAGCGAGATCCGGCACGCCTTTGCCAAGCACGGCGGAAATCTGGGCGAGTCCGGGTCAGTCCGGTTCATGTTCCACAAGAAGGGCCTCATCGCGGTGGAAAAGGACGCGGCCACCGAAGAGCAGTTGATGGACATCGTGCTCGAGCATGGCGGCGAAGACCTGAACGATGAGGGCGATACCTGGGAGATCATTTCCGATCCTGCTTCCTATGAGACCGTTTTGGCAGCCATCAAAGCTGCCGACATCCCGACGGTTATGAGCGAAGTGACCATGGTGGCCGACACTTATACCAAGCTCGAAGGCGCACCGGCCAATCAGATGATCCGCCTGCTCGAGGTGCTGGAAGATTGCGACGACGCCCAGAACGTCTATTCGAACTTTGATATGGACTCCGACCAGATGGAAGCGGCGGCCGGCTAGACAGATGCCAGAAGGCGCACGAAAGGCCGCCCGGTTGTGGCGGCTTTTTTGTGAAGATGGCAGAATTCTCATCACGGGAAGGTAGAACGTTGACGCGAATTGTAAGGTTATTTGTTTTTGTCTTGATGGTCGCGACGATGACTGCCGTCGCGGAAACTCCAGACGCCAACGCAACCACCACTGAAGCGGGAGAAATGAATCCCGTGGCTCAGGTTCGACAGAACAAGAGCTGGGAGTATGGCCCGTTCATCAACTGGGGAACGGGTGTTGGCAACCGTTCGGACTTCAAGTTTCTCTCTGGTGGCGTCCAGATAGGCAAGCCTTTGAGCTCGGTCGTTCATGCAGGAATTTTCACCGGTCAGTTCGAGCTCGGCGGCAACATCATGCCTCTCTGGCAGGCCTACACTCCGGCCCCCCATGAGCAGGTCGCTAAATGTACCGATCAGAATGGGGATATTGTCAGTTGCACTTTGCAGTACGGCGGCGGAACTTTCTACGGCGTTAGCCTTACCCCAGTCATCTTGCGCTGGAACTTCCTTACCCGCAACCGCCGCATTCAGCCCTGGTTTCAGGGCGCGGGCGGGCTTGTCTATACCACCCACAAGTATCCGCCCAATATTCAAAGCACGGCCACGATCGATGGAGGCACCTGCGTGTGGAATTTTGAGCCGCAGGGCGGCTTCGGCATTCACTACTTCACTCGCGCCAAGCGTTCGATCGATCTGGGGGTAAATGGCGTTCACATCTCCTCTGCCTCGCTGGGCGACCGCAACCCGGGCGTCAATGCCAGCATCCAGGTACAGGTGGGCTATACGTTCTGGAAGTAAGGACTGGGCTGAAAGGAATCATGAGCGGACCAGTTGTCGAGTGCGTACCGAACTTTTCAGAGGGCGCGGATTCCCGGCGGGTCGAGGCCATAGTGGCTGCGATGCGCGTAGAGGGTGTGAGTCTTCTCGACTGGTCTATGGATGCAGCCCACAACCGCTCGGTAGTGACGATTGCCGGTGATCCCGCAGCGGTGGTCGAGTCCGCGGTCCGCGGCGCGGGCAAAGCTGCTGAACTTATCGATCTGACCCGCCAGAGGGGGGCTCATCCTCGCATCGGCGCGACCGACGTGATTCCGTTTGTGCCCATCTCCGGCATCAAACTGGAGCAGTGCGTGTTGCTCGCCCGGAAGGCTGGTATGGAAATCTGGCGCCGTTTCAACGTGCCGGTTTATTTTTACGAAGCGGCTGCCTCTCGTCCAGACAGGGCCAATCTTGAAGATGTTCGCCGCGGACAGTTCGAGGAGTTGCGCGAGGCGGCCGTGAAGGACTCGTCGCGCCGTCCCGATATCGGCGGTCCCGGCCTCCATCCCACTGCCGGCGCCAGCGCTGTCGGCGCCCGCAAGTTCCTGGTGGCCTACAACATTTATTTCGATTCCACTGATGTTGCGATGGTACGAGCTGTTGCCCGTGAGATTCGCGCGGCTTCCGGAGGCCTCAAAGGCGTCAAAGCCTTGGGAGTTCTTGCCCACGGCCGCGCGCAGTTGACCATGAATATCACGGACTTCGAGGCTACGCCCCTTTCTCAGGTCTTTCGTGTCGCCTCGGTTCTGGCCTTGCGCCACAAAGCTGTGCCCGTCGAGGGAGAGATCGTCGGCCTGCTTCCCGAGGCCGCCTGTGAGCGGGATAGCGAGTGGATGCGTCAGTTAAGTGGGTTTGATGCGCAAACCAAGATTCTGGAGCGCCGTCTTGCGGCTCCTTTGGCATGGCCGGGAGCGGCATGAGCGCTGCTGGCTTGAAAAATGGGCATCATTCTCATTCCCAACGGGTAAAATGGAAATGAAACAGAATCGGCGTTTTTTGCTATCACATACGGGAAATAGCCAGGGATTTGAAATCGGCTTTTGCCCATGGATTCAACAACTGCCGCAGCTGTGGAGGATGAATTTGTCTAAGTTGTTTTTGAGCGTTTCAATTCCGGCTCTATTGTTTGCCGCGGCCGTTTCCGCGCCGGCGGCGCAACTGTCCACCGATGCCCGCACCGCCGTTCCGCATGACGTGCAGCAGTTGGTGGCCATCGACTACCGCGCGATGGAGAATTCGACTTCGGCCACGGAGCTGAAAGACCGCATCATGCCGCCCGAACTCAGGCGCTTTGAAGACGCGCTGCATAAGTCCGGCCTGAACGAGAACCACGATGTTGAACAGTTGGCCTTTGCCCTTTTCCGCACCAAGAGCGGGGAGGACAGGCTGGATACGGTCGGCATTGCACAGGGCCAGTTCTCCGTGCAGGACATTCTTGCCAACTTCCGCAAGCAGAGGTTGAAGGCTACCCTGGTGCGCACCAACAAGGTCTATCCGCTGCCCAAGACCGAGATGGTGGTTTGCTTCGTTGACCCCTCCACCATGGTTTTCGGCGACGCCGAGGCGGTTGCAAAGGCTCTTGATGCACGCGATGGCGTCGGATCCAACCTGCTCAACAACGCCACCATGATGGACGCCATGAAGTCCGTGGACACCGAGCCCCTTTGGAGCATCCTCGACCAGAAGGGCACCCAGACGATGATGCGTCAGGTGCTGGGTGAGGCCGGTTCGGTCACAGACTTTGAGACTGTGCGCAAGCATCTGCAGGCCTCCTGGTACTCGATGGACTTTCAGCACGGCGTCAAGTTCAACCTGACGATCTCCACCGACGACTCATTTGCTTCAGCCACCCTCTCTTCGCTTTTGTCGGCCGGGCTGACGGTTCGCAAAATGAGCGGCACTGAGGCCGAGAAACAGGCGTTGAGCGCCACATCCATTGCCTCCGATGCTGGGCGCATGTCGATTCACTTCGCCACCACGGATGCGCAGTTCACCAGCCTGCTGCAATCCCCGCTCTTCCGGAGCATGGTGCACTAGAACCGAATCTTGCACGTTGCATCCGACGGGCCAAGGGCGGGCTGATTCCTCCACGGAATCGTCCGTTCTTGGCCCGTCTTCTCATGTGAGTGAAGCCGCTCAGGCCGTTTTGCTGGCGGCATACTCCTGAAACTTCCCACGTAGAGCGCCTGATCCGCCCTCTCGATCAGCTCCGGGGCGTGTTTTGCGAACCCGGGGACCAGCGTGGCACAGCCCGCTGAGATGGTGACGATTCCAGAGAGATCGCCGCTGTGCGGCAACAATATACCGCTCCGGTTCTCGTGCGATTCTGCCAGCTCGGACCCGTCCAGAACTCTATTCCTGGGGTCCGCTTTTGCCTATATTGCCTACCGTGCGCTCCTGGGCTGCCAGCTTCTTCTCTACCCGGTCCAGCCGCTTCAGCAACTCAGGCAGCCGCTGGAAGATCGCCACTGCCCGCAGCCAGACGCGGTTGTCGAAGCCTGGTGAGCCGGAGATCATCTTGCCTGCAGGAATGTCATGCGAGACGCCTGTCTGCGCGGTCAGAATTACCCCGTCGCCCAGCGTGCAATGCCCGGCGACTCCAGCCTGCCCGGCCAGAATGACGTTGCTGCCCACCTCGGAGGAGCCCGCCAGTCCCACCTGCGAGCAGATCATCGTATTCTCGCCTACATGCGATGCATGCCCCACCTGGACGAGATTGTCCACCTTGGTGCCGTCGCCGATGCGCGTCTCGCCCACAGTCGCCCGGTCGATGCAAGCATTGGCCTGCACGTCCACCCGGTTGCCCAGCCGCGTCGGCCCCGACTGTGGAATCTTCTCCCAGTGGCCGGCCTCGTCCTTGGCGTATCCAAAGCCGTCTGCGCCGATAATGGCTCCATTTTCCAGCGTCACATGGTCGCCCAGAATGCAGCCTTCGCGCACCACTGCATGAGCGTGAGCAAAAAAGCAGCTCCCAGCCTGTACGCCGGGGTAAAGCACTACATGCGGCAGCAGCGTGGCATGGTCGCCTAGTTTCACCTGCGGGCCAATCACAACATATGCCCCAATGTGCGCTCCCTCGCCGATGACAGCCGTTGGATCGATGACAGCCGTCGGATGAATACCTGGGGCGTAAACAGGCGGCTGGTAGAACATTCCGAGCGTCCGCGAAAAGGCCAGATACGGATTCTCCAGGCGCAGCGTAGCAGCCTCAATCTCTGGGAAATCCGGCCCGACCAGCACTGCGGCGGCCTTGGTCTTCCTTGCGAGGCCGGCATACTTGGGATTGGCCACGAAGGTGACCTCCGTCGGCCCGGCCTCCTCAATCCCTTTCACTCCAGTGACTTCCAGCTCCGCGTCTCCGCGCAGCTCCGCTCCCAAACGGGTTGCCAATTCACCTAGTCTCATGGCATGAATTGTACCGGAATCGAAGCGGCGAGAGAGCAATATGCGAACCGCGAGGATCTACGCCCCATCTGGCTCCTGCGGAAACAGTTCCGGCTGTTCCGTTCCCTTGCCGGCCGCTTCTGCCCGCTTGCGTCCGGCCGCGCCGATCAGGCTGACCACTTCCAAACTTTGAATCGCCTGCCGCGGCACATAGATTCTCTGCGTGTTCGAACGCTTGTCCGGCGGGGTTAGAAGCAGGCCCGCGCCATCGATGAGGGAGCGATCATTTGTAGCCAGACCCTCCAGTTCGTCGCCGTCGGCCAGGGTCATGCGCAGCCAAAGGCCGGGTGTCCGCGGCCGGATGGCAAAGCGTTTGTGGAGGAGCCGCTCGGGGCTGGCCTGGTCACTGGAGTGAGAAGGGGCAGGGAACTCGCGCACATAACAGACCCACTTCACCTGCTCCCAACTGATGCGCAGCACTTTGCCGTTCAGGTCCAGAATCTCCAACTCCTCTGCGTCCTGGCCAAAGCTGGCGCTCGCATAGCCGGCGCACCAGTCCCGCGAGAACTTGCGCACGATCACCGGTTTGCGCTGAGAAGCCATTGCTTTGGATTGTCGCACGGAACAGCAGATGACCGGGAAGAGAAAAAAGCTGCAACTTCGGTGCATTTTAGTCTTTCCAACTGGTTCGAGTTGTGTTAATGTACTGGTTTGCAACCAGTGCCGACTCATGGCGTAAGCGTAATCACATGAGGCGTTTGACTGAGGGAAGAGAAAGCGGAAGCAGGAAACGATGCCCGACTACATCTATCTTTTGGAAAACCGGCTGTCGGCTGACCAGCAGAATGCCCTGAGCAAGCTGCGCGAGGCTGCCCGCGAAGCGGGCACAATTCTGTTTCTCACCGGCGATGCGGTACGCGAACTGACCAGCGGCCACGCGGTTCGCGATCTTGAAGTCGCGGTGCATGGAAATGCACTCAAGCTCAAGAAAACAATTGTGAAACTCGGGGGGAGCGTTTGGGGGGAGAACGAGGATTCCCACGCCCTTTACCTGTGTTTCCCTGGTACGGCTCGCGTTGATCTGGTCAGCACCTACCGGGTGGAATATCCCAAACCCGGCAAGCCCGTCTATCACGCCGCTTCTATCCTGGAAGATCTTCGCCACCGCGACTTCACGGTCAACGCAATGGCGATCTCTCTCAACGAGGGTTCCTTCGGGCTGCTGATGGACCCCATGAACGGTGCTGCGGACATAGAGTCGCGAACACTGCGCCTGGTTTCAAATTACGGCTTTCTGGAAGACCCATCCCTGCTGATTCGCGCCACGCGCTACATTGCGCGCCTGGGATGGGAGATGGACCCCAGGACACATACCCGCTACTTGAACGCCAAGGAGGAAGGCGTGATCGAACACCTTTCTGTTCAGGCGCGAGGGCGGGAGCTGGAGCAAATTGGCCATGAAGATGAAGGGCTGAAGGTTTTGAGAGCGCTCGATGCAGAGGGTTGGATGGAGGTTCTGTTTCCGGCCTGGACCTCTGCCAAGGCCGATGAGGAGGGGCTCGCGGCCCTGCACGATCTGGCAGTCGAGCTGTTTATCCAGGGCGTTCATGCGGATATCTCGGCCGCTCAGATGCAGTTGCTTACCGCCAAGCTGACCCACAAGGAACTGGCCGCTCTGAAGAAGCTGATGCTGCGCCCCGGCTTTGTAGAGGAATGGGACAATCTGGATGCGCTGGCCGCAGGATTTGCCAAGGCACTGCTCGCCAAGGAAAATGCCACTCCGTCGATCAGCTTCAAGCTTTTTACGAGCTTTGACCCAGAAGCGATTCTCTGGCTTGGGTTTACGAGCAAGAATGTGGCTGTGAAGGAACGCTTCAACTTGTTCCTCAAGGTTTGGCCCGAAGTCCGTCAGCGCATCCCCTATGTCCTGATGCAGGAGATGCGAATCACGGCCGAGCTGCCTGCCTATGACGATATTGTGCAGGCTGTTTTCCTAGAGTTGCTCGATGGCAAACTTGCCACGCCGGAAGAAACCCGCGCATTTCTCGAGCCTTACTCGCCACCCGCCCCGCTGGCCCCAGTTACCATCAAGCGGTCGCGGGCCAAGCGCGGTTCCGAGGCCAAGTTGAAAGAACATTCCTTTGAGGACGAAGAGTCAGAGGGCGGTGTGGAGGACGATGAGGATCTGGACGAGATCGGCGGAGAGGACGATGACCTAGATATGAGCCTGCACCTTCCCAAGGTCGATTTGGACATCGATCTCAGCGATGAATCCGAAGCCGTCACCGCCGAAGACGAGGAGGAAGACGAGGACGTGAGTTCGAAGCCTGCTTCCAAACCTGCTCCGGTGAAGCGCGTCCCCAAGTCGCCAGCCCAGGCCAAGGTTGCGAAAACGAATCTGCAGTCCGCGGCGGCGCCCCAGAAACAGAAGAAGCCGGCTGGTGGCTCTGCGAAGCCCAGGCACGAAGTGAAACACGAGTCAGCGCCTGCTCCCAAGATCAAAACCAGCCCCAAGCGAGAGTCCAAGCCCACGCGGGTCAAGGCTGCTCCTGCACGAGCCAAGAAGGAGGCTCCCCAGGCAAAGCCAGTTCCGAAGAAGCTTTCGACGAAGGCTCCCGCCAAATCGCCGGTCAGGGCTGCTCAAAAGGCCTCGGCTCGGACTCAGGTAAAGACATCCGCCAATGCTCAGCCGAAGGCCTCGGCCAAGGCTGCAGCTCTCAAACCGGCACATGCAAAGACGAAGCCGGTTTCTGTTCGGAGCCCTAAGTTGGCCAAGGGGAATAAACCTTCCAGGCCAACTGTCAAGAAGATTGTTTCCAAGTCTGCTAAGAAGCGCTAGATGCTCTTGTAAGAATTGTTGGGGAGTTGCAATAATATCTAAAAAAAGCGTGAAATGCGCGACGATTCGGAGATGTTTTGTGCCAAAAGGGGGAAGCGCAAGATGTCTTTCGCTTGTCCATCGCCACGGGGATGCTGATGTAGTTTTCCTTATTGAGGATTCGGAGTAACATTATGTCCATCTCACATTTGGACATATTGATCTTCGGCTAATCCATGAGGGAAGTTGTACGCGGCCGGGAGGCAGCAATTTCGTGAATTCAGACTCTTCTATGTATGTTGATGAGCAGTACCAGGATTCGCTTGGTGTCGACCACTTGTCGATTGCGCTGGTCGGCCCGGACGAGGATCGCCGCAAGGCGGCCGCCAGTGTACTAGCCGAATGCAAGGGCAGTGAAATCTTTGAGTTTTCTTCCTATCCTCCCAGCCTTGACGATGTGCCGAAGTTCCTGGAGCAGCCTTACGACGTAATCATCATCGACCTGGATGCTGAACCCGAATATGCCTTGCAGCTAGTGGAGTGCATGTGCGCCAACGGCTCGGCGACGGTGATGGTCTACTCGGTGAATACTGATTCGGGACTGCTGGTCCGCTGCATGCGAGCGGGCGCCCGCGAGTTTCTCGCTTGCCCTTTCGTTCAGGACACTGTTACCAAGGCTCTGATTCGGGCCTCGACGCGCCGTCCGGCCTCGCAGATGCCCAAGAAGGCGAGCGGCAGGCTGTTGGCGTTTCTTGGCGCCAAGGGCGGGGACGGCGTGACCACGCTGGCCTGCAATTTCGCGGTGTCGATGGCCCAGGAGTCCGATGAAAGCACTCTGCTGATCGATCTCGATCTGCCACTGGGAGACGCCGCGCTGAACCTCGGAGTTTCTGCCGAATACTCGACCATTAACGCTCTTCAGAATGCCAGCCGTCTGGATTCGAGTTTTCTCTCCAAGCTCTTGGTCAAGCATAGTTCGGGAGTCTCGGTGCTTGCGGCTCCGGGCAGGTTTCCTCAGTTCGACGCCTCCCTTGAAGCCATTGACAAACTGCTTGCTGTGGCGCGGCAGGACTTTGACAACGTGGTCATCGACATGGGGTCCAGACTCGACCTGACGGGGACGAGTCTTTTCAAGGATGGCTCGACGATCTACTTGGTCATTCAGGCGGGCATTGCGGGACTTCGCAACTCGAACCGCCTGATCGCGCAGTACTTTTCTACCGGGGTGCCCAAACTCGAAATCGTGCTCAACCGGTTTCAGCATCGCAGCATGGGCGTTGCCGAAGACCAGATTACGAAGGCGCTCACCAGGCCGGCCCAGTGGAAGATCCCCAATGATTTTGCGGCAGTGCGACGCATGCAGCATACCGCCATTCCGCTGGCGCTTGAAGACTCGCCCATTTCCCGTGTGATCCGGCAGATGGCCAGATCTGCCTGTGGCTTGCCCCCCCTCCAGGAAAAGGAAAAGAAGACAGGCTTCAGTCTCAAGAACATCAGCCGTAATCTTACGGCGAAGATGTCCTCCTCCGAGGAGACTTCGTCGATCACGAAGCTGGGATTGGAGCCAGGCACGGCCAACGAAGTTGTTGCGTCTGGCGAGGCTCGTCCCGAAGCCACGGCGAGCAATCCAGAGAATTCCACAGAACCTTCTTCCAGCGGCGCTGTGCTCACGGCAGAAACGCCGGCGCAGTTGAGGCTAACGGACACAACGGGGGGCAGCGCTGACTTTGCGGATTCCGAAGGGGAGGCGAAACCGGTGGGCAGCAATCCCAATCAGCAAGATGGACCTGAGATTCGCACTTATAGAGGCGCTACGTATTCGAAGGGCGCGGATGGTGAATGGCACCTTCAGCAGGCTGAGGCCAAAGCCGTGGAGAAAGCCCCTGAACGGGAGACGCCGGTCATCGCATGGTCGACGCCGGCTCCAATAGCCTTTGGCACTGCGCTTAGCGCCAAGCAGCTCAATGCCATGGCATTGAGCCAGGGAACCTTTGCCTATACTCCTGCATCAGGCGAGATACTCGCGGCGGGAACGCATACGCTTAAAGTAGTTTTCACTCCGGCGGATGACGCAGTCTGCACGACGGCTGAGGCCGCTGTGTTGCTGACGGTCAACAAGGCAACGCCTGCCGTCGTGTGGCCAGCGCCTGCTCCGGTTGTTTATGGAACTCCGCTGAGCGCGGTTCAGTTGAATGCCACGGCATCGGTTCCGGGAGTTTTTGTCTATGCTCCGGCCGCAGGCAAGCTGCTAACGGCGGGGACACAGACGCTTTCCGCGGTCTTTACTCCGACGGACAGCACGGATTACGAAGCAGTGCATGCTATCGTGCCGCTCACGGTCACCAAGGCGGCGTCAACTATTACGTGGCCGAAGCCCGCTTCGATCACCTATGGCACCGTGCTCAGTGCCATGCAGCTGAATGCCACGGCGTCGGTTCCGGGAACGTTCGTCTACACTCCTGCCGCGGGCAAGGTGTTAACAGCAGGAATACAGACGCTTTCGGCAACCTTTACTCCGACGGACAGCACAGACTATTACACGGCACAAACCACGGTGCCGCTTACGGTCACAAGAGCAACGCCAATCGTCACATGGCCGGCACCCGAGGCCGTTTCCTACGGCACTGCACTCAGCACCTCTCAACTCAATGCGACCGCATTGGTTCCAGGGACATTTCACTACAATCCTGCCGCAGGCGAGGTGCTGGAGGTGGGAACGCATACGCTCTCGTTGACCTTTACACCGACGGACACCATAGGCTACACCGTGGTGCTGGCCACAGTTTCGCTTGCTGTCACTGAGGCAAAGCAGACCATCGTGGGGTCGAAAACTGCTCCTGCTGAAGCTGAAGGGCAGGCTATCCAGACAAGCGCTGTGCCCATGAATACTCCGGCAAAGCCTGTCTTTAAGCAGCAGGTCCCGGCTGCCCACGAGCCCCCGGCAAAGGCCCAGGTCAAGACGCCGGTCAAGGCTGCCCACAAGCCCTCGGTTAAGGTCCAGATGGATACGCCCGTCGAGTCCGCTGCAGAGGTTCCGGCGACTCTGCCTGTCGATTCTCCGGCGAAGTCCTTGGTCAGAGCTCTGGGGCCCAAGTCCGTGATCGATGTTGGCCCTGGGCTGAATCTGATGGGTTCGGCAGTTTTTCAGGATGGCACCACGATCTATCTCGTCATGCAGCCTGGCAGCGCCGGAGAGCAGAACTCAAGTCGGATGGTTTCGCAGTTTTTTTCCGGTGGAGGGCCGAAACCCGAAATCATGATTAACCGAACTGAACCTCGCACCCAAGGCTCTGCTGAAGGCCAGACTTCGACGGCTCTTACCAAAATGGCTTATTCACCCATTTCACGCCTGATTGGGCAAATGGCCCGCCCCGTTTCTGACTTGCCCGCAAATGCGGAAAAAGGGGCAGGCTTCAGTTTCAAGGGGTTCGGACGGAAGCTGTGGTCAAAGATTTCCACTACCGAGAAGGGGCAGTCGTTCACACAGCTTGGGTTGACGGATGAAGATAATTACGCGGGTACTGCCCCTGGCGAGGCTGAGCCACGCGGCGCGGCGAAGTTGCCAGAGAGACCCGTCTATGCTTCTGCCCCAGGCGCCGTATTTGCGGCAGGAATGCCGAATCCCCACACGCTGGCGGACACTCCGGGCCATCACGACTATCTGGACGGGACGCAAAGCGCTAGCGCGTCCAAACAGCATGGCGGGCCGGAAACGCGTACTTACAAGGGCGCCAACTATGTGAAGGGCGCGGATGGCCAATGGCACTTGCAGAAGGGTCAGACCAGTCTCCATCAAATGAAGATGGAAGCCCAGGCTACAGCTCATTTCTACGAGCCAGCCCCCAAGGCAGATGTTGCGCCTAAGAAGGGCCTGGCGAAGGCACCGGCCAAGCGAGTGGCCAAGGCTGCTGCCAAGCCTGCCGCGAAGGCCTCTGCGAAGCGGGTGGTCAAGCCTGTGGCCAAGCCCTTGGCGAAGGTTTCTGCCAAGCAGGTGGTCAAGGTCAAGCCAACTGCTGCCAAGCCCGCTGCAAAGGCCTCAGCGAAGCGGGTGGTCAAGACTTCTGCCAAACCCACGGCGAAGGCATCTGCCAAGACTGTGGTCAAGCCCTTGGCGAAGGTTTCTGCCAAGCGGGTGGTCAAGGCCAAGACTGCCGCGGCCAAGCCCTTGGCGAAGTCTCCTATTCGCAAACCTGCACGCGAAAATGGAAAGACTGTTCATGGTTCGAGTTCCAAGCCGGGCAGAATTGTCAAGCACCACGGACCGGCAATCCACTCGGCAACTCCCGCGCAGGCTGCAGATAAACCCGTTTCCGACTCTGCGGTTTCCAAATTGATTCCCGAGTCTGCAGTCCAGAGTTTGGATTCCGGGATTGTGGTCAACAGGCCAGTTTCAGAAACCGCAAAGGAGAGCTAGGCGCCGGGCCAACTTGAATCCCCCATGGGATGGTTAAGGCTTCTCGGGGAGTTTTGATAGTTGGCCAGCGTTCAGGCGTGTTGTTTCGTGCCTGCTCTCGCTTCATCGGAGATCGCGGCCTGGCGGACCGATGCCGCAATCACTTGTTCTTCTCAGCTTTCGCTTTGAAAAGACAAGGTGGGCTTGTCCCTATATCGGGGGCAGTCTGTCTGAGATCGGCTTTCAGCACGGCCAGTTGCTTCCGGCTGAGATTCAGGAGAAGGTCGGCGGGAATATTGAGAAGTGGGACTCGGTGCTGTATTACCCCAGCGGAGTTTTGACGGGCAAGGTGATGGACCGCAGAGCGGGTTAGTCCTGAAAATGTCCACGCGGGACGGCAAGGATGGGTTTCCTGCGGCAGGTTGAGCTTCTTGGCGTAGCGGGCCAAGAGAGCAACAATGCAACAACTCTGACTTGCGGCTGCCCCTGCGAAAAACATGAAGCGGGGTTTGTGCAAGATGTTTTGGGAAGGAAAAAAACAGACAATCTACCCCGCCGCAACTGCAGCCAAAGCTACTGTTGCCGCAACGTCTTCTTGGAGCAGCTTGAATGAAAAAGGGTCAGATGCGCAACATGCCCATCTGACCCTTTTGAAACAACTACCGGCCGCGGCCGCGCGAATTGCCGCCGCCACCGCCGCCGCTGCCCTTGCGAGCCTGGTAGCAATCCCGGCAATATACCGGACGGTCGCCACGCGGTTCAAAAGGCACTGTTGTAGGCTGTCCGCAACCCGAACAAATCACAGGTGTACCCTGTGCCGGAGCCGAACGATAGCCCGATCCCCCCTGATCGTTTTTCTTTGCCTGACGGCAATTCTTGCAACGCTTTGGGGTCGAGTAGCCGCGTTCCTGAAAGAACGCCTGATCAGCAGCGGTGAAGGTGAAATCCTGCCCGCAATCGCTGCACGTAAGTTGAATGTCTCCGGCCATGGGTCTCCTCGTGAAAATTGTACAGCCCAATGTGCCTTTTTGCGCAAGGTTTCTTTTGAATAAAAATACTTGCACCCGGAGAGGATTCCTGGGTGGGGCATTTTGTCGAGAGACGAGGCCGATTAGGAGTAGTTTATTGAGAGAAAAGCGGCTGGAAGAGCAATCGGACCCCACTCCCAGGCAAAGTGCGGGCTATAGCTCCCACCAATCGAGGAGCAACATGCGCGGATAGTAAAGGCCGGCGAAGATGCGCGCCCCTGCGCCGTGCAGGTTGCGCATGATCTTGGCATAGGCCTCGATTTGGGGCGCGAAGAGCGCGCGGAAATCCGGCAGAGCCTTGGCAGGGTCAATGTCATCGGCATGGGCGGTCTTGTAGTCGATAATCCACCAGCAATCTTCTTTATCGGAGCCGGGCGTGGGACCGGCTCTGAAAACGCGGTCCATGTGCACCGTGCGCAGGTTTCCGGCGACAACCCCAGCCCAGGCGGCCTCGCTGGCCGCGCCGGCGTGGGGCGAGAGAATCCACGCGCCGATGGAATCATGAGAGGCGTCGAGTGCGAGCTGAAAGGCTTGGGCTGCGATGTGCGCGGCCTGTTGCTGACTCACGCCGACAGCGCGAACCTGAGCTGCGATGCGGGGCTCAAAGTGCGAAAGAGCCGAGCGGGCCACATCCCAATCGAGATCTCTGCGCAGCCGCGCCAGCTCTTCGAGCAGCGAGTGGACGGCAGTCCCCAGAGCACGGGAGAGCAAACCGCCTTCATGGCGTGCGTAGAGCCGTGCGGGGCCGCTTCCGATTCCGAGCACGGCTGATTCCGAAGCGCCCCCCGAGAAGGCTTCTACGGGCCTGTAATCCGGCGGCAGGCGGCGCAGTAGTGTGGGCCGAACAGAGGAAGGCATGATCAGCAGATTGTTCTCGTCCTCGCCGGCGGCGATGGATTCGATGACTTGCTCTTCGGGAGTCTCCGAAGTGGTTCTGTCAGTCTTCCAGTCTTCAAAGCGTGTACGCACCTCTTCCGCAAGCGCCGGCCAAGCCGTGGCCAGCAGGCTGTTCGCGGGTTCCACCAAGCTGAAGCTCTCGCCCTCCGCCTTGCAGGCTGGGCGGGCGAAGAGGTGCAACTCTTCACGGGCGCGCGTTGCGGCGACGTAGAGAATGCGCCGGTCTTCCTGCGACTCGCGCTCGCGATAGACCTGATCTACCCAGGCCTTTGCGTTTCCCTTGTCCTCGCCCTTGCGCTGAAAGGGCGCAATTAGAAACTCGGTGATCTCTCCTGATTCGTCGGGTTCTGTGAGGCCACGTTCCATCCAGGAGAGCATCTTGCGGTGGCCGCGCCCGCTTGCGGCTTGCAACTCAGGGACAATCACCACCTCGAACTCCAGGCCCTTTGCCTTGTGGATGGTCATCAACTGCACGCCACAATCGCTGTTGGCCTCAGGATCAGGCAGGGCTGTAAGCTTGTCGAGCGCCGCGCTCAGGCCGGGGCCGAGCATATCCGGTTCGCCATCCTGCAGGCGGTCAAGGCAGCCCCAAAGCAGGTTCATGTTGGCGCGAGCAGTTCCATCTACACAGGCAGCGCCGCCCAGCAGCAGCCAGACCTGTTCGACCCAGCTTCCCAGCGATACCGTGGGCTGGGAAGCGCGAAGAGCGGACGCCTCAGCCAGTGCGTGCAGCACTCGCGCGGCGGCCAGGCGGCCAGCCTCGCTGAGCAGCGGCATTCGCTCGGCCAGCAACTCTGGAATAGGGTCGGTGAACAACTCCGGGGCTCCCGTGAGCGTGTGCAGGTCTTCGAGGGATAGGCCGCACCAGGGAGCGCGCAAAACGCCCAGCCAAGCTACGCGGTCCTGGGGATTGAACAGCGCGCGCGCCAGGGCGAGCGCGTCCAGAACTTCCGGGCGCGCCTCGAGTTTTTCGAGTTCGATGGAGCGGAAGGGAATTCCGGCTTTACGCAGAGCCGCGGCGATAGGAACGAGATGTTTTTTGGCGCGGCCCAGAATTGCGATGCGAAACTTCTTGTCTTCGCCTCGCTCGCGTGCCACACAAACCTGCTCCATGGAGCCTTGATGGCTTTGGATCAGCGCGACGATCTCGTCGATTTGCCTGTCGTGGGCGGTTTCCTTCTCGCGTACAACATCGGGATCGGCAGATTCACCGCGCCCGGTCTGTGGAACAAAGTCCAGGTGCAGCGAAAAGGCAGGTCCAGCGCTGGCCGTCTCTTCCCGCGCCGGCTGAGCGGATGAGAATGCAACACCACTGCTGTCGTCGCCTGCGAAAATCTGCGCGAAGTCTTCGTTGAGCCGCTCAACCAGCCCCGGTGTTGTGCGGAAGTTGGCCTTGAGGGGAACGAAGTCAAAGAGCAGAGGCTCATCGTGAGGGATTTCGAGACCAAGGGCTTTGACGCGCGGAAAGAGTTCTGCGTCGGCGTCGCGGAAGAAGTAGATCGACTGCATGGGGTCGCCAACAACAAAGCAGGTTCGCCCCGTGCGCTCCGGCCATGCGGCGATGAGGCTCGATAACAACTGGTGCTGGCGACGACTGTTGTCTTGGAACTCGTCGACCAGCAGGTGGCGAATGCCGTCGGAGACTGCCATGGCGGCGTCGGTAGGCAAGCCGTCCTCGCCCCGGAGCACGCGCTGGGCAATCTGCGCGACCTCAGTGAAGTCCACGCCTCCGGCGTCGGCAAAGGCGATTTGCAGCTCTCCAGCGGCGTGACGCAGCAGCGTGAAGCAGGCCTTCACAATCTCCCATTCGTCTTCGGTATAGCGGGCGCCCGGCAAAGCGCGGATGGCTGCCAGCGCGGCTTCCAGGCCAGGAACGGCAGCGAGTGCGGCGATCAGATCGAGGATGCGGCTTTTCTCGCGCTTGCGGTCAGCGGGAAAGCCCAGTCGCTTATCAACCTGCTTGCGGAATGCGCCATCGCCGGTGAGCAGCAGTGTTGCAAGACCCAGGTGAGCCTGACGAGCGCCTTCGGAATCGACGCCCCCAGAGAACGGCGCGGAGGGGAACTCGGCCACTTCGGCGAGTTCCTGATGAAGCGGGCCTCCGCTTTGCTCGCATGCAAACCTCGCCAGTTCCAGGGCCTCTGCACGCGCGCCTGGAACCTGATCGAGAAGCTGGCTCAGCTTCGTGAGCGCCGCGCGCACAGCATTCGCAAATGGCCGTTCCAGCCGCTCGCGGAGCGCTTCCCAATCCGGCTCGCGTTCGAGCAGAAAGCCATGCATCCAGCGGTCGCGGCTTTTGAGCATCTCCACCAACAGGTCTTCCATCTCCTGCCAGCCGTTGTCGCGCCACATCAACAGTTTTTCAATTGCCGCGCCCAGCGCCGATCCGGTCTGATCGACCTTCCGCAGGGTTTCGCGGGCTGCGCGGCGATAGAGTCCTTCAGGTTGCTCGGCGATTTCCAGGCCGCCACACAGGCCTGAGAGCAGCGGCTGCTGCAGGGCCAGCTCGCGGCAAAATGAATCGATCGTCGAGATGTGAAGCTGGGCCGGCAGGTCGAGCAGCTTCCATCCGAGCGCTTGAGAGTGCAGGAGCGCGCGATGGGCAAGCGCGTCCATCGAGGACTCGTCTGCCTGCGTCGTGGGATTTGTGGCGGCATTTTCGAGTTCTCCGAGGATGCGGTGGCGCATTTCGGCCGCAGCGGCGTTGGTGAAGGTGATGGCGACCACCTGTCCTGGTTCCTCGACCTCGGCCAGCAGTCGCAGAAAGCGGCGGGTCAGCAAGTCGGTCTTGCCCGAGCCTGCCGGGGCCTGCACAAGAATGGACTGGCCGGGGTCGAGCGCTCTCTCTCGCTCAAGATGATCGGGAGGCGGGGACTGCTTCACTGGCTCATTCATCGCCGTTCTCCTCGCCTTCGGAATCGTCCTCAGCTTTGAGTTGCGCCTGATGCTCCTGAATGCGGCAAAGGACTTGAAGACCGCACCGCTCGCAGGTCTTGGGAGCTTCGCGCGGCTCCACTTCGGCGCGTCCGGCGAGAAAATCCTTCGCAAGCTGCTCGATGCACTCCCGCCAAGCGACAAGCTGTTCAGCGCCGAAGGGCCTTTTGACCAGTGGGTTGGTGCCTTTCAATCCGGGGAAGAGAGTGCCCGCAGCATCGCCTATGTACCCTGCAAACTTCATCTCTCCGGTGCGCACCTTGGCGAAGACCAGCCCGCTGAGAACTTCGTTCTGATCAATAGCAAAGCCGGCATAGAGCGGCAGTTGCACATCGTCGGGGCGGGGCAGATCCCACTCGCTGGGCGAAACGTCGCCGGATTTGTAGTCGATGACCAGTTCAGTTCCGTCGTTGAGGCGGTCGATGCGGTCCAGCCGCAGGTCAAAGGTCAGTCCGGCAACCTGGACGGTGCGCTTGACCTCAGTGTCGGCAACCTCGAATGGGACGCGCACAGCCTCGTAATTCAGCCATTCGGTGACCAGCCAGGTAAGCCGCAGTCCTTCCAGTTCCAGATAGCGGCGGGGCATCCGTTCGCGCAGATGGGGGCGCAACTCCTGCGCGAAGACGCGCCGGACGTGTCCCGCGACAAATGCCTCCTGGTCGTGCTTGCTCAGCAGTTCTGCGTGCGTGTGAATGCCATCGGGCGGCCCGGACCAGACAGCGTGGAGCACGGCGTGGAGCAGTTGACCACGCTGGGATGGGGTCAGGCCTGCCTCGGCTGGCTGCCAGCCTTGCGCGGCCAGGCGCGCGGTGGCGAAGGCCTTGAAGGGGCACTGCGACTGCGCGGTGAGCACTCCAGCCCCGCCAGCGACCTTGCCCGGAGAAAACGGAATTCGGCTGCGATCCTCAAAAGAGACGGTAAGCGGCTTTTGACAGGCTGGCGCTGCCAGCTCTTGCGCAAAATCTCGCGCCTCCCCGGCAATCTTGACGATCAGGCGCGACGGGCGAACTTCGGCGGTCTCGTTTTGCCTGGAAAAGCTGAAGTGGACTTCCGGCGCAGAAGCCAGAAGACGGCTCGTGATTGCTCCCGCCAGCTCCCAATCAAGCTGGGGTGTAGCGTGGGGCATTCCGGCCTCGCGCTGAATGTCAATGGGCAGCAGCGGATGCGCCGCTCCGCCAGCGGGCCAGGCGTCTTCATCCGCGCCGAGAAACCAGACAGCATCGGCGGTGAGACCGGCCGATTCGGCGGGCCCGGCGATCTGAATGGGCGCGTCGCGCGACTCGGCAGCGAAGAGTGCTTCATCCGAAGCACGGCTCAGTTGAGAAAGAAAAATCTTCCAGCCGATGCGGCGGCCATCAAAGCCCAGCGAGCCGCTGTTCTCAACAGCCAGTTGCCAGCGCTGAAGTGCCTGGTGCTCGGCGCTTGAAAGCGGGCGGGAGGTGGCAAAATGGAGCTCGTCCAGCAACCGCGGAACCAATTCGGCCCAGTCGAGAGGGCTTTGCGGGCGGCGAGCGAAGCCGGCCAAGAGGCGTTGGGCTGCTGCGATGCGCTCGACCCACGCAGCCGGCAGCAGCTCCGCGGCGCACCGCTGGCCGAGGAATGCAGCCAGGGGCCACTGCGTTCGTTCCAGGCTGAAGCGGCGCAGCGCGCGCATGTAGGCTTGGAGCGCGGTGGACTCCTGAGTGTTGGCGGCTGCGTAGCCGGTGGAAAGCAGCCAGTCGAGTTCTTGCTCATCGAGTTGGCCGTCGAGCCAGCGCAGCAAAAGATGCGCCGCCCGCGCCAGCGCAACATGGCTAAGCGGGACGCCCAGCGAGAACTCAAAGGCCGGACCGGTGTGCGCAAGAAAGGCGCGTTCAATCTCGCCTCGGTGCGTGCTGGCGGCCTGGGCGACGACAAGCAACCGGGCGCTGGGGTTGGCGGAAAGCTGGCGGCTGCACCAAATTGCGCAAGCCGCGAGTTCGGCCTGGGCGTCGGCGGCGGCGTGGAACTGAACTACGGTGGCCGGCTCGCCTTTGGCCGCCTCGCGCCACTTGCCCCATGCGTCGAAGATCTCCCGCTGGACCGGGAGGATGCGGTCAAAGCCCGCCAGAAGCAGTGGCGGACGTTCCGCTGTCTCCGCCCGCAGAAGTGGCATCAATTCCAGTGGCAAGCGGCTTGGGCTGAGCAGGTTGCCGGAGCGGCAAAGCTCATCAAAAGCCGCAAGCCAACTGCTGAAAGCTCCTGCGTCCTGCTGCCAGCCGACGCGGGCTGACGGGCGTAGGAACTGCGGCGCATGGGAACAGAGCAGTTCGTGTGCCTTTGTGGCCAGGGAAGCCAAACGGTGGCGCGGGTTTTCGAGCAGCGTGGCCAGCGAGTGCTCTTCGCTGGCAATTCCCACCCAGAGAGCTTCTTCCTGCTCGGAATTTAGCAGCAGGCGACTGTCGGTACTTCGCTCGTCCCAGGCGTTGCGAACAAAGCTTTTCCAGTCGAGGCAATTGGGCGCTGGCCAGGCAGTCAGGCCCTCGGCTTGGCGGGCGCGGTGGAAGGCGGCGGCAAGTGCGCGTGCGGCGCGGTCGCTGGCCGTAACTACCAGGCCGCCTTCGCGCAGCCATTCGTCAATCTCAGCCGCTTCAAAATCCCCCATTCCAGCGTTATACGCTGCTCGGCCGAAGCTTGCCATGACTGCCGTGGCCTTAGCTGAAACCGGCAATCAGGCAATGGAGTATTTCAGGTTTGTCTGGGCCCTGTTGCCGAAGTTGAGTCCTTGATGAACGAGGTTCGGCAGCGCGCGTGGAAGCATCAGAGTGTGTCGTGGGCGCTGATAATCGAAAGTGTGGAGAATGTGCGCAATTCGTCGCTATTGAGAGATTATCAAGCCTATCTGCGCGTGGAAAAGGGGTTGCGGCCCCTTACCTGCGAGGCTTATGAAAGCGACTTGAATACCTTTGCCGAGTTCGTCGAAGGCCGCCAGGGCGTGTTGTTGACTGCAATGCAAGAGGATGTGGCTGCTTTTCTCGAAAACCTCCGCGATCACAGCATCGACCAGCGTTCGGCGGCGCGCAAGCTGAGCTGTCTGCGCGGCTTTTACAAGTGGCTGCTGCTGGACGCTCGCATCCATCATGATCCAACCGTGAATATCGAGTCGCCCAAGGCGTGGAAGGTGCTGCCCAAGTCGTTGGCCGAGCCGGAAGTCTTCGAAATGCTGGAGCGGGCGCGCCTCAACGCCGAGCATCCGCAGGCGCGGGCCACGGCCTTGCGTGATCGTGCGATTCTGGAGCTGCTCTATGCGGGCGGTTTGCGCGTCTCAGAGGTCACGGCGCTTTCCACAAGCGATCTCGCGTTGGATTTGGGGCGCGTGCAGGTACGCGGCAAGGGCGACAAGGAACGTATCGTGCCGCTTGGACGTACAGCGCTTCTTGCCCTGGAGGAGTATTTGCAGCACGGCAGGCCGCATCTGGCGCGCATCAGTTCCGCCAGGAAGGCCAGCGCCGCTAGGCAGGACCCGTCGCGTCTGTTCCTCTCCTTGCGCGGCATGCCGCTGACGCGCCAATGGGTCTGGCACGTGGTCAAGATGGCCGATTCCTCCGCCAGCCCTCATAAGTTGCGCCACAGTTGCGCCACTCACATGGTCGAGCATGGAGCCGACCTGCGTAGTGTGCAGCTATTGCTGGGCCACGCCGACATTTCCACAACACAGGTTTACACGCACCTGGCGCTGGGCCGATTGAAGACCGTGGTTCGCAAGTTTCATCCACGCTCCATGCGGCGGCAGACGGATACAGAGGCCCTCCCGGTTGCGGCTCCGGCCGCGCACAGGGGCTTGCACCTGGTTCCAAGCGAGTCGCGGCCAGAGAGCAACGGGCCGGACCTTCCAATTACGCTCCGTGCCCCATCCTTGCGCATTTCTCCTGCCGCAAGGGTGGGAAGCCTCGACACTCAATCAGCGCATTTCATCAGGAGCACGGAGACGAATAAGGAGACGGCATGATCGCTTCTCCTGTTCCAGTCGCCGCAGCCACGTTGGATTCGCTCGTGGCCGATTATCTGCGCGTGCTGGCCAATGAGCGCGGCGCCTCGGCGCACACCCTTCGTGCCTATCAGCGTGAGCTGCATAACTTTGCCACATGGGTCGCAGATCTTTACGGAAAAGATCAAAGCGTCGAGCGCATCGAGCACACTCACATCCGGGCCTACCTGGGAACTCTCTATGACCGCGGTCTTGGGAAAGCCTCTGTGGCGCGGGCTCTGGCGGCTGTTCGAAGCTGGTTCAAGTGGCTGGCGCGCACGGGGCGCCTGCAGCAGAACGCAGCCTCGCTGGTGGCCACGCCCAAGTTGCCCAGGCATTTGCCGCGTGTGCCCTCCATCGAGCAGATGAACCGCGTCGTTGATTCAGTGGGTGAAGACGACGCCAGTTGGCCAGCCCGCGATACGGCAATTCTGGAGTTGCTCTACGGCTGCGGTATCCGCAACGCGGAGTTGACGGGGTTGAACCTCGACGACATCCAGTGGGCCAACGAAGTGATTCTGATTCGTGGCAAAGGGCAAAAACAACGCTATGTCCCGCTGGGCGACGCGGCCGCCGAGGCGCTCCGGACTTATCTTGCCGAGCGCGCGGCGCGACTGGCGGCCTTCGGCGACGGGAAGGGAGTCGCCACTCCGGCGCTCCTCCTCAATCTCCAACTGCGCGGCCTCAGCAAGCCAGGAGGCGAAGCGCGGCTTACCACCCGCAGCGTGGGCCGCATCGTCAAGCACATCGCCGTTTCGCGCGGCCTCTCCGCCGATGTTCATCCGCACACCTTGCGCCATGCCTTCGGCACACACCTGCTTGAAGAGGGCGCCGATCTGCGCGCCATCCAGGAGCTTCTAGGCCATGAGCGCCTCTCCACCACGCAGCGGTATACGCAGCTGACCACCGCTCAGTTGGAGGTCGTTTATGATCGGACTCATCCGCGGGCGAAGTAATTAATTATGGGTTACCGGCTCCGCTCATATCGATTTCATAGTCAGAATAAGCGCGTAACTTCACGATCAATGGGGATTCGTCAGCCTGTTCCCTCCAGGGTTCATGCAATATTTTGCCTTAGAAGCTCAGCTTGCGCGCCGGAAACCAGGTGAGCTGGACGGTGGTGGTTGTCACGGTTTGCTGGCCGGGAAGGTAAATGGGAGCCTTCCAGTGTTCCAGGGTGAAATTGCCATTCACCTCGAAGTCCTTGCCGATCCGCTTGACCGCCTGAAAGTTGATGTCGTTCAGTGTAGTGCCGCCGGGGGCAAGGCAAGCGACAGCGCCAGGACATTCATGGCTCCTGGCAGGGATGGTCTGGGTTGTCGAGCCAGGGATGAAGTAGCTGGTGGCTTTCTGGTTGCGCAAGCCCACCTGGAGGCTTTCGTTGCCGCTCAGATGATAGGTAATCCAGGCCTGACCGCCTTTGTCCTCGCGCCCGATCCAGTCGCCGAAAAGCTGTCCCTGGTTGGTATAGCCCTGTTTCTGAATTAACTCATAGTACATAAACTGGCCGTAGTGGCTCGGATATGCGTCTTGGGCTGGATGGTCAGAGGAAGACGGGTCGGTGGAGGCTGCTTCGACGCGCAGGTCCAGCTTGGGAACGCCGGGCACATGCGAGAGATAGAGACCGGCCCGATAGGCTGCGCGCCGGGGCGCGTCGATGGGGGAAACATCGTCATGCACCTCGGAGTCCGTGTAGAGTGTGAGCCATTGGCGCAAAAAAGGCAGGCGGTAGGAGAAGTCGAAGGCGCCAAAGCGCGCGCCCGGATCGTTGCGGCCGTCTTTACTCCCGTCCAAAGGAGAGGAAGTGCTGAAAAAACTCTTCAGAAATGTGTGAATCGTGATAGGTCCGTGGCCCTGCCCACCCCAGATGGCGGTGCGCTCAAAGCCGAACTCGAGATTCTTTGTCGGACGGAAGCTGATTTTTTCGAGGTGCACCCAGGGGGCGCCCGGGTTGATCACGTTTGGCACATTGGGCGATGGATTGGCGACATATGCAGGATTGGGCATGAAGGTGTGTCCCCCGAGCGAACCGATCAGAAAATCGTAGCGGAAGGGGCCGGTGAGCCGGGAAAGCAACGGAACATGGAGCGGTTCGCTGCGGTTGATGCGGAAGGAGTAGATATTCTCGGCATTGTTGGAGTAGGCCATGCCGCCGCCCAACCCGGGTCCAAGCCAGTTGTCCTGCTTGCCCAGGGAAATCTCGTGGTTGAGGAGGTGGGCGGAGACGAATGCCTCGATCACCCTTCCATCCGTGACAGTGTCAATCGGTCCCATGGGAATCGTGGCCTGGTGATATGGGAGGCCGGTGGTTGTGTTGAGGAAGGTCGTAGCGTCTACAGTGCTGAGAGCCTGGGCCAATGCCTGGGAATAGCCTGTGGCCGAGGGCGCAGCCTCAGACTCGCCGCGCACATAGAGTACGAACCGGCCGGCAGAGGCGTAGCCGCTGGCTCCGGAGTAATTATTGAATCCGTTTTCGTAGGGTCGGCCGTAATCGTTGACGATGGTCGAGCCAAGATGATAACTGTCGCGCAGGGGTGTGCCGCTTATGCCGCGAGCTACGGAATAAACCGATTCGATGCGGGAGTTGCCATGATGCGGAAGGCAGGGGCCCTGGGTGTCATAGCGCAGTTCGTGCATGAGCGCGTCGTAGATGCCCTGCGCCTCAGCGGTGGCAGGGCCGGCATTCGAGTCTTCGATGCGAGCGCTGGCCTGCTCGATCATGTGGCTCACGCTGGCGCGCGTCCACGGGCGCATGCCGAGAAAGACATCGTCCATATAGCCAAGCGAGTAAAGCCGCAGCATAGCCGGATAGACCCAGCTATCGACGGGAATGTAGGGCGAACCGAGTTTGGCAGGCTGGCAGGCGGATGTAACACTACCGCTGTCATGGCCCGGCTGACGGACACTCTCAGGCGCCGCAGTTTTGGGCGCTCCGGGCTGTTGGGCCGCAACGGTGACTGGCATCAAGAGTAAAAGTCCAGCCGACAAGGTCACGCACTCAAGAATGGTAGTCATGAACCGATGCTTGCTCAAATTCATACCCATAACTTTATCATTCGCTTGCCTTGGCCGGATGGAAGAAAAAGACGGCGCCAAGAAACAAACTCGCAGTCCGCTTTGAGCCAGTAAGTCAATCCACGGAAATGACTTCGACTCACTCCGGGAAGGGCGATCTCCTGACCGCTTTAATAGAGGCGTCCAAATGCTTCGTGAAACCGTTGATGACTTCGAACTTCATTTCCCTGCTGAACAGGCCCTTGCGCTTCAGGTATCTCTCCATTTTCCGGATGGGATCGTGGGCCTTTGATCGCTCGATCATGCACTCGATGAGGGTGGGGCCGTTTCCCTTGCGGGCGTGGGCAATGGACTCAGTGGCCACGCGGTAAACGGCCACCACGTCATTGCCGTCCACGGCGAGGGCGGGAAAGCCGCAGGTCTCTGCCTTGAGAGCGATTTCCTCGATGCTGGTTTGCTTCTTGTGACGCGCCGGCCCGGTCAAGGGGTTGTTCTGGCAGACGAAAAGAATAGGCAGTTGCTGGGCGCCAGCAATGCAAAGCGCATCATGCCAGAGGCTCCGCGAGGCAGAACCATCGCCGCAGAAGGCCACAGCGATTCCGCCATTCTTCTTCATTTTGTTACCCAAGGCTGCGCCAAGGACGAAGTTGAGCTGGGCGTCGAGGTTCGGTGGGGCTGCGCGGGCAAGCAGTGTTCCGAATATCTTTTCCAGCGGAATGCCCTTGATGTAATCAACGATGACGTCGCGCTGCGAGGGGGCGATGGTGTCCTCCGGCAGCAAGTCAAGGGCTATGCCCACAGCTAGAGCCTCCTGACTCACGGTGGCGTCGAAGTTACTGATGAGGCTGTTCTGTCCAAGAAGAACTTGCGCCTGCTCCGCGATCATGCGGCACTTCACCATGGTCGCGTAGAGCTGGAGCAGTTTTTCGTTGGAAATGAGCGAGAAGCCATTGCTACCCGCCAGCGCGGCTGCAACTGCTTCTTTCGTCTTGGTCGTCATCCTTGTTTTGACCTCATCGGTTGTAGGGATTGTAAATGGGCCGGAGCCACAAAAGGGGACTTATGCTTGTGGCTTATCGGCAGCGCGGATTGTCTCGTTTCAGGACAATCCGAGCTTAGATTATTCCAATAACTTCAAGACCTGGATACCTGCGGCGCCGTGGTGCTGGGCTTAGTGCTGCTTCTGGTGATGCAGGCGGCGGCGTGGAGACGGCAGGCTCGGGAACGTGCAGGCCGCCGCTGCAAACCGGCTTGTGCCGAAGCAGCGGCCTAGGTAGAGTAGTCCGCGTTGATGTGGATGTACTCATGGGTCAGGTCTGTGGTCCAGAAGATGCAAGAGCCCGGGCCCTGGTGTAGTTGAATGGAGATAGAGAACTCCGCCTGGGCGACGTAGGCGTGAGCCGCGGCCTCATCAAAGTCGGGGGCGCGGCCTCCATCGCGGCAGATGGCGAGTTTTCCGAACCAAATGTCGATGCGCAAGGGGTCAATTTGCGCGCCGGAGTAGCCGATGGCCGCGACCAACCGGCCCCAATTGGGGTCGCTTCCGGCCCAGGCGGTCTTGACCAGCGGCGAATGTGCAATCGCCTTGGCGATTTTGAGCGCCTCAGCATCCGTGGCCGCTCCCTCGATGCGCAATTCCACAACATGCGTCACGCCCTCGCCGTCGGCCACAATCTGGTGGGCCAGCGAAGTGCAGACCTGGGTCAAAGCGGTGGCGAACGCGGCGTTATCCGGGCCGAGGGGCGTACCACTTGCGCCCGAAGCCAGCAGCAGAACGGTGTCGTTGGTGGAGGTGTCGCCGTCCACCGAGATGCGGTTGAAGCTGACCTCGATAGCCTGGCGCAGATAGCCGTCCAGGACCGGCGGTTCGGCAAGCGCGTCCGTCAAAATGTAGACCAGCATTGTGGCATGTGGCACAAGCTGGGGGTGGATCATTCCGGAGCCCTTGCACAGAGCGGCGATTCGGATTTCACCGGGTTCTCCAGCAGGATTGGTGATTTCAAGCCGGGCGAAGGCGGTCTTCTCGACCGTGTCGGTGGTGAGGATCGCTTGGGCGACCTGCAGGAAGTTGTCGAAGCGTGCGCCGAGATTGGCAGCCAGTTCTGGAAGGGCAGCGATAAGCTTTTCCGCCGGCAGCGGGACGCCGATGATGCCTGTAGAGGAGGGAAATACCTCTGCTGGCTGGCAGCCGAAAACCTGGGCAACTGCCTCGCAGGTGGCGAAGCCGGCGTCCAGACCGGCCTGGCCGGCGGCGCAGTTGGCATTGCCCGCGTTGATGGCGGCTACGCGCACCTTGCCTCCGGTAATCTGCAAATGCTTCTTGTCGAGGATGAGCGGAGCCGCGATGACGCGGTTGGATGTGAAGGCGGCTGCGGCGCTGGCCGGCGCGTCGGCCACAATGAGGGCAAAGTCTGTGTGGCCGCTCTGCTTGAGGCCGGCCTTGGCGGCGCCAAAGCGGAAGCCGCGAGGAATGACGAATTGTGATGCATCGGACATGGTGTTTATCCATCTAATTTATCAGGTGAACGGGGTTGAATGCCTGCCGGATGATGTGCTGATCGCTGGATAGCGTGCTTGTTGCGCGCGAGATGCCTGTACCGGATGGGATAATAAGAACAGTTTCTGGGAGGCTTTATCAAATCAGAAGAGTTGCACGATTCGATTGTTCCGACCGACCCGGATTTCTATAAAAAGTTGCTGGATCACGTCGGCAATGGCGTGTATTTCGTCGACCGGGAGCGGAAGATTCTCTATTGGAACGAAGGCGCCTATCGTCTGACCGGTTATAAGGCAGAAGAGGTCCTGGGCAAATGCTGCCAGGACAATATATTGTGTCACGTCGATCATTTGGGAAATAGACTGTGCAAGAAAGGCTGTCTTTTTTCGGCATGCATCTCTGATGGAGGCGTACACGAGGCGAATATTTTCCTGCGGCACAAGCAGGGGCGGAGAGTACCTGTAACGGTACAAGTCCGGCCTTTGCGAGGAGCCGACGGATCCGTGATTGGGGCTGTCGAGATATTCAGCGACAATTCGGCCGAAATTGACGCGGGGCGCAAGATTGAGGCGATGAATCGGATGGCTTTTCTCGACCATCTCACCCAACTGCCGAACCGCCGTTTCCTGGATATGTCTTTGGAGACTGCCTTGTGCGAATTCCAAGTGCATAAGGATCCTCTTGGCGTATTGGTGCTCGATCTTGACGGGTTCAAGGGAATCAACGACAGTTACGGCCACTCCTGCGGCGACCGCGCATTGCAGGAGGCGGCGAAGACTCTGACTGGAGCGCTTCGCCCCACGGACATTGTTGGACGGTGGGGAGGTGACGAGTTTCTGGCTATCGTCCGCAACGTGAACCTCGAAAGCCTGAGTGAATTGGCCGAGAGGAGTGTTGTTCTGATCTCGGAAACTTCGGTTCCCGTCGACAATGAGAAGCGCGTCCCCCTGTTGATCTCGGTGGGTGCTGCGCTGTCTCGTCCCGGCGATACCCCCGAAATACTATTCCGGCGTGCAGATGAACTCATGTTTAGAAGCAAGGCGGGGGGCCGGGGACGAGCTACGACAGAATGAATGGAACTCAATCGCAAGTGGGAGAATCAACCGCTTGATGGTGTAGTTCCCGCTGGGGCTGGCAGGGATGTGCTTTGTGATTGAAGTGCCCTGATCTTTCTGTTCCAGGAAAGAACCTTGGTGTGTAAGTCATGGACGGAGTAATGGACGACAGCCATTTCAATCAGACAGAAGCAAGCGACAACGGCGAAGCGCAGTTTCTTGACCTGAGCCATGTGAGTGTGGCCCGTGGAGATCAGGTCGTGCTGCACAACATAAATCTGAAGATTCGCGCCGGCGAGCACGTGGCAATTTTGGGCCCCAATGGCTGCGGAAAATCGACGCTGATTCTGGCCATGACCTGTCAGCTTTACCCTATTGCCCAGCCGGGCACGACGCTGCACATCTTTGGCCGCGAGCGCTGGGATGTGACTGAATTGCGCAGGCACTTTGGAGTGGTGGCTGCCGGATTGATGGGCGAGCTGCCGGGCGAGCGGACCGCTGTCACTATTGGACTGGATGCAGTGATCGCGGGGTTCTTTTCGGCCTCGACTCTGTGGCCGAATCTTCATGTCACCGACGAGATGCGCGAGCGGGCGGTAGAGGCGCTGGAACGGATGGATGCCCTGCACCTGGGGCGGCGGCGGATGGGTGAGATGTCGGCCGGCGAGAAGCGGCGCATTCTGATTGCGCGAGCGCTGGTGCACCAGCCGCGGCAACTGCTGCTCGATGAGCCCTCCAATGGGCTGGATCTGGCTGCTCAACATGAGATGCGAGATACGCTGCGCAATCTCGCCGCCGAAGGCACGGGCATGGTTCTCGTGACGCATCACCTGGGGGATATTCTGCCGGAGATCAAGCGGGTGATTCTGATGCACGCCGGACGGATCGTGGCTGACGGCCCGCGCGAGGAACTTCTAACCGAGGATCGGTTGAGTGAACTCTTCTGCGTGCCGGTGCACATCGGGCGCGATGAGGAGTGGTTGCATAGTTGGTAAGTGCAGGGAACGGAATGTTCCAGGATTGGAAGGCCAGCAGAACTAAAGTTTTGCTTCCGGTAAAAACTCCGGTTGACGAGCGATGGCAGCGGAGGTAGATTAAGCGAACACGGGAAAGGAGGTAGGTCCAACTGATGCAGAAAGAATCTTCGAGATGTATGGAACGTGAGGTGACTGAGGCCTAGGGCATCGCGCCCCGGACCGATGGTTGCCCCAGCGGAGAATGTTCTTGCCGCATGGGACGCTACTGCACCTTTACTGTGAGACGCGCCCCTCGACCCGATGTACGGAGTGGCAATTCTTCAATAGAGCGAGCAACCTGCCGCTGAAGGAGTCCGGCTTAACGGGCATCGCCACAAGTTGATCGGATAATGGGAGTGTGAGTAAAGATGCTCGGGCACTCGCTTTAGCGCGATGGCCTTAGTCCAATACCAACAGATCACCGCGACGGCCTGGGCAATGCGCCCAGGCCGCCGTTGTATTTGGGGCCGACTGATGCGCCGTTGAGGTAAACTCAGGCCCATGCGGGTCTTTGGCATCGATTGTGGAACGGAAGTGACCGGATATGGCGTTGTGGAGTCGGACGACTCGGGGCGGCAGCCGCGGCTGGTGATGAAGGCGATGGGGGCCATCCGGCTGGCAAAGACTAAAACGCTTCCGGTGCGCCTGGAGCAGGTATACCGGGAGTTGACAGCCGCGCTGGAGAGATGGAAGCCAGATGCGGTGGCAATCGAGGAGGTCTTCTACTCGGTGAACGCCAAATCGGCGCTGAAACTGGGCCAGGTGCGGGGAGTGGCCCTCTTGGCGGCGGCTACGCAGGGACTTCCCGTGGCCGAGTACGCGCCGCTCAAGATCAAGTCCAGCGTGGTGGGCTACGGGCTGGCGAAGAAGGAGCAGGTCCAATTCATGGTGGCGCGGCTTCTGGAGCTGGCCGAAGCGCCGAAATCTGAGGACGCGGCGGACGCACTGGCCGTGGCCATCTGCCACATTCACACCGCGCAGACGCTCGCGATGCAAGGAGGGGCGCGATAGAGGCGGGTTTCCAGAGGTCGGCCGTATTGGTTTTGTTCGCATTTGCGCTGCCATCGCAAAGGCAGAACGGCGTCGTTGTTCAGATTGATTTTTCCAATTCAGGTCTCACTCCACGCGCGACTTTTTACTTGGTAGGCGTGTCATAGCATGGAGAGCATGTGAAACGGGTTGTCTGGAGCAACGCCACGCGCTCGAAGGGCAGGAATCATGAATTGCAGGGGATGGGTTCGAGGCCGGTTGGGGGTTGCGGCATTGGGACTGGTGGCGCTTGGATTGGGTGCTGGCTCACTGATGCCGGCCCAGTGGTCCGAGAACTCGCAGCCGACAGCGCAGACCACGCAGGCGGTACGGCTGAGCAGCGTGGAGGGCCAGGTGCGGATCGCGCAGGACAACCAGTTGCTTGCTGATCCGGCGCTCGTGAATACGCCGCTGTTTGAAGGAACCCAGGTGTTGACCTCGCAGGATGGCCGGGCTGAACTCCAGTTTGAAGATGGCAGCGTGGTCCGGCTTTCGCCCAGCAGTTCGCTGACGCTTGCTGCCTTGAACAGACAGGGCGGGAATGGCAATGCGGAGGTCGTGTTCGAGAGCGGGCTGGGCTACTTCGAGTTGCGCAGCGACGGCGCTGCCAGTCAGACCCGGGTTCGCTTCGGCGACAGTGTGGTTACGGCCAGCGGCTTGGCAGTCCTGCGAATCAATCTGGACAGCCCTTCAGGAGAGCTTGCGGTCTTTTCTGGCAATGCTCACATGGAGCGCGGCGCAGGGCTGGCGGTGGATCTGCATGGCGGTGAGAGCGTAGTGATAGATGGCGCCGATCCCGCACAATATAGCCTGAATGAAGCTATCGAGCCGGACTCATGGGATGCCTGGAATTCTGACCGCGATGCGGCGTTGATGTCTGCCGAGGCGGCGAGGACGGGGGCGGCCAACAACATGCCAGACAAGAACAATCCGGCGTGGAACGACCTGGACGCCAATGGCAACTGGTATAACGTGCCGGATCAAGGCTATGTCTGGTCGCCTTACGAAGCCTCCAACTCAGGGTGGGAGCCCTATGGCACGGGCTACTGGATGTTGACGCCGCGGTTTGGCTACATCTGGATCTCCGGCGATTCCTGGGGCTATTTGCCTTATCAGTGCGGGGCCTGGAGCTATTTCAACGACTTTGGCTGGGGCTGGGCGCCGGGCGGGTGCAGTCCGTGGTGGGGCCGTGGTCTTTGGGCCTCCAATATTGGCCATGCGCCGGGCGGCTATCGTCCTCCAGTGAAGCCACACCCACTTCCGCCGCGCAGGCTCAGACCCGTGGGCAGTCCGCTGAATGGCGGCTTTGTGGCCCCGCCCAACGCGGTTGTTGCCGTAAACCGGCGTCCGCCAGGCGGGAGATCGGGGGCGCCAGTGCGGGAGAGGGATGGTAGCGTCACGATTGGCGGGCACGTGGTCCAACCGCTCAGCGCGATCTCGCCGCGCCCGCAATATGAGGGGCCGAACTCGGGGCAGACGAATCGTTCTCAGCCGGCTTATTCGGGAGCAGGAACGCCGGCCACGCAGCACCCAGGTTTGGGCGTCGTCTCAGGCGCTGGCCGCTCGGGCTTTACGCCTGTGGCCAGGCCCTCTGGCAGCAGCCAGGGCGCACCGGTGTATAGCCGTCCCACGCCTGGAGCAGGCAGCTCCACGTCCTCCAGCCACGTATCGAGCGGCGGCGGCGCATCGTCCAGTCACTCTTCGATTGGCGGTGGAGTCGGAGGAGGAGGCTCGCACGGTGGTGGAGGCGGTGGAGGCGGCGGCGGTTCGCACAGCAGTAGCAGTGGCGGAGGCTCACACCGCTAGGGATCAGGCTCGTGTCATGAGAGCATGAATCGGTAATTAGCATGGACAAGCGCGGGCGGGGACGTCCGCGCTACATTCTTTAACGCTTGAATCGAGAATGCCCTAGCAGGTCAGCGGCGGCAGTGAAATATGTCGCGCTGCAAGGCGATGGCGTTTGTCTACCTGCAGGGCCAGATATGGAAGACACTTAATCTCCCTGCAAGGCCCTGAATTGAAGAAATGGAAACTATTTCGCCAAAAGCTGGGCTTGCAGGCCGAGAAAAAAGCGGCAAAACTCCGACTGGAAGCCGCGAAAAAGTTCGCAAAACGGCCATAAAAGTTGTTTTTACGTGCTTATTTCGCTCTTTTCTTGCGTTTTTGGCAGGATGGGCGCGGCTGATCATTTTCAATGTTCCGGTAGGGCAGGCATCGTGCTATCCCACCCTAGCCGCAAAAACAAAAACGCGGCGAGGGTGGGGCACCCGCAATTCCCCAAGCTATTGCCAAAGGGAGCCCCCCCGGCTTTGCCTGGGTCGCAGTTGCATTTTGATATTTCTAGCGCCGTCCCGACGGGACTCCGGGTGAATTTTTGGTTTCGCCCACCCCACCCCACGCTGAAGCGCGGGGCGAATAACCATTGCGCCTACGGCGCGGGTGATGAGCCGATTCCGGCATGGAGCGATTCTATTCAGACCTCTTTGGCTTTCAGAGGCTTGGCGAGGTGGACCTTTTCACGTCCAGCGACCGCCAGAGAGCGGCGAGGGCTTCGATGGGCACTACCTCGGCGCGAGCCTGAGGGGCGATTGCGGCCTGGGCCAGGGCATCGGTGACGGCAGCAGGCGGAATTCCGGCGGCGCGCAGGTTGTTGGCCAGCGTCTTGCGCTTCTGCGCAAAGCATTGGCGAACGAAGCGCGGGAATGTGGCTTCATCGACATTCAGCTCTGCAAAGCGCGGCTCAAATCGCCAGCGAAAGACTGTTGAGTGTACGTCGGGCGGCGGGGTGAAGGATTCTGGCGGCAGGGTGAACAGGCGCTGGGCCGGCCCGTACATCTGCACGGTGACCGAGAGAAGCCCATAGTCTCGCGAGCCCGGCTGAGCGGTGATCCGGTCGGCCACCTCCCGCTGCACCATAAGCACGGCGCGGTCCAGCGAAGCCTGGCTGGCGGCCAGCTTGAGCAGAATTTGCGAAGTGATGTTGTAGGGCAGATTGCCGACGACCAGCAGGCGCTCACCGGCTGCCGCGGAGGCCGCCGCGAAATCGAACTGCAGCACGTCCTGCTCGACGACCGTCACGCGCTCCGGAGGGAAATGCACCTGTAGACGGATGGCCAGATCGTGGTCCAGTTCGACCGCGAGCACATGGGCGGCGCGCGCGGCCAGGGCTGCGGTGATGGCGCCGCGGCCGGGGCCGATCTCGACTACGGTGCGTCCGGTGAGATCGCCGATGGAGGTTGCGATGTGCTGAATGGCCTCCGTATCGTGGAGGAAGTTTTGACCGAGCTTGGGTTTGACGGGCATGTGCTTCTTTGATGTTAGCTGAAGGCGGACGGTTGAAGCGGCTGCGCGGCAAAGCAGGAGCGTAGTAGACTTGCCCTTTGGACGAGTCTGCGGGCCGATTTGCCTCCGGTATTGATCCGACAAGAAAATAGTGATGTGGTTTCCCACCCATCTTTTCGTTAACACTTGAATCGAAAACGCTCAAGTACTACAGTTGTACTTGCTTCGAATCGCCCCGTTCCGGGCCTAAAGGCCCAGATATTTGGCCCATTTTTCAGAGGGCTGAAGCCCTCTGCTCCCTCCGGAACTGCTATCCGCAACTGTAGTACCAGCGAGAAAGAGCCATGCACATTGTCTTTGCCGCCTCGGAGTGCGTTCCCTTTGCCAAGACCGGCGGGTTGGCCGATGTGGTGGGAGCGCTGCCGCCGGAGTTGGTGAAGCTCGGCCACAAGATGACGGTTTACCTGCCGCTCTACGCGGGGGTAAAACGGCAGATGACGGGCGAGTGGAAGTACGCGCTGCGCTCCATCACCATTCCTTTTCAGCATTACAACCGGTTTGTTGGCATTGTGGACGGCGGCAAGCGGCATGGGGTGCAGTACTACTTTGTCGACTGCCCGGAGATGTTTGACCGGCAGGGGCTGTATGGGGTCCACGGCGCTGACTATCCGGATAACGCCGAGCGCTTCGCGCTGTATTGCCGCGCAGTGCTGGAGGCTACCAAGCTGCTGGGTGTGCCGGAGGTCTTCCACGTGCATGACTGGCAGGCGGCGCTGATTCCCGTCTACCTGCGCACCGTGTACAGCGCAGACCCGCTGCTGGCCCACGCGGGGGTGGTCCTGACCATTCACAACGCCGCATATCAGGGCGCGTTTCCACCGGTGACCACCGAGCGGCTGCTCTTTCCATGGGAGGTCTTCACCATGGACAAGATGGAGCAGTTCGACACTTTCAACTTCCTGAAGGGCGGGCTGGTCTTCTCCAATATTTTGACCACGGTGAGCCGCAAATATGCCGAAGAGATTCAGACTCCGGAGTTCGGCGAGGGGCTTGACGGCGAGATGCGCAAGCGAGCGCGGGAGCTGCGCGGCATTCTGAACGGCGTGGACTATGCGCGATGGAATCCGGCCACGGACCCTAACCTGGCGTCGCATTACGGGCCGGAGAACCTGGCTGGTAAAGAGCAGTGCCGCGCAGACCTGCTTCAAGCATTCGGATTGGAGCATGTGGACGATTCGACACCGGTCATTGGCATCGTCTCGCGTTTTGCTGTGCAGAAGGGCTTCGACTTGCTGGAGCAGATTGCGGGCAAGTTGTTGGAGTTGAACGTGGCCGTGGTGGCGCTGGGCTCAGGCGAACCGGCCTACGAGAAGTTCTTCCGCGATTGGGCCTTCTGGAACAAGGCAAATGTGAGCGTACGCATTGGCTACGACGATGCTTTGGCCCACAAGATCGAAGCTGGCTCCGACATTTTCCTGATGCCTTCGCGCTATGAACCGTGCGGACTGAACCAGATCTATTCGTTGAAGTACGGCACAGTGCCTGTGGTCAGAGCGACTGGCGGACTAGACGACACCATCGAGGAGTGGAATCCGGAGCAGGGAACCGGGACGGGCTTCAAGTTCCAAGGCTTGAGGGCCGAGGGCCTGTTGGCTGCGATTCACCGCGCGCTGAATGCGTTCGGGAGCAAGGCAGGCTGGAAGAAGCTGATGCAGAATGGCATGGCGCAGAATTATGGATGGGAGCAGCCGGCGCGGGAGTACGCGGCGATCTACGACGAAGTGGCCAGGAGACGGGTGTGAGGACACTGCCTCCTTGTTCCCTGCATCTGGCGGCAAGAAATTTTGAAGAAGATTAAAGTGGATTTGGAGAGACCGGTAAGGCCCTGAATTCAGGAACCGCAACGGCCTCGCGTTTCAGGCGCTCCAGGCGTCCTGGAACTTCAAAGAAGCAGAAACGGAAAGAGTGGGGTAGAGAGTTGCCTGATACTATCGACTGGCCGGAACTGACACCGCCGTCGCCGCGCCGCGGCAATCACAAATTGCTTTTTCTCATCGCCGTTGTTGCCGTTATCGTTCTCTGCGGCAGGACCGTGCTTTCGTATTGGGTTGACCTGCTGTGGTTTGAGTCGCTCGGTTACGGGGACGTGTTCTGGAAGTCTCGCGGCCTGGAGTGGGGCATCTTTGCGGGCTTCTTTGCGCTCACATTTCTCATTTTATATGGAATGTTTTCCGTTCTGAAGCGCGCCCATCGCGATGATCTGCCCAGCGATCACATGATCTACATCGCCGGCCGAGAGGTGAATCTTTCGCTCAAGCCGGTGCTGCGCCTTGTGTCCATCGGCGGCTCACTGGTCGTTGCGCTGTTCGCCGCCGGAGCCATGGCTGCGCAATGGCAAACGCTGGCGCTCTGGTGGTACGCGCCGCACGTCACGGGCAGCGTGGTTGACCCGATCTTCGGCAGGCCGCTGAATTTCTATCTGTTCATTCTGCCGGCGTGGCAACTGCTGATTGGCTGGCTGCTGACGCTGAGCGTGATCGCGTGCGTGATTGCCGCGGTGTTTCTGCTCGTTGCGGGCGGGGCGAGGGCTCTGAAGGGGAGCCGTGGCACTGCCGCTGTGTTGTCTTGGCGCGGGCTGTCGATCACGGCTGCATTTCTGCTGCTCGTCGTCGCCATGCGCGTGTATGTGAGCCGCTTTGAGCAGCTCTTCGATCACCATACGATCTTCGACGGCGTTACTTACACCGACGCGCATGTGACGATTACGGGCCTGCTTGTGGTGTGCGCGGCGCTGGTGCTGGGAGCATTGATCGCCGCGGCGAGCGGCATCTTCGCGCCGCAAGGCCGCTGGCTGGTGGCGGCCGTTATTCCGGCTGTGATCTGTTACGCCGGAGTTGGACTTGTTGGTTGGTACGTCAGCAGCTTTCTGGTCAAGCCCAACGAACTAGTGCGTGAGCGGCCTTACATTCTTCATAACATCGAGATGACGCGCCAGGCGTATGGCCTGGACAGTTTTCAGCAGCGCGAGTTTCCCGCCGAGACGACTGTGGATGCGACCGACCCGGCCAACAATCAGCCCACGCTGCAGAACATCCGCCTATGGGACTGGCACGCGCTGCAGGATACGCTGCGCCAGATTCAGGAGATTCGCACTTATTATGATTTTCCCGACATCGACATTGATCGCTACCAGATCGATGGCTCGATGCGTCAGGTGATGCTGGCCGCGCGGGAACTCGACGTGGACAAGCTCCCGGAGAGCAGCCGCAACTGGATCAACGAGAAACTGATCTACACGCACGGCTACGGCATCACGATGAACCCGGTGAACGGGTTCACAGCCGAAGGCCTGCCCACGCTGCTGTTGAGCAATATGCCGGTGCAGAGCACCACGCCCAGCCTGAAGGTGACGCGCCCGGAGATTTACTTTGGCGAGCGGACCAATACAGATGTTTATGTGAAGACGCGCCAGCAGGAGTTCAACTACCCGCAGGGCGACACGAATAATCTCACCTTCTATCAGGGCACGGGCGGCATCGAGCTGGGAGGCTTCCTGCGGCGCGTGCTGATTGCGTTTGACCGCGGCGATGTGGCCAAGCTGCCGTTCAGCGATGACGTGAACGCACAGAGCCGACTGCTGATGAAACGCACCGTGCGCGAGCGGGTTGCCGCCCTCGCGCCGTTCCTCACTTTCGATCAGGACCCCTATATTGTGTTGGGCGATGACGGACGGCTTTCCTGGATTCTGGATGCATTCACGCAGTCGGACAGCTATCCCTATGCGACGCATTACAGCGCCAACGGCCAGTCCATCAACTACATGCGCAACAGCGTCAAGGTGGTTGTTGACGCGTACGACGGCACCACCACGTTCTATGTCTTCGACAATCAGGATCCGATTCTGGCGGCTTATCGAGGGATCTTCCCCAGCCTGTTCAAGGACGCGTCGGCCATGCCGCCGGATCTGCGCAAGCATGTGCGCTATCCGGAGCTTCTGCTCAAGTTGCAGGCAGAAGTTTACGGCCTCTATCACATGACCAATCCCGAAGTCTTTTACAACAAGGAAGACCAGTGGACGGTTGCCACGGAAGTCGGCATGGGTGAGGGCGGCGCGCAGCAGACGCAGCCAATGGAGCCGAACTTCGTGTTGATGAAGCTGCCGGGCGAGAGCGGCGTTGAGTTCGTGGAGATTCTGCCCTTCACGCCTCTCAACCGGCCTAACCTGATCGGATGGATTGCGGGGCGCAGCGACGGCGACCACTACGGCACATCGGTTGTCTACGATTTTCCCAAGACAAGGCTTGTGGATGGGCCGATCCAGATTGAGGCGCGCATTGATCAGAACGCGCAGCTTTCCGGCCAGTTGAGTTTGTGGAATCAGCAAGGCTCGCATGTGCGTCGCGGAGCGCTGCTGGTGATTCCGTCGGGACGGGCGCTGCTGTATGCGGAGCCAATCTACTTGCAGGCCAACCAAAGCCCGATGCCGGAGTTGCGGCTGGTGGTGCTGGCGTTGCAGGACCAGCTCGCGTACGGGCCAACCTTCGAGGCTGCTCTTTCGTCGTTGTTCGGGGGAGGGACGTCGTCGCTGAGCGCAGCGGAGGCGCCGCGACCTGCGGCTGCTCCCGGAGCCGCTCCTGGAACTGCGCCGCCCGCGCAGGATATGAAGGCGCTCATCACAGAGGCGGGCCGCGACTTTGACGATTACCAGCAGCTCACGGCGGCAGGCAAACTTGCCGAGGCTGGGCAGAAACTCGAAGCTTTGAAACAGGTGATTGGGAAGCTCAACGCGCGGGCGAAGTAGCCAGATTGGCTGTCACCCCAGGTCTCAAAATCGAGACCTGGGAGCCTGGCACACGTCTGATTACTCCGTTGAGGCGAGCATGATCCAGTAGATCAAAGTGCCCACGGAACAGACGGCCGCGTGCCAACGCAGTGGATTTGGTCTCCAAAGACCGACAACTGAGAACGCAATCGCTTTTGCTCTCAGTTCTCAGGCAGAGGTTAACTGGTTGAAGATGTCGGGCAGATGGACGTACAAAGGCGTCCCTTTGACTTCCAGACGCGAGGACTCGACCCATTCTGTTCCAGAACACATACGGCCGGTGCGCATCCTTGGATCGATGATCCAAACCATTTCCACGCCCATCTCGCGGTAGTCCTGAGCACGTTCCTGGGTGTCGGAGTAGCTATCATCGGGTGAGAGTATTTCGATGACCAGCAGCGGCGGATCGGTGAGAACATCCGGCTGGACTCCGGCAGTGAGCACAACCAGATCCGGCACACGAACCCGGTTCTCCGATACTCGAACGCGCTGTTCCGTGCTGCCGGTGATTCCCCACTGCTTCTCGTGCGCGAAAAACCACGCAGCCAACAGCCACTGCACCCGTGCGTGCTCCCACTTGCCCACGTTGCGCTCCCTGATTTCCCCATCCACGTACTCACGGTCCGGCCTATAGCTGCTGCCGAGGTACTCATTGAGCGGAATGTGCAAAATCGTAGCCATAATATAGAACGATAGCATAATCTCGATTCAGGCATAAACCAGTGTGGGCCTGAATCTGCAAGTAGCTGAGGGGCCGGCGCTGTGCTTCGTACCGGCTCTAGTTGCGCGGAATCTCCAGCGCGCCGGTCAGGCTGGCTACGCGCTCGACGCTGTGGCTGCGGCACCAGGATTCCAGGCCTTTGGCCAGGCGCTCGGTAGCACAGGGGTCGGCGTAGCTGGCCGTGCCGACCTCGACGGCGGTAGCGCCTGCCAGCAGAAACTCGACAGCGTCTTCCGGCGTGACGATGCCACCCATGCCAAGGATGGGGATTGTGACGGCTTGAGCTGTCTCGTAGACCATGCGCAGGGCGATGGGCTTGATGGCCGGCCCGGAGAGGCCGCCAGTTATGTTGGTCAGCCGCGGGCGACGGGTTTCGGGGTCGATGGACATGGCCATGAAGGTGTTGACCAGGCTGACCGCGTCGGCGCCGGCGCCAGCGGCGATCTTGGCCATGTGGGCGATGGAGGTCACGTTGGGCGAAAGCTTTACGATGAGGGGCCGTTTGGATACGGATTTCGCCCGTCCGACGAGGTATTCGAGAGAACCGGGGTCGGAGCCAAAGGCCATTCCACCGGCGTGGACGTTGGGGCAGGAGACATTCAGCTCATAAGCCGCAATGCCTTCGGCGTCGTTGAGCCGCTCGATGACGGCGACGTATTCGCCCTCCGTGTAGCCGAAGACGTTGACGATGACCTTGCAGTTGGGATAGGCCTTCAGCGGCGGCAGCTTGCGGCTGATGAAGTCTTCCACGCCCACATTCTGAAGACCGATGGCGTTCAACATGCCAGCAGCGGTCTGCACGATGCGGGGAGCGGCATTGCCGGTCATCGGCTCCAGCGAGATGCCTTTGGTGACGAATCCGCCGATCCGCTCCAGCGAGACGATCTCTTCAAATTCGATGCCGTAGCCAAAGGTGCCGCTGGCGGCGATGACCGGGTTGGTCAGCTCCAGGCCTGCGAACGACACTTTCATATCGGGTTTCACGCGGGGCAATCTTCCTTGAACAGGGGTCAGGGGTCAGGGGTCAACCGTGGCCTCACGCTTATGATACTCGCCCGGCGCGAGCGGCTCACGTGGATCGTAAGCAGGGGTAAAAATCAGAGGGCGGCCTCAGATGAGCCGCCCTCTGGATATTTCTAATTGATCCGGCCCAAAAGAATTGGATCGTGCTATCCCACCCTTGCGACAAAAACAAGAACGTCGCAAGGATGGGGCACCCAAACAGTGGTGCGATTCATGAGGGGCGGGTCAATAAGCCGTCCTCTGGATTTTTCGCAATGGTGGAAGGATCATGCACTGGCTGAATCGCTGGCGTTCACCTTGACCGGGGTGAGCCAGCCGAAGCGGTCTGGTTTGAGGCCATTGGCAATGCCGAAGTATTCGTCGGCGATTTTCCTGGTGATTTCACCGGGTTTGCCGTCGGCGACAAGGATGCGGTCGATGGAGCGGATGGGCTGAACCTCGGCGGCCGTGCCGGTAAAGAAAACCTCGTCGGCAATGTAGAGCAGTTCGCGGGGAAGAGCCTGCTCGCTCACTGTTAGCCCCAGGTGGCGGGCGATAGTGAGCACGCTGTCGCGGGTGATGCCGGAGAGAGCGGAGTTGGCCAGCGGCGGGGTGTAAAGCACGCCATTGCGGACCACGAAGACGTTCTCGCCAGAGCCCTCGCAAACCAGGCCGTTCACATCCAGTCCGATGCCCTCCTGGTAGCCGTTGACATTGGCTTCCATGTGGATAAGCTGCGAATTCATATAGTTGGCGCCGGCCTTGGCAAGGGTGGGCATCGTATTGGGCGCGAGGCGGTTCCAACTGGAGACGCACACGTCCGCGCCGCCCTGGCCGGCGATGTATTTGCCCCAGGGGAAGTTGGCGATGTAGACCTCGATGGGCGAGCCCTTGGGGCTGACGCCGATTTCGCCGTAGCCGCGCAGCGCTATGGGCCGGATGTAGCAGGGCGAAACGCCATTGGCTTCGATCAGGTCCACCACGCCGGCGCACAACTCTTCCAGCGAGAAGGGGATATCCATGCGGTAGATTCTGGCCGAGTCAAGCAGCCGCTGCATATGCTCTGGGAGCCTGAAGATGGCCGAGCCTTGCGGCTGCGCGTAGCAGCGGATTCCCTCAAATACGCTGGAGCCGTAATGGACTACGTGGCTCATCACGTGGAGGGTCGCCTGCTCCCAGGGAATCAGGTTGCCGTTGTGCCAGATTTTGGAGGTGGTTTGGATAGGCATGTTGGTTGAAGTGCTCCTTCGTCGCGTGGTGCGCGCACCCATCAGGGTAGCGCGACGGAGGGTGCTCTGTCACGGGACGGGGTGCGCCGGCTGGGGATGGGGGAGTTTTCTCGGGAATAGATGTATTTTTTTGGAATCCAGGTGCATTTGTCCTGCCGTCTGGTACCGCCATTTTCACCCTTCATCCGTTTTTCCGATAGCGTCTAAGGAAGCTCTGATTAAGTTCTATTTCACATCGAGCATTCCCTCAGGGGCTAAAGCCCACGCTAATTTAGTTGCGTTAGTGGCACGACTGAAGTCGTGCCCTGACGCTTCTTGCCTATCCGATTGAGTTTTTTCCGCAGCCTGTGAAGTCGTGCCCTGATACAAAGCAGAGTTGTGCCGAGGTTTCCTAGATTGAGAGCGGTGCTCTCCCACCCTTTCCGCGATGGTGCTGCGGAAAGGATGGGGCACCCAACATTTCCGCAGCATTTGATTCGAAAATGTTCTAGCTTCAGCGCGCCACAGGATCGCCGTAGAAAACTCCCCGGCCGTGCATGCCGACATAGACTCGCCCATACAGACGCGGATCGCCTGCGATCTGCAGAATCAGTCCCCATTGGTGCTGGTCGTCATTGATTCTGACCCAGGTTTGCGCCTGGTCTGTCGAGCGGAAGATGCCGGGTTGTCCGTGCACGGTTCCGGCGAGGTAGAGGGCCGGATAGGATTGGTGCGGAGCGGCCTTGCCGAAGCCGAAGGCGTGAATCTCCTCAACGCCGGGCAGGCGAGCAAAGGAAACGCTGCCGCTGGCCGATTCTGCGGACGGTAGCGCGTGGTAGAGGCCGTCGAAGGCGGCTAGCCAGAGGTCCCCGGCGCGGTCGGGCGCGGCATAGAGGCGGTCCTGGCCTCCGCGGTCATCGCCGCGTTCCGGCGAAGCTACGGGGGGCGCGTCCTGCAAAGTCAAAGGCTGGGCGGTAAAGGTTGCTCCTGCGTCCCGACTGCGATAGAGAGTGTGGCCGGGGAGGGAAAGGGCGTAGAAGGACTGCGGGTCCTTGGGGTCGGCGAGGATACGGAGGCTGCCAGGAAGTCCCTGGACGGCAGTCCAGGTTGCGCCCTGGTCGCGGGTGACCGAAGCGGCTTCGCGTTCCGGGGTCCAGAGCCAGGCGCTGCCGTCGGCGGAGACGGCGATGGAGCCTGCGCGGCTCTGCTGTGAAGGAGCGCTGGCTGTAGGCTTCCAGGTGCGGCCCTCATCGAGGGAATAGCTGATGTTCTCGCCAGGCTTGTGCTCGGCGCTGTTGCCGACACGGACAAGGATTTCCGGGCGAAGCGCTGCGGAGGCGATCCCTGTCGTGTTGCCCATGCGCGGAGGGGCAGATGCGCCCTCGGGCGCTGGACGGTCGAGATCCCAGTGCACGAAGCCGCCGTAGTCGCCGATGGCGGTGAGAAGATGAGCGCCGCGGACGGGACTGTCCAGTTCCAGGGCCACAGTCTCCTCGATGCCGGTAGCGAGGATGCTCCAATGAGTGGGCTGGCCGCGGTCGGCCGCAGTCAGGTCGAAGGTCTCCCAGCCGCCGTAGCCGGTGGTGAAGACGGCGTGGTCAGAATTGGTGGGATCGATCTCGATATCGAAGAGCCAGTGGATGGGGGTGCTCTTCACGTAAGGAGCGCCGCTGTAATCGTACGTTCCGCCACCGCCGAAGATGGGTTTCCAACTCGCTCCTCCGTCTGTTGAGCGGAAGATGTCTTCGTTGCCGGCCGAGTGCGGGCGTCCGAATGAACTGACGATCAGGGTGCCGGGGTGCTGGGCATCGACGGAAACAGCGGCGTAGCCGAATTCTTTGGCGCCGGCGACGGGATGGTCGGGCGTGATGTCGGTCCATGCGCCAGTGTGAGTGTTGAGCTTCCAGACGGCTCCGCTCTTCATGCGTGTGGGGCCAGGCGCGGTGCCGTAGGTGACGTAGAGGAACCCGTCGGCGGAGAGAGCGGCGCGCGTGGGACGATAGGCGGTCGGTTCGCCGGCGACTTCATGCCAGCTGGCGCCGCCATCAGTTGAGGCGAAGAGGTTGGGCCGGTCCATGAGAGAGACGCAGGCATAGATGGTCTGTGTTGCGGAGGCCGAGGCTCGTCCAGCGGCCGCTGGATCGAATTTGACGAAAACGATGCCGCTGCCACGAATGGGCATGCGCCGCCAGAACTGGTCGGGCGATTCGCCGGGGAGCCGGACCGGCCTGGGCGGCTCGGGTTCGGCTACATCGGGGAAAGTGGCGACTCGCGCCCAGGTGACGCCACGGTCCTGGGAGCGCCAGAGTCCATCGTGGCGAGTACCAAGATAGAGGTTGCGGCCGTCGCGGGGATCGACGGCGAGGCGCTCGCCATTGCCGCGGCCGTCCTCGTTGCCGCCGAATTTGAAGGGCACGTCGGTCCGCTGAAAGGTCTTTCCGCGGTCGTCTGAGCGGAGGATGGCGCCGTTCGGCGTGCGCGGGTTGGTGTAGGTGCCGCAGGCCAGGTAGACGCGATCGGGATCGGCGGGATCGACAGCGATGGATTCGACGCCCATGAGGTTGAGGTCCTTGTAGGGAACCCAATCCAGAATCGGCTGCCAGCGATGAGCGCCGTTATCCCAGCGGTATGCGCCGCCCATGTCGGTGCGGGCGTAGCGCAGCCCGGGCGCGGTGGGGTGAAAAATGACTCCATCAACAAAACCGCCACCGACAATCTGGACGCTTTTCCAGGAGTAGGGTTCCTGATGCACAGACTGCGCAGAGGCAGCCATCGCGCCGAGCGCGAGTAGAAGAGCCGAGACCTGGAATCGTTTCATCACTGTATTCCTTCCCTTGCGCGCCGCGAAGGACTTGCGCATCGGATCGGGTTGCCGCAACCCGAATCGCATTTCGATTTTCTAATTGTATTGCACGCTCGTGTGTGGATCATGCTGCTCATAAAGCCTCATCCTGCCGGCCAGGCGTCCATGGGACGAATCCCTCGCAAAGACACCCAAGCCTCCTGCTCCACGAGGTTGTTATCGAAGAGCAGGAGGCTTGGGCGATGCCGTTACTGCTGAAATCCGTAAGGCGTTGGCGGGGCGCGGAGCTGAGCGCCGTCCCTACGGGACTCCGAGCGAATTGTTGGTTTCACCCACCCCGCGCTGAAGCGCGGGGCTAGCAACCATTGCGCCTACGGCGCGGGTGATGAGCCGCTGCCGGCATGGAGTGGTTCTATCCAGGTCCCTTTGAGGGGCCACCAACCGTAATGCCTCCGGCGCTGCTGGAGGATACTTATTCGATCTGAAACTGATCGATTTCAAACTGGAAGTTGCCGGGCTCCTGCGCATGAAGGAAGCCGATGCCTGTGAGATCGCTGCCATCGGTTTCAAATGTGGAGAACGGGAAGGTGTACAGCTTCCACTCGGGGCCGGCGGTAAAGGTGGTCATAGCCGGCATTTCACCGGAATTTCCGGAACGGCTTTCGGTGAGAACGATCAAGGTGTAGCTCTTGCCGTCTCCTTTGGCCCAGAAACTGATGTCCTTCTTGCTCGACAGATTTGCCGGCTGCATCGGCGTCTGCGCGGGAGAGTAAAGCGCGCCTGCAAATTGGAAAGGAGAAGCGGAATCCGAAATAACCTCGCCAGTGATCTGCAATGCGCCTTTTGTGCCATCGGCACCGGGCTGCACAACCTGAAGGGCGGAGGTGGATTTACCGCCGTTCATCTTGTCCGATGCGGGTATCCACGATCCGTAGGTGGCCGCAACCTTCAGGTCGTCGAAGTTGCTCACCATCCCCGACACGGAACCGGCAGGCGCTGGCGGCAAAGCTGGACGGCCAGTTTCACCCTGCGTTCCCGCAACCGTCAACCGCACTGTGCTGGTTTTGTCAGAGCTGGGACCGACCATCAGATCAAAGACGCCGGGTTCAACGACGCGGTGCATGTCGATGTTGAGGATCGACAGCATTTCAGGCGTAACGGTGAATTCGACGGTCTTCTTTTCTCCCGGCTTCAGCGTGATGCGCTGAAAGCCCTGCAACTTCATCACCGGCTGGGTGACGTCGGCGATTTTCTGATGGATATAGAGTTGTGGCACCTCATCGCCCGCGCGCTCGCCGGTATTGGTTACGTCCACGCTGAGCTTGGCCGTACCGCCGGTGAGAATCTGGGCCGGCTCCACGCGGAGGTTGTCAAAGCGGAAGTTTGTATAACTCAACCCGTAGCCGAATGGAAAGAGCGGCTGGCGAGTGCTGAAGGCGTAGCTGCGGTTGTCGGAAGGCTTGTGATTGTAGAAGTCAGGCAAGTCGCCCACCGAGTGCGGGAAAGTGATGGGAAGCTTTCCGCCGGGATTCACGTCGCCGAAGATCACTTCAGCAGCGCTGACGCCACCTTCCTCGCCAAGATACCAGCCTTCCAGAATTGCGGGAACCTTTTCGGCAATGTAGTTGATGGACAGCGGGCGGCCGTTGATCAACAGCACCACCGTGGGCTTTCCCGTTTCGACCACTGCCTTGACCAGGTCGTTCTGCGCGCCGAGCAGATCGAGCGAATCGCGATCTCCCAGGTGTGCTTCGGACCAGGCTTCCCGATTCGTGCTTTCGTTTTCGCCCACGACCAGAATGGCCACATCGGACTTGCGCGCTGTCTCAACCGCGGCCTGAATTGACGCTGTCTGTGTCGCGGGATCGACGAGTTCTACATGTTCAGCCCGCCAGCCTCGGAAGCCCTGGGGGGCGTTGGTGATTTTGCAGCCTTCCGAATAGAGCACGGTGGCCTTGTTGCCGACGCGCGCGCGGATGCCGTCAAGGACACTTACGCCCTGGCCTGGGTCGCGGCTATATCCGCCCAAATGAACGTCGGCGGCGTTGGGGCCGATGACCGCGATGGTCTTGACCTTGGACAAGTCGAGGGGCAGCAGGTTCTTGTCGTTCTTGAGAAGCACGATCACCTTGCTTGCGGCTTCGACCGCGAGCTTGCGGTGTTCTTCGCTGTTGGTCACGCGTTCCGCGTAATCCGGGTCGACGTATGGGTTATCAAAAAGCCCCAGCCGGAACTTGGCGGCCAGTACATGAGCAACGGCGCGGTCCACTTCGCTTTCCGGCACGATGCCTTGCTTGACCTGGGTGAGAAGGGTGCGGTAGACCGAGCCGTCGGAGAGGTCGTAGTCGACGCCCGCGGAAATGCCCTGGCGCGCGGCGTCCGCATTGTTGTAGGCCACATGATGCGTGCTTACGAGCATCTGCAGCCCCTCGCCATCGGAGGTGATGTAGCCCTTGAATCCCCACTCCTGGCGCAGAACCCTGTCGAGCAGCCAGTGATTGATGTGCGAAGGCACGCCGTCGATTTCGTTGTAGGAGGCCATGACGCTGCCTGCGCCGGCTTCCTGGATAGCGGCCTGAAAGGGAACTAGGAAGTTCTCGCGGATGATCCGCTCGGAGTAGTTGCCGGGAGCAGTGTTGGTTCCTCCCTCCGGCTGGCCGTGAACGGCGAAATGCTTGGCGGTAGCCATCACGTGATGGCGGTTGATAAGGAAGGAATCGCCCTGCAAGCCCTCAATGGCCGCCACGCCCATGCGCGAGGCCAGGTAGGGATCTTCGCCATAGGTTTCTTCCGTCCGGCCCCAGCGCGGGTCGCGGGCGATGTCCAAAACTGGCGAGAAAACCTGACCCATGCCGCGCGAACCCGCTTCCTCGCCAACCGCGGTGAAGACGCGTTTCACCAGAGCGGGGTCCCAGGTGCTGGCCAAACCCAGAGCCTGTGGGAAACTGGTGCTTCCGTACTCCATGAAACCGTGCAACCCCTCGCCTTCAAATATGGCCGGAATGCCGAGGCGGGATTTCTCGCGGAGATAGCGCTGAACGCCGTTGCGAAGAATCGCCGACTGGCGGGGAGTGAATTTCGTCTCGTCGCTGTCGGCCTTTTGGAAGGCCTTGCGCGCTTCTTCCGTCGTATAGGTTCCCGTGGAGTCGAGGACATCGGCCCGCGACTCCCAACCGCCAGCCAGTTGATCGACCTTCTCTTCGAGCGTCATCCGGGGCAGCAAATCGGCCACGCGGTCTTCGATGGGCAGAGTGGCGTCCTTGTAGCGGGGCGCGCTGGCCGGCGCAGCGGGCTTTTGCTGCGCATTGGCGGCCAGGCAGAACGACATGAAACAGATCAGAAAAGCGGAAATCACGAACATACCGCCATTACGCTTGGAATTCATCATTTTGGTTGCAGCAGCCTCATTTTCTTGGGAATTCGCAGGGCATTATGCCAAGGATACGCAATCTGTGGAGGGATGGTTCCCGCGCCGCGCCAGGTTGGTAACGGACCCCAGGGGATCAACAGAGGACTATACCGCACTGAGGCGGTTTTGGGAATCCAGACTTCAGCATGCGTCAAGGATGACAGAAAATCTCCCATGGGTTGCCGCGCCAAAACAGAGAACAGAGAACAGAGAACAGTTGTCAGTGGTCAGTTTGCAGGATTGAGGTTCGTGGTCTCCCAGGCGCCCAAAGCGAGGGACATGGGAGACCCATCTTCAGTGGTTGTGCTCACCTCAGCACCCGGGCCCCGAGACCCACTTTTGGTGGATTCACTCACCCCCGGACCTTGATGGCCACCCGCCGAAAAACACATGGTGGTTGCACAAACGATGGAGAGCGTCATAGTCACGCGCCCCTCATCGTAGATCAACCCCGGTCCCCGAAAGCGAGCGACCGGGGGCACCCTCAGTTGAGTTGGAAAAAGGTCCCGAGACCGTGGCCACCCGCCCATCTAAAACGGCTTATGAATGAGTACATTCGCTACTACCATGAGGATCGGACGCATCTCGCGCTGGCCAAGGAAACACCTGCCGGCCGTGTAGCGGTGAATAATTCTGAGGCCGGGAGCAAAGTTGTCGTGATGCCCAGACTCGGTGGCTTGCATCATCGCTACGACCGGGCTGCCTGAGTTTCCGGAACGAACATCTTGCTTCAAAGCCGAAAAACAACTGCGGGAGAGCTGCGTCCGCCGCACAATCGTAGTCCACATTTCGGTGCCTTCGCGACGATTTCTGGTCACCGAACAATCCTCACGCTCTCTAGTAATCCGCATCCAAGAAGGTCTCACCGCTCAAAACCAAGCCACTTTTCCGCCCGGATGGAATTTTGGCGAGGGACAGCCACCGACGCAAGCAAGCCGCTCGCTCAGCGCGAGAAGACTGCGATGAGCTGGAACTGCTTCCACTGGCTCAGCGTGATGCCGATGACCGGGACAGCGGCGCACCCGTCGGGTTGAGGTCTGTGGGCTCCCACTCATCCACGATGAGACTGTGGATGAATGATTGCATGACAGCGTCGGCTCCCTCGACCTGAGTAAACTGGTTGCGGCTAAACGACCACGAAGCTCGGGAGGAAAGGAGCCGAGCATGATGATTATAGGCTGTGATTTTCATCCGCGGT